>JAABUK010005682.1_pt1 | contig 19207 bp, 24 predicted proteins | sample 5559141 | NCBI WGS metagenome assembly JAABUK01 (sample SAMN10711869, study PRJNA513367) | rock metagenome | isolation source: Antarctica rocks | place: Antarctica: Victoria Land, Pudding Butte nord | collected 2016-01-03 | reverse complement strand
GGATGCTACAGAGCGCTTCTTAGATGTGGCAGAGCTCAAGGCATCAGAGAGGCCTGGCTTGATCGAGACCGCTGTTGATAAGATGGCTTGGCTGGCTCACAACACCTTGACAGGTATGGTGGTGCTACAACTGAAATGCTTGGCAATTTCATAGACTTTGCATTGATTGCTTGCAAAGCTTGCATTCGAGCAATGAAGCTGACACGCTTGCTGCCACAGACAGGTCTTCCTGCTGACCAATTGCAAGTCCCTTGGAATCACCTGATGCAAGCGCATGTTGCCTTATTGCAGCCGAGTGTCGAAGTCTTGATAATGGCTCCAATGATCATCTGCCTTGTTGCAACAGATGTCTACTAGGTATGCACAGTAGTCTGGTACAGGCCAGCTGGAAAGGTTGCCAAACTGTTTACCTTGCCAATATGGCTGTTGAGGAATGTTTGGGTGCAGGGATCGAGCCACTACGAGCTGTGGTTGGTGCTGGCGCTGACACACTGCTGTCCCCTGCTAGCCTTGCTGACTGGGAGCCAAGCAAACAGAAGCTGGCCTGGTACGACAAGAAGCCTTCTGTTGAGGCGGCAGTCGAGTCACAGACAACAGAAGTCAAATAACAACCTCAGACAGGGTTTTGCGGTGGAGTTTTGCAGTGTGTTGGCATGTTGTGATAGTTTCAGTGGCCAAGTCTAGTGAGCGTGGAGCGTCTGGCCTTGTACAAATTTTCTGGTGGTGGTGTTTGGTGATATGCTTGATTGCAGAGAGGCATATGATAGCAGTTCATTTCGTCGATTGCTTTTAGGTTGTCCCAAAAGAAACTTTTGCCCTTGATTGATGTAGATATAGGGATGCTTTCACAATTTAGAGTAGATCTATTTTGCTTGCCACGACAAGTGCCAGCGTTTACTTTTGTAGATGTTTGAAGTTTTGCTGGCCCAGGGGGGTTATGCAACATGTGCACCGCTGTGGCTTGCTGTGTCAATTGTACAACAGATTTGGGGAAGATCAAACCTTTACAGTGAAATTGCAGTGACTTTGATTTACACAACTGGCCATGACTCCCAAGCTGACTTTGCACGCAAAGGAACATAGTGTAATGTACAATATATTCAAAGACTCTTTACATCAAAGTGCTTCAGTAGCACCTGCACCGCATCTGGTCTGAGAACAGAGTCCTGGCAGCAAGCATACGCTGCTCAATTATTGCATCCTGCTCCTTTGCAAGTTCCTGCTGAAGCTGCACAATCTCCTGTTGAAAGACCTGCCGATGACTCAAACCTACGGAACGATAGGTCTGCACAGAAACACATTGTGAGGATGGAGGCAAGTTGCATCATGCAGTGCCTTCACTTTAATGACAGGTTCATGAGGGTCATATCACTGACATTCTTGATGTGATGTTTTCCGACAGCAGATGTTGCCTGATGCAAACTTGAACATGCTTTGGGCAGTTTGCACAGCACCTTGTTGCATCCTCTGAAAACAGACAGACTGAGGGCATGCATGATGCACAATCGGTCCAACACAACATAGGCATGACGACTGAGATCAACCTGTCTGACGGGCCATGCTGGGAGGCTGGCAAAGTGTGCTTTTTCTCCTGCTGCAGTGTGTGCATGGCACTCTCCCTTGCTGCAAGTACGCGCTGTAGCAGAATGGCTGCTCATACCATGTTGCCTGCAAGTGCTGCATGGCTGTGAAAGGTACTGGGCTGTTTCTCTGGCTGGCCCCTGATGGCATTCTTCACATAAGGAAGATGCTGCATCACACACAGCTGCAGCATGACTGTGCTGCTGCTCAGCAGCTGCTGTTAACTTGAAGTGGTTTGTTGAGCTGCTTGGTGATGGGATTGCATTGCAAAGGCCTGCTGGACGTAAGCATGAGCAGGTCGCCACACAGTTTGGCACTGTTTGCTGATCATCACACAACACAGGACGCCTGCAGGCCAGAGCTCCAGGTAATACAGCAACATACGTGCCAACATACGTGCCAATATGAGCTGAAGAGTCAGCATGCTTTCGATTACTGCACAATACCTGAGTGTGACATGAACTGCTTCAGCGCTGTCTGGGTTTTCTGCACTGTGCACTCTGTATTTGGACTGGAACCTGTCACATCTCACTGAAAGGTCATGCAGTCTACTCTGAATGCTCGCCATTGCTGCAAGCAAAAAGTGCAATGTCGCAAATATCATTTCGCCAGCATAACGACCACTTGTATCACGTCACGTGCGCCTGCTGCAGTCGCTGCGCAGGACTCCTGCTTACCTTGACGGGCAGAGCGACGGCTACCCACGGCGCTTTTGCTGGTCGGAGATTGCATGACAAGAGCTGATTCTCTAGCAATTACTGACTGACCGGACGCCTTGTATGAGCCTTTCAAAGTGAGGAAGCTGGTTCTCAAGCTCGGCAGCATGCCATGCCACCGACCATTGGACGAGTCACCATACGAACTTTGAACTTTGCAAGCTATGCGGAAAGCAAGAACACGATAGTCCGTCTGGAGTGTTGAGACAAGCAAGCGCACATGTACAGTTGCTCCGGGCGGGGCCCCAAAGACAAATGTCGTCCTGCAGTCAATGCGGAGCGCGTGTGAGATATGCGGAGCGCGTCGGCTATTGCCACATGAGTCTGGCAGATGGTCAGTAGGCCAATGTAAATTGTTCAGACCTGCTTCAGGATCCTCAAGTATCAAACCTCAAAGTCCCAGGCAATGTCAATGTGACTGCCTTCTGGGGATACCAGGTTAGTGTGCGATATCCTGAAAGACAAGCCTTCCATGATCTGTGACAAGCTAGTAGAGTTGTAAAGCATGCGCTTGCAGCAACTGATAAATTGGGCATCTTGCAAAGTCTCATCCCGGGCAAGCCGTCTGATCCTGAGTCGCTTTTCCACAGTATGCCGAAAGTCTTCTAGCCTTTGCTTGTCAGCATTGTGCTTTTGCAAAGCTGCTAATGCTGCTCGCCCTTTGCTCTGCATCACACAGGCACTGTGAAAACATTGCAGGTCCTGCCAATCAGTCAAACAGGACAGACACAAGCCAACATTAACACCAGGTATAGTCATGACACAAGACGACTTCTAAGCAAGAACAGTTGCACAGTGTGCACTACATTCCATCACAGCCAGGAAGACACAGCTGCTCACCTGTAGTGCAAAATAAACTTGCTTCAGATCAGCAGCCACAGAGACAGCGACGTAAAGTTGCTCTGCATGTGACTGACCAGCAGCCTGGGCTTCAGCGCTTCGCTCAGACAGCACTTGAAGGGGCACCTGGCGCATTGTTCTATCGCTGCAAATCACAATTGGAATCAACATGCTGTTGTTGTGGTCACAGAAACAGCCGGTCATACCACCAAACACTGCCGCCAGAACCGTTTAGACGGTAGGCACAACAAGCCAAAGAGGGAAATGAGCACATGTACCTTACGGGGCCTGCAGTTGCAGCGCCATCTGCAATACGCTCAAGAAAGTGTATGTACTTGGGCTGCAGTTGTAGCTGTTCGCTGGTGTACAGCATGCTCACGCCCACTCGCTGAGCCACTGTCGCCTCAAGGTCCTTCACTCGACTCACGAGCCGCCGCCGCCGAGCACACTCTGCCAGATCTGCTTGTTTCAGATACCTGCAGCGTCAGGAAGCACAGTGTTTGCTCACAAGTGACAGCAGCAATGCAGTCGCTAAACAACCTCAACACACCAGGATGACAGCAAGTGTCCAGCCAATCAGGTTTAGTGTGCTACTAGGCTAATCAGGCTGTTAGTGTTAGACCAGTAGATGTGATGCTAGCAAGAGTGGCAGTGAGCAGGCAGCAGCATGATGGAAGTTGGTCAGACTCACTGTGACCAGAGGGCCTGGGATGCATCAGCATGGAGCCACAGCCTGCCCAGCTTGTCAGGGCCATACCCTTCCTCCCCCACCATGAGGTGCACCCCAGCCATGTCAACATCAGGGGTGCGGTCTAAGGCCCCTACTAGGCGGGTCAGTATGTCAGCTTGGACAGCTGCAGATTTGTGCTGCAAAGAGCTGCTCAGACCTACTGTCACCTGCACGTCACACCACAGACTCATGTGGGCAAATGTCGGGCACTCAGACATGGACTTGCTGTGATGGTAGCTGACAGCTTGTTGAAACTGGCCAAGGAGGAAGTATCACACAGTACAGACCTATTGTGAGGAACAAGCAGTGAGCAGAAAATGATTTGTGTGCAAGAAGAGGCATCCTGATAGCCACAAATGACAGCCTTGTGGAGCTTGCACATCTTCTTGGTGAAGAAGACTTACCTGGCGGCCAAGTCGCAGAGCTGTGCGGACCATGCTGAGTTGGGACTTGGGCCCCAGCTGTGCAGCTGCACGCTGCCTCCCCATTTCAGCAGCTGCTGGTACAAACAAACGCAGCCGTTTGCTTGCCTGCTCATTGCTTAGAGCACCCTCCACATCACTGCACGTCGCAGCTGGCAGTTCATGACAGCCAATATAGCGTGACAGTCACATGTGAGGCGTTCGATGAGACAGAGGTGATGTCACTATTGGCAGTCATGCATTGTGTCCATTGTAAAGCAACCTTCGCTCCCCATCAGCAAGTCTGCATGAGAAAGCATGTTCAATGCTGCTGAATCCCTCTTGTTCATGACAAATGATGTTTGACCAGTGGTGGTCTCACCTTTGCAGGCCGCATGCAGACAGCAGCTTGCCAATGGATGCTTGAGTGGCAGCAGGCAGCTGATCTGGCTGTGCATAGTCTTTGCGAGCTGGAGGTGTGTGAGAGACACCTTGTGCAGGCCATCTGGTACTACACCGCCCTGCTGTGTAGCTGCCTCTGCTGCAGCGGCTTTCTGCTGAGGTGTTCGATCTTGTGACTTGTGCAAATAGAAGACAAAGTTGTATGGCAGAGCTGCTGTACCTTGATCTCCCTGCTTAGCTGTAGGGGCAACATGTGTCATTTCTAAGCATGCAGCACGTGCATGTGTGTGCAAACATGATGTGTTGCAGCACAGACATATGCATCACTGAATGAGCAACAACAGCTGGCATGGGGCAGTCTGGGACGGTCCACACGTGCAGGCTGCATGTGAAGGGCTTGCCTGCAGTCAGGTATTCCTGCAGCATTTTGAAGGACTTCTCATTGGCATCTCGTGCTGGAGGAAAGCCATGAAACCTGTCAGGGTGTATTCGCTTGTATAGCTCTCGCAACTGTGACTTGAGGGATGGTTTGCTCGCTGCACCACACACATGCGTCTATTCCAAACCTGGTTGAAGCATGGTAAGTATGCATGCGTGCTTGCCTATGCTTAGGGCTACAACAGCAACTCAAAGTGTTCAACTGGTACAAAGGTCCCAATGATGCAAAATCAACCATGCACACCGGTGGCAAAGTGGGCAGAAAGGCTGTCAGCGACGTTGTACAGGCGAAACGCCTGCCGCATGTATCGATGTTCTATTGATCAGTATAGTCTGCCAGAAGGCTTGCAGCAGCATGAAACGCTGTGATGACACAATCCTTGCTAAACACAATCCTTGCTAAGCAACGTCTTGCAAAGAGTCGCCGGTGGCACCGGGAGTCCAGGTGGCCCGCGTAACGCCAGCAACGCCTCGGCAAAACAAATAGTACCATGATGGCAACAACGGCGCATCTGGCCGTCTGCTTCAGTCGCACAGTACGTCCAGAGACGACTATGTCGAACTTCGAGCTAGTTGTCCCGGCTGCGCGCAAGCTGAACTCCGTCACTCGGAGTGACCAAGATCAGAGCGTCTTGGCCGACAGCGACAAACTTCGTCAGCAGCGTCTTTTAGATAGGGACAAACATCATCACAAACAGTTGTGGACTAAAGATCCCCATGGTGGACAATATCGAAAGGTGTGGCAGTCCTACTGCATACTTGACGTGAGCAGCAAGACAACCTGTGCTGTCACGCAACCTGGAATACAGGTGGATAAATATCATTTGGAAACCGAGACATTGTCAGATAATTATCTGCAGGTGGCGCCTGCCAGGAAGACTGAGGTAACTCTGCAGACAATAGAGCCTGGCCATGAGAAGCCCAAAAGTGGTCCTACTACAAATTTTGTGGGTAAGACCAAGGCGTGTGAGAGATTGCATTTCACATTTTGGCACCATGAACAGGATTTGCCGCATAGCATAGCAAGTTTCAAATGTGTTTGTGCATTACGACCAAGCTGAAAACTCCCATGTGCTGTCACTCACCTCTCAGCTACACAGAGATACCTGACATGCAGGCAACCACATGACTCAGGGCGCAATTGACCTGGTCCAAGCAGAAATATCGCCACCAGCAGATCTGTCACTGCTGTTGCTGAAAGACACACCATACCAACAAGCAAAGCTCATTGCTATCAGATGCCATGAACCAACGGCACCCGAGCACAAAACCATATCAAACTACACATGGTGGGACAGCGGAGACTTCATCTGTGTCTCAGTCCCCACAAAAGCTTTGCTTTCTGGATCTGCTTTGCATCAGGTGCAATGCTACATCAGAGAGAGGCAGATTCTGTGCACGGTTGAGGTAGCGTTTGCTGGGGCTCAGCTTATCCACCACAGACTAACAATTCCTCACTTGCATGCGGCAGTCCAGCCTGAGCAGTCATCATGCTTTCTCAATGGAAGTTCACTACAAGCATCAACAGTCAGCATAGCTCCAGCCTCCACTATGCATTACTGCAATACAGACAGCAGCAGTTTAAAACACAGCGATTGTCTGGACAAGTCATGCAGTCCGAGTTTGACATTGCCCAGCCATCAGCCGTGCAGCTCTGCAAGCACAGACACACAAGCCAGTCATCATGCAGCGCAAGGGATTCAGCAAAGCTTGCAGGCAGGCTTTCCAGCTGCAGAGCCTTGTGCTTCAATTGCGTCAGCTCATGAAAGCAAGCCCCCCTGCATGCTGCTCAAACTACGCAAAGCAGAACCCAACAAGACCTGGTGCGCTTTGGCAGGCCAAGCTCCTGTGCAGGAATCAGCCAAACAAGTGCCACCTAGCCCAGAAAGCATGGCAGCCCTGAGACGTGCACTCATACAGCAACGCCAGCAGAAACAAGCAAGAGGCATGTCAGCCTGTTCAGCCTCAGCAGCAACATCACGGCCTGTGAGGCCTTCAGGCCAAGTCTGCATGCATCTGCTTGAGGATGCCCAAGCAGCCTCATGCCCCTCAGGGTCAGGCACAATGAGCCAGCGTGAGTCTGTTCAAATGACATCTGTCACAGCAGCAGATGGCATGTTGAGAAGCCATGGGGATGAGGCTGTGCTACTGCAGCATCACACTTCTGATATTGAGGTAGTGTTAGATATCTTCCACATGACGTCCACAAATTTGTTGTTGTGAGGTGAATATAGGGCAGTTTCAGTGTTGCTTGGTGCTGTCAGCACTGTGTACAACAGTCTAGGAGTATCTCAGGTGGTCACATGTTGTGGTTTGGGATGTTAAGTGCAGTTGCAACTGTGCATTGTGCCCGCACTTATGCAACAGCATGCACCTTGCTTTGTTGTCTCCTTTTTCGCTGTATCGGAAGAGCCATGGACGTTGGTAGGTTTGACATGGACAACAGTGGTCAAGACCAGACACTGTCAACAAAGCGTGCTAAGTGGCACAAGCCTGGATGTTGCAGGACTTGCAATTAGAAGCAGAGGCACAGGCCAGGCGTGGAGCCTATCAAAATGCCACAGTCTCCTATACAACATTGCTGCAAAGGCTGGGTGCTGTCTCAAACGCTGAGAAGGCCCACATCCACTGCTGCTTGGCAGGCTGCCTGATGCAGACAGGCCAGCTGAAATTGGTAAGGGTCTCCAGACATCCCACACGAGTCCTCTGCAGTGCTACAGCGTATTCGGCAGGTCCTTGTTGCAGCTGCAGATGGCAGCGACCCTATCTACTTGTGTGCAACATATGACAGCATAGGTCACGGTCACAGTCACAGTCACAGTCACAGTCACAGTCACAGTCACAGTCACAGTCACAGTCACAGTCACAGTCACAGTCACATCACAGTCACAGTCACAGTCACAGTCACAGTCACAGTCACAGTCACAGTCACAGTCACAGTCACAGTCACAGTCACAGTCACAGTCACAGTCGTTGACATTGTGGAGTCAATGTCACGTTGGCTGTTTTGCACAGAGGCAGTTTGTGGCACAGGCTGTAGAGGAGTGCAATGGGGCAGTTGCATGTGCACAAGGCCTGGCAGATGTGAGCATGCTTGTGTCAGCCTTGAGGCAGCGGGCAATGGTGTATGAGCAGCTGGAGGCATATCACCTCAGCTTGCAGGATTTCTGCTGCATCCTGCAGCTGCAGCCGGGCAACATAGCAGTAAGTGTAAAAGGATCGATGTCAGCTTGGAAGGCAGAAATTGCATTGTAGATTCTGGCACATTGTTTGAGGTAGCAACATCATGGGTTACGCCTTGGTTTCTGTTTGTCTCTCCAATGTGTGAAAAAAAAATGTGTCGGTATGCACCGGCCTCAGTAGTGCTGTCAACCTGCAGTGCTTTGCTGATGCACAATTGATTATGCTGCAGGCCCAGCAAGCCAGATGCCGGCTAAGAACGGTTGTCGAGCTGCAGTTCTAGGTGCTTTGATGGGTTTGGGCAGAAGTTTGTCACCATGCACCTAAAGATTGCAATTTGTTTCAAGTAGATTGAATGCATAAATCCAAAATCGTGTTGGAACCCTGGAATGCACTGATTAAGTGCTTGAGCGCGGCAAATCTGGTTGATTGAATGCGACAATGGAGTTGCTCACTCCTCAATGTGCTGCTTCAATGCAACTCTGCTGACTGAAAATCTGGCATATGGCTGGACATCAACCTACAACAAGATGGATGCAATGCTAATATTCGTGCCAAGTTTCAGAGCTTTCTAGCGGTTTGCAAACTTGTGTTCCTTTGCAGTGTCTGCAGTCTGGGACATGTACTGTGGCTGGTCGCTGCCCATCTCGCTGAGTGGAGGATTGCAGGCACTAAACCACTTCATTCTGTAATTGTTGTTTGACACAAATTCACACGAGACAACTGTCCTTTCTACAGTTTCAGTCCTATAGCCACTGTTACGTCTGCTATTGACAACCACCAGAAGATACAGAATCTCCTTTCAGGACATGGCAGCCCTACTTGCTGGGTTTGCAATAGCAGACCAAAAACGTAACACTGCTCAATAACATTCAATTATTGAACATGAGTGCATTGGCAGCACTGTGATGCAGAGAATGTACAGGAGTGCCCACACTGATGAAGCTGCTGAGACAAAACATGTTCGAAATGCTCACAAGTGCAGGATATCTGTGTTGAAAGTGTGGTCAGCAGTGACGAGTTGGCACAATGAGCATGCTGAAAACTAGACATGCAATTGCAGAAACAGCATGCTAGAAGTAAATGAGCTTTGTCCAATTGCTAGCTGTATAGGTTACTACTCTTTAAAAGCAAATGCCTCTTGGGAGCTTCTGCACATTTGCAGGTGACTGTCCAAGCTTGCACCCCCAACCCAGCCTGCATATCCCAGCAACAAGTAAAAGCAGATCTGGTGGTGCCAGGCATTAGGCAAATGCAGGCTGCTACCAATGTGGGTTTTGCTCCACTATATAGCTCAAGCCTGCCCTTATGTACATGCTGAGATTGAGGGCAGCGTAGTTGACCGAAGGATAGTAGGTTGAGCTGTATATCGCACGACATCTGAGTGCACACAAGTAGGCAATTGGCCTCATCTGCTTAGAGTCCACGCCATGAGCAGGTGTGTGAGACTTGTTGTAGAGCCATGCAACAATGCTTTGCCTGCATTTCCACTTGTATGGATGTGACAAATGGTGCTTGCATGCACAGCTGGGCCCATGGTGTGGTTCTCATACCTGACTAACGCTTGTCTGCCACAACAGCACCAGTCTTTGCAGTCAATCATTGATCTTTGAAAGCAAGTGTTGCCTCTTTTCCATCTTCCTGTCTGCTGATTCTGAAGATGACTTTGCAGGACAGGGTAGCAGCAATGGGCTGAATGCACTGGCGGCTGAACCAATGCTTGACTGGCCTTGCGCTGACGCAGATCGCCGCAAAACTGGGTGTCTTAGGTCCTGTAAACTCGCTGCAGCCGACTCAGTGAGAGCTTGTTGGGCTGAGGGAGGGTCTTCGCCGGGAACAGCCTCGCTCACCACTTTGACTGAACACAGCCTGGGACGTTTCAGAGCTGCAAACACACAGACAGCTTCCTTGGCTACCTGGCATGCATCTTCTTTTGATCAGTGTAGTAACAACAATGCACAGATGTGCGAGGGACAAATGAAGGCCCTGACAATGGCGCTGAGTCAGCACCGGCCTTTTAGTAAGCAGCCGTCAATGGCTAGGGGGCACATCAAAGAGATCACATGCATGCAGGTGCTGATGGTCTCACCATCACAGGTGACTCTACCATCAGAACAACCAGAACAGAATGACCTGTTCTGGTTGTACTGAACCATGCTTTGTAAGCTTGATGGCATTATGACACAGACCAAGCTTGCACAATAAGCAATGCTTGCGTATCAATACCAGGCAGAGCTTGAGGGGCCCTACATGAGGCAGTCTGAGAGGCAGCAGCCGCTTCCTGAAGTTTTAGAGGTTCCAGTCCTGGAAGGACGCCTGATGGGGACGGTGCGGCCAGCCACTGTGGCAGAGTGGGGTGGGGGCCAGAAAGCAGCTTGGGGGTTGCCCCATAGGCAGTTGGCAAGGCGAGCTCTGCTGAGGGGACCCCTCTAAAGGGCGCTGCCAAGCGGAGGTCAGGCAGGACGGCACTTTCTTCTTGTTGCAGCATGCGCTCGTACTCGCCTCGCATCAAGCAAATGCAACTCCCAGGCTGCACCTGAAGCAACATGTAAAGATCAGAAGCAAGCTGAGATGTGGTACAGCATGTTTGCACGGGCATTGAGGCAGCACCAATCATAATTTGAGGTCCCAACTCAGCATCTGCTGGTAGCACAATGAACTTTCGACGCACTTTGTGTCAATGCCGGGAAGCAGATCACATTGGGCCAACATTGGACAAAATCCTGATTTGGGCAGTGTTGAGTAAAGGAACACGCCAGGAGCAACCAGTGATGTCAATGAGGCCTGCTTGTCTGACAGGATTATACCTGAAAAAGATGTTTGACTGCAACAAGACTTGACAAGCCTGCTCCTGGCACATCCCAGCCTGGGTGGTTGTTCTGCCACAGCTGTTCAAAAGCCCGAACGGCCAGAGTGTCCATAAAGGCGGCTTGATCGGTGGTGAGTCTGTCAACCTCCACCAGCTGTACCACATCTTCACCAGAAGCAGTCACCATCTGTGCACACGCTGTAACAAAACACTTCTTGTTAAGGATGTCGAAACGCGTATTGCAATCACATTGCTTCCTTTCAATGCACACCTGCTGGCAAAAGCTGGGTGAAACAGCACACGACACTGATTTGGTAGTAAGGAAGTGACACTCCAAGAGAGGCCCAGAGCAACACAAGTCAGGCGGAGTCAAGAGTGGCAGCGTTGCAAGGCCTTTACTGCATTAATGTTACAATAAAGCACTCACCAACCAATCCGGTTCTTTCAACCACTGCCTGGTCGCACTTGAACAGCAGCTCTGTCCTGCCATCTGGGTCTCGCCAGCGGCGCAGGCGGGTATCTTGGGGCAGGGGTGGGGCTTGCTTCAGATGTTCCAGAGTCCCTCTGGGTACCAGGGCTTGTTGCAGCGGCTTAGGGCACTCTGGCCAGTACGTTTGCAGCCACTGGCAGAGGGCTTGAAGCTCCCCAACTGAACACCAACTATAAACTCAGTATGCTGACATGTTTGGTTGAGCACGTGTACATGCTATGGTCTGACTCTTCATGCTGATAGTGAAGACAATGTTGAGGAATAAGACAGGCCTGGTTCCATATTCCTGAGCTTGCCAGGGAAGACAGTGAGTGTTGGAAGGGTTACAAGCAACTAGTGGCGCTAGGTATCGCACACCTTGGCCAGGCAGCTTAGCTTGACCAACTCAGGACAAATTGATTCAAGCAGAATTGCTGACTTGGAGTATGTTTTAACATGCCCAGGCATGCTACATGATACATCAGCAAAGGACACGCACAGATGTTTGGGCACATAGCAATGCATGCCCGTGCAGACCAAAGTATGATACTTGAAGCCAAAAACAGCCTAAATATGAAGTCAGAAGCTCTGCACAAACCTGTGCTGACAGACTGGGGCAGAGGAAGATGCTCAGGTACTGTCACTGGGCGTCCATTGATACTGAACTCGGCAACAGCTTTTGGTATGTCTTGAAGCCTTTTGCTGGCGATCTGTCCGATGTGATTCAAATAGCGAGCTGGATCAGCAGCCACAGGGCGGAAGTCAGCCAGTTTGATGAGGTCAGAACCTTGTGATCGCGGTGTCATCACCTGTAGTCACAAGTTTCACATTTGTTTACTGGTCGGCCAGCTCTGATCCAGCATTCACGAGCAGCTAGAAGGCCTCAGTCTGTGCAAGCATTGACTTGCCTGACATCTCAACATGTTGCTTTCAAGCGCCAACGTGAGTAACAAGGGATTGCAGCACGTGACTTCAGCATCAGGGTCAACTCCACACACCTCGAGACACAGCTCAATGCATAGTACCAGGCCGCATCGCTTACCTCAAAGGCTTCTGAGACCAGATGCCCCAATATTTGGCCAGTGCTCTTGCAACGGGCCCGCGCAAGAATGCTGAATGTGTGACGGGGACCACCCTTGTTAGCATTGCTGGAATCTGCATCACAGCCCAATCACTTATAGGAGCACAGTCAGCCACACACTGCAGTGTCACTTTGTTCATCACCATCGACTGCAAACATTCAAAAAGGTGTGGGTGTATCCTGGGTATGAAGCTTTTGTGTCTGAGAAGGTCATTGCATTGCAATGAGATGAGGGGTCTCATTGCTGCCAGCTTCACAAAACCCTGGTGGAAAGCGAAGCAAATGTCAAGCAAGATTGGTCTGCACCTCGGATGAAGCAATTCAGGTCTTGAGTGCAGCTGTCTCCTGTGAACTCCATGCGGTAAAGCTCACTTGAAGGAGGCAGGTTGCGCTCCAAGCCACATTTCACCAACAGAGCCTACAGTCAGCCTCGTAATTCAAACAGCGTTGCAGCTTGAAAGCATAGCAGCTGTCAATACACAGACTTCAATGCAACTGTTCTGACCCTACCTTTGTATCACGGGATTCACGGCACTCTAGACTCGACCAGTCTTCAGCACTCATGGCACCCATGTGATGTGTCATAGTACGCTTTTCAAGTGCACCGCCATCAAGCAGCACCATCTGCATGTTCACACATTACTGCTCAGGGCTTGACTGAATAAGCCACTGCCCTACAAACCTTGTGCCATGCTGCACAAAGTACCCTTCATGGTGATGATGCAGTCATGCAGCAAACCTTTTTTTGTGAGCGTCAAAAAGTCTGGAGTTGATTTCCAGACAGATGACTGACAGGCTGCGGGCCTATGCTACTGCTACCTGTTGCAAGGGCTCTGCAAAGTGCCTACCTCTACATAGACCTCTGGAAGGCTTGCTGCCGAGAACGTTGTACAATCTGCTTTGTCTTTCATAGACTCCTCAAGGCACACCATCAGCTGCACACTAACGCCACAAGGTGTCTACCTTCTGCTCTCGCACTAGCTTGCGGGCAACTTTGCGGGCACACCGCCTGTGTTGCAGGTTTTTGCAGATTTGGCAATTGTGGACATGCTGAGGACACGTCTTGAATCTGTAGGGCACGTAACATGCTCATTTATGCGTATCTTGAAGTCCACAAGTCAGACAAAACCAGAACAGACTAACTGGCTGTGCCAGATTGCATCGTTTAGTCGGTCCGATCATCCCCTGGCTGGGTAGCCATGTATGCTGCGTGGGACATGGGTCAACTCACCGACAGTTTGCATGGACCCAAGCCAGCGCCCACTCTCTTTTGGGTGGCAACGACATCCTGGCGGCACTTTTCCTCAAAGAGGAGCTCGACTAACGCATTGTGTACGTACGCTCTTGAACCTTACTTTCAACCACTGAAGCGAAAGAAGTCTTGTGTCTCCGCGCACAAAGCGGTATTTTCAGATCTACGAAGAGCGGACCTGTGTCTGGCGTGGGACAATAGCCGACCTTTGTAGAGAGCAGATACACACAGATGTTTAGACAATTCGAGCAGAACGTGCTAGTGCACAGCCGCGGAATGTCGCAGTTGCTGTGCGACAAGCAGCGACAGTCGTTCGCTGACGAGCAGACGATGACAGCAGCAGACTACTGGAGCCAGGTAAACTAAATTGGTTCCTGTGCAGTGCCTAACATTTCGAGTAGATTCATCGAATAGATTTATACATATAAGATGAAATCTGACCACAGAACTGTGCATGATCATTATGGTAGGGGGAGTCTCTGCTGTAAACTCAGTCCTGATGGGCTCTCAGACCTCGGGTGAGAGGTGATAAGCTGACCAGGCATGACTCAACCAATGAGGACAGCAAGTAAGGTGGCAAGGAATGATGGCAAGTATGGGGCTTTCACTTTGTCCGTGTTGATGTTTATGGCATTGCGCAGCAGGTGACTGTAAAATGCATCTTTTGAGGTTTTTGCAAAGACTCCTTGAGGTATGGGGATGCTGCCTTGCTGCACCAGCCTTCACTGTAAATCCTAGCTCTCAATTAAGGTCAGTAAAAGGCAGCCATCCTATGATGGCACTCTGGCAAGAGTAGGAGACTCTTTCTCCTACTCTGCACGTTTTGGAGTGCATTCTGGATCAAGCTGTGCTTGTCTGTAAGCATTGATGATGCTCATGGAATATGTTGTCTATGCAGGCGGAGTGACACCAAACTGAAAACCTATTCGCAGCCTATCATGCTGTTGCTGAGCTAGCACTTGACACAAATTGACCTCCAGAGTACCAATTGTGGTCGGCCATCTGAGCCCCACTCCCTGCATCATTCACAGCAGGATGTGGTTTCTCCAGAATCTGTTTGCATCCACAAGAACATAGCAGCATCTGCAAAGATACTGAAAACTCCTGAAACATGTCTTATCCAGAAGTGATGGCGCTGCACTGACACAGATCATGGAGTAAGAATTGTACATAGCATAGTGATGGCATCAGGCAGCTGCCAGTTGCCCTTGACATCAAGATTCACATGATGTGTCACTTGTCTATATAATGCATGCCATTTTGTCAGTCATGCTACATCATATGCTTGTCAAGTTCCTATGTGAGGTCCACCACTTTTTTTTTCATTTTTTTTTTCATTTTATAACTTACAGTCTGGGGTGTGGAGCCAGTAGTGACTCATCAGACATTCTGGCTTGAAAGCACAGGCGTATGTGGTGTGCAACAAAACCAAGCTGGTGGGAGTTCTGTTCGAAAAAGAGCCTAATGTCCCGCTGTTGGTAGTTTGGGCCAAATAACGAAAAGTGCTGACCTCTAGTGATGCTGTACCACTTGAAATGTTAGGTTCCGTTGAGCACATCAGCAATTGCACTTGATAACCTTTGTCAAAACAAATACAAATGCATGCATCAGCTTACCACACTCCAGCGCCAGCTTCTGACAAAGTCCTCCGTGACAGCCTGCTTGATGGATCTACTAGTCCCGCTCAACAGACTCAAGTTGCCACCATTCACAAACAAGTGGCCGTGAATGCCTGCCTCTTGCAAGCCCTTGGAAGGAAACTGTTGCACAGGCACACAGCAGTCAAGACTCTGCCAGCATCATTGGTTTTGCAGCAGAGAATGTAGCAGAGTCTGCACAAAGTTCCCTTGGAAACCAGAGGGCTGTGTCACACATAGCTGTACGCAGTGCTGAGATCACAGACGACAGCCATGACAAGCCAAGAGCAATCTTTTGCTTTGCCTAGTGGGTGCGATGCCATGGGCATCAACATACCTCAAATCTCAATGCTGCTAGCACTGTAGCATACAGATCCCCACCAAGCGCGTCTCTGTTATAAGAGCTTCCCGTGCCACTCTGCAGTAGCACCAGTTGCAACTGTTCACACTGCATTGCCTTGCAATACAAGGGGAAGCACTAAGAGTACAACATTCAGTAACAGCTGACATGATAGCAAGCATTGACCTTGTCTGCGCTGAACGTCTACATACCATGCACACAAGGTAAAGCGGGTAGCGATGTGTACTTAGACTGAAGACACTGATGGGCACCATACGCAATGTGTGCAAGATGCGCTAATAAAGCAAACATCATATTGAATTGGTGGCTCATCAGCCAGCCCTTCTATATGCAGAAGACAGCCACATAATAGCGATTATAATTTACAGGCGTTCCGGCTAATCGTTTCTGCCAGGCACCTACTGAGACGGCCACATGCGTCACCACAATGAAGGCATGATCACAAACTTGACTTCATTTCCAGTGAGTTCTCTCATAGTAGATGTATTCAGGATTTGCATATACAAAATGTGGTCACCTGGGATGATGAGCCTATGCGGGCTTCTGTGGGACCGGCTTGCTTCTCATAGAAGCCCCTCAAGCTGCTCACACCACCTAGAAAGAATCTGCGATACAGGCAAAGGCTTAGGTCAACTGACGCCCAGAAGGCCATGCTTTTTGTGTAACATACATAAAACAGCATCTCTGAGAGTAGTGTTGATCACAGTACAAACAAGACACAGTGTGGCTTCATGCATTGATCCCAAAAATGTGCGTTAGACTCAGCCTAGCCTCAATGTGAAGTAAACAAAGGCAACACCAGCAGACCATGCACTGGGGCATGTGCAGATGCATCTGAGCTGTTACAATGCTGAGGTAGACAACAAAACATGGTAGTGAGTCACATGCTTTGCTGTTTCGGACCTGCATATCGTGTTTTGTAGCATCTGGTCTAATTCATTGCAGAGAATCTGGTTTTGAGCCTTGGGACTGTCAATTCTGATCTTATCATGAACATGTTGGGATACGCCTCAGGGCATATATCTCAATAGCCCCTTTCCAGACAGGCATGTGCAGGTCTAAGCATGTATCTCAATAGCCTGTTTCCACGCAGGCATATCTTCATGGCAGCACTGCTCTGCTATGCTGAAGCCTCGGGCTGCAAATGACAGTTTGATCTGACTGGGAAACAGTGCATACCTATCACTAATGCAGGTCTGTTTCTTCTGCCAGGAATGGCCCCAGGGCACCAGGGCTCCTCCACTGGCCTGCAGGAAGAGGCTTGTTCCCCCGCCAGTAGGGAGTGAAACTGCCCCTTGAAATTGTTGGCGTACAAAGCGCAGCAGGCTAGACTCTGCACCCACTCCTGCGACTTCAGATGTGGACCTGCAGACACAAACTTGATTGTGTTGCATGTCCTGTCAAGCCGTTGAGACAGCGCTGCAGCACAAAAAGCGCTGTTCAATCAAGAGTCAATGCTTGATGACAGCTGGCTTGAATGCTGCGTGCACTGCAGTGAGCATTATGCATGTCTGTTGGCATGGCAATTGGCCCTGCACTTTGCTTGCTGTCTGACAAGACAGATTGCAAAGCTGCATTTTGCGCCTTCTTAGCAGTGCAGCAAGATGGCTTCCTGAAAGAATTCAAAGCTTCACACCCTGCTCAAGCTGATGGTGTCATGAGAAAGACTTGAGTGCCGGCTGAACTTGCTTGTGACATGGCCTATCAAGATGCACTGTCATCTGTGACTGTGAACCATGCACAAGTCAAGGTATCAAATTTTGACATGTCTTGACCTCAACAGCATGTGCAATTATGCATGATTGTTGCGCAGTCAGTCAGCTTCAGTATGACAATGTTGTGATGTCATGCAGCATGAAAGTGACAGCAGTACACCTGAAGGACACGCCCCCATATGGATCCCCTGGATCATCACAATCACCCCTCTGCCATTGATATACATATTGCAGTGCTGACTTCAGATGGTTGCCACACTGCCGCCGGACTGATTGTGATGCTGCTCTGTTTGGATTTGATAGTGCACGCCATGCTAGCTCATAAGCAACGTTGTGGCGTCCATTCTCCCTGCACCAGTGCACTTCAGCCTTTGCTCAGGTTCACCAACAGTTTCCACCAACATGTCTTGTGCCGGTCAGCTCAACCTGAGAAGCTATTATGCACCTGGAATGATGACTGTGTTTGGCGATTGATCTATAAATGTGAGAATAGCGTGTGATGATGGCCCGACAGCTCATATGCAACTTGCAGAGGCGTCATTCATGCAGTAGTGACTGTCTGCAGATGCATGGGGTCTGAGCTGCCATGCAGACACTTAAGCGATGCAGCCAGTGTCAACAGCATCCAACGGTTGCACATAATGCGTATGCCTTGGCAAATGCCTGCACTCACGAGGTCAGTCCAAAGGTGGTGCCTCTATAGTTCTCAACGTATGAGGACCATTGCTGGCGGTCAAGGAAGTGCTGTGCCAGGCTAGCTCTGCTGTCCAACGATGACCCAAAAATACGCGGCCGCATGAATTGGAGACCATACTCAGTGCTGTTCTTTGTACTGCGCTCCATCGTGATGTCAATCTTTTCAGCATACCCAAGAGGGTTTGTGAGGCCAAATTGACCCTCAAATTTAGCTGCAACATAAAGTTTTGGGTGATCGCCATGCTTATTGGAAGTTTATGTGCAAGGAGTGCATCTTGCATGTCCAATCATGTACCTTCAGTCTCTGCCAGATATGTGCCAGCATGAGCATGCCATACGCGTCTCTCTGGACAGTGGACTCGAAGTATGCATGACTCTGAATCAGTCTACATAAACATCATTTCCTGTGAGAATCTGACCCAGAACAGCTGCTTAGCACAGCACAGCAATAGGATATGCTTACAGGAGAGCCTGCATCTACAGTAATTTGCACGGCCTCAAATATGTTTAGTGCTTCGAGAGCTTCTTGTGCTTCTAGCAGCCTGACTTTCAGCTCATCTAGGGAGTGCGCTCCCTGTATTCGTTGTAGCTCCTTCTCGATTATGTACGGCCGTGTGCGGCCCTTTTGAAGAATCACGACATCGACATGTAGGGGCTTGTATTTGATGCTATCGTATAGATTCTCTTGATATGAGCTGCCGAAAGACGTCGCTGCTGATCCTGCCATGCGTCAAGAAGTGCGGATGTGTCAAACCAGCACGGCAATCATCACTTCAATGTTGTTTCGACTAATCATGCTCTCGGACGCAAATCACTATCAGCAGTTGGACACACATAAACCGCAGTCCTGGTATCCCGAGCGCGATACTAGCTGCGATCATCATGCTGACCTATTCGAA
>JAABUK010005680.1_pt1 | contig 19212 bp, 35 predicted proteins | sample 5559141 | NCBI WGS metagenome assembly JAABUK01 (sample SAMN10711869, study PRJNA513367) | rock metagenome | isolation source: Antarctica rocks | place: Antarctica: Victoria Land, Pudding Butte nord | collected 2016-01-03 | reverse complement strand
CCTGTGGTGGCTTGGGCTCAGCACCTTCCTTGTCAGCCTTGACAGCTTGTTTGAACTGCTCCTGCTTGCTGGGGGTTGCACTCTCTGCCTCTTCATCCTTGTCATCCTCTTCACCTGATCCCATGGGTATGAGGCCTTCTGTGGGTGCAGTGTAGTACTGCTGCAACCACTGAGCTGCGGGTGGCACCTGCATCAATACAAACTTGTCGAGTATGGCTGAAAGTCCTGTGATAGCAATGAAAGGAAAGTATACACTTTTCAACGATCACACCGGGAGCCTCCTAGAACGGCAGCGCAGAGCGTCTGATAACAGTGCATGAATGATCATCTAGCAGACCTAGAGCCGTTGTCTTCAGTGTGCAAGCTGTCATCATTGTCAGCAAGCATAGCCAAACAGCCACTCTGTGAAATTTGGTTTTAGGCATGTTAATGGTGAACCGCACTGCCACCTAGCAAATGCAGCCTGGCTATGTGTGATCATACCTTGAGGGGCTCTGAGAAGTTGTCTCCAGCCATGGAGGTTATGAGCTGGTACTCGCTCTCCGCCAGGACTGTCTTGATGGAGGGGATGGTGATGGCCACATCCACACCGGGCACCAGCAGGTAGGGGTTGTAGATGGGCCGCCGCACACTGATGCTCATGCCCTACGCACACGCAACAGAGATTTGGTGACAATTTCACTCAGTCCTCAGAGATGATAAAGTGATATCACAGCAGCTACAGTCTCCTTTGGCATAGACAGGATTGCAGATGATCTACTAGACAGCTGGGTGGAAGCATTGCAATACTGACAAGGCAGCGGCAGCGGCGCTGAAGGATGCGTGGTAAAGGGATGTGATGCTGCAGAGTCAACACTGTCAGGAAGCAAAAGGCAATACCTGGTCATAGTCCTTGATGAGGTTCTCTCCCTTGCGGCCTCCCGACACCACAACAGCACTCAGTTCTGACAGCACCACCTCATCATGCTCAATTAAGACAGCCTGGCAAACGGGACACATGTCTCTTGATTGAAGTTGCACATCATGTTAGAAGTTACAAAGCAATTAGCAGAGATCACAGATGACTACAAACACTTTACAATATTTACTGACTCAAATGATTCTTGACACACACTTGGCCCTATTGGACATGTGACACAGTATGGTGCAGCAGTGGCACCACAAACCAGAGCATTCACACCAGAACACTGAGCCGAGTGACAAGCAGCAGAGTGCATCAAGACTGCATTCTCTTCATCACCAAGTGCGTACCTTTGGGTCCTCCACACTGGAGCCACCAAACCACTTGAGGGAGTTGTGCACATTGATGTATCCAAGATCCAGCTGCACACTGTCCTGGCTGTCTGAAGTCCTTGGCATACTGATCACAGGAGCCTCCATATCAATGTCCAGCTGCAGTACTGACCCTACTTCCTGGTTACCTTCAGGGGCAGCTGTTGAGGCTGTTGCCGCCTGCCCTGGGGCAGTGTTCAGTGCTTCAGAGTCTGCCTGTGTAGCTTCAACCCCGCTAGAAGTTGCCAAAGCAGGCACGCCACTTTGCTGAATCTGCTGTTGTATCGGGAGTGGTCGTAACACCAGCAACACCGAGATGTACTGCAGGATCTCCTGGACAAATCTGTTGAGGAAGATGAAGTCAAGCTCGCTGAGCTTGGCCTTGACTGATGAGTATGGGAAGCCTGAGGGGACCCTAGGATTGTTGTGTGACTCCGCTATGGAGTGCGTGGCAAAGTCCACAGTGATGAGTGAGGTGGAGGCACCTTGCCGCAGGTCACAAACATTGCGGTACCGGTGGCCCTGCAATTGAGGCAACACAGTTAAGCTTGGCATGCTGTGTTGCCAGGTATACAGCACGAGCCTACTGGCTACGGAACAATTGACACTGCTGTATGTGACACACGGGAGACATCCATGAACAATTGAAGTTCCCTTACATGTTTGCTGCGCAGATGCAGATGCTTGAATTCATAGCACAACACCAGCAAGAGACTGAGGCCCAAGTTATTTGTTGGTCTGCACACCTCAGGCAGAACCCCATCTTGAGCTCTGAGATTGCCCAAGCTTGCTGTAGCAGTAAGGGTATCAGGCCGGACAGTTAGGTCCACTGCCACGGCCTCCACAGACAGCAGGGCCAGAGGGGGTGCAGAGCTGGATTCATACTGCAGGCGAGCCTCCAGCTTTTCCAACTCCACATTCACCTTGAAGACAACCCTGACAGCCTTGCCTGATGGGGGCAGAGAACCTGTCACAAACAAGCTCCACGTCTGAGATTGCATACATTTGATTGTTCCGGGCCAATGTCATGGTGTTTCATGGTGTATCAGTTTCTTGTAACTCTATCTTGCTTGTCATGCTTGTGTCTGACTGGCTTAACTCATCAGCAGTGCTTTGAGCAGTGTGTGCCATGCTTGTAGTTGCCTGTCACGGGCCGTGACAGATGGAGACACAAGATGTGGTTTGAGACTGGTAACATCCTCACCCCAACAATGCTTGCATTCTGATCAAGAGTTGTACAATGCACATGCATGACAGAGCTTACCCTTGTCAACATTGGACGTGGTAGGTTCCAGAGTATCTTGCCCCTCATCCTCCTGAGGGCTTGGCTGCTGCACTGCAGCAGCAGGCGCATCAGGCGGCTTTGCAGCGCCTGTGGCACTCACATCATCCCCAATGGCCATCAGAGCACCGAGCGTTGGTCTGTTGCAGAAGAATGACAGCGTCTTTAGCTTCACATGTACTTGCGCATCTACGTCATGGTACTCAGGGGACTGAGGTGTCCACTTGTTGTACTGCATGACTAAGGCTTGGGAGGAGCCCTGCTGCTGATGGCCTGAAGCTGGCAGGTCATCAGGTGCATCATGGAACTCCTCTTTTGAACTGGCTGTTGAGTCTCCAGAGGGAGCTCGCTGCATAGAGGTGAGCTCTGAGCTGGCATCATGGAACTTCTCTTTAGCAGGGAGGCTGGATCGAGCCAGGTAGCTGTTCTCTAGGCAGACAGCACCCACTAGCAGATCTTCTATCTCAAAAGCCCCTATGGCAATCTGAGCTGACATGCTGTTGGGGCCCATAGCCACGGTTGTACTGCCACCAGAAGCTCTGACCACCACCAAGCTGTGCTCACTGTCCACGCTGACAATTGTCTGATCATATGGCACCTTGTCCTTCTTGGGAGCAGCTGCTGTGACTGGCTCACCGTCTTCTTCCTCAGCAAACTGTAGGGAAGAAGTGCGCTGCTTACACTACTTACGTGTGCCTGCTGTTTTGCGCTGCAACCTTATAAACTGCGCACAATGATGCAAGACATGACATGCATAACATGCTCAAAAGGGCACAGGCAGTGACGACTGTGCAATGCATGTACGGTGGAACCAAAAGTGGAATGAGTGTTGCATGGGCTTGCTTGCAGGCCGCTGTCGGGCAGGAGGAAGGTGTGCATATACATGCAGCCAAATAAGTAGACACACCTCAGGGGGCCACCAGATCTCAGTGGTGCGCCCACTCACAAAGATGGCCAGCTCTCCCAGGCTGGCTGTCAGGTGCATGCTCACTTGTGGCTGTGTACCGCTGCCTGCAGCATTGCATTGAATTTTGACCCTTAGAGCTATCTCATGATTGAACAAACTTGACGATGCCTAATAAACTAACAGTGCAGTGGTTCTTCCCCTGGCTGGCAAGGACTGAACAGCATGTGTGCACCATGATATGCCAATTGCAAAGTTGCCTGTGCCATGGTAGGTGACGCATGTCCAGCAAGGGACAAGCGACAGTGTGAGGGACAGGTATTGGGAAGGCCCTGACCTGCAGCCCAGCCAGACGGCTTGTCATCTGTCTGGTCAGTCTGCTCAGTGGAGGTGACAGATGCCGTGTCCCAGTCAGCATCCAGGGGGGAGGAGGGGTCTGCCCCACCTACTAGCTGCTGCATCATCTCATGCGACCTCAGCAGCTGGCGGTACCAGGCATCAGCCTGCACCAATGTTGATGTTGCTATCGTGGTGATGACTGCCAGGCTGAGTACAACACAGCCCATGGGCTTCTGTCACCTCACACTCAGGTACATGTTTGAGAGCTGCTGCTGTATATGCATAGACGTCAACAAAACACAGCAGGAGCTGCAGTCAAGCCAATTGGAAGCAGCATGCAAACCTGCTGCTGATCTGGGAAGCGTAGGAGCAGGCTGTCTGCATCATCCTTGGCATCAGCAGTGTCGACCCCAAGAGGCACCACCCCAATAACGTGCTTGGTGCTTGCCATGGCATCTGCAGGAAGCTTCACAATGCGCCTGCACCAACAGATTGGTGTTCAAAAGGCATTCTTGCACCCTGTTTGTTCACTTCTTGCACACAGATGAGCCTGTGACTAGTCTGAATCATGTACAAAGGGCATGTTTGTACATTTCTTGCACAGAGATGAGCATGTGACTGGTCTGAATCATGTATAAAGGGCAGTACTCCAATTCTCTGGCCTCCATGCATGATTTACGATGCTGTGTAGCAAGATTGCACTTGGATCTGTCTTGTGTCCAGCAAGATGTCAGGACCTGCGCTCCCACCTGTTGTTCCAGATGTTGAGACTCTCCAGTGGCTCTGCTGAGGTCTCATTCTCCAGCAAATGCAGAGTGCCTCTGTAGAGCATGCCCCATCTGGAGGGCCACTGCGGGGTGCTGCGGCTGATTCCGCCCCACTGCAGCATTCGAATTGGCCCTGCCTGCTCTGGGGTTAGTCTCCACTGCTGCACCTGCTGCTGTTCATTGCTAGCCTCCTCAGCATCATTAGCTGCAAAAGACACGTAAATTTGTCTTACATGCACACAGAGTCCAGCCTCTTGGTGCAACAGGCAATTCTTAGAATAAAAAGGTTGAGGTGTAATGGGTATGTGCCTTCGTATCTGTGATTGACATATGCAGTGATTGAAATGACATGAATACAGCATTGTTTTCAGATGTTGGTGATACGGGCAATGTCAGAGCGGGCATGGCTGCACTGACCTGGAGTGACAGCGTCCACAGCACGCAGGATGCGCCCCAGCCTGGCAGGGCTGAAGAAGAAGCGCAGCTTGGGCACCTGCAGCTGTAGCTTCATGGGGGGCAGACTGGGGTGAGGGAATCTGGCTGCTTGCACAGCAGCAGAGATACCACACCGTTCCAATAGTGGAATGAACACCGCTGACCCACCCATAGCCTTGCCCTCTGACTGTGTGATTGCAGCTGTCATGGCGGTGCTGACGTGACTGGGGGCTTCAGAGTCTTCAGGAGCAGGGGCCTGTTGGCTGCCCAAGTCCTCAAGGGCAGAAAAAGAGAAGTCCCCATCAACCAGATAGGCAGAGATGTTGCTGCCAGCTAGCTTGAGGCACTCGTACAGGGATGCCTCCTCGAGTGGAAGGGAGGTTGCCAAGTCTTTATCGCTCTCCAGTACAAAGCGACCCAAATCTGCTACCATCGTGAGCTTGCCTGCACACCCACAACTCAGAGTTGCTTCCCCAGCTGTTTAGCATAACCTTGTCAGCTGCCTACCCTGTCATGAAGATAGCCCAATTTGACTTGTCAAAATGTATTAGCCGTGCAGAAACATGGCTTTCTGTACCTAGGAGCGTCAACAAAGCAGCTGTGTACAGATTCCTCAGCTGAGATCTACTCTGAATGGCGACTGATACTGTCAATGGCAATCCCTGATGTCCAGACGAATGTGAACTACTAATAGAGATATTATCGTACCTCTGCCATCCTCAGTGGCGGGGACAGGAATGGCAATCTTGGGAGCATCCAGCTCAAGAGTGAGGTCCAGCTTTGGCTTCTGGTTCATGGCAGATGCCAGCTGCTCTGCAGCTGCCTTGCGTGCCTTTTCGACCTGGGCCAGGGCCTGTGCCCCCAGCGCTGACAGGTCCACTGCCTGGCAGTATGCACACAGGCACAGTCAGACCAGGCAGACCCAGGACTGTGATTTGGGTTTGCAGGCTGTTTGTCAGCTGAGCCAGCAAAATGCAGAACAGGCAGATGCACTGCTTGAGTATCAGTCTTCTGTCAGCACTTGAATCAGGTGTTGTGAAACCATGATGCAGGGCTCAGTGGACTGGACTTGTGCAGTCTGAGGCCATGCATACATCAGCCACTGCTTGTCATGGCTGATGCGCACACAGTGTGCTGATTAATACAGGTCATAGAGCATTCAGATCTGGGATCAGCAACCTGGGCAAGATGCAGATATCAAGCATGACACATGTGAAAAGGGAGTATGCAGGCACACCTCTCCAGTCTTGAAGAAAGCCTGAACATTCTCAATAGTGACTGGATTATAGGTGACATAGCTGGGGCTGAAGCTCAATTTGGCCACAGTGTCAGCATGCCCGTCCTGGGGTTTCTGGATGTAGCGCACCGCCAGGGCCTGGGACCCAGCATCCATGGTCTCCATGTCAGTGCCTGTCATGCATGCAGACTGTAAGGCAGAGCAAGGAACTGTGCCTTGACAATGTATATGTGGACCTCTCATAATGTGCTGTCACCACCATAGACAGAGCATGAGTGGAATTGCCAGCCACAAACGCCACACTCAGGATAAGTTAGCTACAACAGGAAGCTGGCGTGAAGCTAACTGAAACATTGGTTGAGTACAGCTAGACCCAACAAGACAGAGTTGCAGGCAGTTGAAGACAGCAGGATCTGAACAGAGCACAGCAGTGCAAGACAGGCATCACCTTCAAGAGCCTTGCTGCTGCCAGAGTGGAGCAGGGCGCGCTGCCTATGGGCAGAGCCCGTTGTGAGCAGGGTGCCCTCTGGGGAGGACGCCCCCACCGCCTGAACAGCCGCCAGCACCTCCAGGGTCTCTGGGTACATGTTCACAATGGACTTCAGATTGTCCAAGCCCGCCCTGATCAGCTCGGTGGTGTTGTCGCTGCCCAGAAGAACAAAGGATGTTGACCCAATGGACAGGTTGACCTTGATTCTCAGGTTGTTGGGCGTCTCTTTGCCTGCAGGACAGGCTGTTTCTTCAGAGAAAGCTGACCTTGTGTCAGTCAAATAAGATACACAGGATTTGCTCCACAAAGTGTAAAGCGCAGCAGCAAAATCAGCCTGTACAACAGAGGAAAGCTGTTGGTGCACAGACATTACTGAAACAAGTAGCCGAACAAGTTGTGACACATATTTTCTGCTGAAGGCTGTAAACATGTTCAGCTATTGTGGCTCTACGGCAGCATGAGATCAAAAGCGTTCCTGCACCCAGTACCATTCATGTTGTGCTGCTGTGTTGCGCTTTACAATGTGACTCGTAGACTGCAAGGCAGGCAAGGCAGTAATCAGCTCACCAGCTTCGACAGCCTTCTCTTGCTCATCTACCAGGCTCTGCAGCTTGCGGTAGTCAGCGCTGGTCAGCTCCCCTTCCATCTCTGGATCCTCATCTCCACCTTCATCATCATCCTCCTCCTGCATGCCATTCAGACCAATGAGGGACCAGAGCATTTGTAGCAATTGTATCTTGCACGCATGATGAAGGGAGGCTAGCACAAGTGGGCGGCAAATCCACAGGCGAACACACAGCTGATGATTGCTCAGTATATACATACTGCAGTCCTGCATGGACAGATGTTATTAGCTTTCAAGCATTCAGGCCAACTGCCTAGAAAATACTGCTCTACCCTTGGCTCTGGCCAGGCAAACATGCCTAGTCTGTGCCCTCAGTACAAGCTTGGGCAAAATGCAAGCAGGAAGAATGCATGTAATATCTAGCAAAGATCTTCGAAAATGCTGCAGGCAGATGGCAATTTTTTGCACTAGCTAAAGTGTATGGAGCATACAGTTTGTTTGGAAGCGCCACGCATCCAGCCAAACCAGCTCTTAGCTGCCTGCTCGCGCTTCTCCCTGGCTGCTGCTGCTGCAGCCCTCTTCTTCTCCCTGTCTACCTGCACGGCACAAGCAAAGCCGTTGCAAGAGACCTTCGTTTTGCCTTACTGTCGCGCCCACTGGCTAGCTAGGTTCACAGGTTCACAAACCTGGAGTGTTTGTGCACAGGACAGGGATCACTGCCTGCCCCAACACAGCAATATTTCCTGTGAAGTACCACAATCACAGAGCAGGTGGTGGAGCATACCTTGGCATGAGCGAGGCGCCGGAACAGCAGGATGGTGGCTTCTGGCAGCTGCTGGTCCATCTTGGCTGTGTACTCATCCCCTCCCATCTGGTTCTCCTGTAAGCACCTGCATCCACCAGGTGCAATTGAGGAGGTGCCATCAGACATGCAAATCTCCTAAGAGTTGGGCATGATTTGAGTACGTCATGCTGCATACCAGCACCTGCAACTCGCCACAGCAGAAGAACAACTCACCAAACAGAAGGCCCTAGTGCTGATTCAACAATGATAGCCTTTGTCAAAACCCCATGTGACCTCTGCATCCGCTGCAATGACATGATTCGCAGTCGGGTGTGCACTGTAATGTTTTGCTGATGCAGTGTAGGCTTACTTGATGTAGTGTGGGATGTACTCCTTGCGCAGGTGGCACACCAGCTCCAGGCTCTGCCAGGTCATGCGCTTCTTCTGCTGGCGCTGCACCACGCTTCCCACATACCGCCACCACTTGGCGGCAGAGCGCCCCTGTTGGGGTCTGGTCTTGGGTCTGAGATGGGCATTAGGGGCACGAGTGGCGTAGGCTGAAAACTCATCTAGCAAGCGCTGCAGGCTTTGGTACTGAGGCTCTGCACAAGGGGGCAGCTGATTGAAGAGCAAGCAATCACTGGTGTCCCAAGCTAAACATTTGATGTGTGGCTCTACATACTAAGATGAATGAAGTCATCACGGCAGCTGCAGAGAAATGTAAGGTGGCTTGCTCAGAACAGAGGTCTGTTCATGCTTGAGCAGAGACGTGCGCTTACTTGACACGTGGAAAGCAATCGTTTGCAGGTGGCAGTCAGCTTCTTGAATTGCCTCTGACTCCCCGCCCCTCACATTCTTGCCCCTCCTGAGGTACTGCAGCTGGCCATCAATAGGCTTCACAACATACATACGGTCTGCTGTGCCAGAGGGGGCTCTTGGGGAAGTACTGCCCTGGACAGGTCTAGTGCTGTCGGCTGCAATGCCAGTTTTGAAGAGCTGGTCCCAGTCGTAGGCAAGCATGTCCTTCCAGGCCTTCTTGGGCTGCCACAGCGGCTTGCCAACGTCAAAATACACAGCAAAGCGTCTAAGCTGTGAAGCCTGCAGTAGAAAGAGGTGTTGGTACCTTGCTGTCATATGAAATGCAAGAAACATTGCTTTTGTGGGTGTGCCATGTAACAGCACCTCTTCTGCCAGCACCCTGTGGCGTAGCCAAGATTGAAGAGAGTGTGAGAAAGACTCAATGTGCTGCTTGCAAGCGACAGTCACCTTTCTGAGCAAGGAGAGGGGGTTGTCCTTGACAAAGGCTTCATTGCCCTCTTCATCCACAGTGTGTGCGCTCAGCTTCTCCAGTGTGAGTCCACATGCAAATGGAACTCCTGGGTTGCTGGTATCATCCTGATAGCACATACAGGATCAGCACAAACTTGACAAAAACATGTGTCTGCCTGCCTCAATGTGCACAGAAGACCAAATGCCAGCGTTCAAAGGTATGCATTATGAACTGAAGGCTGTGTTTTTCTGAGCAATGTTTGATGCAGGCTGTGTATGGCAGCACTCAACCAGCAGCAGCAAAGCAATGGTGAAGTCTGCCCTAACCTCATAACGAATGTGAACATTTGTGATGGAGGTCTGCAGGTTGCCAATGACGGTATCAATGATGGCTTTCAGTCTGCCACCACCATCTTTCTCTGCCTCTTGACCCAGTTTGCTTTTGACCTGTGCCGGAGTGCACAGCTCGCAACTTGCAGAGGTATATTGCAGACACTCGAGTAAAAGAGTTGGCAGGCATGCACTGCGTGTCAACAATACCTGCATCGCTGCTAGCTCAGCATCAGCCACTCGCTGCTGCTTTGCTTGCTGCTCAGCTTCCTCAAAATCCTGCAATTGAGGGGCACAGCCTCAGAGACCTATCAGATGCATCAGCAACAATCATTGCCCAGCAGATGGGGTGCTGACCTGTTCCAGTGAAGAGTCTGACTCCTCAAACTCTTCTTTGGGACCCGCTAGCAGGTACAGCCTATCCAATTCAACAAGAACAGGCGCCCGTCCCAAGCTGGCCCATGGCACCTAAAGGAAACTCATGTCTTTTTGCCTGGCTGAGGCAGGCAAGTCTTGAGGTGTGCAGCTTCAGATGAACAGGCAGTACAAGATGACAACACAGCTGCCGAACCTTTAAAGTCAGACTCCCTAGCAGCCCTGCCTTCACCGTAATCGGCAGATTCAAAGCATTCAGAGCCTCGGGTTTCAGGTGCAAGTTGTTGAGCTGGACGTCCCCCTTGAATACGGAAATCTTTAGAGACTGGGGATCGAGTCCGTAGACATAGTTGCCCAGGTACTTGTTGAGGTAAAACGCTACTTGGCCTTCCAACATTGCAACAGGTCAGGCCGATCTTGACCAAAAGCAGTCGCTACTAGGAGTGGCAAGTCGATTAGGTCAAGTATACTCAACAACTGATCGCGAAGTTATTAGAATTAACTTGACAAGTGTTTGCCTGAGTTGCCGCATTGATCAACGATTCTATCGTGATCGACTGAGCAACATCACCGTGGAAAACAGTTGCGCTGACGTCGATCACTTCCAAGTGGAATGGCGATCAAGCGAAGCGAGACGCCGTGCGTGTGTTTAGTAAATCCACGTGTCTGCATGGATGGGCATGTTGCAGTTGCACAGGGCCAGTTTTGCTGAAGTCGCATGCGGAGAGCAGCTCGATTTACACGCGACGGGGTGTTCGGTTTGTCGCCGTCTGCTGCAACTTTCCGTGCGTTGGCTCTACTGGACAGTCCCAACGGTCCAAGTCAAGTTTTCGAATTCAGCGTTCGCCCAGAGCGGAACTTGTCGCGGCTGTAACGTCTCGTGGACCTTCATCGGCTGTTGAAACTTTTAACGCTGCGAGGCACATGTCTGGTGGGGCGTATGACATACAACCTGACAGGAGAATTCGGCACCTGACGGATGTTCTAACGAAGGGACCTCGAACTTTTGACGCTGTTGTCATTGGCGCAGGTACTCGATCTGAAACCGTAGAGGCAGCACAAGCATGCCTCCGAACGCCTTCTTGTTGTGAATGGTTGTGTTTCCTGCCCTGCGGTCGGCACTTGTACCGACAGTCAACGTTGCTTCACTTGTTCCGCATGCGCAGGTGTCGTGGGATTAGCAATATGCAGAGCTTTAGCGGTGGAAGGACAGAAAGTCATCCTATTGGAGCAAGCCAATGCAATTGGCACAGAAACAAGTTCGCGGAATAGTGAAGTCATACACTCAGGTAGCTTGCTCATAGAAACTGTCAGTCACACCTTGGCGCCAGATTGCAAAGCAGCAACGGTAACAAGCCTGACATTACACATCTACATATACACATGACATTGCCATCATATCTGTGTAGCTATATTGCTGCTCAAGTTTGCAGTAGCATTAGTAATTGCTGTCTGCAGGCATTTACTACACTCCAGGGAGTCTGAAAGCAAAACTTTGTGTGGATGGACGGCAAAAACTGTATGCATACTGTGATAGTCATAATGTCCCATACAACAGGCTTGGCAAGCTGTTGGTGGCGACGCATGATGAACAAGTACCCAAACTGAAAGAGTTTCTGGCAAATGGGAAGAAGAATGGCATGACAGACCTTGTATGGCTGGATGCCGCCGCAGCAAAGGAGCTAGAGCCTGACCTGCACTGTGTGGCAGCCCTCAAGTCACCTTCCACTGGCGTCATCAGCTCCCTCAAGTGAGCCTGACTCTGCTCAAACCCCGGCTGCAGTATCCTGCCAGCAAAGTCTCAAACAGTCATCAGGGATAAGATTGCAAGCTTGGCTTTTGTGCTGATTGTTGGCCTGGCATACGTGTACTGTAATGCTGATCATTGGTTGCAAGTTGAGTGATAATGCATCACCATCTGTGCAAATGCATGTCAGACACAGCAGACACCAAAATCACACAATCTACTATGCAGTGCAGTTGTTCTGTGAGCATCCTGCTTTAGTCACCTGTGCCTTTCTTTGCAAAGCCTGAGGGCAGTCTCTTAATAGGTTTCTGTTGAGCAGGTTGATGGAGTCTTACAGGAAAGATGCTGAGCAGCACGGCGCTCTTCTGGCTTTCAACTGTGAGGTTGTCAGTGGGAGCCTATCAGGTTTGTCCGATCAACAAACAGCAGTGTTACACCTTCTAGGTCTACTGCATGCCAGGACAGGCATACATTAGCATGATCACGCGGCCATTGCCAGATCTGGCAATTTGCCTGAAGACAGCCAAAGACAGCAGCATCTGCTGTATGCACCACTGCAGGTGCTGCAGAGGCAGAGGCAGCCTTAGATCCAGCTGTGAGATGCTGTTAAGCTGCCGCTTTGCATGGGGTTGCAGTGCATGCTGGATTGCTGAGCTTGTGCGTGACAGATTTTCTAGTTTGCAATTTCAAGCAGCTTACCATTGCTGCTCTTTGTTTGTTTGGTTCTGATGGAGCTTGGGTATCTTCCAGGTAAGATGAAGAAGCTTGAGGTGAAGGACAGAGACTCCAACAAGGTGTCAGAGGTGCAAGCGCACATGGTAGTCAATGCTGCAGGGCTGTATGCTCAGCAGCTAGCGAAGAAGATGCAAGATTTGCCAAGTGACACCATTCCAGAGTCATTTTTGGCTAGGGGGCACTATTGCACAATGGAAGGTAAGGCAGCAAGGTCTGCCCTTGTGTTCATGCCAAGAATGCAGCAGTCTGTTAGTAGCAAGCAGTCAGCTGGACCACATTTTGCCTGCACCAGTGTGCTCTGTTTATGTGCTGCACATGAATGCTTTGTTGTTTGAACGCATGATAGCCAACTTGCGGCATGTCCTAAACATCAACAAGTCTAGTATATGTACAAGCATGTTAAGATGTCGACTTGCAAGCTATTAGTGACGCTTAAATGACAAACGCATGCAGGCAAGCCACCCTTTAAGCGCTTGATCTATCCCATGCCAGAGAGCTGGGGCCTTGGGGTGCATTTGACCCTGGACTTGGAGGGCAGAGCACGGTTTGGCCCTGATGTGGAGTGGATCGATAAAGTGGAATACAACACGAATCCTGAGCTGTGTGACAAATTTTACCCAGTCATTAGGCAGTATTGGCCTGGACTCCCTGATGGCTCCTTAAGACCGTCTTACAGTGGCATTCGCCCCAAGGTGCTTACGTATTTTGATGACATGGTGTTCATGTCTAGTCACTGTGTGCCAATTCTCGATACACTTAGTTGATGCAGGTAGGCAAGCATAGTAAAATGTCAACAGCTTGAACCCTTGCATCATACAGAAACACACATCACTCTATATGTGTGGCGTGCTAGCAGCCTTAAGTAGTCCAGTAGACTGAGTGCTGATCTGCATACAAGATGCAGCTTGGTGCAAAAGTCATGCTACACCCTTGGCAGTCTCATGCAAAATGAAAAATTCTGCAATGTACAGTCAATCTACCTGACTTAAAACCTGAAAATGCAGGTTGTGGGGCCTGGCAAGCCTGGCAAGGACTTTGTGATCCAAGGCACCCAAGATCATGGACTTGAGGGTGTAGTAAACCTGTATGGCATTGAGTCTCCAGGACTGACATCATCTCTGAGCATTGGTGAGCTGGTGATGGAGATGCTCCTGCATGGCAAGAAAGCTCCAAGCAGTGTCTCTGGTGGAGAGCAGCGCGACTGACATGCTGTACATCAATGTTGTGCCTTGTAACATATGTCTAATTTGTTTTGCATTGATATGAAGAGACCGCTTTGCTTACAAATTTACTGGACATGATTTTGACAGTCTGCTGCAAGTTACACTGCAGTTACTTGCCGCCAAGCGTCACCTGCTTGCTGACAGCTGGAAACATTGACATTCACGATGGCTGTAGAGCAACATGTTTCTATTCAAACATATCGGCAAACTGCACTTTCTTATGATGTCCTCAGATTTCAGGGTGAATGAATGTATCGAAATGGTTGCATGCCTGTTTATTGCTGTCCAAAAACGGCTGCATACTCCGACGAAGTCAGACACGTCAATTCGGACGCATTTCAAAGGTGCAAGCATGGACCTGATACAAGGCGCAGCCTGTCTTTTCAAGTTATCTGCCGGGGAAATCAAGATTGTGCCTACAACAGACATGCCCACATGTGCTACAGCATACAAGGCGGACATTTGTTTTCCAGCTGAAGCAGACTCCCTTGCTTGACACATTGTCTTTAATCTAGCAAACCATTGACACTCCTGGTCAACAGAAAGCATGCCAAAAGGCAGCATGCCCCTGGCTGCCAACTTCATTCTGTATGCACAGTCAAGGCAATTTGGCTGGGGTAAGCCTGCGGTCAAGCTGAAGACAGTCGCAGCACCCGCAGCAACAGCCAAACCGCACCAACAAAAACCACAGGAGATGTGGCAACACCCAACCATTTGTATTTGCCCTGCAACTGCCTGACCAGCTGTTGCACCTGTGCAAACAACAACACAGCAGATGGCAGTGCCGGCATTCCAGGCAATACATGGCAGTTACTACACGGTCTCGATTTTGCAGCACAGGCAGGAATGCAGTAGCTATCATGAGCACAGAAGTACACGAGGGTCTGCGTACAGAAATAAATCACCTGCTGCTCACAATGGTGTTTCTCCCCAGAATTATCAATCACAATCTGAGACTTGTCTCGTTTGAGCTTGAGCGGCATCTGGGCCTTCACCTTTGCTTCTGCCTGAGGCTTTGAACAGGCATCTCTCTTCATGAGTCTTTCAACCTGAGCAACGTGCTATCAGCTGAAAGAAGCCTGTGCTCGGATCATGATTCCGACAACCCTACAGCAATTCTGATAACACAGATGTCTGCTTGATGTGACAACGCAATGCTGAGAGGTGCAGCGAGAATGTGCAGCGAGAATGTACAATTGACATATAGTAAGTCTCCAAAGCCAGCCTTATGCTTAGTCTGGCTTGAGCAGTTGCCGTACTTGCCTCACTTTCATGACTGCATGTGATAAACACTCTTGGCCACATCAATCTGTGTGAGCTTGTCTCGAAAAGAAGTGGCATATCCACCACCTGAAGAGTCAATTCTTGTATGTGGTTTGCAGTGCCTTGCATACTAAAGAAAGGCAGACTAATGCCGATTATTCTCACTACCACTGCCACTTACAGCAACGCTCGTGAGACTGAGCCATTCCACGGCTAGCTGACGAACAAGCTCAAGAGCAACTGGCAAATGTGTAGCAGAGTTCAACCTTCTGCGAGCGTCACGATCCTGGAAAACCATGTCACCCAGCTTGTCTCGATTGATGTCGCCTGCAATTGAATGCGAAAGCTTCGAACCAGACATGTAGACGGTTAAGACAGCTGCAGGATCTTGAGGTCGTGAATCAAGGCTCGATCAGTGTACGGACCATTTGCGAGCAGAATGCTGTTGCCAAAGGTCTTCACAACACGCTTGTATCCCCAGCGTCCCTAGCTACAGACATGTTTTGTAAGTGATGCAATCCACATTCAGCAAGGCACTTGTACGCCGCTGTTCAAATACCTGCCGGACCACAGCATGCGCAATTTCGTCGCAGTCAAGGACAGTTATGCCATATTGTCTCAACAAGGCCGTCACTGTGCTCTTTCCAGTGGCAATGCCACCTGTAAGCCCAACGACTATCATAGGCCCTGTGACCTCGTGTGCCCGTGAAAGCTGGGCTCACACGTTGTTGCTGCCGTTACGTAGGTATGGTAAAGCGTACCGTACGCATTACATGCAACGCAGTGCTTGAGGGTGTTTCATCAGCCAGCGACACAGAGAGCAAAATGTGGCATAACGATGACCCGATCTAGCTGATCATCGGCCCGCTGAGGACTCAGCGGTCTGATGTCGTGCGTTTCCGGTTGCCAAGTCAGTAGACCGTCATGCAGTGCTCACGGCAGTCCCTTGGGCTTGCGGAAGCGTCCAGCTGTCATTACAGAGTGTTGCTTTCAGTACCATCCCTTCGGTGCTCTCGAGCCGTTGGACGGTCACTCCCTGCCTTGCAAAATGATCACTGCAGCTCATGGCGCCGAGCGACGTGTAGTCAGCGATCTCTGCACAGCGCAATGCCAGCAGCACCATTGTCTCGAGCGACAGTGGATACCAGGAGTGTCGTAACAAGAGCGAGTGCTGTCAGTTCACCTATTTTTGGTGTCAGTGATATTTGGCAATGGCGGAAAGCCCAGCTGCAAAAGATAGCCGTGTTTACTGGACCTGCCCTGAGCATTCCTCTTGCAGATCCCATCATGAGTCTGGTGGATACCGTTTGTGTTGGGCAGGTACTTTGCTGATCGCAGTTCTGCTGCAAAGCCTATGCGCACCCTGTTAGGCGGCAAAAATCAGCGTTGCTGCAGTGCACTGGCACTTTAGAGCTGGCAGCACTTGGGCCAACCATGCTCATTTTCAAATTATTCACATACATCTTCACAGCTATCACCATTACTACAGTCAGGTGTGACACATCATTGGGCTTTCTGACGCACATTGTTGCACATGCGCTGCATAATCAATGTTCATGTGGTGCTTCGTGCATGCAGCCTGGTGGCAGACAAGCTGAGAAAACAAGACATCACTGCAGCTGGGGATGCTTTGTCCTCTGCCCTGTTTGTGGCCACTGTGTTTGGACTCCTCATCCAGGCTGTGCTCCTGGTATGTTCTAGGATCTTTTTTTCCCTGCTTTTCAACATTGCCTGACGCATGAAAAGGCAGCTTAGGTCCCATGCATGATCAGTACCTTGTTTTGTAATGTTTTGTGCGGTTTTGATGTAGCTCTCTTGATGTGCAGCATGCTCTTGCGCTGTCTACAGGTGTACTCCAAACAGATGGTTGTGCTGACTGGAGCTGCTCCAGCCTTGCTGGAGCCATCTGTGACATACCTCAAGATCAGGGCATGGTCTGCTCCAGCTGTGCTCATCTCCATGGTTGCTCAGGTGCTTGGTATACATCTTTCAGAGCCTGCATGGCAGGCCAGGTGCTGCATCAATTGTTGCTCGACAGGCACCATCATCCAGTTGTACCAGGTTGTATGTAGCATATCCAGGGCAAGGCTCTTCTTGTCTGAATGTGGTGCTATGCTGTATCCACTGCAGCAGCATCACCAGCAAAATTATAGCAGTCCCGTCATTGACAGAAACAGGCATCACGTTGGGACATTGCACGAATGTGCATCTGACTCCTGGCATCATCTGCTCTTTGCAGGCGGGCCTTTTAGCCCAGCAGGACTCCTTTGCGCCTTTCATCTGGGTGGCGGTTCAGTCAGTTCTGAATGTGGTTGGGGACTTGGTCCTGATCATGTACTTCAAGCAGGGTCTGGCTGGAGCTGCCTGGGCCACTGTTGCCTCCCAGCTGGTGGGCACCATTGGCCTGGTGTGGATGTACAGCTTCCGAGGCCAGGTCATGCCAATAACTCGACTTCAGCTTGCTCTGGGCGTTGATTCTTCTGAGCTTGTATTGGTTGCAGAAGCATGTGTATGATGTAGCTAGATATGCAAGTGTCCTTGGTGAAAGTTGTTACAGCTTGCTCAGCTCCAGGACCGAAGGCCCAACACAGCATCAACTGTCCACCAGCGAGCAGTTTCAGAGCCCATCTTGTTATCATTCTGATGAGTTGAACGAGGCAGATACAGTTGAGGCAGGCAAAGCCTGAAATTCATTGTGTCAGAAGTTTTTTTGAGGTGCTCACATGTTCTGAATCAGTGTGTAACACAAAGTTGTTATGATGAGAAGCCTTGTGGTTTGCAGGTCAGGCCAAAAGTGCAGATACCTACGCTGAGCCAGCTGACAGAATTGTCTAGCACCTTTGGACCAGCCAGTCTCATTTATATTTTTAAGAGTCTGTGCTACATGATGCTTCAGGTCAGCTTTGTACATGTCCTTTATCTCTTGCAGCAGCAAACTCATCATGACAGGTTGAGAAGATGCTTGCATCATGAGGCCTTGATCTTTTTGAGCTGCACACACTGTGTTGTCACATGTAAAGCAATATTGGGCAGAAACGCGGTTCATGTGACAACACAATATTGCTTTGCTTCACAATTGCAAGCTGGTGCTCCACGGCTGCAGTTTTTGGTCCTGCTATTGAGGCATGTGCAAAGCTGTCCGCTGCCAAAACAAACGGACACATGCTTCAGTCGAGCATGTCTGCCATGTTTGGCTGACACGTTGCACAAGAAAACTGCTCAGCATGGAATGTCTCACAGACTTGATGCATTTATGAGACTCCCATGTGTCCAGCAAATGTGCTTGTGCATTGCTAAAAGAAATAAGCAGGCAGAGTCCTTTGTCACCTCTTGGCACTGTTTGGCCAGACTTTGTTGCAACGAAACCATGCATTCAGGTGATCGCTCAGTCCGTACAGGATGACAGTGTGCAGGGCTGCTGAACGATTGGTTGAACGTTCAACAGGATGCTGCTGAGATGCGCATACATACCTTGTCTCTCCTTGCATACATAAGTAGTTGGCGAAAGAATCACCCCAAGCCCTGACTGCACAATTGTGGGTGTGCAGAGCAGCGCAACAGCCCTGAGGCCGGCCCTGGTGGCAGCCCACCAGGTGCTGTGGCAGGTGTGGAACCTGTGCGCCTTTGGTCACACCCCCATGGAGCAGGCAGCCCTGGCCTTCCTGCCCGGCACAACAGACAGAAACGAATACAAAGAGCTGGTGAAGCTGCTGCTGGGGGTGGGGGTTGTTGTTGGGGCTGTTACCGCCTTTGTGGCTACTGCGGTCCCCTACTATTTGCCTTTCCTGTTCACCCCTGATGCACAGCTCTGGCCCATCATGAAATCAATTGCTCCTCAGGTAAGGAGCTGAAGCAGGCAACCTTGTGTGCATACAGCATTGTTGGTCATACCTGAATAGAACATGCTTACGTGCTTGAATACCTGGTTGATATTACCACAGCCTGTCTCTGTGCAAGCGGCAGCTTCTCTGCTGCACAGCATGTTTTGACGCTGTCCTGGACGCTCGGGTGCAACTTGCTGTAGCATGCTCCCATTCAAGCACTGCATCTCTGATCAACACCCACGACATGTGCTGCTTTGCAGTGTGTAATCTCAATGATGCTGTGTGCCATGGATGTTTCAGCTGCTGGCATCCTGATGGCCTGCAAAGACCTTCTGTTCCTGGCTCGAGCAATGACAGTCAGCCTTGCTGTC
>JAABUK010005678.1_pt1 | contig 19221 bp, 2 predicted proteins | sample 5559141 | NCBI WGS metagenome assembly JAABUK01 (sample SAMN10711869, study PRJNA513367) | rock metagenome | isolation source: Antarctica rocks | place: Antarctica: Victoria Land, Pudding Butte nord | collected 2016-01-03 | reverse complement strand
CAAAGAATATTCTTTTAATCTTGATCTCTTCTCGTCGCAGAATCTTAATAAACAGCTGTTTCATTATTTATTCAGATCTATTCAGATCTGAGCAAATCTACTTAAATATGTTCTCATCTATTCGATTATAATCAGATATATTCTTTCTTATTCGAAGATGATTAGATATATTCTTATCTAACTTCTTCTCATTTTTTCAATATTTTATTATATTCACATATAATGAAATAGTTGAATTTTTATTATTATATTAATAATATTCCGACTCGAAATTTATAATATCAGTAATAAGATTGAATATATAATTATGCAATCTTATTTATTTCTTCTCTAAAATAATATAATACGCCATCTAAATCATATAAAAGATCTGCGATATTTATTAATATCTCATAATTATTATGAATATATAAATCGCCTACATTATAATAAAATACTTTCTTCTAATAAAATCTGCTAATAAAATCTTCTTAACTAGATTCACTAACCCGATTTATAATCTCTTATACAGATTCTTAGTTAGTTAATAATTCATTATTACTGTAAATCGACAGTTAATATTTATTAATATAAATATGTTTAAAGAATTCGTCTTTTCTTTATTTAATAGAATATTCATTAGAAATAAAGGCTTTATTTAGTCTTTAATCATTATAAAGATGATAGCTAGCGGCATTTATAATTAATGTTTCTATCTTGACTTATTCATAATTATTTCTGCGCTCGCAGATCTATTCACAACATCTTTATAATAGACTACTCTTTTTCCAATTTTCGTGAAATATTAGAATCTCCTTTCTTAATAATTATCAATTCTGAACAGTTCTTGATTATATATTCTAGCTATTAATATTTATAATATCAAAACTTCTTATAATCTATCTTAATCGTATAAGATAGAAGCGATTAAGTTAATCAAGTCTTATTCATTAATTTATTAGCTAACTTATTCTTTCTAGATTTTAAATCTGTTCGAGTTATTTCGCGATCTTTTATAAATACTTCTATCTTTCGTATATTTATATTATAAAATTATAGATTCTTAATCATCTTCTTTAATAGAGAGTATCTATTTAAGATAATTACTTACTTTAATTCATCACAAATTTTAGATCTCATATCTTGAATCTAATTCTTTTCTAAGATATTTATTTAAATAGCGTATCTCATAAATTCTTTAAGAAAAGTAGACAGATTCTTATTTCATTAATAAAGCTGCTAATACTTATCTCTCATTATCTGCTTTTGAAAAGAATCGACAAATTAATTAATTAATATCTATAGAAGAGAGGCGATAATTATTATCTTAAAATCTTCTAAGTATAACTTTAGAAGATCTTCAGTCTCGCTCTTAATTCTGAATCTTATATAGATTACTTAATTTATTTCTATAAGAAATCTATTTCCGTTCACTCTTAACTTTATTTTAATAGATAATAGTCATATCGCGAACTATTATAAAGTTTTGATCTTAAATACTTTTAAATTAGAAAGCTTCTTATTTATTCTCTAATCTTAATCAGTTTCTTCTATCATAACTATTAAAGCTTTTAACTCTTATTATAAGTCTTTCACTCTATTCTCTTAATATTAAGATATAATAGATACAGTTAATCTCGCTAGTAATCTCTTTATTAATATCTTCTTATCTTTCAGTCTCTCTTTAAGAGACTGATTCTCTTAAATCAATTATTATCTTTTAATTATTTAGATATCTCTTTCTTTTTATTAATAATTCCGCATATTTCAAATTATCTAATGATTTTTTAATATCTTATTAATCTTCTTATTATAAGTCTTAATCATCTTATTATATAAATTATAGAATTTCTTAAATATAAATAATATATTACTCATGTTATTTTATATTCTCGCAATAAACTTTATTACTTCTTGATTCTTAGTAAGCTGTCTTAAAGTCATTATCTCTTAAATCATTTCTATCTCAGCGTTCTTTATTTATAAAGATGATCATTATCAATCTATATCTAAATCAGTCTGTGACGCAGAATCTTTCTCTAATCTTTCTTAATTAAATCAAGTCATATCAATATTAATTAACTCAGACATCGAATTTTAGATTCTACTTTTAATCACACTATTCTAAGTGCTCTTAAGATTTCTTTTTTTTAAAGACATCTCTAATTTCTCTCTCTTTAAAGATAGATAATCGAACTTAATATATTAAGCTCGTTCACGAAATCTGTTTTATTATCGAAGAGTCTGAGAATGATTCAAAGAAGATTTAATAAAAGTAAGTCAATCTGCTCGAAATTTAAATTAGTTAAAGAATGACTATTTTATATCTATTTAAATAGCAAAGAGAATGAACTTAAATATATTATAACAGCTTAAGCTAGATATATTTAATAGTCTATAAAAACGAATACTTAAGTTGCAGAAACTAATCTAGCTTATAAAGAAGTTATAGAAGTATTAGATGCGCATTATAACCGCTAATCTTAATATAGCCCTCTAGCTCTGAAGCCTAATTAAGAGACGTAACTCTAACGCGTTAAGCTCATATGTTAAGTCTCAGACATTTCATTATACGCACATATAATAAAATAGTTGGATTTCCATAATCAATTCTGTAATTATCTCTCGCGTATAATTATTCTTTATAATTATAGCAACTCGTGATATAAATATAATGAATTTAAACATTTATTTATTAAGAATAAAAGCGTATTAATATTATCTAAGTATTAATTCTAAGATTATAAGATTTCTTTAAAATTTAATAAGAAATCTATTTATAAATCTATCTATTCTCTTTTTAAGAAAGAACTTAAGATTTTATAAAAATATCTTAATGAAAATTAAAAGAAGAGATTTATTTAATTTTCAACTTTATTTACAGAATATTTAATTCTATTCATTTTAAAATTTAATGATGAAATACGTTTATATATTAATTATTAATAACTAAATAACATTATAATAAAAAATCGGTATGCATTATTATTAATCTTAAAGTTACACGATCGCATTTATAAGATAAAGTAATTTATTACACTCGATTTATGAGAAGCATATAATTTAATAAGAATGAAGAAGAGAGAGAAATGAAAAATCGCATTTCAAACTTATTATAATTATTATAAGTATCTAATTATATTCTTTAAATTAATAAACGCTCTCATCTTTTTTTAATCTTTAATAAATAATGTTTTAAGAGAATATCTAAATCAGTTCTATATTATCTATTTAGACGATATTCTTATATACTTAGAAATTAAGAAATAATATATTGAATATATTTAAAAGATGCTTCGCGCTTTTTAGACGAAAAATCTGTTAATAAAGATTAAGAAGTGCGAGTTTTATAAGCAAAATATTAAGTTTCTTAGATTTATCTTAATAGTTATAAGGATTTAGATGAACAAATCTAAAATAATAATTATACTCAAATAATTATAATTTATATCAATAAAGAAATTATAATTATTTCTCAGATTCATCAACTTTTATCGAAGATTTATTACGAATTACTTAAAGATAACTATTCTATTAATATAAATAATATAAAAGAAAGTATTCTTTATCTAAGAAATAGAAGTAGAGTCTTTATTTTAGAAGCTGAAATAAAGATTTATAACAGTTTTTATTCTCGCAATATTTAATTTTAAAAGATAAATTGTGCTCGAGATGAATATATTAGATTATATTATTAATATATATATAAGTCAATCTAATAATAAAGAATAATTAAGACTTATCATCTTCTATTTTAGAAAGATGATTTCAGCGAAACTTAATTACAAGATTTATAATAAGAAACTTCTAATTATAATTATCGCGTTTAATAAATAACGAGTATATTATGATCTCAGTTAACAAGTCACTTATTGATTAGTGCATTCACATCTCCGGCTTCTTGATATCTTCTCTTCGTCCGAAGATTCTCTCTTAACTATTATTATGATTAATAGCTAGCTACAGTTATCTCGCTTTCCCCTCTTCTTTAACTATTATATTAAATAGATATAGAGAGAAGAGAAGAGATCTCTAAAGAGATTCTTTAAAGATTAGTTTCTATTATATAGAAATAATTAATATCTTTACTAATATTAAGTCAGCATCTCATTATTATTACTCTATCCTCACTATCTATCTATTATATAACTCATCTTAATATTCTAATCTCTCTAATCTTATAATTATCTATAAGAGTGATAGCTAAATCTATAAGAGTGATAGCGCCTTCTCTTAATTAGTCGGAAAGTCTGATAACTTAATTCTTCTTTTCAGGATTATTTATTAGAATTACGCCTGTAACTCTCTATCAGTCTGATTTAATAGAAATAAAGACTGAATTAGCTTAAGAATAACTTCTTATTTAAACACTTCAAGAATTATAATAAGTTAGAGAAAATGTATAAATCTTACTTTATAATAAAGATATTAAAAGATTTATACTCTTAATAACTTATTCTCTATTTATATCTCAGTATTATAATATTAAGTTACTAATAAAAAGAAGATATATAAAAGATGATAAATATTCATGATATAATTTAAAGACTAGAGATTCTAAGAAATATAAAGATAAATCTTTAAAGAAGCTTAATATATTTCTTCAAGTCTATAGAAATATTGCCCGAATAAAATCATATTACTTTAATAGTGAAGCGCAGAAGATATACTAAACTATTATCTTTTTTAAAGAAGATCTAACAGAAATATAAGAGTATTATAAGAAGGATATCTATAATAAGAATGATAGCGTCTTTATCTAGAAAGAATTTAAAGATTTTCTTTAAAACTTATAATCTGATCTAATAAATCACCGGCTTATTATTATCTAAAGATATAAAGAAGTATATTAATAAGAATATTAATTCGCTCAATAATTTACTCTTTATCTTAAAGAACTCGAAGCTATTCTTCCTTCTTATAATAAAGAATAAAAAGCTTAACATCTTTTCGTAAAACTAAAGTCATTATTAAGAAAGAATATTTTATTAAAGAGAGATATATCTTTATTATATTAAGAATTACTGGCGTTAATATAATATTTTAAGAAAATAATAAAGACTGATAGCCGCGATCAGTATTATAATAAAGATTTAGTTAAGTCTGTTCTATCTAAGACTATTAATAGGAGCTAGTTAAAATTAAAAAGTAACTGATATTTTAGTTAAAATTCTAAAGATAAGTCTGCTACTTATTATTTTAATTTTAATAATATTTCTTTTAATTCTTTAAATAAGTTTAAGATTAAATATTATAAGTATTATAAGTTTAAATATTATATTAATAACTATATTACTAATATCATATTATTAAAAAAAGAGAGAATCTATTTCTAATAACTTTACTAGAACTGATTGCTTTAGATGAGAAGTGATATATTACTAACGCGGATATAAGTACTAAAGATAACTCTTATATTATAAAATGTCTTCTTAATATTATTATAAATCTAAATTTAATCTCGCAACTTATAATAAAGAAAATAAGTCTTTCAAACTCATCTATAAAATTAACTATTATATTATAATAAGAAAATAGTCTTATCTTTCATTTCTTAAAAGCTTATTTACTTTTTATTAAGATAAAAGATTTTAATAAAGTTATCAGAACCTGTAAAGTTAAGTTCTATATAATAGATTTATTTAGTCTGAATATTAATGCAATCCTTAATCTTTCTTAACTAGAAATTAAGAATCTAGATTTCTTCTTTAAAATTTATTAGTGAAGATTCCCGTTAAAGACTAATAATATTAAATTAATCTAAGAACTCTTTTCATTAAAGAAACTTATTTAAAAGAATAAGTAGATTTTTCTTTATTATATGTTAGAGATGATTAGTAGTTATCATATCAGATTTATTTTAGCTTTAATTATAGTAGCTGCTTTAGATTAGAAAGATCTTCCGAAGAAATTCTAAGAATACTCTAATATTTTCTTAGATAAGAGTGTTAGTAGTCTCCTGAAATATAATTAATTAGAGCATAATATTAAGTTAATATTCAGTAAGCAGTCACTATTTAATTCGTTATATATCTTATTAAAAAGAGAATTGAAAATACTGCGGGAATATCTTAATATTACTTTAGAGAAGAGATGAATTCATCTAAGCTTTAATCTCGCAGAAGCGTCTATTCTATTCATCTCTAAAAAGAATAGAAAGATAAGATTATATATTAATTACTAAGAGTTAAATAAAATAATAATCAAGAATTATTGCCCTCTATCTTTAATTAATGAAACTTTAAACTGTATAATTAAAGTTATAATCTTTACTAAATTTAATTTGCGAGATATATATTATTAACTCCGCATCTAAAAGAGAGATAAATAGAAGATGATATTTTAAACGCGCTATAATTATTTTAAATATAGAATGATACTCTTTAGATTAACTAACACTTCTACGATCTTTCAATTATACATTAATATAACATTATAAGATCTTCTTAATATCTTATATATGATATATCTTAATAATATTCTAATCTTCTTAAAGAGTAAGAAAGAATATATTATTCATATTAAGAAGATGTTTGAAAAGCTTTATTATTTTAGTTTATATGCTAAGCTATTAAAATGTGAATTTATAATAACTTAAGTGAATTTCTTAGAATTTATTATGAATACTAATAGCGTAATAATAAAATCGAGTCATATAGTAATCATTATTAAATAGTCTGCACCTATATCTATTAAAGAGCTCTAAGTTTTTCTGAGATTTATAAATTTTTATCGCAGATTTATGCAGAACTACTTTTATATTATCTCTTCTCTTATTAATTTATTAAAGAATATTAAGAATAATAAATAAACTAATCTTTTTATATTTAATATAGAATCAAAGAAAGCTCTTAAAGAACTTAAGCGAGTCTTTAATAAGACGTCAATATTGCGCCATTTTAACTTTCAGAAGCTAATACGTATGAAAACTAATACTTCTGATTATGCAGTAGAAGAGATCTTATTATAATTATTTGAGAATGCTGAGAATAAGCTATTATAGTACTTAATAGTCTATTTTCCCCGTAAGCTTATAATTACGGAAGAGATTTATAAAACTTATAATAAGAAACTTCTAGTTATTATTAAGCTGTTTAAATAATGATAATATTACCTGTAGAAAGTAAAAGAAATTATAGAAGTTTAGTATGATCATAATAATTTAAAATATTTTATAATTATTATAATATTAAATAAATATCAGGCGCGATAGACTTTAGAATTATCAAAGTATAACTTTAAAATCAAGTATTAATTAGATAAGTTAAATCCTGTAAATTTATTATTAAGATAACTAGATTATAAAGTCTTAGAAAAAGAGTAAGCAGCTATTATATTATTTACTTTAAGAAATAAGCTTTAAAATATCTTTATATAAAATATAATGCGTTAAGATTTTAATAAGATATTAGGTAAGAATAAGATATTCATCTCTCAAGATTTTAATATAAGATTAGTCTTATATAATAATTCTATATAGAAGAGTTAGTAATAAGAGTTTGATAAGATATTAAATATAAATATGATATTTATCTTTCTAGATTCTAATAAGATATCAGTTAAGAATAAGATATTCATTTACCGCAAACAATCTATACTTAGAAGTTAGAATGCTAATATAATACTAGTAAGTTCTCAAGCTCTTTTATAAGTTTTTCTTAATAGAAGAATCAATCTACTAATAATTAAAGATGTGAGATCTTCTTCTATATAAATATTATATTATGTTAGTTTAAATAATATTATAAGTCTTAGAAAAGCTTAAGTTAATAATTTTTCGGTATCTTATATAAATAATATAGTGCATATTAGCGAGATAACAAGAATACCGCTTAATTCTCTTATTAATACTAAAAATTATAAACTTCTTATATTAAGACGCGTTACTATAATAATAATAAAGTTAATAGCTTATAAATTACTTAATATCTCTCTCTTAGAACTTCTTTTAATACTATAATAAAATAATAACTTTATTTAGTAAAAGAAAGCTAAGATAGTATTAAGAAGTAAGTGACTTACTGATAAGATTAATAAGTAATAAGTAGATTTAAATAATCTACTTCGCAGGCATAATAATATCTTCATCTCTACGGATTTAGTAGTTTATAATAAGATTCTCTTAATAAAATATAATAATTCTTTAAGTAATTATTTTAGCGTCCGTAAAACATTAGTATTACTCTATTAGAACTTCTTCTAGTTAGATATAAATAGAGAAGTAAAGAACTTTATTATAAGTTATAATATCTATTAAAGAATAAAGATAAAGTGATATTAATTATATAGCGCGTTATAATTATTATTCCGTCTCTTTATTTCATAAAAAGAAATTATTATAAACTTTATTACTCACTTATCTTCTAATACTAAAGAGAGAATTGCTTTTAATTCTATTCTTATTATAATAAATAGATTTATGAAATTTATAAGATATATTATTATGAATAAAATAATTACTACTAAAGAATTAGCTTTTATATTTAAGAAACGCATTATTAATAACTTCAATATATCGGATAATATTATCTCTAACTAAGATTCTATCTTTATCTTATATTTCTAATTAGTACTATATTTTTATTTAAAAATTAAGAGAAGACTTTTAATTATATTTTATTCTTAAATTAATAATTAAACTAAATAATAGAATTAAGAGCTTAAATAATATCTTTAATACTTTTTAATTTATTATTAAGATAACTAGTATAAGCTATTATCACGCGCTCAGTTCTATTATAATAATAGTATTTATTTTATAATTAATATAACTTCAGTATTTACTCTTATAAGATTTTATTCTTAAAGATTATTTAATCTCGCGGATAAGATCTTAAAAGAAAAGATATTAAGTGCTAAGAAAAGAATTAAGATTATAAAAAAATAAAGAGAAGAACTAATAAAGTGCTGAAAGAAAGTTATAAAATACTAAGTAAGATAATATAATAAAAAGTATAAACTAATAATTTTTAAGATAAGAAACTGAATAATACTTTCTATAAGAAATCTGAGATAGATCTGTTCTAATAGAAAGCTAGTAGATAGATATATTAACCCGTTTTAGATTACTAAGATAGTAAGATAATAGATATATTAGTTAAAGCTATCATCTTATTAGAAGATTTATTCGGTTTTTCATATCTTACTTCTAAAGTCTTATTATTATAAAGTCGGCGAAGATTTAATATAATATATTAAATCAATATTACTAAAGAATGAAGATGAGAAGTAAGAAATAAAAAAAGTTTTAGATAAGTATATTTATTAGAGAAGTTAGTAGTATCTTATTAAGTAGAAAGACTAACTTATAATAGAAAGCACTTAAGTTAAGATCTTTAATATAAGAAATATTAAAGAATTAATTTAGAAATATAAATCATTAATCTAATCTGAAGCTGATAAGATAAAGTGTAAGTATTAAACGTGAGATACTCTTTTCTAATTTTTCTTATAGAATTTATAGATTTTATCGAGACTTAAATATATTTAAGTATGTGAAGTTAGATAAAGAAATGATTTAAGACTTTATATAAAGAAGAAATATAATCAAGACTTAATAAATTAATTTAAATAAGAATTCTATTTTACTGATATACTACTAATATACCGCAGATAAAAAGCAGTTATATAATAGATTAAGTTATATTAAAGTATCACAGTATAATTAAACTTCTTACAAAATAGTACAGCATAATAATTATAATAATAGCACGCTAGAATTCTTCTTTAATAATAGCGGGAAGATGAAGCTATTTATAATTAGCAATTATTAATAAAGTAATAATAACATATATATTTTAAAGCGCTTTATATTAACTAAATACTGCAGTAAATCTCAGATATCTTTAATCACGAGTATGATTAAATAAATCAAGTCTTTCATATTACGCGCATTATATAATAACTTATTAAGACATTAATTATTACACTTTCAATTCTTAATATTAATCTTTAATCTTTAATCTTTACTAAGAAGTATCTCTTTACTTTTCTTAAATACTATCATTACTAAATTAGTTTTAAGATCTTTCTCAGATTCTAAGTTTATTATCTTATTCTACAGCTTCACTAATTCATTTATATACTTGAAGAATTTTTCTGGAATCTATTTATTAATATAATAATAAAAAGCAGAGTAAAGAATATATATTAAAATAAGTTTTACTCTCTTTAATATAATACTTACAGCACTTAAACTTCTACTATTCATATATATTATTCTAATTATTAGAATATATTAAACATTTAATATAACGCAGGTAATATTATTATAATAGAGTAGAAGCGGGATAAGAATATTTAAATAAGAAAGATAATATTAAGATAATATTAATAAAATATTTAGAAGATTTCCTTATAATTTTAATATAATAAAAGACTTATAAAGTTATTATAAAGATTTTATAAAAGACTTTTAAAGATTATAAGACTAATAAGATTATATAAGAGACTTGATAAAGAAGACTTGATTTATTACGAAGACTTAATAATAATAAGATAGTAGTAAGTGATAAGAGTATAAGAAGAAAAGAAGTATTATTATAAGAAAAGAAGTATTTACTTATACTTAATAAAGAGTCTATAGTATTAATCTATAGAATTAATTACGGGAGCGGCTAATCTATTAGAAGTGATTAAACTTGTAATTTAATATATCACACTAATTAAGATTAACTATCTACTTTAATCTAGCGCTTTTCCGACTTTATATCGAGTTCTTAGTCTATTAATCTTTAATCTTCTTCTACTATTAAAATAATATTCTTAAAACACCCGCGTCTTATCTTCGTCTTTATTATAATATTATAATATATTATAATTAATAATTAGCTTACTTATATATTACTATTTCTAACACAACTATTACTAGAACGCTAATATATTACCTAACTTTTATCTTCTTCTTATTAGTAGAGTGATTCTATTAACTAATTCTAGTTCTAAGAATAGAACTTTAGAAGAAGAGATATTATTATAATCTCAGCTAATAAGTCATTTATTAACTAATATATTTACATCTCCGACTTCTTAATATCTTCTCTTCATTTAAAGATTCTCTCTTAACTACTATTATAATTAATAGCTAGCTATAGTTACTCCGCTTTCCCCTCTTCTTTAACTATTATATTAAATAGATATAGAGAGAAGAAAAGAGATCTCTAAAGAGATTCTTCAGAGATTAGTTTCTATTATATAGAACTAATTAATATCTTTACTAATATTGAGTCAGCATCTCATTATCATCACTCTATTCTCACTATCTATCTATTATATAACTCATCTTAACAGAGTATATTTAAAGGAATTTAAGTACTTTATAAAAGTATATATAAATTATAAAAATCTATTATACTTTACTATTATTAAGATATTAAACAGATGTTAGATATAATAATCTAAGTTATTATTAGTTTATAACTTCAAAATTTTTTATTGAAAAGAGAATAATAATATTAAAGTTAATACTTTAAGTTATTAAGTAGATTATATTCAAGATATTAAATTTACTTTACAATCAGTTTTATATAAGAATAAGAACGGATTTATAATATATAATTATATCATGATTACTTTAATATTTCAGATTTCTAATTAAGATTAGAAAAGTCGAATTATAAGATTATATTTAAACAATTATTTATCTCGCGAGATTTGAAGAAATCTTGAAAAATACTTAGTCTTCTAAAAATAAGACAGCGGACTGATCTTATATAAAGAACTGATATATATTATAAATTAAGTAAAGAAAATGATTATTTAATAATATTATAAGAAAATATCTTATAAATATTAAGAAATAGAAAAGATTTTAAAATATATTTTTAAATTTTATTATTTTTCGAGAATAAATAAAATGATTTAGCAGTGAATTGTTAACTGCGATATTTATTAGAAAATTAAGCATTCTCGATATAAATTATATAGAGAGATGTAATCTTCAGAATAATTTGAAGAAATATAAAAATCTATTGCGCTGAACTTCGTTATTAAGTTATTATTGTCTAAAGATTTAATAATTAATATTAATTATAATAGTATTCTGATTATTACTAATAGATTAATAAAGTATACTTACTTTATTAACTATATAAAAGCATTAAATATCAAAGACTTAATCTATATATTTTTGCGAACAGTATTCATAAATCATAATATATTAATAGAGATTATCTCTAATCAAAATAAACTATTTACTTTTAAATTCTAAAAGTTATTAATAAATCAACTCGAAACTAAATATAAGCTGTTTATAATATATTACTTATAAATAGACGAATAAATTAAGAGAATTAATTAGATATTAAAATAGTATTTACGATATTATATAAATTATCGTCAGAATAACTGAGTAGTACTTCTATTACTAATATAATTCGTATATAATAATGTTTCAGCAGTAATTAAAGTGTTATCTTTCTATATTAATTATAAATGAAAATTAATCTCATATAAATAATCAAGAGAAATGAAATAATTTGCACAAAAATCAGTTATTAATATATAACTGTTAATCAATCTACATTAACAATTAATAAAAGATCTTAAATTCATTAATTAGAAGTCTGATATATATTATAACTTTAAGAGAATTAATAAATCAAATCTTAAAGAGAAGAATTTAATATATTTACTTCGTCGAAATATTAAAATCAAAAGACTTAGCATAAAATTAAATCACACGAAACTTAACTCTTATTTAATTTAGAAAGTCTTAGATAAGTCAATTTATAGACTTAAACTTTTAAATATTATAAGAATTTATTCTATATTTAATATTTCTCTCTTAGAATCTGTATTAAAGAATATTAAACAGACTTTAATTTAATTAAATAATTAAGATTAGAAGTATAAGATAAAGAAGTGCTCAATAATTAAGAGATTAAAGACAAAACTTATTATCTGATAAAATAATTAAATTATAACACATCAGAAAATATATAAGAATTAGAAATAAATCTCAGTTTCGCGATTCTTAAGAAATATTATTATTAGAATTCTCGATAGAAAAAGAATTAAAGAAAGTAGTTAGCTGCTCTTTATTAAAAGTGACGTTTAATTTAATATTAATTAATAATTCTTTCTTTCTTGAATATCTCTCTTCTTAATTGTTATGCGCGCCCAGCTCAGAGAGCACGTGATCTTAATCAAGTCAGATTCTTAATCTTAATTAACTCAGACACGTGATTATAATTGAGCTAAATCCTCAATCTTAATTAACTTAAATATGTGATTATGATTAAGTTAGATTCTTAATTTTAATTAATTTAGGCACGTAATCTACAACTTTATTATATGAAAAGATATTAATCTCATTATCTTTATTATTCTATATAACAGGAAGAGAGATAGATATTCTCATGAGCTTTATTATATAACTGTTTACTAGTTAATAAGTTTAAGAATTGTAAAAGAATATAAGACTCTTTCACTAATCTATTCTAGATAGTAACTTTACACTCAGTTTCATCTTATTATTAACACTCTACTACTCTATCTTCTCTATATCTTTTACATCTTTCCGGCTCTTAATTCTAATATTCTAAGCGTCATCTTAGTATAGATTTAATAGAATAATTCTTAAATTATAAATTTACAGAATCACAGCTTCAGAATTATAAATATTGAATCGCAGATCTATAGAATCACAGCTTCAGAATTACAGATCCTCAGAATCATAGTCTTAGATTAAGTATCTTCAAGATTTTAAAGATATTGAATCAAAATATTATATTTAATATTCAATATTCAGTTATCTTATTATTTAAGTCCGATCTATTAACTTAATATAAGAATCTTTAATACAGTTCATAATATAAGACTTAAATAAATTCTCTCATCATTTTAGAATTTAAATCAATATCTCTTACTAACTCAGTTGAGTCTTATATCTTAATTAAAAAGAATGAAGATATTAATAATAATAAATTTTATAAAGATCTTAATACTTATAAAGATCTTATTATTTAAGAGTTAAATAGCATTTATTATAAAGTTATAAAGAAGATTAAGACTTGACTTAAATAGAAATATAAATTATTAGTCACTTTAATAAACAATCAATATATCCCGATCTCTATAATTAAAGAGTTTAAGTCTATTAATATCATCATCTTTAACGATAAGACTGATAAGCTCGATCTCTTCTTTACTAATCTTCAAATTCTCTTTTGATAATAATTTAATATCTATCTAAATAATAAGAGCGCTCAGATCAACTCTCTCTACAGCTTCTATATAAATAAGATTAAGAAATTTCTCTAATCAATTCTTAATAATTAATAATTTAATATTGTCTCAAACTGCTTTAATAACGTTAAATAGATTCTATATTAGTAGTATCGCGATTCTTAATTGAGAAATCATCTCAGTTAATAATTAGAAGATCTTTAATAAATCATAATAATAAAGAAGATAATTAAGATCTTTAAGAATTTAGTTTTACAACTTAATTATTCTATTCTTATTTAAGAAATGCTTCTTAAGTCTAAGCTTAAATATAATATATAGAAATTAATCGATATCTTAATTCTGAACTTTAATAATTATATAGATTTGAAGAAACACGCCCTCTTTATTAATTAAAGTCTTTAAATTAAGTATGCCCGAAATCGAAGTCTTTGAAATATTTCGATTAATTCAATTAATAATAGTCGCGATAACTTCCGCGCTATAAATGCGACTGCAATATTAATTAAGATCTTAAGATCTCGAACATAAAATATATAGATCTCTCTTATTATAGAAGAAAAGTAATATTATCGCGATCTTAATCTTTATCTCTATTATAATAAAGTTAATTATAAGATTCTGAAGTGCTTTATAATTTTAAAGACTTGATTAATAAGTTTAATGCTCGCGATTATAATATTAATAGAGATTGTAAAAGATTTAATAATTTAGATAAGTCTAAATCCGCTGTTCTTTAGAATCACACTTATTACGACCCTATTTCTGCGCTGTCTATATGAGCTGCGGTAGCGCTAGATCTAATGAGATGCTAAAGCTTTGAAAGTGCTCTAATAATGTTGATATCTTATATTAAGACTTACTTTTGTATTAAGATATAATTGCATTTAATCTTAAAGCTTAGATAAAGACTTAACGCGATCACGCTTTTTCTTATTTCTATTCTTCGCTTCCACTTAAATTAATATTAATAATATAATCATTAATCAGCTATATTTAGTTTAATTAAGCTATTTCTAACTATTCAGCTATTTCAGTCATAGCGTCTATTACTCACTATAATATTTGATGAACACATCAATAAATCTTTACTGCGTTTATCGACTTTCTATTATCTCAAATTTTATATTGATTTTCCTGCAAATTCAATTCTATCAACAGTTTATAAGATATATTATTTTAAGTAAATCTTATTTTTTGAATTCAGCTTATTTTTCAAGTTAAATTCAATTCTATCAACTCTTTATAAGACGCACTAATCTCCGCAGAACTCTATCAATATTCTATAAGACGCACTGATCTCCACAGAACTTTATTAATAATCTATAAGCTATATTAGCTTTTATAGCTTTTATTCTATAGATTCTCTACTTTTAATAGATTACAGCTTATAATTATTAATAACTTATCTCATTCTTTAAGTATTTAACACGCTCTTTGCGAAAACGCAGAGCCTGACTAATAGATCGATTATAGTTAGTAAGATGATGAGCTCACATCTTCACGCGATATCTAGTGTAACTAACCGCTTTGCGGTAAAATCAAAATGAGCTCAAGAAGTAGAGAGAAGATGAAAATTACGGAAAGTTATCTTTATAGATATAGCAGCACAATTAAATATATAATAAATAGATAGATATGAGAGTCTTTAAGAAAATCATTCATTTACGGGAGAATTATATTATGTGACTGTATAAATCTAATCTTTCTTTTATAGAAACAGTCACTTTTCCTACTCAATTCTATAGTGCGGGTTATATGAGAAGAAACGAAAGATCTTGATAGAAATATATATATGATAGAAGGTTAGATCTGATTATAAAGAGGCTCTACTAAATAAAATAACTGCTCTTTATCTTATATTATAGAGATAAATTAAAGAAAAGTTTAAATTATAAATTCTTATAAGAGCGTTACTAAATTCCGAGTTAATAATTATGAAGAGCTGCGCTCTTATTATAAGAAGTACATTCTATATAGAATAATTTTAATAGACTACGAGAGATAATAGTAAGACTCTTGTCTTTCTATTTATTATATAATAAGAAATTATTATATAGTAAGTAAATTACTCTTAGCTTAATAATAACTTATAATAAGCTGCGGTAGACTGCAATTCTTAGCGCAGAATATCGAAACTAAAGTATTATGAGTGTAAATATTATAAGCTGTTCTTAAATAAATATTCGGGCGTGATATAAAGAGGAATATTAGACTCTCGAGCGGAATAGAAGAAAACTATTAAGACTCGTAAGAAAGTGTTAGAACTCGGAACTCGGAGAGATTACGCGATATAGAATGACAATTAACTGTAGCGAAATATGAGTAGTAACAGATTTTATTTCTTAGAGGGTTTTCTATTACATGTAAATACATAGTATTCCTTATTAGTTATAGACTAGATAGATGTAAGAATAATCATCATTATCAAGTATTTAATACTTAAGTCTCATTTTCATCTTATTCTTTAAGTACTTAACACTTAAATCTTATTCTATTATTTTCTTAAATACTTAACGCCCATTCTATTATTTCTTGAGTACTTAACATTCATTCTATCTTATATTTTGAATATATAATACTCTATTTCTTTTCTATTCTCTCTATAATTATTAATAATCATCAAACTATTTAAGTAAATTAAAGATAAGAGAAGAAATATTATAATCGTTTTTTAAAGTTTAATCAGTCTCGCCAGATTAATATAAGCCGAGTAAATCTATAAAACGGATTAGTTTAATTCATCTCTATTAATTATTAATTAAATATCACAAGTATAAGCTCTATAGAGCTTAAATGAGAAAAGAGAAAGATCTTATTACAGAAAAATATATTAAAAAGAATATCTTTTTAGAGATTCAAAAGACGATAATAAAGACTTTTAAGAAGACTTAAATTATATTTATTATAAATTAAACAATATTATCAATTATAATAGAGCTTATAATAATATTAAATCAAAATATAGAAAGTTATATGAAGATTATAAGAGTTATTATAACTAATCTTAATATAAGACAGAATTTCTTATTATTAAGTCGATTCTTATTAATGAATAGATTTAGAGATAGAGCTTTAACGCTAAAATTATTAGAGATCTATCTATTTAAGTTAATCTCTTATTAAGATATTAAATCGACTCGAATATTTTATTAACACATTACTAATAATATATTGATTTATAAAGATCAAGAGTAGAAGCTTATATTACTACTTTCTTATTATCTTGATAATGAAATAGCTCATATATAATATACTATTCTATTAATTATCAAAAAGAAGTATTTAGCTTTATTATTTATTTAATAAAGAAGAGTTATCAGGCGCGATTTTATAAGCATTAATATAGAACTTTGATTTAATATAAGTTAGAAGTGTTTTCGATGAAATTAAGAATAATCTTCTGCAGAATATATTAATAAGAAGATTAGTAAGCTGTGAATTATAAATATAAAGATAAAGAAAAATCTGATTTAAAGAGTTCATAAAAGCTTTTAGATAATATCAAAGCTATAAAGTGCGTTTATTAAAGAAAGTTAAAAGAGTCTATAAAACTTTCGAGATCATCTATAAAAGATATAGAATATTTAACGCCGTCTTTACAAATAGAGAACTAGATCAAATCAATTAATATATAAGTATTCTTAATTCCGTTTAATAAAGATCTTAAAACCAACTTATAAAAAGATATTATATATTAAATTAATATCTGCGATATTAAGCAGGCCTTCTTTCAAGCCTTTTACATCCGCAGAAAAGTATTTTAACATCAATTCTTCTTATTCTTATAAGAAATGTACTGCTTAAGATCTGAAGATCAATTATTAGATAATCAATTATTTATTAAAGAAGAAGAAGAAGAAAGTCTTCACAATTAATAAGAAAGTTTCTTTAGAAGAGAAATCTAATAAGAACTATTATCGCATGCAGTAAAGATATCTAGCTCTTCAGAATGCTCTTAATAAATCAAGTAATAATAAATCAAGCTCTATAAAAAAGAAAGAGATTATGATTAATTTCAGTATTATTTATTAAAAGTATAAAGAGTTATTTCTATTAGATAATCAGCTTTACAGCTATTTAAGAGCTTTTAATATTCATATTATTAAGACTACTTCTTTTATATAATTCTCGACTATTATTAATCTTACAGCATAATTAAAAGAGAAATATTTAGAGAATATATTCAATTACACTGAAACTTGTGTTAATATATATTGAGCTATTAATTTAAAGTTATTTACAGTAGTTATTAAGTCTGATTTCAATCGTTCAGCTGTTAATCGAAAGTTGTTTACTCAGCTTTCTCATATATTTAAGATTATCAAATTATTAATTATTTAAGATATTAATAAATAATAAAGAATCAGTAAACTAACTACTTTTATGTTCTATCTTCGAAGCATTTAAAGTAAGCTGCTTAAGCTATAAATCTCTATCTTAATATTTAATAATCTTGATACTGAGCTGCTTATTAATACTGATTATATCAGGACCTGAAATATAATACTTAATATTCTATATTAACTTGCGATATTTTATAAGAACAGCAAGATTAATAAGTTAATAATCATAATACAGATTTAAATAACATGTTAATCAAGTATCAATCTTATTTTCCGCGCTATTAAGAAAGTGAAAATATCTGCAAACTTAATTAGTCAAATATCAATTTATCTTAAACACTTAGATAAGACAGATCTATTATTTCTATCTTAAATGTCTGAGATATTTAATGGAATAATATCAACTTTATAGATCGCTCTAATCTATTTTAATCAGAGCTTTATATTATAAACAGTTCATTAAGACGCTATTCTAAATATTACCGCATCTATTAATAAAGAAGAGTTTGTTTATCTCCTGTGTCACTGAAATGACATCTTTCTTATTTAGATTTAGCGTTAAAGAAACTATTATTGCCTGCATTGGACTGATTATTATAGCTATAATACTAAAAATAGCATTATTAGAAAGGTAACTTTTAGAGCTATCTGAAAATACTATTTGTAGAACTCTAACTTACGTAATCAGCTATTTATAAGCCTTTCAATA
>JAABUK010005677.1_pt1 | contig 19221 bp, 26 predicted proteins | sample 5559141 | NCBI WGS metagenome assembly JAABUK01 (sample SAMN10711869, study PRJNA513367) | rock metagenome | isolation source: Antarctica rocks | place: Antarctica: Victoria Land, Pudding Butte nord | collected 2016-01-03 | reverse complement strand
GAGATCAAAGACATTGAAGAAGGCAGGGCAGAAAAGTATGTCCACTTCTCAGTCAAGCTGCCTCCAGCAGCAATGCTCAGCCAGACAGGGGCCAATGCTTGCCCTGGCACTTTTTCACACTCTGCATGGCTTTACATTGCTTGAAATCCTGCTCGCATGTGCAGGAGCCAGAGTCTGCAGCCACTCATTTTGCTTGGAAGCTGCATGTATGACTAGTTTGCGTCTCCAGATGCTTTGACCAGGCTAGAGTTGCATGGCAACATTAGATCCTCAGACAGCTCACAGAACGTTGGTGTACTGAGGCGCAAGTGGTTGCTGTTCTGACCATGTTGTGGTGTGTGCAGGGGCAACAATGTGGTGGCTGGCTCTCCTCACCCAGCCGATGAGGTGCTGGCAGACAAGTGGGATAAGCCTTACAGCAGAGAGCTGGCAGCCTATCCTGCTGCATGGTGTCGCCAAGCCAAGTTCTGGCCCACCACATCTCGGGTGGACAATGTGTATGGAGACAAGCACCTGGTGTCCAGGCTACCGGAGGCTGCATCTGCATTCGCTGTTGCAGTTGGAGAGTAAACAATTGGCTGTACTGGCTTAGCGTGTTTGTGCATGTATTCTTTTCTATAATAGTTTACCTGTGTTGATGGTGGTAGCACAGCTCACAGTATGCAGCCGTGCATGCAGGGGCAGCCACGCGAAATTTTGATGCACTGTTTATGTGGTTGACAATCATCCTAGTCGCGCACGCTCTGCATCAGTCCTGCATGCTATCGCACACAGCACTGCTCTTGAAATTCTGGCTAGCCTATGTCTGTGCATCAGGCTTCATCTTCAAGGACATTTCACATGTGAGTTTGACCTTTTTATGGGAAGGTCTGTAACACTCCTGACCGGGACACACTTTCAAATGTGAAGTGAGAAGGTCTACACTATTAAAATGCGCTGTTTTGCTTTGAGCATCTGCTTTGCATGCTGTGCATTTAGTGTTGCACCCTTCCCATGTGTGTTTGAGAGATAACAAAACTGATGTCCGTTGCTGCATGCGGTGACAAGAGACTAATACACAAAAAATTGTCACTATTACACAAGTAGAACTGTATGGCACAATGACACACATGTACAGGAATTCCTCAAGGCCATCGTACTGCACAACAATTGCACCTGAAACTGGTGTTGCAGCCTCATCAGGGAGAATGCATCACAGTTGCAATCATGCGGGTGCACCACTGCCACACGAGCTTTCTGCCTGGGTGCGGTGTTTTGCATGGGTGCAGCGGTTATATGGCGTTAAGCTGGTGAATAAGCTGCGGCTACAAAATGACCTTGAATGCAAGCAGCAGAATGAGTATTAGCAGGATGATAAGGCCTGCAGCAAGCAGCATGCCTCTCCAATCCCCGCTGCTGCCTTTCAAAACACTTTTGATCCGCTTCTGGGCAGCCCGCACTTTGTTATGGGACACGTCGACCTCCTCTTCAAAATCCTCAAGCAGTCTCTCTTGTACATGCAGCTCCTCATTGATAGTCAGAGCAAGGTGCTGCAGCATGCAACACAATTGTGACGTTACACAGCAGTTACATGATTGTGTTCAACAGCCTCCTGTGCATACAAGCCATAACTACAAAGCATCTGTAGCATCATGAGACCCAACACCAATTGGAAAGACAGTCAGATGCATGAATCACCTTTTAAAGGGTCTGCAAAGCGCATGGCAAGCAGCAAAAAGACTCACTCTGGTGCTGGCAACAGACTGCTCCATTTGTGCAAGATTCAGGTCTTGCTCCTGCATCACGTCCTGCTGCATGTCCAGAATGCCCAGGTTGTCTAGCTCTGCTGTCCTGTTAGTCTCTTGCGCCGGGCCACTATGCTGACCTGCTTGTTGCATGAGAGCAGCTCTACAGCAGCATGACACGTCACAATGTCTGCAGGTACGACCAACATCAACAGCATCTTGACGATTGTTGCTTGCCGATACCTGTTCTGCTGGCTATGGTCCCTTTTCAAAGACATTTGCATTTGCTCTCGGCGATTGCGCAAAGCTGTCACCAAGTCTCGTCTGCGGTTCTTCTCATGTTCTGAGCTGCATGGTGACAACAGCATCAGTGGGGACAACAAGCAGGCCGACCATTTTTGGGGTATGCAGCTGCCAATCTCACACTGACATACACTCGGGAGACTCAAGCATGTCTGCCAATTTATCCAGCAAGGTCATGAGATTTGCAAGCTTGCGCCGAGCAGCAGCAGAGATCCTGGACGCCTCGGGGCCACCATTTGGATGTTTGATGTTGCGTTCCTGCACAGTCAACACCAGGAGATAACCCACAGTTGCTCGACAAGGCTAAGGACTCAAGTGGACCAAGGATTCGCAGCTGACCTGAATTCTGCTTAATGTCTCATTGGCCATATTCGTTGCGTCCTCATAGCTGCCCAGCCACTTGTCAGTGTCACTGCGCAACCCTGCAGTAGTGCCTCGACACTGTGCGTTACAAACAAAGAAGACGGAAACCATCAGAAAGCTGGAGGTACCTGATGGCATGTCTTGTCGATTACAGCTTCAGCCGCAGGTTTTTATTTGTTAGAAGCACACAACGCAACTTCAAGTGATGCAACACAGCAAGACTGTTGCCTGGTGTCAGAAAGACAAACTTAACGACATTTACAGACTTTTGAGGCATGCACGATTTTCCAAGACAGGCAAGACAGTGTGTGGGATTGCATTTGACTAGGTTCGTGGTCGAAACTTTCAACTGTACAGGGCGATCAACAGGGCGATTGCGCAATGCCAGCAGGGCATCTTGTTGCAGCGCCCTAACACGCGCTGCGCCCGTCGCACTTCAGAATCCATAGCTTGACGTGTCGTGCCTGCAAGCCTAAGCCTACAGTGCAGCGGCGATACATCGACACACAGTCCACGCAGTGCATTGCGTTCAACTTGAAGTCGTTAGTGGCGCCTATGTAGACAGACTCGTCATTGTTTGTTTTCGCTATTGTCTACAGCCGTATTTGCGGTCAAGGCAACGGATCTAGGTCTTTAGAAGAAATAACGATGGTCGTGTCCGCACAAAATGTCGATGACATGAGCAAGCAGAAAGCCACAGGTGGTTATGGCATCTCTCGTGCTGTTGTTCGTCTGCGCTTGTCTGGCCGTGAGTGTTTTGTTGCTCACCCCACGGCTGCTGCACGCCGCGTTCCAGGCGTGCCTTGTTCACGTTAGAGTTGAATGCTCGTGCAGCGCTCGTGTGGCAAGCCATCCAAGGTCAATGGATGAGCTCCTGCCTGGGTGTGTTGCTGGAGCTCAAGATTCCTGACCTATTGGCTAAGGAAGACAAACCAGTGGCCCTCCAAGATGTAGGGTATTATTATGCTTCTCGGTTGTCACTTTCGCTCATTGGCATTTGTTTTGGCATTCGCTTTAGAATGCGAATGTGCTTGATCTGTGCATGTAGAGGATGCAAAAATGAAACTTGCAAATGCTGCAGCTTGCAGAAAAGGCTGGTGTGATAGAGGCTGGCTTGGACGGGTTTTACAAGGTTCTACGTGTCATGGCACAGTATGACATGCTAGACGAGCACCCAGGAAAGAAGTTCAGCAGCAATGCAGCAACTGGTCTTTTGGTTAGAGGCAAAGAACCCTCCCTTGGTCATATGGCAGCCCATCAGATTAACACCCCAAAGACAGAGGCATGGAAGGTCTTACCTGAGGCAGTCAGGACTGGCCAGACGGCTTTCATGCTAGCACATGGTGGAGACACCATGTACCAGGTAAGGTGCCCTTTCAAATCAGTCATGCACCTTAGTCACTCCTTCGGTCTGCTTTTGCCAATGTCGTTGTTTTAGCACCAAGTTTGCAGCGAGTACACCAAGCTTGCACAGATAACACACTGCCTCTAATGTAACATTGATACTCACCCTTGCATGGTGTGCCTTGAGCTGACATGCTTGCTTGCCACCCTCTGCAGTATGGAGAGAAGCATGATAATGCAGCTTTTGGAGAAGAGTTCTCACATGCCATGACATACTTCACACGGCACAGTTTGCAAGGTGGCACCCTGAGTCTGAAGGATGCATACAACTGGAAAGGAGCCAAGTGTATCATGGATGTGGGTGGAGGCAGGGGAGAGCTTCTCTCCAACTGCATGGCCTGGGCAAGCCCAAGCACAAAGGGTGTATTGTTTGACAGACCCTTTGTCATTGAAGGGTGAGATTTTTTGCTCTTCTGCATGTCCATCTGTGCCATTTTCATTTCTGATCAAATCCCATTAGGATCAGGATTGGTACCAGGTTCAAACATGCTTGGCATGTAAAATGCTTGCTGATTTGCGTGCATGCCAGTAAAATACAGATGCATCAAGGTAAGAATATAGACACAATTGCAAATTAGCAATCTCCCACAACTTGTCTATGTTCCTACCTTGCTGCATCTGTATTCCATGCAGACACAAGAGCATGCTTCTTGAACAGTGCTGCGCCACAGAGTGCAGACAGCGACGTTTAACAGGCAGTAGTGCATTTCTATGTCTTGGTGGAAGTAAAAGCATATGGCGCTTGTGCTTGTGCTCATGTCTTTGTTGTTTCATCACAGGGTTGATCTGCCAGGCATGTTTGGAGCCAAAGGCGTAGAGGATGCCAAAGAGCGTGTGGAGCTAGTCGTTGGGGATGTCATGCAGCCTTTCCCAGATACAGTACAGAAAGCTGGCGTAGACACTTTGGTCATGAAGCATTTCCTGTCAGCCTTCAATGACAAGGATGCCATCTTGATTCTCAAGCATTGTTCACAAGTCCTTGCACCCCAGGGGAAGCTCTTGCTATTGCAGGTACGTACCACAACAATGCACAGGGGCGGTCAACAAGTGCACATATGCATCAGCTGATACATGGTTGCTTAGCACAATGTTCTTCTGCAAATACTGTGTCGTTTGATTTTGCATCATGGTGTCAGAATACGGCGCTGCAGGGCAGTTTTGGTGCTTTCACGGCAGTGCTTGAGTCACATCGTGGAGGTGTCAAACAATGTACAGATCAGTGCATGCAGCATAACATAGGCCAGGCGGCATTGAATCAACATTCTGGCTTGCAGAACTGATGAGCTGGCAATCTTGTATGGTTGTTACATCATGGGTTCATTGTCTGCAGACTCTGGTCCCAGAAGCTGGAGATAGGAAGAACAACGCTTGCTCAGATGGTGTCTCACCAGGTGTGCTGCAGAGAAACATGCAAGGCTTTCTGCTATGCAACTTGAACACGTTTGCCCAGAGCCTCACGAACGTTTATGGGATTGGCCAAGCATATATGTGAATATGACCCGATCTGTTGCAGGCCTCTTTTCCATCGAGATCATGGCCATGTGCCCAGGTGGGTCATGGAAGCCCTTGAGCGAGTGGGAGGTCCTATTTACTGAAGCTAAACTCAAGTTGGATTCTGTGCAAGGAGTTGGTTACAACATGCATCTCATGTGCTTTGTCAAGGCTTGATGACTACCACTCACAAGTAAAGTTCCAGAATGTTGCAAGCTCAGGTTTTGTGGCACTGGCAGAGTTGTGTTGATTGTTGGTGTTCACGTACACTGGTTGCCAGAGTGATGCAGTTAAGTGTGCAGTGTGCATGATTTTTAAAGCAGACACTCCTTTTGTTTGTCACGCAAATATGCTTTAGCTTGTTTTGGAACCTTCACTGTGGCTCTGCTAAGCAAGGACTTTGTCACGAAGTTCTAAACACCACTGTACATACCAAAAACCAAGCAAGCAAAAATAAGCTGCAAGCCATGTGTTGATTGCATCTCATCAGCAGGAAGCTAGTGATCTTTTACTGATTGCTTGATTGCTTGAAAGCGACCTAATTGTTGGTAAGCAATAGCACAATAATAGACAGCAGCATGCACCTGCTGTCAACAAATAGGCCATGCCCAACCTCCTGTTGTGCTGCTTGAGAATTTTGAGCCAAACACCTGAGTTTCCAGATTTTTCCTAAAATCTCTTCATTGGTTTGCCAAAGGCAAATATGTGGTGCCCAACCAATTGGGAAGAAATTTCTGTGGTATCTTGCATCTTGGCATGACAGTTGTAGTCATCCCATTCGCATGGCTCATAGTCGGACTGTCCAAGTGTGTAGCTGCAGCTAACAGCCTGATGCCTAATCTAACAATGTCAAGTTGCTTTTGTTGCCTTATGTATACATGCACATTCAAAGGTACGGTAACCTGACTTGATAGCGCCCGTTTACCAGGCAGTTGGATAGCGATTGACCTGTAACAGGCGGTCGGTTATAGGCTTCAATTCTGGCATTTCTTGACAGCTACAATAAGCAATCATGGTCGAGTACAGTCAATGCCTAGGCTGCCACCCTGTCAAGCAAAATGGTGAGAAAGTTTTTGATTTTTTTGCTCGACTGTAAAGAGTTTATGGCATTTGCATTTGTTCAGCCACGCATGTAAAGTCTGTGGCGCCAGATGCGCTGTGCTTAGTGAGGACCAATGCGCAGGAGATGCATTGAGCGAATGTTGTACAAGTGTGATGGCTCACAGCACTAAGACACTGTTGTGAACAGCATTGACACCCATGCGTGAATTTTGGCATCTTGCAGAAAAAGCATCGACGTCACAGCCTAACACTACTCTTAACTCCTGCAGGCAGCAGGACCCATACCCTACATTGACTGACTTGATCAATTCAAGTGTTGTCCAACAGCAGCTGACACAAAGTTTAGTTTGAATTTGAAATGGACACAATACTTGTTCTCTAAGCATGATGTTGTTCGCAACGCAGCTGTCTGTGTATGTCTCAGATGTCTTTTCCCAAAAGCATCCTCAAAAGAGGCCTCGAGGGACACACAAATTGAACCGAGTTGAAACAGTGCCTTGCTGGAGCCATGTACTCTGACCCGCTCCTATAGGGCGATGTGAATGCTGCATGTCTCCTTCAGCTGTCCCCAACATGCGTTACAGCTGCTGCAGGTGACAGACCGTGTTGCATTTCTGGTGAAAGGGTTGACAGGTCTTTTGATACTGAAGCTGGGATCGAGTGCAGCTCTAGGATGCTTGCAGTGGCCTCTTTCACCGCAGCTGCTTTCAATATCACGACCTCCTGCATTCACGATCACATGTTCAGGCACAGGCCTGAAATGGAAATGGATGTTTCCATTCAGGCACATGCTGAATTTGTAGCCACCCATATCAAGTGGCATTGGCTTCATTGCAAGTACAGTAGCTGTATGCTTGAGGCATGCTTAGGAAGCTCTGCAAATGTGCCTGGTCATGAACATTGCACCATTGATATGTGCATATTCTTGCTGCATTGCCATTGCAAAAGCTAATGTGCTAAGCGACAGTCCCATACCTTGTAGGCCAGATCAAAGCGCATATAATGTGCAGTGCAGTCACCCACAAGCTGAATGAGGTGTCTCAGATTCCTCACTGGTGTGCTATTGAACTTGAGTACTTGCACATTGCAGTAGTCTTCATACCCCAGAGTTGCATCGCAAGCCAGCACCTGAGACAGGACAACCACCTGCACAGCATTGCCACTCCTCATGCTACAGCTGTGCAAAATAGTGTGAAGTGGCAGCAAACAAGCACGTCTGTGGCAATCATTGCAGCTCAGTTTGTATATTTAGCTGCTGAGTTCAAGGCACACTTTGTCACAGGTGTAAGGTGGCAGTGCCAATATGCACATCACAGGAGTGGAGTGAAACAGCAGGAGTGGCTCATGCATCAACAGCATGTAGAAGATACCTGTTCATCTGGTTCCAGTCTTTCACCATGCATCAGTCGTTCTAATAACTTGACTGGGGCCTCGCTCATGTACTCAGCTCCATACTCGCTCAGCAAGTAAGGCTCTGAGCACACTGTGAAAATGATGCCTGCATGACACAATTGCTCAGCACCCTGCTGATTGTATGCAAAGCCTCTTGTGACTGAAGCAAGCACATAAAGAATGCTTGAGCAATGCTGCATTTCCTGCCACAGCACCATGCATAGTTGCAGTCTGCCTCCATGAAGCTATGAGCACAACATGACATGTAGACCAGCACAAGCAGGCTCAGTGGCTGTCATGCGTTGTCAGGTACGATCCAGATCACTGTGCGGACAGAACAAGTGACAATGCTGACCTGCTACTACAAAGAAGGAGGGGTCTGTGTTGGCCAGGTGCAGGGGGACCAGCAGGCGTGGCCGCATCAGCTGGATGGTCAGCTGCACCTCTTCCCCATCCCGCCACACATCCAAGACTGCCTGCTCCCCAGAATATTTCTGTGATGTCAAATAGTTGAACGCTATTCGCTCCTTTTCCCTGCAGTTAGCATCACTACTTCTGCTGCCATTAACTACAAGTGTGTGCAGTTGAAACACCGACGCTTGTTTAGGTCACTGCATATATTGTTTAGATCACACAACCAGATAAGCAGGCCTGGCCATGAACAATGGGTCACCACATCTGATGTACCCACACCAACATTTGGCCCTAAGGATCTCATCCCGCCCAGGGCCACTGGAAGCAAACGGGAGAGGGGGGGTGGCACAACTCTCAAGCCCAACCCTGCTACCAGGTAAGCTCAACTTGATTGAGGCTGACGCTGCAACAAAACGTCCTGCTACTGTTCTGACGGCGTGTAGTATCATTCCAAGCATAGTTGCATGTGTGCAAACACGTGTCTATCCCAAAGGCCCTAAAACAATGAACCAATGAGCACACTGCTATGTGCTGCTGCAACAAGGCTGACATGAGGCAGAGCTCCAGAAGCGGCATACTCCCATGCTCTGTCAGAAGCAGACCTTGCCAGCAAGCTGCTGGTGCCACCTGGTGATGGGGGAGGGGCATGGGTAGGGACAGCGGGCGGGTCATTACAGGGCAGTAAGGGCAGACCTGAAGGGTACAGTGCCGTCAGAGGCCACCTGGATGCCATCAAAGCGCATGATAATGTCATCAGGCTTCAGGTGCTTAGCTGTCTCATAGGTGGGCTGCACATGCCGCACCAGGATGCCCTTCTGCTCTTTCTTCATTTTGTAGGCAGAGCGCAAGGCATGGGACTCCATTCGCTGCCACTTCATGCCCATCACTGGGAAGCCTGTGAACTGGCCATTCCGCCTGCACTTTTCATCCACCATCAAAGCAGCCCAAAGCATACTAAGCAGGACGGTGCATTCGTCGCCCAGCTGCACTTGCAGAGTTCTGCCAAAGATTAGAGAGGGATATTGCCGTAGGAAACGCACCGTGTGCACAATGATAGCAAAACAAGCTGGCTCAAGCTTTTATTAATGAATGTGATCGTTGATGCACATACGACTGCATACAATGCGATGCATGTGTTGAGTCGTGACTAATGAGCTTGCCACTGAGATATGCTTTGCTTGTGCACATGACTGCAGCCTTTTCAGGGCTTTCTGATGTTTGGCAGGCACGCCACAATCACCTGACACCTGCACATCGTGAGACATGCATACCTAAAGTCTGTCAGGAAGTGCTGGATGACTGGTGTGGGAATGACATAGCCAATATTCTCTGCATCACTGCCAGAGAGCGACTGGAACGCTATGCCCACACACTCCCCAACTTCATTGAAGACAGGCCCACCTGTCACAAGATCAATCACACGTGTCATGTTGGTGTGTAAGTCCCCCCGTGTACAGCAGACTGTGGAATCGCCAAAGCCCCTGAGCAAAACACTAGCGACAGTCACCAGGCAGCAAGGGTGGGGTGCTACAGGAGGTGACACAGACAAGTGGTACCAGAGTTGCCACTGTTGATGGCGGCATCAATCTGGACACCTAGTAGCTCCGTGCTGCCGTGCACGTAGGAGGTGACCTCTATGCGTGACACCACACCAGATGTGACTGAGATGGTATCACCTCCTATTGGGTAGCCCACAACAGCCACTGCATCCTGCAGCAATGCCAGTGTTGGTCAAGAGTTGCAAATGCTGTCAACTATACAGATGTTGCATGACAACAAGCATGGATTGCCCGATCTGCAGGCCCACTGTCTGCCACCCATCCCCCGTCACCCCTGCTCCATGCAAGTACATTGCACATCTGGCTTGGTTGAAGGCTCTGTATTTACTCAAGTGTGCACAGTCATTTGATATGCTTACGCAGTGGCAGACCTAGCAGAGCACCTGCAAGCGAGGAAGGGGTCCAAAAGAGAGTGGCTTGACGCCTTCCCAGAAGGTCTCGTCCTTGACCGTCAACAAGGCAATGTCGCACTCAATGCCAATGGCCAGCACCTCAGCAATGAACTTCTGATCATCCCCTCTTCTCTTCACCTTCACCTGTGTGGCGCACACATGGTTCGACCACCAGAGAGCGATGCAGCAAAACATAGTGAGCAATGAGAGGCTCAACAGTTGCATGCACTACCATTTCCTTGCCCTGTCATGTATGTGCTTGTTTCACACCATGCTAAAATTTAAGCAATCTGTACAAATTGGCTGGATCAAATGAGGCATGTGTGAGAGGATGATGAAACAGCAGCTAGCACGCACACCAGAATAACACAGTTTGCAAAGTGAATGCCCTTCACAGCCGTTGACTTGACTGACGGTTTCGTGAGCCAGGTATAATAGACCTGTGTATGATATTCTACAGAATGGGCATTGGTCAGCAGACAGCGCTGGCCTTCCTCATTCTTGACCATGAAGCCACTGCTGGTTGAGCTGTACTGCCGTTTCCGCTGCCATGGTAGTGAGTAGTTTGGTTCTGTATGGATGCAGTACACTTTGACCACCGCATCAAAAAATTTGCCCTGTTGTCAGACAATTGCCAGGCTCAGATGCATAAACCAGGCCCTTGGGCAACAGGCAACAAACATGGTCATCCTTGAAATGTGTGCATTCTGTCAAATTGTTTCATGTCAGCCTGAAGGCAATAGCAGCACCTGATAAACAAAAGTAGCCTTCTGTAGTCAAACTAATCAGGTTGAAGACGTATTCTTCTCTATTTCACAATTGCAGCATCACACAAAGACATGGCAGCTGGTGACAGGCAGAAGTCTGCAGACATCATTGACAGTCATGACTGACCTCATGTTGCTCAAGATCAGCATCTGCAGGTGTGCTGACAAGAGGCACTGTCTTTTGCACTGATACATGCTCTGTGTCATGACCTAAGACACATGAAAATAGATTGCATGCCAAAACAATGACTTGGGCATGTGCGTTTGCTGATGTTGCAGAGTTCACCATAGCCACAAACAGCCGTTCATGGGCCTAAGCAATACCTAGCCCACTTTTGCTGCCTGATTCGCCATGTTTGCTGCCAGCTGCTGGCTTTCTGGCTTTTACATTTCTTGCTTGGGCACAGACGCGGCAAGCACCTGTTGTTGCAAGCTTAAGAATTGCAATTCTTACTGGCCATTTGCAGTGCAGTCCAAATGCAGAAGAGTTTGTCACCTCGAGACACGACAGCTCGACCGCTCTTGACTGCAGGCCTGACTGGTTTCCTGCACAGAGCAAGCCTGCTCGAATTGTGCTGTAGGCCAGCTTTCACCTCTCTGCGGCGGCCAGCCACTCACATAGCATACACGTCATACAGCTTGTTAGCCGAATGCAGACACGGACTGATGCGGAAGCGGACACTGAGTGGGTTGCCAGCATCCGCACACCTGATGCGGAAAATATTGCAGGACGCTGACATAAGTGACTCTACGACCAACCACTCGCTATCCCAGGCTCCATCCTTCGTGACACATTTGCCGACCACTACCTTTAGTTTGTCGAGGCAGCATGCTGCATTGCTGCTCCCAGCAAAGTCAAACCACATCTATAGCAGATGTATAACCTAACAAATGTGTTTAAATGCAATTCCACTAGACCGGCTGTGCCCAGCCACACATTACAGAGTCCAGACACTGCGTCCAGGCATCTCGAGTCTCAGCCTGAGCAAATGTGCAACGGACCCGGCGCAGCACATGCTGAAACAGTCTACTACGCAATGTACTTGGTTGACAGGCATGCTGATGCATAAAAACACTACCTCAGGCAAACGTACAATTAGAACAGGAATGAAGTCTGCGTACAATCATTGTTTCAAATACTGAACCAGACACAGAGCTTTTGAGCAAACAGCCATCGGACAACTTTGAGCAGAATAAATACACAACCTGCACTCACAGCATAAAACAATATTTAATTGCGTATTTCTAGCGTGAGGCAAATGTATTTCACAATTTATACCAGAAGATCTAGCTGGTGTACCCTGCTGCAAAAATTGAGCAAGCCACAAAGGAATATGGGAAGATGACAGCTCACGCTGACCAAAGACTTTGCAAATTTATGGACACACTGATCCTGATCTGTTGGCATGTATTGCCTGCAGAAGCATGCACATTTGTAACACTGACAACAGAGGCCACAGTAGACTGAACACAAAGCACACAATTCATCACTCAATCCTGTAATTGCTGACCCTGGCAGGGGCATTCTGTGCAAAAGCACTGGGTCCTTTCACTTGGTGCTTCAATTGCACGTCCATCAGTCTATGGTTGTCTTTTCTTCGTGAAATGTCAATTTGGCATTCTATCCTGTCCCCAGGGGCGCAATCAACTGCAGGCCAGACAGTGAAGCTCTGCTGACCCCAATGAGTGGCCCCTGTTGGGTCCGGAGCAGTGCTGAGCAGGATTTCTACATCGGCTGGGTTCTGTTTGGAACCTTTGAACAGCACATCAAAGTAGCCCACAAAGCCATCAACCGTACCCGGGTCATACTTTTCCAATTGGAAACACTCCTGCACAACACCAATGCAGGTTGCTACAATGATGCACCATCTACATGTATCATACATGGTATACACTTGCGAGTCAAATCATGCACACAGCTTGGACCTTTCATTTATCAGTGGCAGGCAATGACATCACGTGTCCAGGTGTCCAAAAACCAGTTTGGCAGTGCAGCATGGGTGGGTTCACGCCACACAAGTGCTCTGCTGAGTGTCTGCAAAGGGTGGAGGGGAGACCGCACCATACCTGCAGAGGTGCAGCTATCTCTACCAGGGTCACTGTAAGTAAGTCATAATGCTTGAAGCAGGCTGGAGGCCCAAGCAGCTGGCTGGGGTGTATGTCTGCCCATGCACTAGTGCTCATGAAGTACTCCTGCTGCTCCTGCCTGAACTCATCATTCAGGCAGTCTAGCTTCACTCCATAAAAGCGTTGCATGTCACCTAGGAAGTCGCCCCAGCCACCCATTGAGTTCTGCAGGGATGGCAAGCTGATTAGGTTCACAGGTGAGTCACCATTGTGACCTGGTAGGGGTAAGAGTCATGACTGTTAGGCACATGATGAGCAACTTGTCAGATGCAGGTGCTAAGTGTGTCAAGGCTGTCCACAACATGCAGCTATGCAGCAACCATCAATATACTCTAGCTCCTTGTGCAACACGTGTGTGGGGAGCAAACAGTCAACAGTCTCACCTGAAAGTCAGCAAGCCTTTGTTGTGTTTGACCAGAGCGAATTGGGGCAAAATAGAGGCGAGAATGACTGGGGTAGAGGGCTCCTCCTGGCTTCAGGAACTTGTTTCTAGCTACCAACACTGAGTCCAGCATGGACTCCCGCAGCAAAAAATATCCCATCCATTCACTGATGATGATGTCCACCTTCTCAGGTATTTCTACAGATTCAACGACACCCTGAATGACCTTGATGACATGGCCTAGCTGCACATCAAAGTAGAGGTAAGCAGCAGATCATCAAGGTAGTGTGATGGCAGGCAACCCACGCCATTCTTACTCATGTACATCAAAACAGCAGCAAAAGTCATGATGAACAGCACAAGCCAACTATGTGGCAGCACCTGATGCGCTTCAACAAGTTTTCTGGCATGCTTGGCCATAGAAGTGGCTTCTACAGCATATACTGTCTTTGCTCCTGCTTGAGCTGCAAAGATAGCAAGAATGCCAGACCCGGTGCCAACATCCAGAACTACCTTGCCTTCAAACTGTCTCCTGTTTTGCCGTATTGCGGCGTAATAAGCTCCGGTACGTTTGTGGTCTTCCAGCATGTCTTTCTGCAAAGCCGCAGGCGCTAACGATGTTGTGCCTCCCATATTCTCGCCACGGACAAGGGCAGTTGCTGACTGATCAAGACGTTGTTTGGGAAGACCAACGCACATGAGCAATTGCTGACTGATCAAGACGTAGTTTGGAAAGGCCAATGGGCTGGCGGTGGATCCTGCGCCTACCTGATGATATAGATAAGCGTAAGTGCAGAAGTAGTTTGCATAGTCGGTACCCTCGGGAGCTGAGCCGTCGAGTTCTGACACCCTCTCTGAGGTCGCAGCCTCCATGGCCCCTTAGCGGTTGCGGGGCAAAGTGAACGATGATATGTGCTTTAGTACTGCAGATAGTGTGCCTGGCAAGTTCGTGTCAGTTCGCAGCGGTTCATAACAAAGGGCAGGCGGCACGGCATTTTGACTTTGTATGAGGTTCTGCAGTGGGTTCTGCACGCTAGGGCTAGGGCTGCTAATTTGCTTGTCAGAACTTGGTCTGCACCCTAATCTAGGGCTCTTGATCAATCAATCAACAATCAACAATCAATCATTTTACTGTTCTTGTTCATATTACGAGTCAACAGACCATAATTCGGAAGATGACATACACTAATCACTTAATATTCATGGGATTTGACAATAAAGCACCAAAGATGTTGCTGAAGAAGTGTTGTCACGAAGGAGGGCGCTTTTACTGTGACGCCACACGCTGCAATCTGGCTGTACAAATTTCAAAAGCCACGCTAACAGTGGACTGGCCAAACGAAATGACTTGGTGCAAAACGAGTCCTGCCTACCACATTGGGTTGGTCAGTAGCCAGAAAAGCTGCTACTGAAGATGAAGCCTGGTGGAAAAGGTGGCTTTACTGCTGACATATGTGACTGTATGCAGGATAGTCAAGCAGAAAATGATGTCCGTCTGCAGCTGAGCCAGACATGCACACAAGACAGACCCTGTCCTCTCTGTTGCGATGTTCATCATCTTTGCCAAAGCGGCCTGTGTCTAATTTAGGGCTCTGACTCTGCAGCAGAAACAAGCCACGTGATTTCCCCACTGAACGAGGCCCCCTTTGGGCTGATCAGCTTTCTGAGGCTGATCAGCAGCATAATCTTGCACACTCATCTTCACATACTGTGTTGTGTTGCATGGTTGTCACTCCCCTCATACCACTCTCCCCTCATACCATTAGGTGCTTGCAATTCCCAGATGACAGCAAGATTAACTGTCTTGCGTATCTTTGCGCCTGGAACGCTTTGACGGCGGTCTGTGTCATGTTGATCTTTGCACTGCAAGCCCTTTATGTTGCCAAACCTCTGTCCTCATGCTGAGCTTGCACACATACAGGCAACGCCACATGGCTGACAGCAGAAACATAGCTTGAAGCTCACACTGCACTGAAACGTCTGTACAGCTTGAACGCAGTACTGCATAACATCAAGATTTTGCTGGTTGTACATCAGCATTGCATGTGCCACTGCATAAATACTTAGAACTTTCAAAAGAACGAATACAACATATGCTGTTCATGTTGCACCTGTACTTCACAACAGGGCGCAGTTGAGCTGCAGCGGCAAGGACACCTGATGAAGGCTTGCAAGGGCAGGCATCCATCGATGCATTCACACTAGGACATGCCTCAGCTTGCAACCTAGCACAGGTGCTCAACAAAACAGACCAGCAGGGTTGCTGACCACGGGCCTGGGACATGCGCTGGCCTGGGTGAGCAGGGTGAACACAGCCTCACCCCAACCCTAGTCATGCAGCTACAGCTAAAGGCAATGTCATTTTCGTTTTGAAGTCGGCAGGCAACCCTATTTTGCCTGATGCACACCAGGAGGCAGTCAGCTGGACCAATGGATAGTCCAGCTGCATGTGTTCCACCAATAAGGTGTTGTTCTATCATCGTGTTGCGGGAAGGCTCGATGCAAATCAGGTGCTCATGACCATCTGCCAGCCGGCATGAGGAACCTGCCTGCCATACAGATTACATTGCTTTCACCTTCACCTCATGTCTCAGTTGGTGCTGTGTGGTGCACACAAGCTGAGATAGAAGCACAGAGCCTGCCTGTGGTATCTGGTCACACCTCACCATCTGCCCTGAAGCCTTGCAGGCTCTGCCCAAGCCTCCACATCTTTCTCCAGAGTGCTCATGTTCATGTGAGCAGTGCTTGTGTGCAAAGCATCCAGGTGTGACTCCAAGGTCTACAACAGCAGCCATGAAAAGTGTGCCTGTTGCGCAGAAAGGGCTGGCTAGGCCCCAATAGTGCACTCACAGCGTCAGCTGGCATCGTGTTGGTCAGATGCTAAGCCTGCAAGTGCAGATGCTGCTGATGCATCAGCACAACAGACATCACGTTCGCCATTGTTTGGTCAGCATCAGGACAGACCAATACTGCCACCTGATGTGCTGAGCTGGACTGGCTTTGAAAAGCCTCATCAGGTGCCGGACCAGCTCAGTCAGCACACATTGGCAAGTGTGCACATTTGCATGCCTGATCAAGGGAAGGCATCCTTAGAAGCTGCCACCATCCCCTATTCTTTGACAAGCTTACTTCTGGTGTGAACAAGGTGCTAAAAGTCATCACCAGCTGCCCATGCACAGCAGGAAGCAAGTACACCAAGTAGCGGTACAATTTTCAAAGCAGATTTTTAGCTTTCAAGCAGTAATAGGATGCTCAACGAATTCTTGTCAACCTAATTCTAGTAGTTGCACAAATGATGACAATGATGCATACAAGGACCCATATCATGATGGCCAGCAACAGCTCAAACTGCTTGACACTTATGATCCAGCCTTCATACAAGCTTGCCATGCCCTGGCGCTGATGTCAAGCCTGCATCTGTCTCTTCACCAGCTCCTTCACCTCTATGCAACAGGGCAAATGTCTCGAGCAGGCTGACAATTGGCTGCAAGGACCTGGACGTGGTTGCAGACTATATAATAGTGGGTTCTGCGTGTGATGTACAGCCTGTCGTTCAGCACCACCAGCTACATCATCCTGCTGACCTTTGAGTTTGAGCTTGAACAAAATTTCCCTGGTGTGGATGCAAATCTTGTGCTCTTCATACTATGCATATGCTGCCTTGCTGTGTACAATTGCCCAGAGTCATTGAAGAGTCAAAGCTCAGCCATGATCATGAGCATCTGCAGACTTTGCAGTTTCCTTGCAATGCCTAGCTGTGAGGCACTGTCCAGCAGATCACATGCTCTTGAACCCATGCTGCATGTGCAATTTGTACGTTCCAACGCCATGCAGCCTTGCACAGCTCTGCATAGTCTATTGCTGAGTATATGACCTTGCTCTTGATCATCACATTGGATGTCTCACGTGTGCAGGCAGAGATCTTTTGACGGCAAGTCATTATAGCACTGACTTAATGGCGTCAACACATGACGTTGACTGCTCCCTTCCCTGCACCCCTGTTAAGCGCTGCCCGCAGGCTGACCCTGCTTTGAAAGATCAGACACTATAAGATAAGACACTTTCAGGGACACTTTGTGCTGTGCACAAGTTTTAAATATCTTGTTTGTCGCAATTCACTTGACAATGGCAGGTGTCTATAGAAGGTTGCCATGTCCCAGGATAGGCTGCTGTCAGCCCCCAGCTTTTGATGTGTACATATGTTCAATGCAGCTCATGCATGAGCTGCATTGCAGATATCAGTTGAAAAAGCTCAGATAGCAGTTGGTCATGTTCTTCAATTTTTCACCAGATGCCAACAGTAGTCTGCATGCCGTATGCTATTGTGCAACAAGAGCAGACGTTGAACGTTTCTGTAGAATGATGCACTGACTCAACGTAAGGTGTGCTGCAGACAATTCAGCTTGACATGGTGGAATAAACTGGTAGTTTGTGCATATGTTGATTGTAAGGTCACCAGGCTATATGTTGTCATTTAGAGAGTGGATGTAACAGGGTGGATAATGCGCACCCTGACACGCTAGTATGACCTTTTCACCTTCGCCCCGTTACACTTGGTTTCGGAGCGAAGAATGTAACAGTGCGATAATTACAAGCTATTGGCTCTGGTCTTGCGTGCCCTTAACTGCTACAGTGTACAATTTAATGGACAGCTCAGTCATCCAATATCTGGTACCGGCACACATGTACACATGCCAGAGGAACATTAGACTTGCCACTTGGTGATACACGTCAGAAAATCGATGTGAATAGTGCAACACAGACCTGCCTGCCAATTGACATCTTGATAGTATAATATATGGGCTTGTAATGACTTGATACAGCATGGGAGTTACAAAAGCATGTGCATGTAGCTGCCCTGTTCTATGCATGTGCTCAAGCTTTGTGTGGACGCAGATATATACGTGATCAAAGAGCACTGCATCTGGACATGAAGGCTGTGACCATTGTTTGATCAGCTAAACATGTCAGACTAAATTGCCTTGGCTTTGTCCAGTTCTTGCTGAATGGCTCTGTCAAGAACCTGCATGAACAGTGCCATGATCTCATCACGCTCCAATGTTTTAAATATGTGTACAAGCGACCAGGCAATGTGTCATTATGCAAGTCTGTCAAAATGAGCTCACATGAGCAGAGAAAACAATGCTACGTCTTGCTTGATCTGCACCCCAGCTTCATTGAGCAGCACATGCAGGTCTGCACCGTATGTGTTGTGTTGGTTGCGACTTGGCTGCATCAATTTGCTCAAGGTCCAATGCATCAGTCAGCCATTTGCATGCGAAGGTTTGACAGCACATGGGCAGTGGTACAATTGCATGGACACACCTCTTGTATAAGAGACTTGCCGGCAATTCCACTCATGACTGCAAGGGACAGCTCTCCACGTAGCATGGCTGTGTACTGGGGTGGGGGTTGGGGACCCCAGCAATTTCTACCACGTCCAATCCCATGGCCACCATTGCCTGATTGGCTTGTGCTGGTGTTTGGCATTTGTTCTTCATACGCACTTGGCAGATCAAAGCTATCAAACCAATGCTGTGAGGCCGGCACTTCCCCTAGTGCAGCATCATCTTCAATCAAAGGGGACACAACAGCTGTGGTGAGAGCTGAATCTTCGTCAGATGCCTCTGCAGCAGCTCCAGTGCCTGCAGTTATGGTGAAGGTGCTGATTTGTTGGTGCTGAGCAATGGCCATGTCGCGCGGTAGCTGCAGCGTAGGCAGTGCCTGGTGATGACAGCTGGGCAGCGTGTGTATCACCCACTCCTCCAGCCCCGCATCACTCATGGCTTCAGCAGAGGTGACAGCATCTGAAGTGATGGCTGCGCCTTGCGTCACCATCTG
>JAABUK010005676.1_pt1 | contig 19222 bp, 6 predicted proteins | sample 5559141 | NCBI WGS metagenome assembly JAABUK01 (sample SAMN10711869, study PRJNA513367) | rock metagenome | isolation source: Antarctica rocks | place: Antarctica: Victoria Land, Pudding Butte nord | collected 2016-01-03 | reverse complement strand
GAAAGGCTGGCACACCAAGTATTAGCATTGAGAGGCCTAATCCAGAAGTATCTCAGTCTCAAGGCCTGCTATTTGTGAATATTTTGCAACGGGTCTCATAAATAACCCATTTATTTTGGTCTTGTAGCAGTAAAATGTATGGTGGTGAATAAAACGGTGGGTGGGGCGCGAAATTTCCGCGGGTAGATACTTTTGCGTAGGCATTGTACACCGATGACACATGTGCATCTAGGGGAGTCTCGTGAGGAACCAAGAAGGCGTGGTTTGATGTCGTCAAAGGACAAGTCTCGCTGTATCAGTGTGTTGTCTCGAAGGAATATCATTGCTGGTGGCAGGTACATCGTATCAACCTTGAATGCGGAGAGGAACCGAGCATGCCCATCATACCTGCTGCAATATAATGTACTGCATCACGAAAAGCTTTGAGACCCTCGGCGCTGCTTCTGTCCAGCTTGGAAACCTTCAACTCCATTGCAAGCGACAGTAATTCGGAAGGGAGATGGGAGGGTAGATGCTTCGGATTTGCCAAGGCGATGACTTCGCCAGGCACACTGCTGGAGTGAAGGGCCCTCGGAGGTTGCTTATATTGAAATTGGACCTGTACTCCAAGATTGATGGGAGCGGAAGGACACAAGGAAAGATGGTCAGTGAAAATGAACAATTGAAGGTCAGAGCAAGGCAGAGCAAGGCAATGCAAGGGCTTCGTAGTGTACGTGAACGTACAACGCCGCCAAGATAAGCAGCTATGGATCGGGTCAGGTTGAAAACCTGTCTGTCGGATGAGTATAGAGCGAATACTGTACCTCAGAAGTGTTGATCTAGACTACGACCGTTGCGTTGGACTCAATCTGGCATGACCACAGCATTGGTGGCAGGAAACCAAAACTACCTGCCATCTGAGACGCTGGGATCTGGGATCAATGGTGTGAAGCAGCAAAAATGTGGTGTGATAGCCATTGTGAGAGTCTGTCGGGGGAGTCTTGAAGATGAGGGCGGAGAGGCGAGGAGATAGTGCACGGTATGATACAGGAGGGTACGGTAAGCGTCATGGTTCGTACCAGTGCGCTCGGCACCGATAGATAGATACACAACCCTGGTGTATTCTTGTACCTAACGCACGGTGATCAGGCCACATTGCACCGTCTCAGTAAGCCCTCTCACCACGCTGCGACCGGAACAGCTTGGAAGAGTGACTCTCTATTGGCTAGAGCTGCTCTAGATCCTATCTCCGGAGCTGGGGTTAGTTTACCACGTTCTTAGATCTGCGTTTCACACCGGAGTGTGGTGTGACTTGATGCTTGATAGAAGCCAACTACGTTGCGCTTTCCAGTATGGTGAGAAACATTTAAAAATGAGCGCGTCCATAAGACAGGATATAATGATTTGTAAAGCTGACCATCCGAGCTCAAGTACCAAGTCAGTCAAGGATCCTTCTAATCAATGTCAATATCCTACCCTACACCAACACCAAATAAATGCCTCAATACGATCCATACATGGCTTCAGCGATTCACCAAGAAGCAATGCCCCTAAGCGAACTCTGCTCTTGCTGTCACCTGAGCAAGAAACCTCACAATCCGGAGCCCGACTGCCATTCTCCATTCGATGCATGCTGTGGCAATTTCTGTCCTGACATAAAATCAGCTCGAGATCCCTCAGACCCCCAAGATATGGGGATTCATTCGCCGGCGCCGCCAATGCCGGCTTTCCACCGACGACATTCTACCCTAAGTCAGCAGCAGTGGCCGGAAGAGAACAGGGTGAAATCTGTGGCAGGGTCTCAGGAAATAGAGGGGCCGGCACTGCTTTCAGAGGAGAAGGCAGAGATCTCAGAGCTCGAGCGATCCCAGCAAGAAGACGGTCAAATCCAGTTCGAATTAGGAAGCGAGGATGAAGATATGGGTGGTACTGGGATAGACCATCGTGTCAAGCACGATCTCCCAAAGGAGAATATTACTGCAGGTGCTGGGTATATGGACACCAGTCGGATGTGTTGAACTCTGCGAGTCGGAATGCTAATATGAGATACGAATGAAAACCCTTCTTACCATTCCTACGCGCGAAGAAGAGCAGCGATGTGACTAAGAAGACAAAGTGTGCCACGACTATGCTTTTCGATCGAATCAAAACCTAGCAATGCATCGTGGAAGACCATATGAGCAGAATGCGAGCCTCGTTAGGTAGACCGGCAGGGGCATTCCGAAGCAACGTCGGCGGCTACTCTAGGCGTAGAATTCTGCAACCTCCTTGTGCGTCAGCCACTTGAAAAGAGAGCGAGTACAACAGCGATAAACATCTGCACCGGCTTTCTCACATCAACCACTGGGGACTTATTCATACACACCGCATCTACTACCTTATCGAATGCGAGGGACGTGCATCTAAAACCCATACCCTACGCCGACGCTCTAGGCTTATTGGACCACAGTCAAAAGAAGCTGAGCCCAAAGGAGTTCCACACTTTCGAGATTCGGGATTCGGGAGGCGTTCTCAGCAGAGCCATAGTGGACGCCACTTCCAGAAGGGATCAGAGAGAACAGAGAGGGCGCTACGCACACGCATAAAAGAATCGCCTCCGAATGAGATGCACCACTAGCTCTCTACCCAAGTGGCAGCGGGGTCCACGAGAGCAGCAACAGTGGCGCCAACACTTGACGGTGACTTGCCTAGGCAAGGGAGTCGCCATAAACTGTTGTAGGTCCTCCTTGGCGGCTTACTCAGCAGAGACCTATTTCCTTCTTCCTTGCTAGTCTGCGTAGATAGCTTCTTCTTCATACACTCATTCATCAGGTTATGAGCCCTCAACGCTTGAAATAGCGCAAAACAGAGCTGTATCGTTATAGCGTAACTGCTATATCCTCTTTTGTCAATGCCTGCGGATACAAGATCCTCCTCACGCTCAAAAACGCAGAGTTCTGGGGGTGGGTAACGGACGTCTTCAACCCCGATATCATCTGCATTAAAGTCTTGAAATAGCTCTTAAACCCCCCCTCAAACCATCCAATTAAGCGAATTAATAATGATTAGATAAAATTGTAGTTAATTAAACAATATTAAGTAAATTCTGATGAATATAATCGTAAATAGCTAATCATTATTTTCATCATCATTCACAAGATCTCAGTATACAGTATCGACTTTGGCGAAGAAGTTTCGAAAGAATCTGATCTTCTATAAAATCAAAATAATCACAATTCTGACGGAATCGGAGATATATTCTTAATAAGATAATCAACTTAAATAAAAAGCACATGAATTATGTGTTTTAAGTGTTTTAGAGGATTGTTTAGAAGATATTAAGTCTAATCTATTTAAGAGTATGAATATAACTCTTTAAGAGCTAATTCTGGCGTTATTATCGATAATAATAAGATTTGAATTTGAGAATAAATCTGTAAATAAGGTGTACTTAATTCTATTAATTAAATATTTAAATTCGGGTGTAACAGTCTATATCATTTTATTAATGAAGTTAAGTTTATTAAAACAAACTTCTAAGCAGATTATTTAAAACTATATTTCTAAATTTAATAGTTTAAGAGCTTAATTTAAGTCTTCTAAAGATTAAATTAGTTTAGATATACTTATTAAGAACTTTGTAATAGATCTACAATCTTAATTAAGTTAAGAAGTCTTTTTAGAGTTAGTTAGATAGAGTAGTATTTCTGATTTTAAGAATCTTAAACAGACTTTAATTCGCGTATTCATTTTTAAGAAGAATTAACGCGAATTTCATTATTTAAATATATTAAAATTTATTATCAAATTAAATAAGTAAAATAAGTGAAATTTCAGCTCTAAAAAAGATAAGAAATCATTATGCGCTCATTATAATTATATCAAACATTTAATTAATAATTGCTAGTTTAAATATTTAGAAAAATGATCTTTTATAGATTAAAACAGATTAAGATATAGAGGATCTATAGAGAAAGAAGTGATTGCGAGTTAATTAATAGCTAAATCTGCTGTAAACATCTGCGTTCTGCAAGAGAATAGTTAATTACTTAATTCTGCGATCTTATTTTATATGATTAAGTTCAGAGAATCTCTTATAAATATAATATCTATTAAGCTTTAAAAGATTAGAGTGAGCAATAATAATGAGCTGAATATTAAAGAAAAAGAGTTTATTTATCTGGAAAATAAGATTAAGCTGCTTAACATCTATTTCATTTATGATCTGAATATGAATTTGCTGTTGATTAATACTCTATTAATAGATAATTGAATAATTAGCTTTAAATCAGAGCAATAAAGAAAAGCAATTTTAATAAAAAATAGACTCGAAATCTTTATTCTTTCGAAAAATAAAGTATTTTAAGTTAAACAGATTGAATTAGAAAAATCCTCGAAAATTAAGAATTAAAAAGGCACTTTAAAGCTGTTAGAACAGCTAATTCATTAAAGAATGAGTTATTTAAATTTCGAATTTGTGCGTCTATTATCTGAGATCTCTAAATGTTAATTTGAGCTTAAATTCGAAAAGAGAGAATTCTGCAAACTTTATATATTCAGAAAATAGCGCAGAAGATTAAATCGAAAGTTTATAAAGTCTTTAAGAGCTGTTCGCTCTAATCAGCGAATTTACATTAATTTGTGTGAAAGAGAATATACTTTTATCTTTAAAGAAGCTTAAATAACTAATACTTTTAATAAATTACTTATTAGTAAGAGCGAAACTAAATTCTTTATAATTATAATAAATGAATTTAGTTGATTTCGAAGAACTATTTCTCTTAAGCGCAAAAATGAGACTGAAAAAGCTATTTAAAAATGAATTCTTAAGCTTAATGCAAAAGATTATAAAATAAAAGCTATTCACAAGAATAAAGGATTTGAATTTAAGAGTTAAAAATTTACGAAATAACTTAAATTAAGAGGAATTTGTGAGAAGAACTTAACTTTATATACTTTTGAGTAGAATAATCTTTCTAAGAGATTAGTTAATCTAGTTTGCTCAAAAACTAAATTCATACTAATAATAATAAATCTTCCTGCCTCTTTATAAGTAGAAGCTGTAAATATAGCTACTCAGCTCTTGAATTATAGTTTAATAAGATTCTTAAGTTGTAAAATAATGCTATTTAAGACGTTTTACAATTATAAGTCATCTATTCTTTATTTTCGCGTTTTTGATTATATAATTTACGCGAGAATTTCTCACGCAAATAACTATAATAAGCTCTTCTTAAGAGAACAGAAAATGAGGCTTATTAACTATAATTCTACATAGATTTATCGTCTCTGAAATCTAAAAAGCAGAAAATTAACATTCTGTAGAAATATTGAATTTAATGAGTAAAATTTGAGATTAGACGAAATAGCTGAATCTAATTTTCCATATAATTCTATAGCTAATTTAGATCTCTCAGAGCAAATTTAAGAGTCTTAAATTTCGATTAATAAGTCTTTTTCTTTCTTCAAAATAATCGAAATTAAAGAGGAGAAATATTATATAAAATAGAGAGAGGTAGAGCTGTTAGAAATGACTTAAAATGCTTTAAATTTGCTTAAATCTAATTAAATTTCTAAAAATATAAATACACTCTTAATAACGATTTCTGCGCGCGTTTTAAAGAGATCATTAAATTATTATTTAAAATTCTTTAATAAAGCTCGAAATGATCTCAAATTAAGAGTATAATGTAAGATTATAAATATTCAAATCAAGACTCTTAAAAAGAATGAGATCTGATTAGTTATTAACGCCAATTCTATGCTCAAGAACAGTAATATACTATTAAGCAGATAGATATTTATAGAAAAAGAGTAGGAAATCGGGCCCAAAATATAAAAAGCTTGATGAGTGATCTGCGGATTTGAGCAGAAAGACGAGAATATTAATTTTAATAAATTAACGATCTCAATTATTAAAGCTCAAATAACGCGAATTCTCTTCGTCTTAACTATAGAAAATAGCTGAAATATTTAATAAATAAATGCTGTTATTGTCTTCTTGAATAAGAAGATTAAGAACGATGTTTTTATCGAATTATTTATTAAATATAGATAGAAGAATAAGATTTGCAAGCTTAAAAAGATTCTATATAATCTTCGAACTTCTCTAACTATTTAATATGAAATTCAGATTATCTTTCTGCGAGATTTAAACTATTCGCAGATCTTATATAACTCAGCTCTCTATTCTTAACACTTCTTAAATAATGTTATCTTCATCTTCTCTTATATTAATAATTATATTATTACGAGTAACAATAATTAAGATATTCGCGAGCTCAAAATAATTATATTAAGTCGATTTAGAATAAAGAATATTAATGTTTATAAGATCTATTTAGATATAAAAATCACACGCGAAAAATAGATTATTCATCTCATATAAGCAAAATTCACAACTTATCTTTTATAGAATATAGAATTATGAGATATTAAGCTTAAGTTTACTCTTATAAAGATAGATCTGGAAATTAAGCTCATTAATATTTCAATTTAAATGAAAGATTTCAGAAGACTTATGAGAAAGATATAGTAATTAATCGTTATTTCGCGCTTTAATATAGCTTATATCATAAGTTATCTCGCAAGTATGATAACGAAACTCTTAGAAATAATCTGAATTATTCTTAAATATGTTTTACACTATTTAAGAGATATTATTAATAAAGATCTGATTTATTAAGATAGTAAATCTTTACAAGATTATTTTAACGCGAATTGAGTAGAAGAGAGCTCTGCGAAATTAATAATATATTAGAAACTGTTAAGTCTAGCTATAATAAGATTTAGATATCAGGGGATTGTGAATAAAAATCACTATTCTTATATAGAAGGGTCAAAGGCAGAGTGCAATTGATAATATAAGTTAATTACGAAAGAAGAGATTATAAATTTAAGAGATAAACGTTCATTTATATAATTATTAATTGTGATCTATATTCTATACTTCTAAGTGCTTCTTTCAAACACTCTTGAGCACTTGCTTCTGAGTGCTTTTATTAAGTATTCTCGAGCACTTCTTTTAATGTTTAGCTTACAGTCGCCCTTGTTAATTACTGTTGTTAAGAACGATCTATTGTAATTCCACACGATATTATACGTAAGTGAGGTTTTATTTCTTAACTTTCTGCCGAGCCTCGACGATTTATATCAAGTCTATTAATTATTGATTTCTTATTATAATATTATGTCCCTCCGAGTTAGCTTAATCTCTTAAGCTACTTAAATCTTCTTCTATGACTTCTAATTCTTTCACTTCTTTTTTTCTTTATTATATCTTTATATTATATCAATAAATCTTTCTTTTACAAACGATATTAGATTTAGACGGAAAAGATAATACTGCTAAGAGTGTTGATTATAGTTGCATATTTCACCTGTACTGCACGGAATTGTCTATATATATTTTCTAAAGATGTCTCGAAGTGTTCGAAGTATATTCATTATAATATTCATTATAATAATAACTTCTCGAAGATTAACTTTCAGAGACTGCGATAGAAAGAACTGTAATTGAAGACTGCTTAAAAGATAACTCTTCTTCGTCTTTAACGGAATACTGTTGAGACAGTGAGTTTTAACTCTCACATAAAATCTCTTCGAGTGACTTAGAATAATATAATTACTCAAGAGATTAAGTCTTTAAAGAAGCTTAATCTGAAAGAGAGATATTCAGAAAAGAGAGAGTTATTAATTAGTATAGAATTGAGCATTATTTTTAACGAGACGCAGCTGATTACTTTCTTTAATTCTTCTTATATCGGAAATTTCGGCGATAATAATTCTTTAGAATTGTAGAATTGAGATTTATTTCTAATTTTTATATGTTCTCTAACGTGTTATAATCTAATCACTTTATTAGATAATAAATTTTACTTTTAATCTCTTAATTATCGAGTATTTATTTTACTTTATACTTCTGATTCTAATTATTTAAGTAAATTAAAGTTTATTTAGCGTTCTTTAATACAGATTTTAAAAGATAAATATTGAATATTAAGTGAATTCTTATAATATCTAAAAGTTTGAGTCTATAAATTAACTGATTTAAGACTTTCTAAATTAAATAGAGGTTAAGCTTTATGTGATTCAGTTTTATACTAAGTCTTTTAGTTTTGATATTTTAATAAAGTAGATATATTAAGTTCTTCTCTTTAAGATTTAGTTCATTAATCCTCTTAGAGTTATAATATATGTCAGATTTTTAGTTGATAAATTTAAGATCTTTTGTCAACTCTTAATATAGACTGATTAACAGTTGTATATTAATAACTGACTTTTGTGTAAGCTGTTTCACTTTTCTAAGTTATTTATATAAAATCGATTTGTATTTATAATTTATATAAAAGAGTGATACTTTAATCACTGTTAATACACTATTATACGCGAACTATATTAGTAATAAAAGTATTATTTAATTATTTTGATAATAATTAATATAGCATTATAAATACTATTCTAATATCTGATTAATTCTTTCAGTTTATTTATTTATTTGTAAGTAATAAGCTATTAATAGCTTATGTTTAATTCTGAGTTAGTTTATTAATAACTTTCAGAACTTAAAGATAAAGAGTTTATCTTAATTAGAAATAATCTCTACTAATATATCGTAATTTGCGAATATTGTTCGTAAAAATGTGTAAGTCAGATCTTCCGCATTAAATGCTTTTAAGTAATTAATAAAATAGATATACTTTATTAATCTATCAGTAATAATCAGAATATTATTATAGTTAATATTTATCATTAGATTCTTAGATAAGAATAGCTTAATAATAAAGTTTAATATTATAGATTTCCAAGCTTCTTTTAATACTTTTAGAGACTGTATCTTCTTATATAATTTATATTAGAAGTGTTTTGTTTTTCAATAGATATTATAATTAGTTATTTATTATCTAACTGCTTTATTTATTTTGAGGAAATAATAAGATTTGAAGATATGTTTTAGAGTTTTCTTTATTTCTTAATATTCGTAAGAGATTTCCTTATAATATTATCGGAGAATCATTTTCTTTACTTAATTTATAATATACATCAGTTCTTTATATAAGATCAGCCCACTATCTTATATTTAAAAGACTGAATATTTTTTAGAATTCTTTTAAATTTCTTAAAATAAATAATCTTTCAGATATAATTTAATAATTCGACTTTTTTAATCTTAATCAGAGATTCGAAATATTAAAGTAATCACAGTATAATTATATATTATAATTCCATCCGTATTCTCGCGTAAAATTAATTGTGAAGCGGGTTTAATATCTCGAGCGTGATCTGCTTATCAGCTTAAAGTGTCAGCTTTGGCGTTATTATTTTCTTTTTAATAGAAAATCTTAAAGTTATACGCTGATAATAGCTTAGATTATTATATCTAACGTCTGTTTAACATCTTAATAATAGTAAAGTATAATAGATTTTTGTGATCTATGTAAACTTTCACGAAATATTTAAATTCTTTTAAGTACACTCACTATTTATTAAACGCGATAATTATAACTAGAAGTTTTTTATCGTAAATTTCATAATTAAGTTTCGCAGAAATCATCTTTCTAGAATAAAAAGTGATGAGTCTTAATTATTCTTCGTTATTAGATTAACTTATACACATATTAATAATATAGTCTGATGTATTCATCTTAAATATAATTTATCTCTTAAAGTTAAACATTATAAAAATAAAAGTTGTTATGAATTTCTTTTTCAGCTTCTAAAATAAAGACTCTACTTCTATTTCTCAGATAAAGAATACTTCTTTCCAAGTTATTTATGTTAATAGAGCGGTCATCTTCGAGTAATTAGTAATAAATCTTTAATAAAAGTTAATAAATTTGAGAAATGATTATAATTTCTTTACTAATATAAATTAAAGTTATTTAAGTATGATTATAATCTTGAATTTATTTATCTGAATTCTTATAACTATTAAGATGAATTTAAGAAACTTAACACTTTACTTATAAAACTTGTACTTTTCAATCTTTATTAACAGATTTTTCGTCTAAAGAATGCGAAACATTTTTCAAACATGCTTAATATATTATTCTTTAATTTCCGAGTATATAAGAATATTATCAAGATATATGATATAGAACTGATCTAGATATTCTCTCAGAATATTATTTATTAGAGATTAAAAGAAGATTAAGATATTTATTAACTTAAAGAACATAACTAGATACTCGTAATAATTATAACGAGTGCGAAATACTATCTTTCATTTCTTCTTCTTCTTTATTCTTATCAAATTATACGCTTCTCATAAGTCAAGTATTATGAATTATTTTGCTTCACGAATGTGATTATATAGCTTCGAGATTAGCGATAATATATATTAATTTTTTATTATTATATTATTCAGCTGTCGATAATTAATATATAAATATATTTCGCTATTAGACTTTAGAATAAATAGAACTGAATATTTTATAGATAAAGTTGAGAATTAAATAAATTCTTTCTTCTAATTCTTATTAAAATATTTTCGTAAAATCTTAAGTTCTTTCTTAGAAAGAGAATAGATAAATTTGTAAATAAGTTTCTTATTAGATTTCAAAGATATCTCATAATCTTAGAATTGATATTCAGATAACGCAGACGCGTTTTTATTTTTGATAAATAATTACTTAAATTTATTATATTCTGGCGGATATTTCATAGAACTTTCTGTGATTTCTATTAGATATTAATAATCAGATTTCATTCATACAGCTTTTATGAAAGGAGCTGTTAAAATGTTCTTATTAATCTTAGTTAATTGAACTGTCTTATCAGTTATAATTAATAAGATCTGATTTATCATATTCTTAATTACGTTATAACTGCAGTTTAGAAAGCTGATTATTCTTTGCTTTTAATTAATGATTGAGTTATAAGCTTTTAGTTATAGAATGTTCAGAATAATATTATATTTAATTTCCATAATATTTAGTATTATTCTCTCTGTATGCTATTATATATTAAGATTAAGTGAGCAGATCTCTGCTTTTACTCATTCTTAATTTTATCTTATAAAACTTTTGTCTATTAATATTAAACAATAGAATTTATCTTTCTTTTTAATAATTAGACGTGATTAAGTCATATATATTAAAGAAGTATAGTTTTCAATAATTTTAGAGTTAATTATGATTTTAACTTCTCTTTATTTTATTTAAATATATAAGATTAGATATCGAGTGTAATTAATATCAGTTACTATTAATTCTTAAGATTTAGTAATAGATTCTTTATCAGATCTCTAACTTAAAGAGTCTTCTTATTTTTTATTTTTTTAAATTAATAATTTCTGAAATAAGTATACTCTTTCTTTATAAAGTAACATTCTAATTTATCACACGAAAAGTATATATATAACTTATAAGAGATGCGATATTCTTTATCGCAAATCATTCTTACTATCTTTAATTTCTTGAGTTTTTGAATTTGCGTTATATTTATACTTTAAATCTCTTTGAGATAAGTAGAAATATTAATCTTATATAAATTAATTATTTCTCGAAGATTACTGCTCTAATAATAATGAATTTATTTCTGATTTTAATCCGAATAACTCTCTATGCGATATATTCTTAATTATAGTTTTAACTTAATTCTTTAAAGTGTCTTCTCGAATGTATATATCTTATATTAATATTACGACTTCAATTTATAATCTATATTTATATATAACATTAATTCTCAGAATTTAATGATTATTTCTATATATTTCTTATTATATTTAAGATTACTTAATACTCGCTTTTAAGATACTTTAAAGATAATGCTTAATAATTATTTCATCTTTTTTTATTTAAGTTTCTTAAGATATCACTCGGAGTTGTTCTTATCTAATCTATAAATAACGTATTAATTATTATAATAAACAGTTTAAGATAAGTAGACGTGAGATGATTCTGTAAGTTTCAGATCGCGAATTTACTTAGATGATTTAATAACTATTTCTAATAACGATATTTTAATATTAGCGCAGCTAATATCTTATATATTATCTGATTTATTTATCTCTAATTCCGCCGATTCTTTTAAAGTCACGTGTAACTGTTATTTATTAAAGTAACTATTAACTTAATATTTAGATTTCTTATAATAGAGATATAAGTTCTTCTTCATTCACTTCTCTCACTAAATTAAAAAGAGTTTGTCTTACTAAGATTTTTTTCTAAACTTTCTTTAACTTATAATATTTAAGTTTATTTCTCGGGAATATCGAACTTATTTAAACTGATGTTCTATCTTTCAATATTTATCAGAAATGAATATCTAAGAACGTTTTTATTCTCTTTTTATTTATCTTTTATATAAATAATTATTTATCTTGATAATTATATTAATTAGACTTTCTAGTTTATTTAATTTCTTAATTTAGATCAGTTTATTTTTAATTAAGTCTTTTAATTCTAGATAATATTTTATTATAAATACCGCGTTATTTTATTTAATTCTTAACGTGATTTATTAGAACTTAAAGATGTATTTTATTATTAAATCTATTTATTAGAGTTTCTAAATCTCTTATTTCGCTGTTCATTCTTCATCTACTTCTTCATATATTCGTTAAATACACTTCTTAAAGTAAGTATAATTAAAGAAGATTCTTTTAATTTCAATCTTCTTATTCTTTACAAACTTCTTTAAGTAATTTATTAAATGAAATTTAAATTAATTAAAGACTTTATTTTTAAGATAAGTAATTGTGAACATCATCTTAACTTTAATAATTCTCAACTTCTAGATATTAAATTGAATATATATATTAATTTAAATTAAGAAGATTCTAAGCTTTTTTCTATCTTTATAAAATGTATTAGAAGTGTTAATCTTAAGAGAGATATAATCTATATCAGTAATATCTCTCTAAGATTATTCACGTTCAAAGTGTAATATATTCGCGTTAGTAAAGTCTATTATAATAGAGTGACTGATATTCGTTAATAGATAGTTAAAATATTAAAAACTGTTAAGTCTAATTATAGTAAGATTTAGATATTAGAGAGTTATAAATAGAAATTACTATTCTTATATAAAAGAATTAAAGATAGAGTATAATTAATAATATAAGTTGACTACGAAAAAAGAGACTATAAATCTAAAAGATAAACATTTGTTTATATAGTCATTAATTATAATTCGTGTTCTATACTTCTAAGTACTTCTTTCGAGCACTCTCGAGCACTTGCTTCTAAGTGCTTTTATTGAGCATTCTCGAGCACTTCTCTTAGTGTTTAATTTACAGTCGCCCTTATCAATCACTGTTATCAAGAACGGTCTACCGTAGTTCCACACGACATTATGCGTAGGTGGGGTCCCGTTCCTTAGCTCCCTGTCGAGCCTCGACAGTTTGTGCCAAGTCTGCCGATTGCTGATTCCTTATCGTAACATAACAGACATTATTTTCATGCTGAATAATGACTCTATTCATTAATTTATAAAGAAACAATCGATAATTACTTTATCTATATATAAGATAGAGTATATAGCTATATTAATAGCTACTCAGAACATCACATAAATAGATTCTTATATATAGAAAATTTAGAATATTATAGAGTTAAGCTCTATTTTAATTTAAGTTGATAATTAGGGAGTTATAGCTCTGATCAAGAAGACGGGATGAAATAGGCGGACAAGACATATCAACGTTCGATATCAGTTCGTATAGAAGGCTATTGAAGATGGGATAATTTCGATGGAATACGTGCTTACAGACAGTTAATTAGCAGATAGGTTAATCAAGGCACTGAAATCGGACAAGTATAGCCAATGGAGAGCCCTGATTGACTCATTTCGAGGAGGCAAAGGCGCGGATATGAATAGTGAGAAGGGGGAATGAGTGGGCAGAGGCCTCAACACCATGGTTTCTATACCATTTCCTATTTGAGGCGACAGCAGGCTTCGTCTCCGCCGCTGCACTCGTGGGGGTGTGTTGTAGGTCCTCCTTGGCGGCTTACTCAGCAGAGACCTATTTCCTTCTTCCTTGCTAGTCTGCGTAGATAGCTTCTTCTTCATACACTCATTCATCATAAACGTCTACGCAGCCGAACTACGGGGATCTTAATGGAACTTGATATGGGTATGCCACCGAACACTGTATTGTCAAAACGATATCGACAGCTATTGACCTCTCTCCTGGCTTCCAATTCCACAGTGATGCGACCGATTTGGAGGAAGTTGGCTCTTGAATCCTGCAATCCTTTGGCTGCGTAGCATCGGTGTCCTGGGTGCTGAATTGTGACATTTGCCGGTATTAGGAGCAGCGTAGAGCATCTTTTCTCCGAAATCGTTCGGGATGTAGAAAGCTCCCAGCCAGTAGACTCAAATCAGCTCGTGCTCCTGAAATTCAAAAGTGCCAGCGATCGGATTACCACATATTTTCATCTTTCACCCACCACACTTCCCTCAACTTTCCTACGGTATGTCAGAAGCGGGTCTTCTTCGAAAAGACCAGCTGGAACTGAGTTTGCTTAAAGAGAAGAAATTAATCGAGGAGGGAATCCTCAAGGAAGACAATCCTTTAGATGTCACGGACAACTTTCGCAAGCTTTGCGAGGCTTGCAGGAGAGGCGATCTCAAGGTCTGCCAGGAAATGATCAGGGAGGGCGTTAATATCAATGCGAGAGATCCCTTTGATTATACACCGCTGATACTGGTGAGTCTGATTGCGAAACCTTCTACTCCTGTTTCGAGATCCCCAGAAGAGTCCCGTGGTGTAAAGAGGCAAATGGTGACTTGGTTATAAGGCGAGCCTTTGTGGACATTATGAGGTTGTTCGGCTTCTTCTAGAGGCTGGCGCGTTATGTGAAAGAGATACCTTCCAAGGAGAGAGGTGCTGCTCACCCACCACCTCAGAGTTGGTCGTCAGCTACGAACTAATACTTGCGTCTAGATGCCTATATAATGCCCTCAACGACCATATACGAAACCTTCTACTGTCTTACGACTACTCGAAATCCTCAGATCCTCTTCAACCGCTTGCGTTTCATCTCACCTCAATACTGACCAGAGAACATCCCAAAACTGCAGATATCACGGTAACGACATCCGGCGAATCGTTTCGACTGCACAAATTCGTCTTGTCCGCGAGGTCGCCATATTTCTCAAAGAAATTAGAAGGAGCCCCTGAAACCACAACTTGGAAGCTGCCACCTACCATACCGCCACAAGCATTCGGCATTGCCATTAAATATCTATACCTTGGCGAGCTACCGAGAGACTTGGGCGGCGGTCCTGACACTGGCTTCACAGATTCGGAAATTCTAGCTGGCACAGACAAGATAAGCAAGCATCTTGAAATACAGAGTCTATCACAACTTGTTCTCGACGGTGGAGACAGGAGGCTAGCAAGGCAAAGAAGAACAGAGGAGATGGAGAAAGGTCGAGATCAGCTGGAAGGCTGGTTCAGGAGGAACGTCTTGCAACATGCTATTGTGATAGACACCGACAAAGCAGATGAGGTCAAATGGGATGGGGACAACGCTATATTCGCGGACGTGCTGCTGCGGGCAGATGAAGACAGCGATGAGGATGAAGATAGAGCATACATGGATGCCACCGAAGATGGAGAAAGAATATCTTTGCACACAAATGCCCTGGGTATTCCATTAGCATCACAACAATCACAACCTCCTTCTCGAGCCCATTCACGATCGCGGAAAGCCAAGCGCTCGAACCTCTTCCCTTGCCACCGCGCCATGCTCATCCGCTCCGAGTTTTTCCTGACCATGTTCTGCTCCTCATTCCGTGAAGCCCAACAACGTCCTCACCTCCAAATCATACCCATTGCATGCTCGCCAACCGTTCTCCAGATTGTCCTCACGTTCCTCTACACAGAGAAAGCCGATTTTCCGCTTGCCATCGCCGTTGACGTCGTCTTCGCCGCTGACATGTTGTTCCTGGAGAAATTGAAGATGAGAGCCGCGATTGTGATCTCTACCTTGGGAAATGGGACTGCTACTGCCATTCCCGCCACCGCCAACGATAAGAGGAATGATGAGGAGGAATCAATAGATATTTACGAGATCCTACACGCTGCATGGCTGACACGGGTACAACGTCTGGAAGAGTTCGCCGCAAGGTACATAGCCTACAGGTTGGAGGCATATATCGACGAGCCAGACTTTGCGGAGATTGTGAAAGAGAGCGCTGGCAGGATCAGCGCGAGGCAGGAGACCGATTCCATTGAACTGCTGGATGATATCAGGTGGTACCTGAGTGAGAGGTTCAGGCTGAGGTTTGAAGACAGTGGGCTGGAGGATATGATGGATGAGGACCAGCAGCTGCAACAGCAAGGCGAGCATAGCCATGAACATGCACGGAAACCTAAGAACGAAGAAGAAGACACAAGCTTGCCATTGCCACACTGGGGAAGCGGCCCTATTCCAGACCAGCAGCATGAGCAGCGGCTGCAAACCCTTGACGATGAAGGCGTCGATATGCGAACGCCGGAAGCTGACCAAAACTCAGCAAACTCCAATCCAACTAGAACAGCAGAAGCAGAAACAGAAGCAGAAACAGCGATCATACAAGCCGGTGCGGCCAGGACTCTTGACGGGGACCTTGCCGGCGATGAATTCGCCCGCGATGCGATTGATTACCAGTTTTTGCTCGGGAAGATTGATGGGCTTTTGGAGAGGTTGAAGCTGGATGCTTAAACTAAGTTAGGCATGCGTAGGATTATACAAAACTGAGAGAAGTACTCTGCTGTGGCTCCGCGTGTCCTGGGGCTCGCTACGGTTGGCTTGATTGTGCCCAACATAGAGATCATGATCAATCAACGAACGCCGTCTAGAAATTTGCCTGACCTTCTGTATTTTTGATGTAATTGTAATTGTTTGGCCGGGAAAGGAGACTCAAGATATCCAAAATGGAATAACAAATTATAGTGCTAGTTGAACGATCCATTATTGCAGTGCGATGCAATGCAATCCTACAACAAGAATAATCGTGCTTGGCGACCACCAATTAAGTGACTTTCTGGCCAGCGCCCACAAGAAGTGATTCTCGCAGCCTTCAAGAACACACAGCCATCCTCCCATTCGAAGACCTCTACGAAAAGACTAGAAAACGCCAATCGCTCGACCCAGTATCTGCCGTGTCAACTGGTATCCATCACGTTTTATCTGCCGGATCCCACCTTGAACAAGCTACTTCAATATGGATCGTAGCCTTGACGAGACTATTGCTGAGCGCCAGGTAGAATATCTTCGGCAGATGACTTCAGAATCGACTACTGACACTTTATTCAGCGCTCTAACAACCGCGATCGCAGGCCCCCTCCGCGCAGGAACAACTATCCTCGAGACGGAATCAGAAAGGTCCGTCAAAGCCAACTTCCACATGAGCATCATGGATGACAGTCAACCTCGCAGGTCCGAATCCTCCAATTCCTCCCATCATCGTCCTCATCCTCCTACCTCGTTGCTATATGCAAATCGCAAAGCGAATTTGACAAGACTCCTCTCGGCGCGAACTTGCGGCTTGTCCCGACGGAAAAGGCATCTAGAATCACCGTGACACTCCGCTAACCTCATCATGCTTCACCCATACAGCCTACAAGAGATGATCGAACCAATCTGGAAAAGTGGGCACACATATTTTCCAAACTTTCAGTCAAGTAAACTGAACATTGTGCGGCAGTGATTGGGTCCATGACAGATACGATGATGACGACCGAAACGGTAAGGCTCTACCGAGCCGTTCCAGACTTTTGCTGACCTCCTTCAAGCCCGACCGGATTCCTCTCGCATCCGCAATCGCACTCGTTCGCAACGAGATCATTATGAGGATCGTAGACTCCTAGAACCAGAAGAGTAGGCGACGCCTGCATCAACATTATCAATCACTAATGCTCATACCAGCAACTCCTTAACCGCTAAGGTTCGAGTCGATAACCTTCATTACGACATAACGGAAGACGACCTTCATGTGAGATTTTTGTGCCCATGAAAATCCTTCATTTTCTTACCCATTTACCAGGATCTGTTCGAGCGCATCGCCCCTGTTGAATCTATCAAGCTCGTGTATGACCGTGCTGGCCGATCCAATGGAACAGCTTTCGTTGTGTACCCCTACGTTGCAGATGCGAGAAGCGCAATACGTGAATTTGATGGTGCAAACGCCAAAGGTCAACCAATTCGCTTAGAACTTCTACCTCCTACTGCGCCAGCCGCTGGACGAAGCGAACCGAGAGTCCGAAGAGACAATCCTTTCGACCGAGTCGAGAACCCTAAAAGTCTGTTCGACAGGGTCGAGGCACCAAAGGCTAGGGAGAGAAGAGCAAGAAGCGCAAGTCCTGGCGAAGATAGGGGCTATGGCGGCAGACGGAGTGGAGGGAGAGACCCTGCGTCCAGAGACAGGCGAAGCGATATCAGCAAACCCGCTCCAGATGGGATTGATCGCTACGTGCCAGGACAGGACGACCGTAGGTCTTCCAGCCGCCGGGGTGGGGGAGGAAGAGAAGGAGGAAGGAGACCAGGCGAGAGAAGGGAGCGAGGCGGAGAACGAGCTGGCAGGGACGGAAGAGACGGTGAAGGACATAAGTTGGTCAACGGGCGACCTCGAAAGACTCAAGAAGAACTCGATGCGGAGATGGACAGCTATTGGGGCAATGCTGGGGCCGCTGAAGGCGCTGCTGCCACGACTGGAGCTACATCTGCACCTGCCTCCTCAGCCGCGCAGGTAAGAGCTGCTGGCGACGATGACATCGACATGATCGAGTGAGGCGCTCATATCGGCTTGTAAAAGATCCCTCTCCGTATCTCAGGATAGAAAGTTCCGCTGGGGGGCGTCATGCTCTTGCGGGCGAGAGTATGTCTTTTCCAAGCGTGGATCCCCTAAAGCTGCTGCGCACTGCCACTTCGTGGAATAGTCGCCCAAACTGGCGAGAAATACCAAAACGTTTACTTTGGGGTACTTTTTTCTCGTATACATCCATGATCAATCTCCTGCCAAGCAAATCGCCGCATTGAGCCATTCTTTTCTGGTGTCCACATTTACCACATAATTAGAACAAACATTGGTTGACTTTCCGCTTGGATGAGACTTCCGAGCGGGCCACATAGGCAAAAGGCCTGATCATCCTTGGCATTGTTTGTCGATGTGTTTTCTCTTCTCTTGACTGACGGTAAAATGATAACCCGGAACAGTTACAGAGCCTCACAAGTTCAAGACTTCTGAAATATGTGGTATACAGTGTAGTCTACACTCGGCGTGCCACGGCCAGGAAAGGGACGAGTATCCTCCCCAGTATAGACACGTCTCT
>JAABUK010005675.1_pt1 | contig 19230 bp, 22 predicted proteins | sample 5559141 | NCBI WGS metagenome assembly JAABUK01 (sample SAMN10711869, study PRJNA513367) | rock metagenome | isolation source: Antarctica rocks | place: Antarctica: Victoria Land, Pudding Butte nord | collected 2016-01-03 | reverse complement strand
CGTCGCCGACCGCGTAGGAGAACGCCTCTCGGACACCTCGGCGCGACGCGCTGAACACCTCTACACCGTTGGTGCCCGACACGAATGGATGTTCTGGGACGCCGCCTGGACACACCGACGCTGGCCTAGCTTCTAGCCGCGGACACGTCATCACCCGAAACAGCCAGGACGTGTACTGGGCGGATTCAACCGGTCGTCGCCTTGTGCGCCGCGGACGCCCTTCTGTTTGTCAAGCGGCGATTCGGGCGGTGTTGATCTGCTGATCGCGGGCTTGAGGAGGTAGTAGATCTCGCGGGCGATGTAACGCTTGAGACAGCGCATGGTCTCCATCTTGGTTTTACCCTCGGCCCGGCGGCGGGCAACGTATGCCTGGGTCTCCGGGCCGATCCGGATCCTGCTGACGGTGATCATGTGCAGCGCGAACGCGTACCAGCTCCACCGGCGGCAGCGCTGCGGAGCTCCCAGAGACAGCCACACCTGCAGGCGGTGTCGCCGCCGGAGGCCCTCGTAGGAGGTGTTGCCCGGCGACGGTAAGACAAGGAGAAGTTCGGAACTGGCCCCTCTACTTAGCCGCGAGTGCTGGCTGCAACCCGCGGCTGGCGCTTCGCTCAGCGGGCGCGGGTCAGGGTGAGCGAGAAGTCTGCGGCCGCGTCGGTCCAGCTGTGCACCGGCGTGAACTGGTGTTGCTTGAGCTGGTCGTTCAGCTGGGGGAGGGTGAACTTGGTGCTGATCTCGGTTAGCAGCTCGCCGCCGGCCGGCAGGTCCCAGGTCAGGTCGATGTCCGGGAAGTAGGCGTGGACGTCGCGGGTGGCGCGTAGCCACATCTCGATGTGGCTACGCTCGGCGTTCCAGCGGGCGATGTGTTCGAAGTCGTCCGTTGAGAGCCCCTCGGCGTCGAGCTCGCGGCGCAGGACCTCGATGAGGTTGAGGTTGAAGGCAGCGGTGGTGCCGGTGCTGTCGTCGTAGGCCGCGATCAGCCGGCCCGGGTCCTTGACCAGGTCGGCGCCGAGCAGGAAGTGGTCCCCCGGGGCCAGCGCAGCACGGAGCCGGTCCAGGAACTCCGACCGCCCGGCGGGGTTGAGGTTGCCGATCGTGCCGCCCAGGAACAGCACCAGCCGCTCACCTGCCGTGCCCGGTAGCGGTCCGAGCGGGTCGGCGAAGTCGGCGACCAAACCTTCGACGGTGACCGACGGGTAGTCCCTGGCGATGGTGCGGGCCGCGTCGCTAAGGACCTCGGCGCTGACGTCGAGCGGGACGAACCGCAGCGGCCGGCCGCCGGCAGTCAGCGCGTCGAGCAGCAGCCGGGTCTTGGTCGAGGTCCCGGAGCCGAGTTCGACCAGCGTCGTCGCCCGGGTCAGGGCTGCCACCTCGGCGCTTCGCGCGGCGAGGATCTCCCGCTCGCGGCGGGCCGGGTAGTACTCGGGCAGTGTGGTGATGTCCTCGAACAGCAGGCTGCCCTTCTCGTCGTAGAACCAGCGAGCCGGGACCCACGGCGGCGACTGGGCCAGGCCCGTGCGGATGTCGCCTGCTAGCCGCTGCCGGGTGTCGACCGGTGCCTGGCGCTCCACCACGCTCCAGCGCTCACCGGCGGGCATCAGCGGGCCAGCCGCAGTCCGCTGAACGCCCAGCGGGCGGGGGCCGGGAAGAAGTTGCGGTACGTCAGCCGTTCGTGCCCGGCCGGGGTCACAGCACTGGCCCCACGCAGGACATGCTGGTCGCACATAAATTTGCCGTTGTACTCCCCGACAGCGCCCGCCGCAGGCCGAAACCCCGGATAGGGCAGGTAGGCGCTGGAGGTCCACTCCCAGACGTCGCCGATCATCGACCGGCTAGCGATGCCTGGATGGCAGCGGGCCGGGTCGAGCAGCTGCCCGCGCCGGTCAGCGGCCGAGGCGCTGGCCGCGGCGGTCTCCCATTCCGGCTCGGTGGGCAGCCGGGCACCGGCCCACCGAGCGTAGGCATCGGCCTCGTAGAACGACACATGGCACACGGGCTCACCGCTACGCACCCCGCGGCGGCCGGACAGCGTGAACGTCGACCACCCGGCGTCGTCGCCCTGCCAGTAGCCCGGCGCCTGCCACCGCTCGGCCTGCACCTGCGACCAGCCGTCGCTGAGCCACAACTCAGGCCGGCGATACCCACCGTCGGCGATGAACTCCAGCCAGTCGCCGTTGGTGACGGCACGCTCGGCGATGTCGAACGGTTGCAGGTAGACGACGTGACGCGGGCCCTCGTTATCGAAGGCGAAACCCGGCCCGTCGTGACCGACCTCGACCAGCCCACCCGCAACAGCCCGCCACGACAGTGGCGACGCCGGAGTGTCAGACTCCTGCTCACGGGCGACGTAGACCGGGTCGAGCGGGCTGGCAGCCAGCAGATGCTTGGCATCCATGAGCAGCAGCTCCTGGTGCTGCTGCTCATGGTGAGTGCCGAGCTCGACGAGGTCACACCCCTCGGCGTCCAACGCCCCGGCCTCGAGCCGCCCAATGAGGGCCCGCTCCACATACTGCCGGTAGCGCGCGATGTCGCCCGAACCCGGGCGGGTCACCAGTCCCCGCTGCGGGCGAGGCTGACGCGCGCCGACCGCCTCGTAGTAGGAGTTGAACAAGAACCGGTAGGTCGGGTCAAAGACCGCGTAACCGGCCGCGGGCCGCAGGATGAACTCCTCGAAAAACCACGACGTGTGCGCGCGGTGCCACTTGGTGGGGCTGGCGTCCGGCATCGACTGCACGGTCTGGTCCTCGGCCGACAACCGGGACGCAAGCAACTCGGTAAGCGCCCGAACATCACGAAACGCCGTCGTCAACTCATCTGCTGCAGATGCAAGAAGCATCGCGACCTCCATGCCAAGGGCGCTTGTCCGCCGTCTGTGTCCCGTGACCAACTGGCCACGCGTGTCTGGCGGCACCTCACGGGCCGCGTACCGGCAAGACTAGACCCGCCCCTAGGTGACTGGTGTGAATGGGGCCGTTTCGTTGGCCGGCGTCATCAGGGTGGCTACTGAGCGGCTTCTGACGACCCTGGTCATCCGTACACCACGCGCCGCGGTGGGGGTGCAGCCCGGCCCGGCTGGTCGGGTGACCGCCGCTGTTCGACGGGTAGGGGCGGCACCAGCCAGGCATCCCCCCGGTGTGATCCGCCGCCTGCCCCCCGAGCCGGAGATCGAGGTGCTGCTACGGGCGCGCATCCTGACCGGGTCGTGGGCAGAGGCTGAAGACCTCGTCCAGGACACGCTGATGCGGGCCCACCGCGGCATCGACCGGTTCGACGGGGCGCATCCCGCGCCTGGCTGCTGACCATCCGGCGCAACGCGCACCGCAATGCGCACCGCCGCCGCCCTCCCGCAAGCCTCACCGATCTCGGCGGGGCCTGGGCCGCACCTACGCTCCGCGCACGCCCGGGACCCGGACGTGCGCGGAAGAGGCGGCGTTCCGGGCGGTCCGGGAATAGTCGCTGCCGCAACGGGCGTTGCGGCCTGCATGTCGATTCCCACGCCGACCACGCCCGCGCCCGACCTTGACGTTCCCCTTGTCGGCGGCGGCCAGTTCCGGCTCGCCGACCAGCGGCCGGACGCGTTCACCCTGGTGGTGTTCTACCGGGGCCTGCACTGCCCGATCTGCCGTGGTTACCTCGCCGAGCTGAACCGGAGCCTGGATGACTTCGCCGCCATCGGCGTTACCTCGGTCGTCGCGGTCAGCGGTGACGATGCCGACCGGGCGCAACAAAGCGTCACCGACTGGGGCCTGGACCGGCTGCAGGTCGGCTACGGGCAGAGCGTTGAGTCGATGCGCGCCTGGGGGCTGTTCGTCAGCAAGGGCATCGCCGACTCCGAACCCGACCTGTTCGGCGAGCCCGGCGTTTTTCTCATCCGCCCCGATGTCACCGTGTACATGGCGGCGGTCAACTCCATGCCCGCAGCCCGCCCCCGCATCTCTGATGTCCTCGGAGCCGCCAGGTTCTTCACCGAGAACAACTACCCCGCCCGCGGCGAGGCCTGACCGCCCGCGAGCCGTCCACGCAGGTCTAACTGAAACCCGAACCCGCGGAACGCTCACCCCCCCCGGCAGGCCGTCAGTCGGCGCGGGTGCGGTTGGCCACCGCGTCGATGCTCCTATATCTGTCAAGCGGCGTCCGGAATCTGCTGTCGGGCGGTGCGTAGCGGCTTCATTGCCGCCCAGAGTTCGCGGGCCGGGAGACGTTTGAGGCAGCGGATGATCTCGGCTTTGGTTTTGCCTTCGGCGATACGTCGGGCGACGTAAGTCTTGGTCGGGTCGTGGTGTTGCATGCGGACGATCACGACTCGGTAGAGCGCGGCGTTGGCTTGTCGATGGCCTCCTCGGTTGAGTCGGTGCCGGGTTGTCATCCCGGAGGAGGCAGGGATCGGTGCGACACCGCAGAGCTTGGCGAAGACAGCTTCGGACCGCACCCGATCGGCGTTATCGCCAGTCACGATGAGGATTTCGGCGGCGGTGTCCGGGCCGACCGCGAACGCCTCGGATAGCTGCGGTGCGGCCTGGGCGGTGAGGTGGGCGAGGACCCGCTCGTGCTCGAGGATCTCGGTGTTGAGCTGCTGCCAACGTCGGGCGATCGCACGCAGGGTGTGCTTGGTCGACGCCATGATGGTCGTGACCGGGCCGGGTCGTAGCCCGGCGCACTTGGCGATCAACGCCATCTTGGTGAGCGGCTGGAGGTCCTCACGCAGCTCGGGCGGCGCGTTCACGATGATCTGCTTCAGCTGATCATCGCCGCGGTGCGTGCCTTGACTGCGACGTCCTTGGCCGCCTTGACCTGCCGAATCATCTCCACCAGGCCGTCGTGGGTCTTCGGGACTGCGCTGGCTTGACCGGTCCACACGGTCCGTGCGGCGTTCTCGGCGTCGATGGTGTCGGACTTGCCGCGAAGCCGACGGTCGCGCCGGTCGGTCCGCACCACCTCGACCGCGCCGATGTCGCGTCGTCGGACGGCGCTGGCCAGGCCGGCACCATAGGAGCCGGTTCCCTCGATGCCGAAGGTCACCTTGCCGCCGAAGTCGACGGCCCAGTCGATCAGCTCGGTGTAGCCGCCGGTGTCGGCGACGAAGGACCGGCCGCGAAGGATGATGCCGAGGTCGTCGATGGCGACCGCGACGTGGACGTACTTGTGGGTGTCGACGCCGACGATGACTCGACGGTGCCCGGGGACCTGTTGCATGCTCATCAGTACTTGCTCCAACCAGACCACGGACAGGGCGAGTGACGCTGGCCGGTCGGGTGGACGGGACTGTGATGAGACTGTTGCGATCAGGCTCCGACGAGGTCACGCCCGCCCGGCCAGCACCAGTGATGGTGCACCGCCGGACAGACGACAGATCAACAGCACGGACACCCAAACTTCGGGGTCAATCCCAAGCAAGAGTCAGCCCGCCCGAGGGTGCTCGAGAATCTCACAGTCGAACGCGGCCGGCAGACGGTCGATGCGACACAGCAGTGCTCGCCCAGGGTTGACGTGCCGACGGCCCATCTCTTGGCAACGCAAGCAGACCTATCCTTGACAACGCAAGCAGACCTATCCGAATGGAGACACTAGCCATGAGCCGCACCGATGAACTGCTCACCAACGCCCACGCCTACGCCGGAACGTTCGACAAGGGTGACCTACCGATGCCGCCAAGCCTCGGGGTCGCGGTCGTGGCCTGCATGGACGCCCGGGTCAACATCTACGGCATCCTCGGACTGTCCGAAGGCGACGCTCATGTGATCCGCAACGCCGGCGGCGTCATCAGCGAGGACACCATCCGGTCGCTGGCGATCAGCCAGCGGCTGCTGGGCACCACCGAACTCATCTTGATCCACCACGCCGACTGCGGCATGCGTACCTTCGGCGACGAACAGTTCAAGGCCCAGATCGAGACCGATACCGGCATCCGGCCCGCGTGGGCCCCCGAGGCCTTCGCTGACTCCGCCACCGACGTCCACCAATCGATAAACCGGGTCAAGGCAAGCCCGTTCCTGCCCCACACCGACCAGGTCCGTGGCTTCGTCTACGACGACAAAACCGGGACGCTCACCGAGATCTAAACCCTGCGGTGAGCGCCCGGATCGCGGATCGCGGCCGGTCCGGTCCGTCGAATGCGGTGGCCCCGATCCCCCGCACGCCGACAACCAGACCGTCTGAACCCGGAAGGACCCACCAATGTCACAACTGCTGGCGTGCCTCCAGCGCACAACTGTCCGACATCAGCCCAGCTGAGTTGTGTTGGGCCCGTACGCCGACGTCCGCACCCGGGTCAGACCTCTGCGAACGCTCGCACGGAGACCGGTCGCTGACATTGAGGATCGACACGTGACACGGCCGGCGCCCTTGGCGTGCCTCGGGACGTCGGCCGATCACGAATCCGTACGTCAGGCGCGACCGTAGGACACGTTCGTCGTCCACGCCTTGTGCAGACCCAGCGGCGTGCCGGGACGCGACGATTCCCACCACATGCCGCCACCGGCGTAGATCGCGACGTGGCTGGCACCGCTACCGCTCCGGACGAACACCAGGTCACCAGCCTTGACCTGGGACCTGCTGATCACGTGCAGGTACTGGCGCTGCTGACTCGCCGTACGCGGGATGTTCTTCCCCGCCTTCCGGTAGACGTACTGCGTGAATCCGGAGCAGTCGAACGCGTAGGGACCCGTGGCGCCGAACACGTACCGAGCGCCCTTGTGCTTGGCCGCCTCGGCGAGAACCTTCTGGTAGAACGCATTCGAACCCGGTGCCGGGGTCGTGGGCTCGGGCGCCGGCCTCACGTACTTGACGCCCAACGCGTGCCACATCGGAACCGACAGCTTGCCGGTCTGCGGGAGACGGTGCTGAGCTTGGTACGTCGTGACCGCCCTGCGGGTGATCGGGCCGAACCAGCCCGACGTCGGCTGCACGTGCAGCCGCTGCTGCAGGTACTTGACGGCGGACCCGGAGCGCCCGTACTGCAGCACCGGATAGTGCGTCGCCGACGCGGGAATCGGGACGGCCGCCTCGGCCTGCGTGGTCGGGGCCACCAGGCCAGTGAGACTCACGCCGATGGCGAGGGCGACGGCCAGGATGATGCGCTGGACCCGCCAGGGAGAGGTTGTCGGTCGTACGTGGCGAGGTGACCCACCGGAAGTGGGCGCACTCGAGGCAGCTTCGAGCATGCAGGGTCCCGTTCCCGACGCCTACGAGGTGAGCTGTCGGGCTCGGGCAGGGGATAGCCCGGCCGCTTTCGCGGCTTCGCCCCAAGGATCCCGGTGTGGTCGAACACCTGAACCCGCGGAGAATGGTTCCCCCGCTCCCGTCCACGGGTGATGCTTTGGTGCTGGAAGGTGGACGGGACTCGGCGGTCCTTCCAGGCAGATCCGGTTGAATCGGCAAGAGCAACCTCATTCATCAAGGGCAGAAAGTCAAGCCGACGGTGCGAGGGCTTCTCGCGTTCGCAATTGACGTCGACGCTGCTGTAAGCCCACCGCGCAGCACGCGGAACGAAGTTCTTGTGCTCAACCGGGGCTACGCGCCGCCCTACCGTCAGCATTGATGCTGAACGGGCACTCCCTCCTGCAGAACAGGCCTGGCGTGAGCAGCGATGCCCACGCCAGGCCCGCCTCGCAGTGGGGACCGCACTCGATCCCGGATACAGCTAGGCCCCGGGTAGTTTCCCTAGCCGAAGCTGGTACACCGTGGGTCCCGGGGCGCTCTGCCGAAGAATATACAGCGGCAATTTTCTATCGTCCAACGAAGTTGCGGCATGATGCGTCACCGTGTTGTCCCCCGCCCTGGAAGCCGAGCTGCTGCGCTGCTTGTCTCAACCCCGCCTTGGCACGTACCGGGCTGCATGTTCCAACGATTTTGACCGGGCCATGGATCTCTACATCTGGAACAGCCAAGCTGCGGCGGCGTTCTACGAGTCCTTGCACCTGTTGGAGGTAGCGCTGCGCAACACGCTCAACAACGCTCTGACAGCGCACTGGTCGCCCACCTGGTACCGGGATCGGTCCGTGCCGTTGTCTCCCGGCTCCCGCAACGAGGTCGCCAAGGCCATCCAACGTGCGACCCAAGGCGGCATCACCGAGTCGCCGGGGCGAGTGGTAGCGGAGTTGACGTTCGGGTTCTGGTGGTCGCTGTTGGGCGACAACTACGACCAGCGGCTCTGGAAACCGTGCCTGAAGCAGGCGTTTCCGGCGAGTGTGCGCCGTCGCCGCCTCCACGCCACGCTTGATGACCTGCGCAGGCTCCGCAACCGCTGCGCCCACCACGAGCCGATCTTCATTCGCAGCCTTGCTGCCGACTGGCAGACCCTCACGGGGATTACCGGGCTGTTCTCCACGACCTACCGCATATGGGTGGAGAGCGTCAGCCGTGTCCCTACCGTGCTTGCCACCAAGCCGATCCCGTAGACGACGGAGTCATCTCTGGGAGGGTGTCGCGATGACCGGACACTGGTGGCTCGACTGGCTGATCGGGATGGCTGGCGGCCTAGTCCTTGCATGGCTCGTCCTCGTCATCGCGTTGGCGGTCGTGGGCCACGGGGCGGCATGCTGCGTGAGGCGATGCGGCTGCTGCCTGACGTGATCCGCCTTATCCATCGCCTCGCTGCTGACAAAACGCTCCCACGAGGTGTGCGTATCCAGCTCGGTCTGCTGCTTGTCTACCTGGCGATGCCGATCGATCTGATCCCCGACTTCATCCCGGTGCTCGGTTACGCCGACGACGCCATCATCGTCACGGCGACCCTGCGCAGCGTCGTGCGCCGAGCCGGCCTTGACGTGGTGCGAGCGAAGTGGCCCGGGACCGACGACGGCTTCGCCGCCTTGTGCCGCCTCACCGGCCTACCGGATCGTTAGTGGGTGTGTGCGGCTGAGTCGTGGTGGGCATCGGCAGGGCTGTGTGGATGGTGGCGGCATTTGAGGTTCCCGCCCCACCGTGGAGCAATTGCGTGGCGTCGACGTGATCGTCGCCGTCATCTCCGGTTGTCTGGCCCTGTTCGCTGATGGTCCTCGTCTTGGGATTGGGATTCAGATCGACGCTCGACGAGGTGTTTGTGGATCCGCCAACCGATGAGGCCCACGACGACGAGGGCGAGAACGATGAGGGCGGAGCTGCGACCGAGGGTCTTCTCGACCTTGGCGTAGGACGCTCCGGCGGCGTATCCGACGAGTACGACCACTGTCCCCCAGGCGATGCCGCCAGCGGCGTTGAACGCCAGGAACTTCGGGTAGCGCATCTGGGCGATGCCGGCGAGGGCGGGCATCACCGCTCGGAAGAACGCGACCCACCGGCCCAGGAACACGGCACTGCCGCCGCGTCGGGCGAGGAAGTCTTGTGCATTGTCGAGGCGTTCGTCGTGCTTACGCAGGATGCGGAGCTTGAGTATGCGGGGACCGAAGTGCCGTCCGATCTGGTAACCGACGCTGTCGCCCACGATGGCGGCAAGGATCACTGTTGTCAGGACACCCCATAGGGGGACGTGGCCCAGTTTGGCGGCGACGCCGCCGAGGATGGCTGCTGTTTCTCCTGGGAGTACGAACCCGACGAACAGGGCGTCTTCGGCGAAGACGATCGCTGCCACGATCCCGATGACCGCCCATCCGGGCACGGTGAGCAGGTGCGCCACGAGGCTGCTCACCGGGTCGCGCTGACAGACCTGGGGGCGGTGGCGTGCTCGGCGAAGATCACTCGTAGCGCTGCTGTGTCACGCAGCCATCCGGTCACGGCGGTGAGCGGAACGTGGAGCAGGAGCCACCCGACGAGCGCTATTGCTGCACCGAACACGAGGCCGCCGAGGACATCCCAGGGGTAGTGGGCGGCGATGTAGACCCGAGCGAAGGCCATGATGACGGCCGCTACAGCTGCGAGCAGCCCCAGTCGCTTCGATACCAAGAACAATCCGGCGGCCACCGCACCGGCCATCACAGCGTGGTCGCTCGGGAACGAGAAGTCGCTGGTGGGGGTGGCCAGCACCAGCAGGTGGGAATGAGCGGCGTACGGGCGAGCCTCGTCGAACAGGTGGCCGAACGGTTGGTTCAGCGCTACCGCCAGCAGTGTCGCCACACACGCCCACCCAGCGGCTGCCAGCCGGCGGGTTGTCGACGCACGACTGGAGATGAGCCCGGCCAGTAGGAGGACAGCGAAGAGCACGACGCCGTATTTGGCGTATCCGTTGAGCACACCGTGTAGCCACGGAGTCGAGCCAGCGACGTCGTTGACGTCGAACAGGAGACGGTCGTCGATGGATCGAAGAGAATTCACCTCAGCACCAGGGACAGCCCGAGCGCCCCAACGGCCGACGACGAGGCGTGGGGAGCGAGCGGCAGGTCGAACGGCAGCGTCATCAGGTCATCCTCGGGTCGTTACTCAGCGTGTGCCATCGTGAGGCACTACAAAACTATGAGTACTACAAACTACTGTAGTACTGCACAGGAGAGGGAACGACTGATGGTTGCGGTTCCCGGAAGGCCCCGCGGCGCCTTGGAACGCCAAGTCCTGGCGTGCCTGGCTGCCGCTGATCGGCCGATCACCGCCGGTGAGGTGCTGACCGAGTTGGGCGGGGACTTGGCGTACACCACCGTGATGACGACGCTGGCACGGCTGCACACCAAGGGAGCAGTGAGTCGTGAGCTCAACGGTCGTGCCTTCGCCTATTCGCTGAACGGCGACGAAGGCGACATCAACATGGTGGTCACAGCGCACCGGATGCGCCGCCTGCTAGAAGCAGGCGAGAACCGTGCTGGAGTTCTCACGCGGTTTGTCGCCGACCTGGCACCGGAGGACGAGAAGCTACTCACCGACCTCCTCGGGCACTCGTCCGACCAGCCCGGAAGCGCGTAACGATGGCGTGGACCATGCTTCTTCCCTTGGCTGCCAGCGTCGCCATGCTGGTCGGTGGAACAAGCCTGGGCCGTCGGCTACCACCGGCCACCGCTGTGCGCCTCATGACCGCCACGATGCTGGCCACCGCTCTTGCCACCGGCTTCGTCCTGGCGGTTGCTGCCTTCACAGTGCTCGCACAACTGCCCACCATCGCCGCACTCGGCCGCTGGTCGGTCGAGGCCCTTCGCACTGGCGATCCGATCAGCGTCTCCGCCGGAGTGGCGGCCGGCGTCACCGTCATAGCGTTGCTGACCGCCGCCATCCAGCGGGCACTGACCTCCGGACGTGACCTGATCAGATCGGTTGTGTTGTGCCGCCGACTCGGTCCCGCAGCCGCAGGACTCGTAGTCGTGGCCGATGACACCCCCGACGCCTACGCCATTCCCGGTCTCAGCGGCCGGATCGTGATCTCGACCGCCATGCTCCAAGCGCTCCCAGCCGCCGAACGAGCCGTGCTGCTCGCGCACGAGACCGCTCATCTGGAGAAGCACCATCACGCCTATCTACTGATCGCCGGGCTCGCGGCGGCAGCCAATCCGATGTTGCGCCCCAGCGCGTACGTCGTTCGTCACGCAATCGAGCGGTGGGCCGATGAAATCGCCGCCGGTGAAGTAGGCGACCGAGCACTCGCTGCTCGAGCGCTGGCTCGAGCAGGCCTGGCACGAGGTGCCGCACGACGCCCAGACCTATCCGTGGCCCTCGGAGGTACCGACGCATCAGTGGCAAACCGGGCACGGGCGCTGCTAGCCGCCCCGCCGTCACCCCGACCATTGCTGGCGGCCGCACTCGCCGTGCTCATGCTCGTCGTCGTATCTGCCTCCGCAGTCACCGCACGAGACACCGAAGCTCGATTCGAGACGGCACAGAAGGCCTACAGCGCCTGGCGGTAGCGCCACCTCCGATCAGGTCGGCAAACAGCACCGGTGAAGCTCCGCTAGCCAGAACAGAAGGAACACTCTGTTGTGGCTCGTGACTCGGCCAGCCATCGGCTGGCGATGGTCACGTCGACTTCGGTCCGGACGCCGAGCACTCGCCAGCCATAAGGGCGCTCGCCCGACAGGACGATTCGTCTCCTCCGCCAAGGTGCGGCTGTAGGTACCCCGCTGCTGCCTGGCGCCCCCATGCCCGGCTGGACTCCGAGTCAGGATTTGCACTTCTGTAGCGCGTCTTGGAACTCTTTTCGAGCTTGGTCGCCGCCTTGGCTCTTCCAGGTCTTGATGACCTCGTCGAGGTGTGACATGGGCTGGTTGCCGACGGCGATGTTGTTGAACGCATCTTGTTCCATCTGGACGAGACTTGCGGCGTTCTGTACCCAGGCGGGCGAGTAGAGGCCTTGGGTGGGGTCCTTCGTCGCGCCGTCGAGCTGCCGCTCCTGCCAGTGTTGCATCGTTTGGGCTTCACCCGGCTGGTTCGCGTAGAAGTAGTTGATCTCGCCGGTTCCGCACAGGTAGTTGATGCCGTTGGCCCAGTTTTGGTTGCCGTTCGTGACACCAACGGGTGCGCCGTGGACGTTGTTGTACATCTTGCCTTCGATGCCCTTGTACATGAACGTGAATTCGTCACTTCCGAACGGCGCCACCCAGTATTCCATGATATGGATCAGCTCGACGATCTTCTTGTCGTCCTTGATCGTGCTGGGGATCCCGCCGAACCCGTAGCTGGCGGTTCCGATTGCCATCGCCGGTTTCCCCCCGTCGTGCCCAGGCGGCAGCCAAGGCTGGAGGTTGGCTTTCGGGTTAATTTGGCGTGTCTGGCTGTAATCGGTTCCGGGTTGGTTGCCGAAGAATCCCCAGCCTCCCTGGGTGAAGAAGCCGGTCTTGCCCGAATGCAGGAGATCCTGTTGCTGGTTGAGCGTCACGGTCAGCGCGTCCGGGTAGATGGCTCCCTTCTTTCACAGCTTGTTGGTGAACTCAAGCGCGGCTTTATACTCGTCGGTCTCGAAGTCCTTTTGCAGCGTTCCGTCTGAGTTCAGGCGCCAGTTGTTCGGTGCCCGAAACATCCCATCCACATGCTCTGGCGCAACGCGTCCAAACCAAAGGTGTTCTTCTTGCCGTCTCCATCGGGGTCCTGATCGGTGAAGGCAACGAACATTTTCAGGACCTCGTCTGCGTTCTTTGGGTTGTCGACGCCCAGCTTCTGCGCCCAGTCTTTCCGGTACATGCCGAGTTGACCGTTGACGGCCAGGATTGGGTAGGGGACGCCGTACAGTTTACCTTGGAACGAACTCCCCTCCCAGGTCAATGCTGGGATCTTCTGTAGGTTGGGGAAGGCCTTGAGCCCATCACCACTCAGATACTGGGTGAGGTCAAGGAAGGCGGCTTCGGAGATGAACTTTTCGAATCCCGCTCCGTTGTACAGTCCGTTCTGGTTGAAGTTGATGTAGGTGATGTCGGGAAAACTTCCGCTGGCGGCAAGGGTAAGCAGCTTCGCTGCGTAGTCAGGTGCAGGCGCAAGCGTGGGCTGGAGGGTCACGCCAAGTCGCTTGTTCAGTTCTTGCCACCAGGGGTTCTTGCCGACTCCGGGCGGGGGTGAACTGAACAGAATCTGGAACGTCGATACCGTTCCTCCCTTACCCGGCGGCTCGGGAATGGTGACATAGGATTCGGGTAGGTCTTCCAGGCGATCGGTGTATTCGGCACTGACGAGAGGATCTGGTCGGGCCGGGGCGACGCAGTGACCTGGGGAAACTTCAGGTCGGCGACGCAGGTCGCGTTCTTCGCGCTGGTGCGCCCTTGCCGCAGCCCGCGGCGAGGGCCAGGCTCGACCCGGCCAGCGCCGACAAGAACACACGTCGATCAATGCTCGGCAGGGACCGTCGACTCGGGTTCATTGGTTCGTTCGGGCTCATGGTGTCCGGCCTCTCGTGGTCGGCGGCGAACCCCAGCGGGTCTGGCCGCGTTGGCTTCGGATCATCCCTTGACCGCGCCGGAAAGCACGCCTTGGGTGAAGTATTTCTGCAGGAACGGGTAGACGAGAATGATCGGGACGGTGGCGATGATGACCACGGCCATCTGGACGGTTTCGGCTGGCGGTGCAGGCTGGCCCGCCTGTTGGCTGGAGGCGATGTTCTGGCCTTGGAGCACGAAGAGTCTCAGCACGAGTTGGACGGGCCATTTTGTGGTGTCGCTGAGGTAGATGAGGGCGTTGAAGAAGTCTGCCCAGATCGCGACTCCGTAAAACAGTGCCACCACGGCGATAACCGCTTTGGACAACGGCAGGATGATGTGCCAGAACACCTGGAGCGGGCTGGCACCATCGATACGTGCGGCTTCAGTCAACTCATCCGGGATGTTCATGAAGAATTGTCGGACGACGACCAGATTGAAAGCGCTGATCAGGCCGGGCACGATCAGCGCCGAATAGCTGTTCAGCAGGCCCAGGTATCTCACAAGCAAATAGTTCGGGATGATCCCTGCGCTGAACAGCAGAGTACCCAGGACGAGAAGGAGGACGAACCTGCTGCCAGGGACATGCCGGGTGCGGGTAAAGCCATAGGCGAGGGTCGTCGTCATGACCATGCTGACGACGGTGCCGACCACCGTGATGACGACGCTGACCATCAGCGCCCGGCCGACGACGCCGCCGGCGAGTACCTGCCGGTAGGCCTCCAGCGTGAGGTGCTTGGGTATCAATGTCACGGCCGAGCCGGTGAGGTCCTGTTGGGTGGACAGACTCACCGACAGGACGTACACGAACGGGAACAGCATGACCAAAGCGATCACCCCCAGAGTGACCGCTTTGGCCACCCGCAGGCCCACCGACGGCTTCTCGATCCAGATCGGGTGCGACGCCGTCTGCGTCCGGCGAACTGCAGTTGGGGTCGACATCAGAAAACCCCGTCTTCCCCGAGCATGTGGGCCACCTTATTGGCCGTGACGATGAGAACCGTTCCGACCACTCCCTTGAACAGGCCGACCGCAGTAGCTATACCCCAGTTGCCCCCGACAACACCCTGGAAGTACACGTAGGTATCGAGGACTTGGCCGGCCTGAGCCCCGACCGCCGGTTCTTGCAGAAGAATTTGTTCGAACCCGGTGGTGAGGATGTTGCCCATGTTGAGTATCAACAGCAGTATGGTGATGCCGCGGATGCCGGGAAGCGTGACGTGCCACATGCGTCTGATCGGTCCGGCGCCGTCGACAACCGCCGCCTCGTACAGAGCGGGGTCGATGTTGGTAATGGCGGCCAAGAAGATGATTGTGCCCCAGCCTACATACTTCCAGATATACTGAAGCACCATCATGGGCTTGAACAGGTCCGGATTGTTCATCAGGTTGAGCGCACCCATGCCATGATTGACCAGGGTCTGATTCAGTAGCCCATCTCCACCGAGCACGGCCTGCCACACGCTGACGAGAACGACCCACTCAATGAAGTACGGGAGGTAGACGACCGACTGAATGACGCGTTTAATCGTCGGTGACAAAATACTGTTCAACAACATTGCCAAGGCGATCGGGGCGGGAAAAAAGAAGATGAGCTGAAGCCCGTTGATGATCACGGTGTTGGCAAGCGCTTGACCGACTTGAGGGTCCTGGATGATACGAGCGAAGTTTTCGAGCCCGACCCATTGGCTCTGGACGACGCCCAGGTACGGTGAGTAGTTCTCGAACGCAACAATGTTGCCGGCCAGCGGAAGATATCGAAACACCACGAAGAAGAGAAAGCCGGGGATGATGAAGGCGTACATCCATCGTTCTTGCTTCATCTTCGCCCAGACGACCGAGCGTCGCGGCGCAGCCCCCCGTTCGGGTCGTTCCCGACGGACGGATGGCGGTGCGGCGCGGACGGTCATCGGCAAGGCTCACTTCCCTCGGTCGCATAGCGGACGGTCAATCGCATGTAGGAGTGGACCAGTCACGCCCAGAGGTCGACACCCAGTAACTTGCGGCCTAGCGGCGTGAGCTCGGCTCGGGCGGTACGCTGCTCTTCGACACGGCGTGGATCGCCCGGGAACGGAGCGCCGGAGGGATGGGTATTGGTCTGCCACGCGTGGATTCGCTCTTGACGGGACGTCTCATCGGTGCCGGCCGGATTCATGCTGACGTACTGTGCGAATCGCGGCCGTCCTGAGGTGTTGTGTCCGTTTCCGTGCAGAAGCTGGGTCGTCCACACCAGTAAGTCGCCGGCGGCGAGCCGAGGCCTGGTCACCGTGTACGCGGAATAGTCCGGGTTGCGGGACCTGATCTGGTCCGCAGTCTGGGTGGCCAGGTACTCCTCAAGGTGTTGATACGTCTCCGGGACACATTGGAAACCGCCCATATCCGGTTCGGTGTCGGTTAGAGCCAACACGCCTTGGACGCGGAACGGGATATTGGGGTATTGGGACATGTCTGTATCCCAATGGATCATGCCCTTGTGGTCGTATTCCGGATGGGCAGGGTTGACCGGCGGCTTGAAGCCGACCCGGTCGAGGGAGACCCAGAGAGCATCGGTGCCGTGGATAGCGCGGAACACATCGTACAAGCGCGGGTTTTGGCGATTGTCCCACATGGACTGGTACTGATACATCTCCACCATGCCGACCGTGCGGATGATGTCGGGGCGATAACCACGACTCAGAATCATCCGGGTTGGCACCGGTGTGGCGCCACATGTCATCGATGACGGCCTGCAGATTCTCCGGCGGTACGACGTCATGAACAACGACGTAGCCGTAGGTCGTGATCTGATCGAGCCACTCCGACGGATCCTGGGTCTCGTAACTCGGTTCGCGCGTCGACGCACTCACAGCTGAACGCCCGCCCTGCTCAGAACACTGACCTGACTGAATCTTGCACCTCGCGTCGCGGTACAGCTCGAGGGCGCGCACGTGTTGTCGAGTCGATGGAGAGTTGACATCCTGGACGTAGCCCCTAGGGCGATCGAGACAGTCGCTCGATCTTGAACCCACTGCGAACCGCGCCGGACGAACAGTCCAGCATCACGACCGGAACCGGTTGCCATCCGGCTGTAACGATTCGGCATCGCTCATCAGAATGGAGTTGCACGAGTACGTGGACGGGCTCGTGGTGGCCTACGGGCGCTGCTGGTGGACCTCCGACGACCGCCGTGAGCAATGATGAGAACCTAATGACTCTTCCCCCGTGCGGGGCTGAACGCCGACGTGTTGGGGGGTGAGAGGCGTGGGCGACCCCCGCTCGGTGAGTGCTGCGTTCGATTGCTTCGGTTTGTGGTGTGCCATCGCAGGCCGTAGGTAGCAATGAACGCAATGCTCCCCGCTGACCACCATCGATCGGAGCCATCTGAGGTGCGGGACACGCCGACTTCGATCGTGACCGACTACGATGCGCTCGCTGATTCAGCACCGGAAGGCAGGAACGGCGCTTCGTCACCCCCGCCGGAGTTGTGGTTGCGCGTAGGTCGGGGCTCACTCGCAGCGTCGTTCGTCTCCGGGTCGTTGCTGCTTCTTCGGCACGCCGGGGTTTTGCGGGGCTTGCCGGCCCTCACGCTTCTCGTCGTGACCCTGCTGGCCATGCCGAGCTCGCGGCAACTGTCTCGTCGGATTCTATTGGTGGCTACGATTGCCGTCGGCTGGACGCCTGTGCTCTGGTGGTGGCATCTACCTGTGGGCCCAATGGGCCGCAGCGGCTGGTTGCTCGCGATACTGCCAGCGGTTCTCATCGGCTGGGTAGCAGCTGGCCGCCCGATCAGGGCACGAGCGCGCAGAATGTTGCCTCAGGTGAGGGTCATCGATTGCTTCCCGCTGCTCGTGGCCGCTGGCAGCGTGCTGCTTTTGCATACTTGGCTTCAGGTGCAGAGCGGCGCGAAAGCTCTCGCGATGTTGCTCGGAGGCTGGGACAACTGCGCCCACTTCGACTTTGTCGAAGTCATCCGCCGGCACGGCGCCACGATCGACTCCCTCGGCGCATCCCCGGACGGCACGCCGTGGAGAGGAATCGATTACCCGCAGGGCTATCACGCGGTGGTTGCGACGCTGATGGAATTGCTGAGATCGTCGCGCGTCGGCTCCTTGTCGGCCGAACTGGCGGGTTACGCGAACGCCTCCGCCCTGATGCTCGTCGTCGACGTGACGATTGTGGCCGCCGGGATCTGCGCGTTACCCCGCCTCCGTTGCCGACCCCTGCTGGCTGCGCCTCTCGTGGCTCTGACCGCGTCCGCCTTCATCCTCGGCCCGGGTGGTGCCGGCTTCGGGTTGGGCTTTGGCAACTTTTTGCTGGCCAGCGCCTTGGTTGCAGCCGCGAGCTTGATCGCTGTCACGTCGTCGCGAGTGGTGTCGCCGTTGCACGTCGCCGCACTCGGCGGAGCGGCCGTCGGCGTGGCCCACGGATGGATCCTTCTCCTCGTTCTCATGTTGCCGGCCTCGGCGGTAGTTCTGCTGCCTCTACGGCGGCGACGCTGGTCCGGGTCGCGGAGTGCGCGAATCGCGTGCGCGGTGATCGGTGTGGCCTCGGTGCTGTGCATCTGGCGCGCCGTGCGGATCACGTCGACTCTCACCCTCGGCACCGTACTGACCATTCCCGGCGGCAGTCCGCTCGCCGGCGTCGGCATCACGTTTGCGACGGTCCTGACCAGCCTCGGCGTGTGCCTAGCGATCACGCGTCGCCAGACCCACCTGCCGTCGGGCCGCCGTCGCCGCACACACGGGGCGGCTACACGGGCCACCTGGCTCGCCGGTGTTCCGCTCACCGGACTGGCCGTCGCTGTCGCGATCGCGGCGCAGCAGTCCTCGGCGTCGGGGAGCCTGAGCTATTACTTCTGGAAGTTCGGTGCGGGCGTCGAATTGGCCTGCGGAGCGATCCTCGCGATCGCGGTAACCGCCGTGGTGTCCGCCGCTCCCTTGCAGCGGCCGGTGAGGCGGTTGCGGCCCGTCCTCGCCTCGGGTGTCCTCGTGCTCGCGGCCACCCAATTGTTCGGTTACCTCGGTCCCGACCAGGGCTCCTTCCCGATCGGCACGCTCGCGCCTGGAGCGACCATCGCACTCGCGGCCTCCGACGCGGTCGGCAACCGTCAGGCGCCGATCAACCTGCCGTCGACCGACCTCCGGACGGTCAGTCTCGTCGCTGCCAACAGATTGCTCGCGGCGACCGGCGCACAGTCGCGACACCCGGGTTCAACCGTGGTCTACGTAGGCCGACAACCTTTGGACGTGCCAGCTGACACCCTCGGTGAACAGTGGTTCCGTGCGCTGACGCAGACCTGGACGGAGCGCACCTCGTCCACCGGGATGGAACAACCTTCGGTACACGCAAAAACGTTTCAGCAGATGATGGTCCTTATCCGCCGGGCGCTGGCGTACAGTCCCCGGCAGCTCGTCGTCGTCGACCCCGAACTCGTCACCCGTGTGCGCACGGCGTTACGGGATCCAGCCCTACAGCACCGCGTCGTCACTTAGAGGCGACC
>JAABUK010005674.1_pt1 | contig 19231 bp, 20 predicted proteins | sample 5559141 | NCBI WGS metagenome assembly JAABUK01 (sample SAMN10711869, study PRJNA513367) | rock metagenome | isolation source: Antarctica rocks | place: Antarctica: Victoria Land, Pudding Butte nord | collected 2016-01-03 | reverse complement strand
TGGTGCTGCTGGTCGGCGGCTCCCTGCTCGGCGGCCGGATCGGTTTCGCCCTGACGTCGGTGGCGGTCCTGTTGGTGGGCTGGTTGCTGTACTTGGGCTGGCCGCGCTTCACCATGTCGGAGCGGCTTGCTCGTGTGGCGGTGTTGTTCCTCGTATTCGCGGTGTCCCTGGTGCAGCTCTTCCCCCACCAGTGACCGTGCCGCTCCGTCGCCGTCAGTCGTAGGGATTCGCCGGCTCGAGCACGCGCTGCACCGCTGCCTCGCCCGGAGCTCCACCGGGAAATGCGCCAGGAACTCCGCCGGGAGCTCCGCCAGGAACTCCGCCGGGAGCTCCGCCCCAGTCGACCATGAACCGGGCCAGCTTGCCGGGAGCATCGCCCCTTGCCGGTGCTCGGGAGCCAGGTGCCCGGCACGGCGACCCAGGTGTCGTCGCGCAGCGACGCCCGTGACCCCCGCACCACGACGTCGACCTTGATCGCGGTGGCGTCGGCGGCACAGCAGGTGATGGCCATCCTGGTCAGAAACCAGCCTTTCGACGGGTGGCCGGGATCCCGCCGCGGTGGCGAACCCGACGAGCCTGATGCGTCGCCCGCGCAGCGTTGCGCCATCAATGTGTCGAGCGGCGGCTACCCGTTCGCCGCGTTGTCCACAGCCTTGCCGTAGCGACGGTCGCGCGCGGCGTAGATCTCCACGGCCTGCCAGAGGTTACGCCGGTCGAAGTCCGGCCAGAGCGTGTCCAGAAACACCAGCTCGGCGTAGGCGGACTGCCACAGCAGGAAGTTCGACGTCCGCTGCTCCCCCGAGGAGCGGACGAAGAGGTCGACGTCCGGCATGCTCGGATCGTCCAGGTGGCGGGCGACGGTGCGCTCGTCGATCCGGTCGGGGTCGAGGTCGCCCTGCTTGACCAGCATCGCGATCCGCCGCGTCGCGTCGACGATTTCGGCGCGACCGCCGTAGTTGACGCACATCGTCAGCGTCAGGGTCCTGTTGTGCCGGGTCAGCTCCTGCGCGGCCTCCAGCTCGGAGATGACGCTGCGCCACAGGCGCGGACGGCGCCCCGACCAGCGCATGCGCACCCCCCACGAATTCATCAGGTCGCGGCGACGGCGGACCACGTCGCGGTTGAAGCCCATCAGGAAGCGCACCTCGTCGGGCGAACGCTTCCAGTTCTCGGTCGAGAACGCGTAGGCGGAGATGTGGGTGACCCCCACTTCGATGGCGCCGGCGACGACGTCGATCAGGGCGGCCTCCCCCGCCTCGTGGCCCTTCGTGCGTGGCAGCCCCCTGGCGTTGGCCCAGCGGCCGTTGCCGTCCATCACGATGGCGACGTGAGCGGGCACCCGCCTGCGCGGGATCTGCGGCGGGCGGACACCGCTTCGATGCGGCTCCGGGGGGACCGGGCTCAGCACCCGCAGTGACCGCGGTGTCACGACCGCTCCACGAGCCGGAGCGAGCGGACGCCCCGCTCGAGGTGCCACTGCAGGAAGGCCGACACCAGGCCGCTGCCCTCGCGCCGGTGCTGGGCCAGGCTCGCGTCGGCTACGTCCCAGTCCCCTGCAAGCAGCGAGGCGAGCAGGCGCAGCGTCTGAGCGGCGGGCGCGGCCGAGCCGGGCGGCCGACAGGAGGGGCAGACGCTCCCGCCGCTGCCGAGGTGGAAGGCGCCGTGCGGTCCCTCCGCGCCGCAACGGGCACAGTCGTGGAAGCTCGGCGCCCAGCCCGCCACCGCTAGGGAGCGCAGCAGGTAGGCGTCCAGCACCAGTCCCGCCTCGTGCTGTCCGCCTGCCAGGGAGCGCAGGCCGCCGGCAAGGAGGTGGAACTGCTGGACCGCCGGCTCACCCTCCTCGGTGAGCCGTTCGGCGGTCTCGAGCATGGCCGTCGCGGCGGTGTACGTGAGGTAGTCGCGGACGATCACGTCGCCGTACGGCGCGAGCGTCTCGGCCTGGGTGACCGTGTCGAGCGAGCGGCCTTCATAGAGCTGGGCGTCGACCATCATGAACGGCTCCAGCCGGGCACCGAACCGGGAGCGGGTGCGACGGACCCCCTTGGCGACCGCGCGGACCTGGCCGCGCTGGCGGGTGAGCAGGGTGACGATGCGGTCGGCCTCGCCCAGCTTCTGCGTGCGCAGCACGATGGCGGCGTCACGGTAGAGGGGCACGTGGGCCATTGTCCTACGCCGGGACCACAATGGGGCCTCAGCATCGCGGACGAGCGGAGACGGCGTGGCAGACAGCGGCATCACGGGGCGGATCGACGAGTATCAGCAGAAGCACAAAAGGGCCGGGTTCCCGCTCGCCGTCCTCTACAAGTTCTTCGACGACCAGGGCAGCTATCTCGCCGCGCTGATCACCTACTACGGCTTCCTGTCGCTGTTCCCGTTCCTGCTGCTGTTCACGTCCATCCTCGGCGTGGTGCTCCGGAACAACCCGGACCTGCAGCAGCGGATCCTGAGTTCTGCCATGGCGCAGTTCCCGGTCATCGGGCAGCAGCTCAAGAAACCCGAGGGCCTCGGCGGCGGGGTGACGGCCATCGTCATCGGTGGCCTGACGGCGCTCTACGGCGGGCTCGGCGTGGCCCAGGCCGTCCAGAACGCTATGAACGCCGCCTGGGCCGTGCCCCGCAACCGGCGACCCAACCCGATCAAGGCGCGGCTGCGCAGCATGCTGCTCCTGGCCACCGGTGGGCTGGCCATCATCGGCGCCACCGTGCTGTCCGCGATCGGCAGCAGCGCCAACGCCTTCGGGGCCAGCCTCGGCGGTGTCGTCTCCATCCTGATCACGCTGGCGGCTGTCCTGGTCAACGCCGGCGTGTTCCTGCTCGCCTTCCGGATCTCCACCGCTCACCGGCTCACCCTGCGCCAGGCCGCGCCCGGGGCGATCACCGCGGCCGTCCTGTGGCAGCTGCTCCAGTCATTCGGGACGACGTACGTCGGCAACGTCGTCAAGAACGCCAGCGCCACCAACGTCCTATCCGCGTTCGTGCTCGGGCTGCTCGCGTTCATCTACCTGGCGGCCAATGCGTTGGTCCTCAGCGTCGAGGTCAACGTCGTCCTCGCCAAGCGCCTGTACCCCCGCTCGTTGTTGACTCCCTTCACCGACAACGTCGATCTCACCGCCGGCGACCAGAAGGCGTACGCCGACGCGGCCAAGGCCCAGACCAACAAGGGCTTCGAGACCGTCGACGTCTCCTTCGACAACGACGGCCAGAACGCCAGCGCCGGGCAGTCCGCCGAGAAGACCAAGACCTGAGCCCGGAGGCAGGCGGTCTCGAGTCAGGAGGAGCGACGCCGGAGCGGCACAGGAGTGCCCGGCGCCTCCTGCCGGCCGCGACCGGATCGTGGTCCTTCGTTCCCTAGTCCGATCGGGCGAACTCCCCGCGATCAAGATCGGCGGCCGGGGGCAGTGGCGAGTCGACACCGCTGTCCTTGACAGCTACATCGACCGGATGTACGCCACGACCGAAGACTTCGTGGCCGCACACCCCTACGCGCTGGCGTCCAGGGCTCCAGCCGCCACCCCGACCGTCGCGACGGACGCCCAGTCCGCTGACCCCGGGTGCGCCGCGGGGGGCGGCATCGGGAGTCAGCGACTAGAACATACGTTCGAACCTTGCTAGCATCCGGGTATGTCGACGACGTTCCAGGGATCGCTGTTGGAGTGGACCGAGACCCCGGCCCCCCAGTCCTGCGCTCCGCCGGTCGGGGTCGAGCGGACGAAGCTGGCGCACGGCGCGTGGGTCGACGTCCAACGCGGCTGGCTGGCGGGAGCCGACGACCTCTTCGAGCGGCTCGTGACGAGGGTTCCGTGGCGGGCCGAGCGCCGGCAGGTGTACGAGCGCGTGGTGGACGTCCCCCGACTGGTCTGCTTCTACGGCGAGCAAGACGCGCTCCCCGACCCGATGCTGCTCCTGGCCAAGCAGTCGCTGGACGAGCACTACGCGCCTGAGCTCGGTGAGCCCTTCCGCACCGCCGGGCTCTGCTACTACCGCGACGGGCGCGACAGCGTCGCCTGGCACGGCGACACCATCGGCCGGAGCCGCACGCAGGACACGATGGTGGCGATCCTGTCGCTGGGCTCGCCTCGCACGCTCATGCTGCGTTCCCGCAGCGGTGGCGGAGCAACGCTTCGCCATGGCCTGGGCCACGGGGACCTGATCGTGATGGGCGGCTCGTGCCAGCGCACCTGGGAACACGCCATACCCAAGACGGCGCGACCGGTCGGACCGAGGGTCAGCGTGCAACTCCGCCCTCGCGGCGTGCGCTGACCACCGCTCGCGACCCGGTCCGAGGTCGAGCGCGGGCCGGCGGATCAGCGGGGCACGCGACCTCACGGATTGCGGAGCCGGAGCGTCTACCTAGCGTGAGTGCCAAACAGCCGTTCGAGGCGGTCGTCACCCTCCACGGTGCGACCGTGCTGCGGGTCTGCCGCGCGGTGCTCGGGTCGGTCGACGCCGACGACGCCTGGTCCGAGACGTTCCTGTCCGCGCTGAAGGCCTACCCGGAGCTGCCCGCGGACGCCAACGTCCAGGCGTGGCTGGTCACGATCGCCCACCGCAAGGCCATCGACGTGACCCGTGCGGCGGCCCGGCGCGCGGTCCCCGTCGCCGAGCTCAGCGAGCCCGGCGATCGGGTTGCGGCCGGCGCCACCGCCGCCATCGACGCCATCGACGCCATCGACGCCATCGACGCCAATTGGCTGCACGATCCTGCGGCCCGGACCAGCACCACCACGCTGCATCTCGAGCAGGACCTTGTGGACGCGCTGGCCGCGCTCCCCCCCAGACAACGGCACTGCGTCGCCTACCACTTCCTCGGCGGCCTGCCGTACGCCGAGGTCGCCGCAGTGATCGGCGGCAGCCCCGATGCCGCCAGGCGGGCAGCCGCCGACGGAATCGCCGCGTTGCGACGCACCTACCCGGGCGTCGCCGCCCCCGAAGGAGAACTTCGATGACAACATTCGACGACCTGCCGCGTGCCCTGGCCCGGGCGTATCCCGAGGCCGTAGAGACCTCCGAGCTACTGCACCGCTTGGGCGAGCGGCTTGCAGCCGGAGCCTTGCGCGACGGGATCCTCGACATCGCCTACCGCACTGTCGACAGCCCGGTCGGTCCGCTGCTGCTGGCGGCGACCGAGCTCGGCCTGGTGCGCGTCGCCTACGCCATCGAGGACCACGACGCCGTCCTGCAGTCGCTGGCCGACCGGATCAGCCCCCGCATCCTGCGAGCCCCGGCGCGGCTCGACCAGACAGCACACCAGCTCGAGGAGTACTTCGGCGGGCGGCGAGACAGCTTCGAAGTGCCGCTGGACTGGCGGCTCGCCACCGGCTTCCGCCGCACCGTGCTGCAGCACCTGCGCGACATCGGCTACGGGCACACCGCCACGTACACCGCGCTCGCCGGGCTGTCCGGCAGTCCGCTGGCGGTCCGGGCCGTCGGCACCGCGTGCGCCACCAACCCGCTCCCGGTCGTCGTGCCGTGCCACCGTGTCGTGCGCGCCGACGGGGGGATGGGCGGTTACCTCGGCGGCGTGGACGTCAAGCGGGCCTTGCTGGCACTGGAGGCAGTGCGGCTCGACAGGTAGCGAGCAGAGACTTCGGCCCACCCGCTGGCGGCGACGGCCGTCAGCCCACTGCGAACACTGCCGCCGAGGCCCCGCGTGCGCCAAGATGAGGGACACGCGAACAGGACGGCGACAACGATGACGCAGCACGACCCCGCTCCCTCGCCCGCCCACGGTCGCGGCCGTGGTCCCGCCCGGATGCCCGTGTCCCCCCTCCTGATGGATCTGGCCGGCTGGGGCTGGCGGCTGCTGTTGCTGGTAACCATCGCCTGGCTGGCGCTGCGAGTGGCGCAGTCGCTGCACCTGGTCTTCTTCCCGCTCGCGGGAGCCCTGCTGCTCAAGGCGTTGCTCTCACCTGTTACCGACGGTCTGCAGCGCCGCGGGATGCCGCGGGTGGCGGCAACAGCCATCACGGTGACGGGCTCGCTAGCCATCCTGGTCGGCGTACTCACCTGGGTGATCCGGCGCGGCGTACATGAGTTCCCCGCCCTGCTCAAGGAACTCACCCGCGCGATCGGCCAACTGCCGGTCCGGACGGACACCGTGAAGCAGTGGCAGCACCAGCTGGTGACCGAAATGCAGTCCCACCGGGGCGCCCTGACCGAAGGCGTGCTGAGCGGGGTGCTGACCGGGGCTCAGATCCTCACCGGTCTGTTACTCACGGTCCTGCTGACCGTGATCCTGCTCATCGACGGGGCGAACATGTGGCAGTGGGTGGTCCGGCGCTTCCCCGAACCAGCCCGGCCTCGGCTGCAGGAGGCCGCGCGCCACGCCTACAGCCGGATGTCCGGGTGGATCCGCGGGACCTTCCTGATCGCCATCTTCCACGGCGTTGTCGTGGCGATCACGCTGCTCCTGCTCGGCGTGCCGCTGATCGCCCCGCTGTCCATCCTGGTGTTCTTCGGCAGCTTCGTCCCGATCGTCGGGTCGGTGATCTTCGGCGCCGTCGCGCTGCTCGTGGCCTTCGCTTCGCACGGCCCCGCCGCGGCCGTGGTGCTTGCCGTGGTCCTGCTCGTCGACAATCAGGTGGAGGCGCACGTGCTCCAGCCGTTCCTGGTCGGCCGCTACGTCGAAATCCACCCCTTCGCCGTCGCCCTGGCGATCACCGCCGGCGCGGAGCTGGCCGGCCTCGGCGGAGCCCTGCTTGCGGTGCCGATCACCGCTGCCGTCTACGCCGCGCTGACGCATCTGGAGCCGCCGCCGGCCACCCGGCCGAGGCCGCGCGCGCTGCAGCGGCCCCTGCCCCGGTGGACGCGCGCACGGCCACCGGTCAAGTCGCCAGAGAGTGCGAACGACCTCGACCAACGCCCCATCGGCTGAGCTCAGGCCGCCCCGATCGCCCGGTTCACGGCAGAGACGACCCCCTTGAGCGAGGCGGTGACGATGTTCGGATCCAGCCCGACGCCCCAGAGGACGCGGTCGGCGACGGCGCACTCCACGTAGGCGGCCGCCCGGGCGTCGCCGCCCGCGGACAGGGCATGCTCCTGGTAGTCGAGCACGCGTACGTCCACCGCCAGCGATCCCAGGGCGGCTACGAACGCGGCGATCGGGCCATTGCCGGTGCCTTCGACGGTGACCTCCGCTCCCCCGTCGTGCAGCGTCACCGACAACAGGTCCGCGCCGTCGACGGTGCTGTCCGAGCGCATGCTCACCAGCGAGAAGCGGCCCCAGCCGGCCCCGGTGCTCGGGAGGTACTCGTCCTGGAACGCCCGCCACAGCTCGTCCGCGGAGACCTCCCCTCCCACGGCGTCGACCCGCTGCTGGACCACCCCGCTGAATTCGATCTGCAACCGGCGCGGCAGGTCCAGCTGGTGCTCGCTCTTGAGCAGGTAGGCGACGCCACCCTTTCCCGACTGGCTGTTCACCCGGACCACGGCCTCGTAGGACCGGCCGACGTCGTGCGGGTCGATCGGCAGGTACGGCACGGCCCAGGGCAACTCGTCGACCGCGGCACCGGCCGCGGCCGCGTCGATGTCCATGAACTCGAAGCCCTTCTTGATCGCGTCCTGGTGCGAGCCGGAGAAGGCGGTGTAGACCAGGTCGCCGCCGTACGGGTGGCGCTCGTGGACGGGCAACTGGTTGCAGTGCTCCACGGTGCGGCGGATGTCGTCGATCCGGGAGAAGTCGATCTGCGGGTCGATGCCCTGGCTGAACAGGTTCAGGCCCAGGGTGACCAGGTCGACGTTGCCGGTCCGCTCGCCGTTACCGAACAGGCACCCCTCGATCCGGTCGGCGCCCGCGAGGTAGCCGAGCTCGGCGGCGGCGACCGCCGTACCGCGGTCGTTGTGGGGATGCAGCGACAGCACCACCGAGGCGCGCCGGTCCAGGTGACGCGACATCCACTCGATCGAGTCGGCGTACACGTTGGGCGTCGCCATCTCCACCGTCGCGGGAAGGTTGACGATGACCGGCCGGTCCGCGGTCGCGTCGAGGGTCTCCACGACCTCGTTGCAGATGCGCGCAGCGAACTCCAGCTCGGTGCCGGTGTAGGACTCCGGCGAGTACTCGTAGTACACCGCCGTGTCGCCCACGCTCTCCTCGAGCTTGCGGCATAGCCGCGCCCCCTGCAGCGCGATGTCCACGATGCCGTCCTGGTCGAGGCCGAAGACGACGCGCCGTTGCAGCACCGACGTGGAGTTGTAGATGTGCACGATGGCCTGCTTGGCGCCGCGGATCGCGTCGTAGGTGCGCTCGATCAGGTGATCCCGACACTGGCTGAGCACCTGGATCGTCACGTCGTCCGGTATCTGGTCCTGCTCGATCAGCTGCCGGACGAAGTCGAAGTCGGTCTGACTCGCCGAAGGGAAGCCGACCTCGATCTCCTTGTAGCCCATGCCCACGAGCAGGTCGAACATCCGCTTCTTGCGATCGGGCGTCATCGGGTCGACCAGGGCCTGGTTGCCGTCACGGAGGTCCACGGCGCACCAGCGGGGCGCCTGGGTCGCCCGCTTCGTGGGCCAGGTGCGGTCGGGTAGCTCGACGCGGATCTGCTCGTGGAACGGCAGGTATCTGCGGATCGGCATTCCGGAAGGTGTCTGGGGATGGAACATGGCTGGCCTCTGCGTTCTGTGGTCTGGGCGACAGCCGGGCACACGCAGACTCCGCGGCGAGGGACGGCCGTCTGCTAGAGGGCCTCGCCGCGGCACGGAAGGAGCATTGCTGCACAGAGCAGCTTCCCGGGCGCCAGCACCCCAGCAATGTATGCCGTGGCGCGGGCGACCGTCCACTTCGCCGCGGCTTCGGCGTTGTCAGAACCCCACCGGCGCGCAAACCCGCCTCGTTCCGACCGGTCGCGAGAGCAGTTACCGCGCCCGTGAGCGCCGCAAGGCCGCGGTGACCAGCACTCCCCACAGCAGAAACCACGGGTCCCAGAAGAACGTGTGCCAGGCGAGTGCGTGCAGGTCGGCGTCGCTCGATGCACGGATGACCTGCGCCTGCACCAGCAACCCGACGAACGTCAGGACGAACCCGTATGCCGTGAGCACCACGGCCTCGGCCCAGCTGAAAGACCGCGCCACGCCGACCACCTCGCGGTTGCCGACGATGCCTACCGCGATCAGAGGCAGCACGGACGCGATTACCTTGAGCACGAAGGCTCCCCACACGGCCGCGAACACCGCGGGGGACCCGGCTCGACCCTCGACCGCCAGGTCGCCTCCGACCGTGTCGAGCATCCCGGTGCCGCCGAGTCCCCAGTAGGCGCTCACGGCCGCGTACGCCATACCGACAACGAAGCCCAGCCAGGCCGGTAGGCGGCCGTGCCGGGACGGAGGGGGGGCGTATCGGTAGCTCACGGCGACTCGACGGTCAGAACCCCAGTCGCTGCAGCTGTTTGGGGTCACGCTGCCAATCCTTGGCGACCTTGACGTGCAGGTCGAGGTAGACCTTCTGACCGAGCAGGGCCTCGATGCCGCGCCGCGCGGTCGTGCCCACGTCACGGAGCCGGGAGCCGCCGCGACCGATCAGGATCGCCTTCTGGCTCGGTCGTTCGACGAAGACGTTGACGCGCACGTCGAGCAGCGGGTCGTCGGCGGGGCGACCCTCGCGCGGCACCATCTCGTCGACGAGCACCGTCAGGCTGTGGGGCAATTCGTCGTGGATACCCTCCAGCGCCGCCTCCCGGACGAGCTCGGCGATCATGACCGCATCCGGTTCGTCACTGAGCACGCCGTCGGGGTAGAGGGGCGGGGAGGGCGGAAGGTAGGAGCACAGGACGGCGCGGACCTCGGCCACCTGGTCGCCGCTCACCGCCGAGCACGGAACGATCTCGGCCCAGTCCCCGAGGCGGTCGACCGCAAGGAGGCGCTCCAGCAGGCGCCGGCGGTCCACCCGGTCGATCTTGGTCACCAGGGCCACCATCGGCCGTTTCCTCGATCGCTGGAGTTCGGCCAGCTCGCGGGCGATGAAACGGTCGCCAGGACCGACCGCCTCGTCGGCGGGCAGGCACAACCCGACGACGTCGACCTCCATCAGCGTCTCGCGGACTAGGTCGTTGAGCCGCTGCCCGAGCAGCGTCCGCGGCCGGTGCAACCCCGGGGTGTCCACCAGGATCAGCTGCGCGTCGGCGGTGGATGCGATGCCGCGGATGGTGTGCCGGGTGGTCTGCGGCTTGCTCGAGGTAATCGCGACCTTGCTCCCGACCAGGGCATTGGTCAGCGTCGACTTGCCGGCGTTCGGGCGCCCGACCAGGCAGGCGAAACCCGCCCGGAATCCGGCGGGTGCTCCCGCGTCGCCAGGCATGCCGGGGCCACCTATGCCGGGGCCACCCATGCCGGGGCCGGGGACACCCGTCTGCTCCCCCGAACCCGACATCACCGCTGAGCCTCTCCCTGGTGCCGTCCCGAAACGCCGACGGGCAGCTGAGCGCGGAGCTCGTCGGACCGGCCCCCGTCCTCCGCGTCGTCGAGCCGGTGCACCACGACGGTGGCCAGGCGATGGCGACGACCCGCCATACGCTCGGCTGTCAGCGACAGGCCGGCGACCGCGGCCCGGGCTCCGGACAGCGGCACCTGGCCGAGCGTCTTGCCCATCAGGCCACCGACCGTGTCGACCTCGTCGTCGTCCAGGTCGACTCCGAAGAGGTCGGCGAGGTCGTCGACATGCATGGTGGCCGGGACGCGGACGCCACCGTCCGGCAGGCGCTCGACACCCGGCGCCTCCCGGTCGTACTCGTCCGCGATCTCGCCTACGATCTCCTCGAGGATGTCCTCGATGGTGACCAGGCCGGCCGTGCCGCCGTACTCGTCGATCACCACCGCGAGGTGGCTCTGGTCGCGTTGCATCTCGCGCAGCAGGTCGTCGACCGGCTTGCTCTCGGGGATGAAGTGCGGCGGCCGCATCTGCGTGTGGACCCCGTGCAGCTCCGCGCCGGGGTCGACCGTGAGCCGCCGCACCACGTCCTTGAGGTAGAGCACGCCCAGCATCTCGTCCGGCCCGTCGTTACCGACGACCGGGATGCGGGAGAAGCCGGAGCGCAGGAACAGCGACATGGCGTGGCGCAGCGCCTTGTCGCGCTCGACCGTGACCATATCGGTGCGCGGCACCATCACCTCGCGAACGATGGTGTCGCCGAGCTCGAAGACCGAGTGGATCATCTCGCGTTCGCTGGCGTCGATCACCGCAGAGTCACCGGCGAGGTCCACCAGCTCCCGGACGTCGGCCTCGGAGTGGAATGGCCCGTCGCGGTAGCCCTTGCCCGGGGTGACGGCGTTGCCGATGGCGATCAGCAGGCGGGCCACCGGCCCGAGCACCCGGCGCAGGAACACCACGAACGGGGCGCTGAGCAGGCCCACCCGGTCGGCGTGCTCGCGACCAAGCGTGCGGGGCGATACGCCGACGATGACGAAAGAGATCAATGCCATGACGCCGATGCTGGTCAGCAGGGCCGGCCAGAACCCGCGCAGTAGGCCCACCATCGCCAGCGTGACGAGCACCGCGGCGGTCGCTTCGGCCAGCACCCGCACGAAGGTCGCCACCGACAGGTATGCCGCACTGTCCTGGACGATCGTGGCCAGCGCCTGCGCTCCGCGGCGCCGCTCCTCGAGCAGCTCGGCGGCCCGGTGGCGCGGCGTACGGATCAGCGCGGCGTCTGCTGCCGCCAGCAGGAACGCCACCAGGACCGATGCGACCGCCCCGAGGATCAGCCGGATCTCCACAGCCGAATCGACCTCAGGAGGCGCCCCGGCCGCGCCCGGCCAGGAACGTCAGGAGCAGCGTGCGCTGGAGCTCGAACATCTCGCGCTCCTCGTCGGGGTCCGCGTGGTCGAAGCCCAGCAGGTGCAGGATGCCGTGCGTCGTGAGCAGCAGCAGCTCCTCGGCGGTCGCGTGCCCGGCGTCGAGCGCCTGCCGGGCGGCGACGCTCGGACAGAGGACGATGTCACCCAGGACACCGTCGGCCGGCTCCTGGCCGTCCCGTCCTGGCCGCAGCTCGTCCATCGGGAAGCTCATCACGTCGGTCGGTCCCGGCAGCTCCATCCACTGCATGTGCAGCACCTCCATGGCCGCCTCGTCGACCAGCTTGAGGCAGAGGTCGGCCTGCGGGTGGACATGCATCTCACGCAGCACATAGCGCGCGACGGACGTCAGCTCCCACTCGTCGACGGCGACGTCGCTCTCATTGAGTACGTCGACGCTCACGGGCGCCCCTCACCGACCTCGTGCCGGCCTGATCCTCGGGCCTGCCGACAGAGGCGGCTTCGCGCTCGTCCCAGCGACCGTAGGCGTCCACGATGGCCCCGACCAGGCGGTGCCGGACCACGTCCTGGGCGGTGAGCAGGGAGAAGTGGACGTCCTCGACCCCGTCGAGGATGTCCTGCACGACCCGCAGGCCCGACCGGGTGCCGGTGGGCAGGTCGACCTGCGTGACATCGCCGGTGACGACCATGCGGGAGCCGAAGCCGAGCCGGGTCAGGAACATCTTCATCTGCTCCGCCGAGGTGTTCTGCGCCTCGTCCAGGATGATGAACGCGTCGTTGAGGGTGCGCCCGCGCATGTACGCCAAAGGGGCCACTTCGATCGTGCCGGCGGCCATCAGCCGAGGGATGGACTCGGGGTCGATCATGTCGTGCAGCGCGTCATACAGCGGGCGCAGGTAGGGGTCGATCTTGTCGTTCAGCGTCCCGGGAAGGAACCCGAGCCGCTCGCCGGCCTCGACGGCAGGCCGGGTGAGGATGATCCGGGTCACCTGTTTGGCCTGCAGCGCGGCAATGGCCTTGGCCATCGCGAGGTAGGTCTTGCCGGTGCCGGCGGGGCCGATGCCGAAGACGATCGTGTGCTCGTCGATCGCGTCGACGTAGCGCTTCTGGTTGAGGGTCTTGGGCCGGATCGTGCGGCCGCGGTTGGAGACGATGTTCATCGTCAGCACATCCGCCGGCCGCTCCCTGGTCTGCTCGCGCAGCATCGTGATCGACCGCTCGACCGCGTCGCGGCTCAGCGGCTGACCCGCGCCGATCACGACGACGAGTTCGTCGATCAACCGCTCCACCAGCGCGACATCGGCGGGCGAGCCCTGGAAGTGGAACTCGTTGCCGCGGACGAGGATCTGCAGGTGCGGGAACGCACCCTCGATGGTGCGCAGCAGCTCGTCGCGGGGCCCGAGCAGGGCCACCATCGGTATCTGGTCGGGAATGACGATGGTGTGCGAGGGCGTCGGTGTCGGCTCTGGGGTCCGCGCGGCGGCCGCGCTCTGTGGTGCCTGCTCTGTCATCGTGCGCCCATTCTACGTCCGATCACCCGGGCGGCCAGGTCATCGCACGGCCGCCGAGCAGGTGGGCGTGGACGTGGTCGACGCTCTGGCCGGCCTCCTTACCGGTGTTGAACACGACGCGGTAGCCCGCTCCGAGGCCCTCGGCCTGCGCGACCGCCGCCAACGCCTCCCACAGCTGGGCCATGGTCTGTGGTGCCGCGCTGGCCAGCTCGGCGGCGGTCGCGAAATGCTGCTTGGGTATGACGAGCACGTGCGTCGGCGCCTGCGGTGCGACGTCCCGGAAGGCCAGGGTCGTCGCGCCCTCCAGCACCGGCGTGGCGGGGACGTCGCCGGCGACGATCCGGCAGAACAGGCAGTCCGTCATGACGCCGAGGATATCGGCCGCGCCTGCCGGCAAGGCGCCCGCGTGGGCGCCCTGCCGGGGCGCCCGCGGAGGGAGGAGGAGCGGGGTGGCAGGCGTCGAGGTCGTCATACCGTTGCGGTGGGACTCCTCGGGGGAACTCGAGCACGGCCGCGCGGTGGCGGACATGGCGGCATACCTCGCGCGGTTGTGCGCATGGGCTGAGGTGACCGTGGTGGACGGGTCGTCGGCGCCGCGCCGCGCCGAGCACAGCGCGGCGTGGCGGCCGTTCGCCCGGGTGATCCCGCCCGACGACCGGCGGGCGGGGTGCAACGGCAAGGTCGTCGGCGCGCTGACCGGCATCGACGCGGCCCGGCACGAGCTCGTCGTCCTGGCCGACGACGACGTGCGCTACGACGCGAGGACCCTCGGCCAGGTGATCGCCCTGCTGGCGGACGCGGACGTGGTGCGCCCCCAGAACGTCTTCGACCGGTGGCCGTGGCACGCCCGCTGGGACGGCAGCCGCAGCCTGGTCAACCGGGCTCTGGCAGCCGACTGGCCCGGGACGTTCGGGCTGCGCCGCAGCTTCGTGCAGGGCATGGGCGGCTGGGACCCGGACGTCCTGTTCGAGAACCTCGAGCTCGTCCGGACCGCGGCCGCGGCCGGCGGGCGGATCGTCCAGGCACCGGGGATCCTCGTCGCGCGCGTGCCGCCGAGCGCCGCTCATTTCCGCTCCCAGCGGGTGCGTCAGGCCTACGACGACCTGGCTCAACCGGGGCGGCTCGTTGTGGAGGCCTGCACCCTTCCGCTCGCGCTGCTCACGCTGGCATCCCGCCCGCGGTTGCTCGGCTACGCCGGGGCCGGCGTGGTGCTGCTGGCGCACTGCGGTCGCCGGCGAGCAGGGGCGCGGTACGCCGTGCCGCCGGACGTTCCATATTGGGCGCCGGTGTGGGTTGCGGAGCGCGCCGTCTGCGTCTGGCTTGCCCTCGCCGCGCGCGCACGCGGCGGGATGCCCTACCACGGCCGGCGGGTGAAGGTGGCCGCGCACAGCTACCGGCAGCTCCGACGCCGGGCGCGGGCGCAGCAACTCAGGCCCAGCGCCGCCGGGCGCTGAGGACTGCCAGCGCCGCCGGTCCCGCCGTCGACGAGCGCAGCACGGGCTCCCCCATCCGCACCGCGACTGCCCCGGCGCCCACCAGAGCGGCGAGCTCGTCGGCGCCGATGCCGCCCTCCGGCCCGACGACCAGCAGCAGCTCACCGTCCTCGGGCGGATCCACCCCGGCGAGAGGCAGCGCCGCCTCCTCGTGCAGGACCAGGGCCAGCTTGGCCAGCCTCACTCGCCCGGCCAGGGCGGTGGAGGTGACCACGCTCGACACCACGGGCACCCGCAACCGCCGGGCCTGCTTGCTGGCCGACCGGGCGATCGACTCCCATCTGCGGCGGCCGCGGTCGGCGCGCTCGGCCCGCCATACGACGACGCTGCGAGCGGCCTGCCAAGGCACGACCTCGTCGACCCCCAACTCCGTCGCGGCCTCGACGGCCTGCTCGTCACGGTCGCCTTTGGCCAGGGCCTGGACCAGGACGAAGCGCGGCGACGGGAGGGGAACCTCTGCCAGGGCCAGCACCCGCAGGACGAGCGCCTCGCCCTGCACCGCGTGCACCACCGTATCGGCGCGCCCGCCCTCGCCGTCGGCGAGCAGCACTGGTTCACCGACGCGGAGCCGCCGGACCCGGGCGGCATGACGCCCCTCCGCCCCGGCCAGCGACACCAACGACCCGGGTACGACGTCGGTCAGGTCACCGGGCGCGGCGAAGAACAGGGGTGCGGTCACCGCCCCCCGCCGCCCTCACTTGCCCAGGAAGGCGTCGCGCAGCTTGCCCAGGAAGCCGGTCGACACCGGCGAGGGACGCGGCTCGGGACGCTCCTCGTCACGCAGCGTGGCCAGCTCGCGCAGGAGCTGCTCCTGGCGTGAGTCGAGCCGCGTCGGCGTCAGCACGTTGGCATGCACGATCAAGTCACCGCGCCCGGTGCCGCGCAGGTGGGTGACCCCGAGGCCCCGCAGGGTGGTCGTATCACCGGCCTGGGTGCCTTCGCGGATCTCCAGGTCGGTCATCCCGTCGAACGTGTCCAGCTTGAAGCTGGTGCCCAACGCGGCAGCCGTCATGGGCAACTCGACCGAGCAGTGCAGGTCGTCCCCGCGCCGCTGGAAGGTCTCGTGCGGGGTGACCACGACCTCGACGTACAGGTCGGCGGGCGGCCCACCCGATGGACCCACCTCGCCCTCGCCGGTCAGCTGGATCCGCGTGCCGGTGTCGACGCCCGCAGGCACCCGGAGCTTGAGCGTGCGCCGGGTCCGGACGCGCCCGTCGCCGGAGCACTCGAAGCAGGGGTGCGCGATGACGGTGCCGAAGCCTTGGCAGGCGGTGCACGGGCGCGACGTCATGACTTGGCCGAGGAAGGAGCGCTGCACCTGCTGGATCTCGCCACGACCGCCGCACACCTCGCAGCGGCGGGTGCCGGTGCCTGGCTGGGCCCCGTCACCGTCACAGGTACCGCACAGGACCGCGGTGTCTATGGTCACCTCCCGGTCCGCGCCGAAGACGGCCTGAGCCAGGTCGATGTCCAGCCGCAGCAGCGCATCCTGGCCACGTCGCTGGCGAGACCGCGGCCCGCGGCGACCCGCCGCAGCCGCCCCGCCGCCGAAGAAGGCGTCCATGACGTCGTTGAACGAGAAGCCCTGCCCGAAGCCGCCCGCGGCGCCTCCGTAGGGGTCCGCTCCGGCGTCGAACGCCTGACGCTTCTCCGGGTCGGACAGCACGTCGTAGGCCTGCGAGACCTTCTTGAAACGCTCCTCCGCCTCGGGGCTCTGGTTGACGTCCGGGTGCAGCTGGCGAGCCAGTCGCCGATACGCCCGCTTGATGTCTTCGGACCCGGCATCGCGAGCGATGCCGAGGTCTGCGTAGTAGTCGTTCACATGTCCCTCAGTCGATGGAAGTCAGTGGGAAGCCGGGCAGGGCTGCGGGTATGGCGCGCGCTCACGGCGCCAGCAACGACGAGACGTATCGCGCGACGGCACGCACCGAGGCCATCGTCGTCGGGTAGTCCATCCGGGTCGGGCCGAGCACGCCAAGGCCGGCGACCACCTCGCCGCCCGAGCCGTAGGACGTGCTGACCACCGACGTGGACTGCAGGGCCGCGTGGGCGTTCTCGTGGCCGATCCGCACCGCTACGGCGTCGAAGTCCTGACCCAGCGTGCTCAGCAGCTTGAGCAGCACGACGTGCTCCTCCAGCGCCTCGAGCACCGGGCCGATCGTCGTCGGGTCGCTGCCGAAGCGGGTGAGGTTCGAGGTGCCCGCGAGGACCACCCGCTCCTCGCGCTCCTCGACCAGGGCGTCGTCGAGGCAGCGTACGACGGCCCGCACCAGATCCCGGTCGGCCGGTTCGAACTGCTCCTGCAGGGACTGCAGGCGCGCGGAGGCATCGGTCACCGGGCGGCCGCAGGCCTCGGCGTTGATCCGGCTGCGGATGTCGCGCAGGAGTTGCTCTCCCTGGGGCACACTCACGTCCGGTTGCGCCTCGAGGATCCGCTGCTCCACGCGGCCGGTGTCGACGATCAGCACGACCATGACGCGATGCGCCCCGATCGGGACCAGCTCGACGTGCCGCACGGAGGAGCGGGTGAGCGACGGGTATTGCATCACGGCGACCTGCCGGGTCAGCGACGCCAGGAGCCGCACGGTGCGGTCCACGACGTCGTCGAGGTCGACGGCGCCCTCGAGGAACTGGGCGATGGCGCTGCGCTCGGCGCTGCTCATCGGCTTGACCTGGCTCAGCCGGTCGACGAACACGCGGTATCCCGCGTCGGTGGGCACCCGCCCGGCGCTGGTGTGCGGCGCGGCGATCAGCCCGTCCTCCTCAAGGGCCGCCATGTCGTTGCGGACCGTGGCCGCTGAGACGCCGAGGTGGTGCCGCTCAAGCAGGGCCTTGGAGCCGACCGGCTCCGAGGTCCGTACATAGTCCTGGACGATGGCGCGGAGCACCGACAGCCGCCTGTCCTCGTTCACCTGCCCCACCTCCTCCTCGCGCTGCCCGCACGGCCGGCCGCCGCTGCCCGGCGCTCATCGACGGTGCGCTGCCATGTCCAACGGTGCCGGGCCACGGCACTGCGGTGTCGGCCCGGCGGTGTGTTGGCACTCCGGTATGCCGAGTGCCAAGTCTACGATGCGGGCGTGACAGACCGGTACGGTCCAGACGTCCTGGGCCAGGATCGAGCCGCGCCGGGTCGGCAGCTCTCCAGCCGGCCCGTCCCTCGGCCGGTCGGCCGGGAGGCTCCTCCAGAGGTCGTGGCGGAGACCGGGCTCGTGGTCGAGGAGGCCGGGACCGGCTGGTGCGGGGCGGTCGTCCGGGTGGAGAACGCCGGTGGCCTGCGGGTCGTCTCGCTCGAGGACCGCCACGGCCGGGTCCGGGGGTTCCCGCTCGGGCCGGGGTTCCTGCTGGAGGGTGCCTCTGTCATCCTCACCGCGCCCCGCGCCGGCCGGGCCGCTGTCCCACCGGCGCAGCCGGTGGGCCGTACGGCGAGCGGCTCGGTCGCCGTACGAGGTGCGCGGGCGCGGGTGGCCCGCGGTTCGCGGATCTTCGTCGAGGGCCGGCACGATGCCGAATTGGTGGAGAAGGTCTGGGGCGACGACCTGCGCCTGGAGGGTGTCGTCGTCGAGATGCTCGACGGCGTCGACGACCTCGCGGCGGCGGTCATCGGCTTCGCCCCCGGGCCGGACCGGCGGATGGGCGTCCTGGTCGACCACCTGCTGCCGGGCACCAAGGAGTCCCGGCTCGTGCAGGAGGCCCAGTCGCTGCGTCGCTACGCGGCACACGTCCGAATCCTCGGGCACCCCTACGTCGACGTGTGGCAGTCGGTGCGGCCGGAGCGGCTCGGCCTTGCAGCGTGGCCGGCCGTACCCCCAGGGCAGTCGTGGAAGCACGGAGTCCTTGCCGAGCTGGGCTGGCCGCGCGAGAGCCAGGCCGACGTCGCGCGCGGTTGGCAGCGGATCCTGCGCACCGTGCGGACATACGCGGACCTGGAGCCGACCCTGTTGGCCAGCGTGGAGCAGTTGATCGACTTCGTCTGCGGCACGGAGCAGCCCGATCGTGCCTCCGCGGCGGGGCGATCGGGCTAGAACCCCAGCAACCGCCGCACCACCGTGTCCGCGAGCAGCCTGCCGCGCCGGGTCAGCACGATCCGCGCGTCGCGGAGGACATCCGGGCCGTCGACCAGCCCGTCCGCGACCAGCCCGTCCGCGACCAGCCCGTCCTCGACGAGCCCCGCGACGGCCAACCGCCCCACCGCCTGTAGTTCCGCCATCCGCAACCCGTCGCGCAGTCGCACGCCGAGCAGCATCCGCTCCTCGTAGCGCTGCTCGGACGTCAGCTCCTCTCGGCCGGCAGCAGGGGACACGCCGCCGTTCAACCGGGCGGCGTAGGCGCCCGGGTGCTTCACGTTCCACCACCGCACTCCGCCCACGTGGCTGTGCGCCCCTGGCCCCACACCCCACCAGTCCCCGCCGGTCCAGTAACCCTCGTTGTGCCGGCACCGGTGGCGCGCCGGGCGTGCAGCCCGGCCGCCGCCGTCGCTGCC
>JAABUK010005672.1_pt1 | contig 19238 bp, 31 predicted proteins | sample 5559141 | NCBI WGS metagenome assembly JAABUK01 (sample SAMN10711869, study PRJNA513367) | rock metagenome | isolation source: Antarctica rocks | place: Antarctica: Victoria Land, Pudding Butte nord | collected 2016-01-03 | reverse complement strand
CCAGGAGACAGCAAAGTATGGAGACGCAGCAAATATTCCCTTGGGGACATCATTGGGTCAGCCATACTGCGCTCTGGGATTACCAAGGACGAGGACATTGCAAGGTATTGGTCACACGCACTGCTGTGAGTCGTCAGCATTGCTTTGACACAACCCTGCTATGTAAGCTGAATTCCCACAGCACCGTTGAACAAGTATGGGGCCTGCAACGTCTCTGACCAGCTGTTGGCTTATCATACTGCACTGAGCTGAAACCCCTAAGCATGTCTGCAGGTTTGCTTCAAAGTCTGCTGCCATTGCAATATACACGCTTGGGGGCTTTTCTCTGCTGGGCACATTAGGTGTGGACACCAAGCCTCTAGTTACTGGGCTCGGGGTGGGAGGCTTCACTGTTGGGTTTGCCCTCAGAGTGAGCATCATTGCCCTTATCTGTATTGGATGTCCTCATGCATTATGTCGCAATTGCATGTGAGGCTGCAAAACTGTGAGGTAGGCCTGTAGACTGCCAGCGGCAGCTGATTGACATTGACACATCAAAGCCAAACGTGTGCTGGCTGCTGCAGGAACATAGGGAAACATGCCTTCGAGCAACATGCACTGGACAGCATGTCGGGACGCTCATTCAAAATCATAAAAGTTGCAAGCTGTGAAAGCTCTCATCCCATCAGATGGCAAGACATGCAAGTAGTTGAGTCAGCGCCTCTTCTTTCTGATATGCAGGATGTGGCTACAAACTTTGTGAGTGGGGTGTTGTTGGTGCTCCAAAGGCCCTTTGAAAAGGGGGATAGGCTCAGGGTGCATGCAGGCTCTACGGTCCTGGAGGGGGAGGTGCAGAGCATTGAGCTGCGGTACATTGTGCTGAAGCCTGAAGATCAGAGCACGATTATGATTCCTGCTTCAATTGTGTATGCAAATCCTGTGGTGGTACTGAAGCAGTAGTCACTGGCAAAGAGATGGGCAACATACCCATCTGTGTCCTATCGTATGGCTGTACACCGGCTCAAGGTTCCTGTTTATGTCTGTCTTATGTGTTCTAGCTGACAGGCATTCGTCACTGGTGTTGTGAAAGTCATGGTGCCCACAGAGCCCAAACAATGCATATATGCCCAAGCAATACTTTGATTACAGTTGTCAAAGTTCACAGACTTACTGAGCAGGATGCCGATGCCAATGCCAATGCCCCGTATGCAATCAGTTTCAACTGGTGACACAAAGCTCTAGAGCTTGAACTTGCTCCCTCTAATGTCACTTAATTTGTTGTGCTATGATCATGCTAGGATCAGATCTGATCATCAATCCCCATCTGGAGGTCGATTGTTCTTCAATTCGACTCACCAGGCATGATATGTGCACGCAAGGCTTACCCTGCGTGGCGTGACGCCTGATACACCTTTGCTTTTCCTGCCTTGAAAGTTGCATAATACATAGTAATCATACACTCGTTCATGCGGCACCCGAGTTCGCAGTGACACAAGGCATTTGCACCTGACTCACGACCGGCGTCCTCAGACTATCGGACCTTACAAGCGGTACTGTCATGGAACAGCACATCGCAGCCGAAGATGCATATGGCGGCAAAGCTGCGATTTTGCAGGTACTCAAGATCAGCTTGTCTGCTCTTTGCATGTACAGTTTCCGTCGCGGAGGTACACCCGATCGTTGGGCTTCATGTACACTCACGACTGCCCCTATACAGGACGTCATCAGTGCAGCTGACATTGCATCCGAGGAAGCTGCACCTGGCACAAACATTCCTGACTCACCGGATGTCAAAGCACCTCAGGCACCGGGCAATGACTTAGGGGAGCACGACAATACCATTAGTCAAGCACAACATGACTCAGGTGCATTCTACTGGCAGGCCGGCCCGTATTACGCTCCACCAGTTTATGCCTGTGGTTGGTACTATCAGGATGTGCAAGGGCATACACAAGGTCCCTTCACCAAGCAGCAGCTTCAAATTTGGCGGCAGCACTTGCCCATGGACCTGATGGTATGGTTCATCGACCAGAACGGCGGTAGCAGTCACAGTCTTGAGTTGGCCAAGGTTTTGGGGGACGGCAGACTGCTTGAAAGCTGGCGCAAGACTCAGCAGTCCGAGGTACGTGCTGGCACCTACAAGACCTAAGTACTGAGCTGCAGACAAAGCATCAAGCCTGGTTTGAGATTTGTTCTGGCTAAGCTATACATGTACAACCCTGTATACGACAATATAGCCTGGCGTGCCAGCTGTTATGTTGCAAATGCATGCAGCCGCCAATGCTTGCAGCAGTGTCACAGGCTACAAAACAAACCTTCCTTCTGAACACTATGTGTGTGAGGCATGTCATGCGAGGTCTGGGTTTGATTGCACGAGGGGAGAGTTTTCGGTCTGTTAGAGTATGTGATATGTAGGAAGGACCCCAGATTGCAGCGCCTTCTGCCACGACCTACGAGCTAGAGGTGTCAAAGGCGTCAACAACTTTCTCATCCTGGGCTGAAGCAGCTCTGGCAGGCCTGCCACCTGATGATGAAGCAGTGCAGATGGCAGAACTTGCAGCCACTGCAGGCCGATCCTTAGAGGTGTGCTTTGCATACCCTTGACACCACAGGGAACTACTCTGCTCCCATCTGCTTTGCTGCTGAAATTGTCATGTCGTTTGGCACTTTTGCACGACAGATGCACATGCTTACAAGCTGTGAGGTAAGCTTCATTATCATGTCGTGATTGCCTTTCAGGATGTGCTGCAATTCTCCTATGGGGCTGAGGCATCCTTGAAAAAGAGAAAGCGACAGGATGGCTCTACAGAGTACACAGTGGTTGCCAGGCATAACCCATTGACAGGCAGAATAGAGGCTGAGACGGAGGATGCTGAAGAAGGACCTGATGATGCTCTGTATCGTGAGTGCATCTCTTGGTGCAACCCTGTAGAGTACGAGAAGTACTTACAGCAGGTAGGCCCTTCCTGTCTACAACTTTGCTACATGTCTGCTCACAGACAATCACATCTTGAGACAAAGATGCAATCATAGTTTCTTCAGTACGGGTACAACCAGGTGCCATTGTATGATCGAATAAGTAACCATAACTTGGCTTTCCAGCTCATGATGATGGCATTGTGTGATGTTAGGAGTTGCCAAGAACAGCTTGCCTGTGCTTTGCAGAAAGAGAAGAACAAAGGGCAGAAAGGCCCACCAAAGAACTGGAAAGTTCTGAAGGAGCGACATCAGCAGATCAAGCAGAAGCTCAAGAAGCAAGCAGACGATTGGATGAGGAATTGATGTCTTCACATTGGAACATCAAAGATCATGCCTTTGTTTTAGCAAACATAACTGAGTGACCATGATCTCTCCATTCGTTGACGTGATTTTCATGAAAAGACTCTTACGACCTGTGACTGCAGAATCTGGTGTCGAATTAAGTACCGCATTGCACAACTTTCACACAAATATTATACAACGGTCCGAAATACTTCGTGTATTAACTAAAAGTACAGGCACTGTGCATAGCTCAGAGCTGCTGAGAAATAGACAAATGTCTGCGAGCAGAGGCACAGCATTGTATTGACCGACATAAGCCATGTTCATAATTCTGATCCACAGTGCTACTCGTAGAAAAATTGGGAATGAGCTAAGTTTGTGAAGCCAGATCTACAGGATACCATCTCTTCATGGCGTCCACTCTGGTGGAACATGTTGGGCAGGTGAAATGGTTGTCTGCTTCACAATTGGTACGTAGACAGTAGTAGCAGAAGGTGTGCTTGCAAGGCAATGCACAGAAAGGTACAGTGATCTCATGCGCTGCACAGATTGCACAAGGTCCAGGCAAGGTCTTATTGTCCGCGCCTGATAATTGACTTTCCAGGCCGGAGGCACGCTGAAGATGCTTGGCTGCAAGACAATACACACGGTCAAGCAGTCACAACATTCACAACTGTACAAAAGCATGAAAAGCTTGCAGTGTCTGTGTATCAAAAGCTCTTGAGGATGCAAGCTGGGCATGCATTCACAGAATACCAAACAGCAAACTGAGTGACAGCAACTGCAGACATCAAAGCGCTGTACAAAGTGCAGATGACCGCATTCCTGAGGATGTGTACCTGTCGCAGCCCTTAAGCTGGGCCATCTGTTCACAATCATCCGTTTCAGCCGTGTGACGCTGATCAAAGGCAGCACAAACAGAAGAAGCTCAGACAGTTCATGCCACACCAGCTGCCTGTTGAGGTACTCAAAGCTGATTGCACGAGCCATGTTTGCCCTTTGATACACTAGTCTAGCCCTCAACACCCTCTCCAGAAGACTTCTGCAAACATTCGGTTCCACTTTCAGCGAGCTGAGTGACAAACAGGCACTCAACAATCTTGGACACCTCCAACAGCCAAACTGCTTATGGCCATGTTACTGAGCGGCAGGCTGACTAACAGTGCAAAGACATACCTGTATTTGCCTTGTTGCAAGAAGACAAGGAAGTTTAGCAAAGACGCCAGGCTCAGTGCTGTCTCACATGAGCGCAGCACTTTCCATGCGCGCTGTACACCCGGTGAGCTGTCAAAATCTCCCCAGTGCTGGGCTGCTGCAACTTGGTCTAGTCGAGACCATGCATACTGCATGAACACTGTGCCGAGGCCCCATAAGCCTCTTTGCCATCTGGACAGACCAGGTCCCTCTACACCAGTCCTACCACCTACCTGCAGATGCCAATGGCCCATGCTGAAGCATGGCCAGCAAGACAAAGGCAGACGTGCTTTGGCTGCATTTGATGCTCATTGCAAACAGCTTGCATATAATGCAACTCAGATGCCGCATGCGAGGAGATACGCAATTAGCTGTTGTACGTAGCTAGACAACTGTTTTGTTGCCAGCACATAGCATCCCAACAGGCTGAATGAACTTATACCTCAGTTGTGGGATGTATGCCATTAGGTTGACAGCTGCTGATGTACAGTGCACCTTGACTACTGCCAGGCAACTGTCCAGGTTTGATAATGATTTTGCGCTCATCTCTGTATCGCAAGTTCATGAGAGCACTGCCAGGCGTAGGCTTGCCAGCCCACACTGAGAACCTGAAGATCTGCAACCAGCTGCTTTATCTAAGCTTCTGACAACACAGTTTTGGTGAACGAAACAACAGAATTTGAATGCTGCCCAGCAACAACAATTTGCTTACCAGTAGCTCTAAAATCAGGGTCAGTTCTGGCTGGAAGGCAGATATGAGTCTTGGCTGAAAGTAACTGAAAATCTTCATGAACTGCTCTTTCAACATTGCAGACAGCTCAGTGTCCAGTCGAGCTGCATCCAGCTGGCTAGCCCGCATGATCACAGCATCTGGCGGTCTCTTGCGTTTCCTGTCGCACAAATCCCATTGCCACCAAGTCAAGCAGGTGAAGTGCAGGAGAAGTGCTCAGGTCAAATACAGACTGCAGACCTTGCGAGCTCGGTAAGTTCTGGAATTACATTGTGCCAATGCTCTCGCCACTCGGCTGCCGGAGGCGTGCTGGGACTCCAGTATCTGGCTTCACTCAGAGCTGCTGCAGGAGCATAAGTAGACCTGCCGCTGGTACTGGGCTGATCACTTGTTGACTGCGGAGGAGGCGCTGAACTCATGTTAATCAGTAATGATCTTGATGTTTGGTTATGTTCTGAGCACTTTGACCCGCAGGTCCCGACATACTGGTCTGTGTTCTTGAGCTGACTGCGTTTTGACTCTGGCAGAAAAGTCAGCGACCGTGCTCCGAAACCACGGTACTCAGAGGTACGCCTGTAGAAACTTGACGAGCACAGCGTCCGCGGAGGGCTCAGTTCATGCAGCAAGAAGCACGCCGTGCGTGAGTACACTGTGCACACACTGCATCAAATCTTGGTGTGACCGCGCATCCTAACAGAATTGTTTGAAGCATGTCGGGGCAGAAGAGACACTTCCCGTACTACTCGGCTGTGCCCGAGATACAGCTGAAGCAGCGCGCTGTCAGCGGTGTCAATCCCGGCAAAGAACGCGCGGACGTGCGCACTTTTGTCCCTGGCAACTTTGAAGAGGCACCAGCAAGCGCGAGAGGCAGCGAGGTATGCAGTCAGCCTCCCTGCCGGTGTCAGTCGCCAAATGCGTACTTGAAAACAGGAAGCACAGTCGGTCGATTGGTCGCAGGGCCTCGCAACATACTTTGCTACCTGGACAGAACCAGAGATCAAGGTAACGCTTGACATACCCCGGGGACGCTGCTTGACTGCTGGCGCTGCCGCAAGGGCCCCTCTTGTGATCACAGGCCTTTCTGGATCAGCGTGGTGAGGACTATGACGACTGTCCAGACTTTGCAAGTTTGGTGAGATGTGCTTTAGTGGCAGTTGCAGAGGCTTTTCAAGCAAGCAGGAAAACACACAGCATCAGCATGAAATGCTGAGCAATGAATGCAGGTCAACCGCGCTACTGAATGTGAGCGAGATTCTGGCCAAAAAGCTCAGAAACCTGCTCTTGGAGCAGCTGTTGAGGTGACATGACATGTCACATGTCACCTTGTGCAACTTGCTGAGCATGATAATCACAGGCAGAGTTTTACATATGTCCCTGTCACAGGAGGACGACCCCCTCGATGCCTTCATGGCAGAATTGCGCGATGTCGAAAAGCAGTCTGAGGCTCCTGCTCCTGACAAAAAGCGCAAAGCTGATGTTGCTTTAGATGAGGAAGCTGACAATGTAGCAGATTTTATGGAGGTATGTCAACTACATGCGGCAATACTGTCAACGACTTCTTGTCCAAGACCAGGCGTTTTGTGAGAAGGAGCAGCAGTGTTTATGCTAGTGTTGATGAAGCTGCTGAGTTTGTGTCTAAGAACGTAGTGGGGATGGTCTCTCAGTAGCCCGAGACTATGTGTACCAGTATGATGCAGATCATGCTGATCAAACCTCTGGTTTTGACAGCTGCCTATGACATGCAGGCACGACGGCGCGATGGAGGGACGGCAGCAATGGTCAAGACAGTGAATGATGCTGACTATGCCTCAGATGACGAGGTGTATGCTCTGGCAAATGCAGTAGATGCAGCAGATCCTCAACACGAGGAGGAGAGATCAGCAGACAAGAAGCCTGTTGATCCATTGCCGCCAGTAGATCACAGCAACATTGAGTATGATGGCTTTGGCAAAGACTTCTACGAGGAGTCACCGGAGCTTGCTGCAATAACTCCTGCTGAGGTGTGCCCAATTCTTACTGCAACTTCCTGCTGATCTTGCAACAACACTTTGCACACATCTGCTTGGCACAAGAGAATCCCTTTTGCACTATTTGCTCCTGTGAGCTGCTCAGCACTATGTCAAAAGTCGTCTTGGATTCATGCTGTCCCTTGTGACAAGGCAAAAGCTACCACTGCTGCTGCTGCTGCTGCTGATCTTGCCATACATGCTGCTGCATGCCTGAGGCCTGACAGCAATTTTGCGATTTGCTGCTGAAGCATGGTTCTGAGTGGATAATGACACAGGGCTTGATGTTTGTCATGCTAACGCAGGTGAACACCACACGACGGCAAATGGGTATGAGGGTGTTTGGCTTTGATGCTCCCAAGCCTGTGCAGACATTTGCTCAATGTGGCTTTGATGCTCCAATGATGGCTGCCATCAAGAAAGCAGGGTGAGCGCTGCATCCCGCTCATATCAGCACATGAAGACTGACAGACATGCGACAGCATTAGTAAGCTGCTATAGCCATTGTTGTGATGTGAAACAACATCTGCAAAGTGAGGCGTCAAAACAGTGTCTATAACATCATGCCTGTGCTCTCAATGCTGGGCTGCCTGTGCATAGGTATGAGAAGCCGACAGCAATACAGGCTCAAGCCCTTCCTGCAGCCCTGTCTGGGCGTGATGTCCTGGTAAGACCAAATCCAGCCTTCGCACCAGTCCACACACATCTCATACATGCTTCTTCAGGACACAACTGTGATAATGCCCATGTCTCCCACATTGGTCTGTTGCATTACATGTACAGCTAGCACCAATATAGTGATGACCTCACAGCAGCTCATGGCATGCATACCCTCCTTAGCATAAAGATGCTCAGATGCAAGGCCAATTCCTGACATGCCAGTATGCAGTGCAATGGTACGGTCTTCCTTATAGGGCATTGCCAAGACAGGATCAGGCAAGACAGCTGCCTTTGTGCTGCCCATGATTGTGCACATCATGGACCAGCCGGAGGTAGAGAAGGGGGCAGGCCCCATTGGGGTCATCGTGGTCCCCACCAGAGAGCTTGCAGAGCAAATACACAAGGAAACACGCAAGTTCAGCAAGGCTTACCAGCTGCGTGTTGCAGCAGCTTTTGGCGGGCTGAGCAAGTTTGAGCAGTTCAAGGATCTAAAACATGGCTCAGAGGTACCTTCCACAGGCACTATGGCCTTGAAAGTGTCTAGCACACCTCGACCCACAAGCCACTCAGCTGAATAATTGTCTGCCTTACCACACAGCTTAGCCCTTGTCACAGTCTGCGGCAGAGTTGTTCAGCGCAGCCTGAGTCTGTATCAAGCAACTGTGCTTCAAGCAAAAGTTAGCCGGTGTGTGCAGATTGCAGTGTGCACGCCTGGACGCATGATTGATCTGATCAAGATGAAGGCCTGCAGCATGCTGCGAGCAACCTACCTGGTGTTTGATGAGGCAGACCGCATGTTTGACATGGGCTTTGAGCCACAGGTCAGCTTCAACAGCCACACCTTTGCACCGCATCTCATGTATACCTCATGCATGCCACCATTGGCGTCTGACCAGCTTCACATGCACTGCTTGTACTCCTTGCCTCAATATTTGTTGGGCTTGTACACTCCTCACTATGATGATCGCATCCACTCCTGGAGGTTTGCTTGAGCAGACTTCCTGGGTAGTTGATGCAGCACATGGATCTACATGCGCTGTCTGTGCAGGTGCGCAGTATCATGGGCCAGGTGCGGCCAGACAGGCAGACACTACTGTTTACTGCAACCATGCCTACCAAGGTTGACAACCTTGTGCGGGACTGCCTGACCACCCCTGTCAGGATCACAGTGGGTGAAGTTGGAGCTGCCAATCAGGACATACAGCAGGCAAGCTCAGTCTGCCTCAAGCAACTTGTCAGGACGCTTTGCTCAACTGAGCTGTGGCATACTGTTGATTTCTGCTTTGTGCATGATGTCAGAAACGGCTTTGTGTTGACCCTGACTGACTGACTGACTGACTGTTGAGATTTGTCCTGTGGTCATGTGCAAATGGCAGACAGCAAATGGTTGTGACAGCGTGCTCATTTAGGTTTTGCAGGCAGGCACAACATCAGCAGCTGCTTCCTGAGAATGTGCTTGCCTCCTTTGGGCAGCCATGCCAGCAACTTTTGAGATGAGGTTTGAGATTGCAGGTTGTTGAGGTTGTAGCTGGAGACATCCCCAAAGAGCAGTGGCTGATGGGTCACATTGCAGAGTTCATTGACAGGGGAGATGTGCTTGTGTTTGCCAATCAGAAGACACGTGTTGACATGCTGTGTGACAAGCTCAAAGCAGCTGGCATCAAGTAAGACCTCTATTTGGCCGTCCAGTCCTTGCATGCAGCCAGTGCATGCACTTCAAGAAGATGGGCTCATGTCATTGCTGATGCTTCAGAGTCCACAAGATGTTTCTGTCACTGAGCGCAACACCTGTTGCTTGCACACACACTGCAGTGCCACTCTTTGAACCTGCACAGCCTTGTTTCCCAGTGTTCAGACAAGGCTGTCTTTGTCTTTGTTGCCTCATTGCAGTCTCTGCCTGATGCTGCCTTAAACTGTGCAAGACCCTTGAGAGAGAGCCTTGCCGGCGAAGAGAATCTTGTGACAAATGATGCATGGGTTCTGCTGCCTGGAAGCTACCTCCATCCTGTGCAGTCCTCAAGCTCAGCGCCCGCCCATGTTGCAACATTTGGATTGAGATATATGATTATCTTATATAGATACCCTGTTTTGAGTAAAGCCTATGCTTGTGAAAGAATTTCCAGAAACACAAATTTGTCACAGGGCTGCAGCCATTCATGGTGACATGGACCAGCACAGCCGCATGGCAGTCCTGCATGAGTACAAGGCAGGCAAGCACCATGTGCTGGTGGCCACTGATGTGGCAGCTAGAGGGCTGGACATCAAGAGCATCAAGAGCGTGGTCAACTATGATGCAGCCAAAGAAGTGGACACCCACGTGCACAGGATTGGTCGCACAGGGCGTGCTGGGGACAAGGAGGGAATTGCTTACTCCCTCATCACCCCCTACGAGACCAGATTTGCTGGTGAGACACCACAAGCTTGCCATGTCATGGCAGTTTGAACATATCACAGCTGCCTTGTTGACAGCTGAATCAAGTGCTGGATTATGTTGGGTGGTTGACATGACAGGAAGTATGTCATGCAAGTCTTGTGTGGGTCATGCATTTGCATTGGCATATGATAGCTCATCGGAGATCTGTCTCTGACCTTTGTGCATTTGGATCCTTGTATCAAGTCTTGTGACAGCCACATGTGCTTGCTATTCAGGCGATCTGGTGAGCTCAATGATTGCTGCCAATCAAGAAGTGTCTCAGCCGCTGCTGGATTTAGCTTCCAAGGACCCCCGGTTCAAGAAGGGCCGCAAGCGAGCAGCAGGCAGAGGAGCGGGAGGGGGGCGGGGTAGTGGCCGCCGGGGGGGACCCCAAGTAGGTGGAGCAGGCCTGGGCTTTGGCAACACAGGCTATGCACCTGGGACATCACTGGCAGCTGCTGCTGCCACAAAGGGAGAGGCAGGCTACGCGCCCTCTGGCCTTGGCGCTGCCTTCAACAAAGGCGGCTTTGAGTCTACTGTTGATGGCACCAATGCATCCGTTGCCTCCAAGTACAATGACAGTGAGGACATGGCGAATGACCCACCACTGCCGCCGCCTCCATCCTTGGTCCCTGACTACTCAGCAGAAGCAGCACCACAGTCAGCACCAGGTCTTCAGGCAGCAACACTACCTCCATTGCTGAGTGCCAGTCAACCAGCAGCCGCAAACAGGACAGGCGGTGTCCAACAGCCAGCAGCTGTACAACAGCCAGTCTTGACACAGCAGGCAGCAGCAACCCAGCCGCCGCAGTTCAGGACACTTCAGCAAGCCAAGCAAGCAGCTGCAGCAGAAGCAGCCGCTGCTGCTGCCGCCGCTTCAGCAGCAGCAGCAGCTGCAAAGCAACAAGCGCCTCCAGCACAGCTTCAAGGCACCTTCTCTGGCTTCAAAGGCATGTATACCAACCGCTTTGGGACCTCCTTTGTGTCGTCTGGATCTACGGGGGGTGACCAGGCCCTGAAGGCTACCATTGTGGCGCCCAAGCAGCAAGCTCAGCGCTCTGCCATGCCTGCTCCCATACCTGTCACTGAACGCCCCCTGTTCAACAGGCCTGGTGGTCTTGGAGCTGCTGCTTACCAGGCTTCCACCCATCAGGTCTGTCCTCGGCCTTCATCATCAAGCTGATCCTGTACATGCATCTTAGGCATGCATCTGTGCACCTGCCTTTGCAGCTGCATGCAACTGATGCAACACGTGTCTCAGCATCCCCTGCATGCAGCATTTGTCTTGCCTGCAGCATGGATCAGCATCAAACCTGTCTTGATGTCCCAACACAGTCCCTCTACTGAAAGGTCTGCTACTGATTCACATCATGGCGTGCTCAGGCGCTTGCTGCGGCCCAAGCTATCGCTGCACGCCTGTCTGCTCAAGCTCCGGCCCCAACTCCCACCCCAAACCCCAGCAATGAGTGGGCAGGCCAGCCTGACTTTTATCAGCCCTCTCCAGCAGCTGCCTTGGCAGCTGCACAAGCTATTGCAGACAGATTGGCTGCTGCAGCTCCTGCTGCTGCGCCTGACGCAGCAGCACAAGCACCACCATTGCCAGTGCCACCTCAACAGCAAGACTGGTATGAGCAGCCCTCATCAAGACCTGCTGCAGCACCTTCGGGCGAGGCTGCCATGGCAGCTGCTCAGGCAATTGCTGACCGGCTTGCGGCCCAGTATTCTGTGGCAAGTGTACCTGGACCTGCAACAACGCCAGCAGCACCACACCAGAGCAATCCTTGGCCACCCAGTACAAGCAGCACTGCTATACCAGCAGCTTCTGCTGCAGCAGCAGCTCAAGCAGTTGCAGACCGGTTGGCATCACAGGCTGGATCATTGACTGGTCAAGCACCACAGAATGGAAGCACATACGGACAGTTGCCTGAGGCTTCCCAAGCGTACATGCAGACTGAGGCAGATCGGTCTGTGAAGCGACAGAAATGGGACTCGCGGTAAATGGCAGGGTGTTATATGAAGTCACCATTGACATGTAAATCCATGCTCATCAGCGACTTGCAGTATCTGCGCTTCTCTGTTGCCATTAGGTTTGGTATATATTGTCTATATAGTGCATGATGATAGAAACTCTCTTATCTCAATTGTACTACATCAAGTTTATTCACCAATGAGATTCAGCCAATAAAACTATCGTTACATCCTTTTGAGTACCACAGCTCGCAGGTGCTTGGATGGGAAGACTGACATCGCAGTCTCTGAGCTATCAAGTCTTACTGTTTGAGTGCAAACCGTTCACTGAGGAACAAACGTCCATGTATTCAAACATGGAGTAAAGGAGGTCGTGGGGGCCAATCATAATCACTTGACCAATTGACTGAAACATCAAACATACGTACCTGAAGGTTCTACAGCAGTTGTGAGAACACTGCTGTTCGTAGCTGATGCACTCTAAGCTGAAACACAGGTATGTCCAGATTGTGCTGCAACTTGCAAGGTGTTCCTGAGCAACAGTTGCTGTGTTGGAATCAAGCTGGCGAAAAGCTGGCTATGACTTGGGGATGGTGTAGGGAAAGCAAGGAAGACAGTTGCTGTCTGACAGTGTGGGGACTGGGTTCCAAACATTTGTGCATTCGGGACTATTCCCAATGGCACGATAACAGGACACTCAAGCACAAAATGATGTTCATCCTCTGCTGAACCACAATTGCAGAGAAATGCGAGGGCATCATTAGCCTTGTCTGTGGCTTGAGGGTGTGCTGATTTTGGGATAGCACCTTGCAGTCGAGGTCTCTTGAACAGGCACAGAGTGCTCAATAAGCCTTATACCGGTAGCTCATGTGGTCATGCGTTTGTTGCCTTTGTGTTCTACAGGGCAGGCAGGAACATTACAAGCAGCACAATCAGATGAGCAGGCTAGCAAGTACGCTGCATACTTGCGGACTGAGGCAGGGAAGCAACAGCTAGAGTCAGCATCAGGTTTTTATTTGCCAATTGGAGTCAGCTTGATGGGTCTGCCTCAGTATGGAAGGCAGCTGTACGTGAGGCCAAGCTACCTTCAGTTGAGGGAAAAGCTGGCACCGCTTTCCCAGGATGCAGGTCCATATGGGAACAACACTGTCATGGTCAGCGGTACCCCTGCAGGCAAACTTGCACGGACATTGAAACCGTGCAAGTTTGTGGGTTGCAGCTAAGCATTGCAATCGATATCGGAAAATAAATGTACAATCTACAATCGTTCATAAACGAAAGACACGCAGGTGCAAACCTGTGAAACGTGCACAGTCATAGCCAAACCAGCACACAGAGCAATTGTTCAACATAATGTGCAAAATGCGCAGTCCCTTAGACTATTTGTATAGCTTGCACAACTTCATCAAGCATGCTGAGGTCCTGTTCATAAGCACCTGACAAAGCATCGACAGTGCTTTGGCCCAGATCACAAAACATGATCCTACTTTCATGCAACAACATGTTCCTTGAATGAATGTCACCATGACTGACATGCAGGTTGTGCATTGCTTGCAGTCCTTGTTTTGCAGTCTCCAGCACTGGCAAGCTCAGTGTGTTGCAATTTGTTATATTGCATCCTGCCCAATGCGTGATGATTATCAAACACCCTGTATGGACCATCTGTCCAAAGGAATGCAAAGAAGGAATAATTTGGCCCTGAAGCTCAGACAGTGCATTGAACGCCTTGAGCTCGTTGACAAACGTCTTGACAGCTGCTTCATCACGAGCATCAAAAACTTTCATGACCAGCATATCTGTGCCTTGGTGTGCCTGCAGAAGAGAGTGTCTTCAAAGACTGAGAAGATTGCGAAGCATGACCATCTCAAACAGGTCAGGGCAAATTTTGAGCTGCATATGACATACCTTCATGACTCTGACAAGTGCAGTGCTGGCGATGCACTCCATGGTGAGAGTTGGATCGTCAAATGATATCCAACAAAGCTCAGAAATCGCGTCTGCATGTGGTCCAGCTGGTAGACGCTGAAGCCATATTGCTAAGTTATCTTGTGTGCAGCATGCAGCAGCTGGAAGGTCACGATGCAAGTGAACAGGCCCAATGCTGTCAATTGCTGACAGGTAGCCAGTGTTTCCATCACCCAGCAAAGCACTTGAAGCTTGCATCTCAAGGCTGCTTCCACTGGTCCCCACTGATTTTGTTGCATGAGCTTTTGCGCGGCGTACAGGCTGCTGTTGCGTGCCTTCCCTTCGGTACCCATGACGGGTGCCTGCTTTCAGCCTCAGAGATAACTTTTCGCTTGTCGTTTTTAGGCTATAGCCAGACAAAGGAGCGACAGGGACTTGACCGCGCAACAACATGTCTTTGCTTCTTAGGTCCTGACAGCTTTGAGCTACAGCCATGAAGTGTAACCAAGCTGCACGAGGAGGCAAAGACACGCTGTTCCATGATATTGGCGGGGAAGCCCAAATTCTGTTATCTGTCACATCGGTCAAGTTTCTGTGACAGAAGACTGTCACCTCATAATTGGTAATGGCAAAGACAGGAGCTTCCTCAGCCACAGCATCGCCGTAAGCCTACAGCAACACCACATGGAAATCAACAACACCACAGTACAGCGAATTCCAACCATTGTCTGACGTTCTTAGGGAATATTACACTTGTGAAGCTATGTTGACTGCCAACTGCAGGTGTAGATAGATGCAGAGCTGCGGCAAAACCTCATATGCATATACCACTTGATGTCCTGGATCGCAATGCAATCTTACCTGCTGCACAGCTGGCAGAACCTCCTTCCGATAGTCTGGATGAGCAATGGCTTCTGCCAGAGACATGTTTTCAGGCAAACCGAGTTGCCAAGGCCCTTTGACCTCTATGGTTCCCCAGTTTGCTGCACTCAGACGAGCAATGTCTGTGGTGCAGCGCTCACGCAACAAAAGGTCTGTGAAACAGAAGTTTCTATTGCTGCCAGCCCCTATGTACTCAAACCCTGCATGCATGCAGGCAACATCACCAAGCAACATCACCATTGATGCATGAGAGGTAGCCGCTACTTGATATATAACAAAAAAAAGCAATTGCCACTGGTGTTTGACCTGAAGACAGCAGTGGCAAAAGATTTGAGCTTGCTGAGGTGACAAGTGGTAAATGTCCAGCTGAGGGTTAACAACTCCATGTTACGGTCAGGGCGTCTCCAGAGTTCAAATGTTGGTTTTCATCCAAAGTGCACAGATTGATGTCCTTGCCTCGCCATGAGACCAAACATTGACACAAACTGCATTTGGCTGCAACTTGCTTGATGTGAGTGCTAGAGTATTGCATACTTACTGAGTCCGCAGGCTGAGCAACTGCAAAAACCCAAACAAGTAGCCTCGCACCTCTGCCTCATCAGCTGCAGAAACCAATGTCTGTGAATCTGAGGCATCTTGATTGTACACCTACAACAAGTGTGCACATTACAGATGTGACACGACACATACTTTGCAGCTGTAAAGTGGCACTAGACACCAAAACATGCACAATTCTCTGACCTGCGGGCTATATTTCCGATTTTTGTTATCCAAGGCCTCAAACCGATTGATCGCATCAGAGCAGAAGGTACTCCAATCCAACACTTGTGCAAAGGTCCTGGGCTGGCTGGCACGGGTTTTGGTGGCTGAGGCTCGATCTGTCACTCGCCTGCTTAGCCTTGCAAGTGGCTGCCTGAAGACCCCTTTCAATGTCAGCAATTGACCTGCCACACACATATGTTTGTATTCGTCAGGCATTAAGTTTGCTTGACAGAAGCAAACAAGATCTTTCGCGAGCCAAACACATATCAGACAGTGCAAAGGGCAGGAAACAGCAGACGCGAGCGCAGTTGCAAGGACAACTTCTCAACACAGGGTGAGCAGCGTGTGGATAGAAGAGATGCGTTTAGACGGTACAAACAGACACATGATGGTATTTTGAGCCACGAACAGCTCCACAGCAACGACAACGACAGTGTCACCTGGTTGTGGCATCAGAATGACTCGCACGGTAAGGTATGCCAGAAGTGCCACAGCTGCCAAGAAGAAAAGAAGTGCCACAGATGCCAAGAAGAAAAGAGTAGATTCAACATTGTTTGTCGGTGAGCGTGACCCCCTCGAAGTGCCGTTGCCTGCTGCAGTGACACCTGCGGCCTCTTCTGAGTCCCACATTTTGGCCACCGGCGGCAAGCCGGCGAGCGTTCTGCTTCAGGTCTCGCGGTGACTCCGACCTCGACGCAATGCCTCGCCTAGCCGACATTAGTGTCAAGTCGTTTGCTAAGCAGCGGTTCTGACAGTGCCGTGATTTAGTCAGAACTTTCGGTACGGGTATGTCATGAGTGACACATTTGCAGGGTTACTCACTTGCCAGGTAAGCTTAGGCCCTTTCCACACAGCTTCTATCAACGGATTAGTGCATCCATTAAAAACGGAAAACGGAAATCATGAACGTCACACCTCAGTCCACACCTGTACCTCGTCAAAATGAACCTCGGGTGAGGGTTGAAGAACGGAGGCTCAAAACGGAGGCAGATTTGAATTCCGCTAATCCGAGCCTATTTACAGAGCTTCCATTCACCAGGTGTGGAAAGGGCCTTAGCCTTGCTGTTAGCACCACCCCAATGTTGTAGGGGCCCAGGCGCCACGGTACACACGTTTGCTTCTCCCCCTCATACAAGTTGCATACAAGTTGCACATGCACAATTCACGTGTCTCTGTTGTTGGTTTCCACACAGAGTATACAATTGTTACAAGCACAGAATCTGACCTTTTAGCATATGGGCAATGCTTAAGCTTAATGATCAACTTGCATTGATTATTACATGTACAACAAAATTGTATTGCAATTGCGACATGATTCACACAACAGAATGCAGTTTATCACACTGCGCATCACTCTGCGTTTTCTAAACACATTGCTGACTCTATTTCTGGAGGATCAGAAGGTTTTGAAAGTACTGGACACGGTTGAATGCTCACATGTTGCTCTGTTTAGCTGGATGCATTTCATAATCACGTGCACGGATGCCAAGCAATTGTTGTAATGGATAGCTTGACTTCAGCAACTGCCAGCTGATAATTGATTAGTAAGACTGCATGGTTGCACAGTCAACTCCAGTGCCATAGGTCACACCAAGGATATCACAGTAGTGCTCATAATACCCAATTTTCTCAGTCTCTGCAGCAGACCTAGGCTCCTGACCATTGCCACAGCCCAGCACACCACCATTTACAATGTTGGTGACCATCCCATAGGTACCAGAGACGCGTCCTTTTGCAGTGTCTGTTGCCGCTGGCACCCATGCCCCAGAAATGACATCATGACAAGATGGCTTTCCCCCTGCAGCAGTTGTCCAAAACCAAAGCGAGGCTTCCCATGATGTCACGGCATTGCTTGAAACAGCCATAGGGTTGTTCAAGCCATCAAAGCCAACGGCAGCACCAGCAGGCTCATAGTTGAAGTTGTATGAGATCTGGAGAGGCCCACGACCATGGTAGCTGACGGCTGCGTTGCATGGGTACTGAGCGGTAGCAGTGCAGTACGAAAGGGTGGTTGGGTTTGCCCCACCTTCCTCAACAAAGCAAAGCCCACCATTGTACTGGCCAATCGCAGCCCCATTGGTTTCCTGGGATGCCTGCCCGAGGAAGGCAGCAAGCTCACGCTTGTCTATTGTGGCATCACCATTGTGCAGGAAGGAGGGGAACGTGTTTGCAGCTGTGACAAAGCTGTTGTAGGTGAAGAATCCCTTGCCAGTGCAAGCGCTGTTACCAGTTGAGGGATCGATCAAAGGGAACAACGATGAGAAGGTTGATTGGCTCAGGTAGGCGGCCACACCTGCAAGGTAGCTGCCATATAAGCCGCGATGAGCCACACATATTTTCTGATGCACTTCTGGCAGTGACATGCACACTACCTCAGCCTGTGATCAGCCAACTGCATGCCATGGCGCTCAGCCAAACAAGCCCTGCCTTGCATAGTTGTTGCATGACACGTCTAAACATGACCTAACATCAACCTAACATTGCATGCAGTCCAGTCTTGCACCTGAACACATTGTCCTAGTCAAGCTGCAGCTGCAAGACTGGGCAATGACAAGCTTTTTATGGAAATGCAGTTTGCATGGTCAACAGAAACTTAGATGGGTATGAAACACGCACCACCAGATGTGGAAGGAGGAGCAGCAGGTGTTGGTGATGATGTGGAGGTAGGGACAGTAGGGGACCCAGTGGAAGAACCTGCAAGGCATCAGATCTAAGTTGCACCCTTTGCAAGTCACAGAACAAATGATATGCATCTTTTCAAAAGCCAATGCTCCAAATACTTGGTGATCAAAGCTAAGTGGGGCTGCATGCTGGCGCCTTTAAAGTTATAGCATGGTTATAGGTGTGATGATTGGTACATGCAAGACCTTAAAATGGAGCAAGCTTGCACCTCTGGCATCTCTATACAAGTTATGCATTGTGCAATAAGGAACCTTAAGCACGGCAATGCTTTTCCTAGCAAGAGCTTGCCTGTGCATGCCCCATATGATGCTTGGCACCCCGATCCGCAATAGGCAGCGTTGCCTGCAGCTCCGCAATAACCATACTGACTGCAGCACTGACCAGATGGGCAGCATAACCCGCCATTAGTGCCACAGGCGCCGCCTGCAGCATATGACCATGAGTCTGCATATGTCAATATTGCTACAAGCAAGCACAGTAATGCCGAGCTCACTTGCAGCGGCAGCAGGTGCTCAAGGCAAAGGTTGCAAGCCAGCTTTTGGCACAGAATTAAAGTGGCCCTGTGCCTTGGCATTGAGTTGTTGAAATGTCCCTGTACAGAGGCATTTTAATCAGGGCTGACACTTACTCTCATGGTCAGCAAGTTTTATGGTCGCCATTCGTGCTGTTTAGAGGCGCAAAAGATGAATACAGAATGCTGCAAGTTTTTACCATATGCAGCATGCTCTACGTGATGATAACATGGCAGTTGTGCATCTGAATTGGATGCATCCCTCGGGGGGGGGGGGGGGGGCTT
>JAABUK010005671.1_pt1 | contig 19240 bp, 26 predicted proteins | sample 5559141 | NCBI WGS metagenome assembly JAABUK01 (sample SAMN10711869, study PRJNA513367) | rock metagenome | isolation source: Antarctica rocks | place: Antarctica: Victoria Land, Pudding Butte nord | collected 2016-01-03 | reverse complement strand
ATCAGCAGTCTGCAGCAGGCTTCTCAGTATAGCCAAGGACCTTTCAAGATATAGTGAATAGCTCTGGAGGTCTCAACTCTTGGTGTTCAGTTTTTGTCACTCAGCAGACTTTGTCACTGACAATCAGCGATCATGTCGCTTTATGTCTGGTTAAGCAGCAAATAAAGTAGTTACACTGTGCCCTTTTGGGCAGTAGTGAGAGCTGTTGCAGTCCTTACAGCCATGAGAGCAGGCAGCACATCCTGGAAGCTTTTATCCATCAAAGGATGCAAGTGCGCCATTGGTGCAAGGATCTCATGTTGCAGTGGTGTAGTTGAGCATCATGACTGCAAGCATATGCTGCTGCTGTGCATCATGATGAGCCAAGCAGCTGACTGGATAAGGATTGAGCATCAACATCGTCATCTTCTTCAAATGTAAATGTGATGGACCCATCTCTGGCAACGTCAGTGACCTTGCTCTTGCCAAAGGTTTTGTAGGAACTGTAATCTTCTCTTCCATTATCTTGATTACCTGCAAGCCACAGAGCTGTGAGCCATGATGTTGCAGAAGGACACAGACAAGAGCTTCTGATAATGCTGCACAGTCTAGCAAGCTTGCTGCAAGGCATCTTTGGATTTGGTCATGAACAGCCCTCAAAAAGGGCAGCAATGGTTCCAGCTGAATGCAATTACAGGAATATAACACACCAAGGTGTCTTTTGTCTGCTTGATGCCAGCAACAAGGCATTCGGTCTTCTCTCTCACGTTCTCTCTATCTCTTTCTCTCACTCAAGGATGACACACTGCACCCTCAAGCACTGAGGGCTGACACCAACCTCAATCAAGAGACAGAAAGTTCTTGGATGCTTTAGCTAGCCGCAACAGCCAACCTTGCGACTCACTAGATGGAGAACTGGCACTCTGTTCTGCCTCCCCTGCCTTGGCCTGTGCTTCTGGTGCCCCTGCTTCTGCTGATGTGGCTGACTCACCAGCACCATTTGCTTTGCTGCTGGATGCCTGCAACACACTTTGTGGTCTTGCACCACCAAGGGGGTGCATTACTGCAGTGTTGGTAGTGTCAATCGATGCATGCAACTATGCATGCAACTATGCATGCAACTATGCATGCTGCATCTCTCCTGTCAGGACACATGCAATCGACACTACAAGCAGTGATCAGTCAGACAAGACAGCTGCAACATGCAACTGCACCCTTCTGCTTTCAAATGAAGCCTGACATTACTAGATCGACAGCAACAGCAAGAAATGCAGAGTGTGCACACAGTTCACCTGGGAGGACTCTGGTTCATCCATTGCAGATTCTGCTCCCTGGAGCACAGACAGAGTGTCACCAAGATCCTCTTCAGGTGCTGCCTCAGTCACTGTCTCCTGCACTTCAGCTGCAGCCTGCTCCTGTGCAGGCGACGAACTGTCACTCATGTCTTCTGCCTGCTCTTGCACATCCTCTGCACGCTCGTGCACTGCCTGCAGCCAGTGCATAGGTTGGGCTACACTCTGGAACAACATTTGTAGTGACAATAATGACTGACCATGTTCACCACATCATGTCATAAATTTGCAAAATCCTGTCCAGTCCATGCTGGGAGTGTGCTCTCTTATTCCTGAGCGGTCATCTCATATGTGGTCATTGCACGATGATTGTGTTCAGTTCAAGAAGCAGCACGTACTGGAACTTGCACTGCAGCGTCGCCAGCAGCAAAGTCATCTGTCAGATCGTCCACAGGGGATTGTGGCTGTGCAGTGGACTGCTGAGCAGCAGCTGCTGGTTTGATTTGCACTTCAGTGGAGCCTGTTTGATTGTAGTGGCACATGATTGTGACTTCACCCCCAGATGCATCTGCTGGTACCTGTCACAAGTCAGGGCAGAAGTTGCCGGTCAATAGTCCTGATAGACAATGCAATATCATTCACTGATGCCTTCAGAACACAAAAACGCAGTGCAATTTGGAGCTGTACGCCAGGATGAAAGCAACAAAGCAACTTGGGTTGAGCAGAGATCTGACAGCAATAGCTATGCTGATGACAGCTGCTGTACAGAAATGCACAAATGCGTACCATGACAGATCTGTTATCGCCTGACTCCCACTGTGTTGCGCCACTGCCATTGACAATCACCAGCTGCAGATGTCATGTACAAGATGTGAATTGGCAGGATTCTGTGATGCGCAGGCATTGCAGGCTGATCAACATAGGCTATTGCACCTTGAAGGTGCAGTTGCCGGGCAAGACATCCAGCTTTGCTAGCCAGTCATGGCCTTCTTGCCATTGGAGCTCAGGTGCCTTGTCACTATCCCATGACCCAAAAACATCTGACTCGCCAACAGCCTTGACAGTGTCCCCGAATGATAGCTCACATTGCTTCAGGATTATTGTTGTAGATACAGCTGTCTCAGCTGGTGAGCTTGCTACTGCCTGGGCCCGCACAGTGAGTGGTCTGTATATTGCCTGCAAAGCAGCCATAAGCATTAACTGGATGGTGTAAGTACCCGAGTTGGCAAGAAAAGCACCTATGAGAATGCATATACCAGCTTGCAACAGGCAGCATGCTCACCATATCGATTTTCAGCAGCGGGCACTTCCGGCTCGAATATCGCGTAGTTTGAACGCCTATACAATGTGTTTGACAATTGCATCAAGAATATCAAGCATCGACAGCATCAAACATAAGCATGCAGGGCCATCAGCAATCATCAAGTTGGGACTGGCCTGCTGATGACGGCAGGGCCGAATGCTTGACGCGGAGTTTCGGTCTAGTCTGACCATAGCGTTGGGATGGCTGAGCCTGGAGACCTTGAATCAGTATGGTATTGCTGCTTGACCGACTGACTTTTACTGGTTCGAGCGGCATGAATACTGGAAGTAGACAATGTTTCAAGGCGCAAACTCCGACAGACAACTGGCTTCAGCAAGGAATCGTGACTTCGATAGCTTGTTTAACAGCTTCGGTACTTGTCGTCTAACGCCAGCATCAAGCGCAACACTCTGCACAATACTGCAAATTCGGACCATTGACTTTTGACTCATGCTGGGGACCAGTCATTATTTCAGAGGCTAGACTAGATCTGTGTTCTCAGTGGCATGAGTGGCATGTCATAGAACCCCACTGTCAACTTAACATGTTTGCATGAGTGCATGCATGCACCTTCCAGAGCTAGTCAGCATTTGAAGTATCAGACATGTTGATGGCCGGATACCCGTACATGTGGGTGCTGTTGTGTAGCAGCGAGCTCTCAGACTTGGAAGGCGCTGAACCGGGAGAATTTGGTGCTCAACCAATCTTGTTTCTCATGCTCTATGCTTGGTGGATCAGCTTTTCCACCTGCACTTTGTCAGGACTGGGGCACAATGTTGGGAGATATGTCATTCATTTATTCATGCTAGGCGGGGACACCCGCGGGGACCAGATAACTGACTCGGCTCGTGGTCAAACCAACCAAGTCCTACACTGCGCGTCTGTGCTGTCCAGGTGCTGCAAATTCTGACCGCCGTGCGGTACGTACCCCGCCCAGCTTCTGCTCAAGTTTTGGATTATTGTCACTTTGGCAACTTTGCGTGAGGATTGGCCATCAAACCGGTAAAGGGCTCAGGGGAAAGCTTCGCCCGAGAATCAGCTGACGCGCTAAGTAGGTGAGTGCAGGACGTTTTCTGTACGTTGTGCAACCCGACAGAGCAGGCATCCCTGAACCTGCTGACGACTCAATTGCCGCTGGTTTGCAGCACAAAAGTAAAGTCTCAGCTAACTCAGGTTCAAGCCATGGGGAGCTTGCACCTGATGGACCTTCCTGGCACGGCTCTTCAGCAGTTGCTGCTATCTGTTCCACCACCTATTGCCTTCATGCTTGCCACAACCTGTAGAAGATTCAATGACGAGCTCAGGCACAATAGAAGGGTAGGAGCTATGCTCATGATTGTCTAATGAGTCCAGCATTCTTTTGGCAGCATCTCAACGGATGCTTGTATGACAGGCCATACTACGCAAGATGTCAGAACTGCCACTGCTCTACCCAGTGACAACCTCCCAGCCTCTGGACAAGCCACACTGGGTAGAGCAGCTTGTAGCGCTGCAATGGAAGGTCAAAGCAGGCACAATGCTGCTGACCATGTTGACAGACAACACTGTCAACCCAGAGGATGTATGGGAGCAAGTCCTGAAAGGGGCTGAGCCAGACTTCACCAAGATGTGCCATGAGCTGAACTGTCACATGCAAAGCGCTCTGGTGCCGTATGGAACGATGCCGCCACTGCTGGTCTGGCTGCTAGTCCTCCAGCTTCAAGGCGTAGAGGCGGCACAGTTTGATTTAGGCTCATGCGGCAAAGATGCAAAGCTGAAATTTGCACCAGCAGCGGCCCGACTGCAGCAACTAGCATCACAAATTTACTTCAACACTAAGATCCTGGTGCGGGTAGAGTTTGAGACTAGCATGATAGAGAGCTTTTGGCCACTGGCTCTGCAGGCTTGATCCTGTCTGCCAAGTGCAGCTTTCATGAAGTCAAGCCTCCATGTGTCTGGTGCATGAGCAGGTATGGTTTATGTCAACACATTTTTCATGGCACAGCAGTGTTGTGTTGCAAATCGCATATGTACATGGCTGTCAGCCTGTGCGCGACCCCCCTAATGTGTTTTCAAAGACTCAGGACAACAAGTGCTTGGCAGGTTAGTTTGACTTCATTTTCTTGTATGCAATTGTACAGTATTGCAATAACTTAGGACACTTCCTGTCAACAGTAACTGGCTCAGTCTCAGCTGACTACCAATCTGCCAACACCGCCTCTTTCTGTTCGTGAGTGACTGGCGCAGCTATACTGCAGTCACTCCGCAAATGAATATGTCAGTGAAACAGTGTGCAACTGCAGGCTGTGCTGAACAGCCTAGTCTGGTTCATCGTAATGACAATCTTCCAGCAAAAACTATGTTTGAGTATTTTGCTGCAGTTGATTGTGCGCCAGCAATGCTGCAGCGTGATGGACGTATATAGTCAAAGTCAGCAGCTGCACTGGTGATTAGGATAGGGCTATTGTTAAATCGGGCTAAACACGTAGATGTATACCATTGAATGAATCAACGAATGCCACGTTTACAACCATAGCATCTTGTGCAGACAAAGAGCATCCAAATATTCAATATTACTATTAACAGTAAGACAGTGTCCACCCCTGATTACTAAATGGCATTGCCAACAACAGACTCGTCAGAGACATTTGTTGTAGCGACAGCATTGATCTGGTGTTTAAATAATTGTCAAGTTGATAATGTAATTTGCAGCAGTCTCTGTGAGAACGACAGCTACATCCTGTCCATAACAGACTTTCTGAAGCACAGACAAAGCGGGTTCTGCTGCCGAGCAAACAAACAAGCAGAACATGACAGCAGCACCTGAACTATCACAAACACACTTTATGCTTTGTGATGGCACAATCAGGACGTCAATATAATATCTTACGCCATTGCACGAAGCAAAAGTCCTGACAATACAACCTGTTGATGCCTACATTGATGCATAGATCCAAGTTGTGAGTCAGTCTGTCTACAACTTGGACAAGGCTGAACCTGGAAGAACATAAGCGACCAAGACAGTGATGTCATCCATCTTTCCACCATGAACGTCAGGCCAGCCTGCAAGTGTTGCGCCTTGAGCAAAGGGGGAGGGATGGTGTGGGTCCCCTGCCCTTGATCTGGCAAATTGTGCCACGCCAGATGCTGCTGCCTCAGGCTCCTGACCACGGCGGCGCAGCTCTGAGACCAGGACTGCTGTCTCTTCATTGTACACGTTGTCAAAGAGACCATCTGTAGCTGCCACGATGATGTCTCCTGCTGACAAGTCCACAGTGTACAGCTGCAGCACCGAGAAGACATGTTTGGATTACTTTTTGCCTGAGATAGCAAGCTTTGTACTAATTCATCAATGAGTGCTGACAAAGCAAATAATGGAAGCAAGCAAGACTTTCATGTCAGCTCTATTCACTAACACGCCAGACATGGATCTGTTGCTGAAGTACATTGACAGACCTGAACCATATCCACAAGGTAGAAAACGGGTGTTCACTGTCTCCGGGCAATTCTGAGTTCATAGTTCCACAGTAGAATGGAGGTTTGCGAATCAACAGAAACGTTTTGGGACTTGAAAGAGCCCTTGACAAGCCATCATGGTGGCAGTAATTCCATACCTCTGCATTTTCAGGGGTGTCGCTCATGGTGCCTGGACAACCCAGCTGGTAGGGGAAGTTGAAGCGGTGTTGCTGAGAAGGTGATTTGAACACAACCTTCTGCTTGCGCACAACAATAAAACCGGAGTCACCGACATTGGCTGCATGAAGCTTGCTGTCTTCCAAAGCTAGAATACAGGCAGTAGAGGTACCCTGCAGCAACAAGGCAGGCGCTGTCAGATCTGCAGCTCCAATGCATGCACAATCTGTCTGTGATCATGCAGGTTTGACAAGCAAAGCACGACAGCTTTTGCCTCCAGCAGTGTGCCGTGCAGAGTGGCACAGATCTAAGCTTGTTGATGTCCTGCAGGGTTGCAAGGGCCACTTTCTTTGCGACTACTGTTTGACAACAAGTATCAAACAACAGTTGCTGATGGCTGAGCTGGTGGCTCAGCTGGACGCCCCTCAATGCAGCAGGCATTAAAGCAATTAGTCCTTGGACGTGTGTGGCAGCAGATGTGTAACGACTCCACCTTGACATTTGTCCTATGATGAGCTTCCTCTAATACAATCTGGGGAGCAATAGGCGATGGAGGAGTGATGGCTGCTGCTGCCTTAGCTGTTTGCATCAACATACGTGAGTACACTCCTGAGTCAATGTTGACTTGACTCCACCCACCAACACCATCGGCAATGCCTGTGTGGACATGAGCACCGCTGTCAGCATGACAGCTGAACATCCCTGACTTTGAAAGTTACAGCAGTACATGAGTACAACAGCGCGTGAAGTGAGTGAATGAGCGGCTCCAGATCAAGAAGTGTGTGCGTGTGTAAGTCAAGTCATGCTGTCATGTCAATTCACTCAACACAACACAAACGAGGGAGTGTCCTGTCCATGGCTACTTATTGATTAGACTTGAACCTGGGTGACATTTAGAGGAACAACACAAGAAATGCGCCGCATTGTTTTCAGTGCTGGACTCAAAGCAGCAGGTGAAGATGATCACCTAGATATTTGCCATCGTCTGTCATAAAATAGGCATCCTCTCCACCCTTGTCGACTTTTTCTGGGTGCGGAATGCATGAAGCGCCAATGCTCAGCCTCAAATGTTGGTTGCTGACACCACCACCACTGGGAGATGCAGCAGAACATGGTGAAGGCCTGACTCTGGCGCACTGCTCATGACACATTTTTGACACTAGATGCTCTGAAGACTTACTTGTCATCCGAGTGGGAGCCATTGCCAGATGTGCCTGTAATGTCAGCGTCAGACTCGCCGCTGCTAGAGGAAGCACTGCCAGTCTGCTGCATGCTGGCAGGTGCGTTTGTTTCTACAAGTGCAACACCATGGTTTAAGGCACTTCTGCGTTTACTTCTGCTTGTTTGCTGCCGCCGAAGGTAATGGCTTCCAGCAGACAGAGCTGTCACTCCTCCGGCGTACGGAGCTAGCTGTCTAACGAGAGTCTGTGTCGTCAGAAGCCCTTTGCGCAGTCCGTTCAAGTTCTGCAGAGCATGGTTGCTATTGCATGCCACTTGACCCGCCCAGGGCATTGGCCAACGGCCCAACGTCCGATAGTGAACAAACGCTGGTCTTGAGCAAAACGTGGCTGTAGCACTGGGCTCGAGGGTGGACGGTGCACAACTAACCGAGCCGACCGCAGATATAGATCGTAAAGCACTGAAGACTTCCAGTCGGCAGGTGTTTTGACAGCTCAAAATTGAGTTGACAGAAAGATAGGGCCTCAGGAACATGCAAGCCTGCTTCTTGTCACGCAAACAAGAGACGGCAGGGCTTGCGATGGGGCTGGTCAACCTGAAGACGCATGCCTCAAGCAAGATATGACACTCATGAGAGCATTGAGCAGACTCACCTCACAAGTGACTCAGGAAGCTTAAGCTAGCACTGTGGTCCAGACTTTGGCGGTCAATGCCGCTCATACCACGAGTGTCTGCTCGACTGCAGGAATCGTCGCATGATTACATCGCTCCGTTCCGGACTCTCATAGCTGCGGAGCAAGTAGGCGAATACTGCAATATATCTGCTACTTGCCCCTGATCGGCAACACTGATCGCAGGCGCCCCACGCGAACCAGACCATCGACTGCTTCTTGTCTGGCGACTACAGTATGAGCCAGTGGGCACCACATTCGCTGGACCGTACACGGACGACGCTTCCAGAAGACCTGAGGCGGGTCACGCCTGTGCAACGCTCCCTGTCTGCTGGTCCGAGACTGCAAACCCAGGTGGGGCGCGCAGCAGCCCTTGTCAATGTGCTACATGTGCCTTCAGCAGTACATACTATGATGTTGGTAACATTGTGCAGGCCGGCGACGTCGCCGACGTTGCACCTTCTCGGCCCCCACATAGCTACCCGTCACAGTGGTCAAACGGTAGGCTGGCACTGCAACTGGTGCTGTGTGTGCTGCTGAGTGTTGACCTCATGTGCTGCCTGTGTGTGCAAGTGTCCGGAAGCGACCAAGGAAAAGGTGCTGCATACCAGCAGACCTCTGAACTGAGCCCCGGAAATTCCTTCTTGTCAACTCCCCTGTAAGGCCCCAGCATTAAGCTGCTCAATAGCACCTGGTCGATAAGTAGGTCAGGTCTCCCCTGTCATCAGTACATCCAACGTGTTCTGCATGTGCAGCTCATCGCAGCTGTCATTTGGCTCTTCCCCCTTCAGCTGTACAACTAGGAGCTCAACTCCCACAAGCATTTTAGATCCGCCCACAACCGAGAAAAAGCGACGCACACCTCCTTTCACAGTGTATGATGCTCAGCCACAGAACTTCAAGAACCCTCTTTTTGGTACCAAAGCCAGCCCTTCCCCTCAGCTTGCAGCATACAGAGGAAATTCTTTGGCGCCGTTTCACAGAATCAATCTTGAAAGTCCAGCATGCGGCCCAAACACGGCACAAGATCATGTTCCAGGACAGAACAACATGGCCACACCAGTGGCTAATCTCAGCAGAGACATAAATGCTGTTGCAAGTCAGCAGGATGCTTCATGTGACAGTGGCAGCCAGATGGACACTTAAGTAAGGGTCTCATGCATCTCTTGCATCTCTTCAAACAGGCACATTGACTGGCATTCATTCAGGGCCATACACTCATGGAAGCATTTTGTCCTGAGCTCAACCATACACCAGCAGAAGTCCAGTACTAATGGAGCAGAGCTAACCAAAATGTTGAACAAAAGTTGAAAAAGCTTTGTGACAATGATGTTAATGTGGCACCTCCATCTTTTCATGATCAGTCAGAGGAAAATTTCGTCTAACTTGTACAACTTGTCTTTGAGATAAGGTATACTGATATTATGTAGCAGGTCAAGAGTTGTATTTTACGCCATGAATCTGTGTTGTCTGTCTGCTATGCCTGAGCAGCAGATGCACTTTTTTGCTTTTCAGACGTCTGTTGATCAACTGTTGATGACCACATGCCACATGAGCTTATCAGTACCATGACAGGATGTCGGTACAATAGCAATGCATGATGCTAAAGTTGCAACTCCAGTGAATGCATGCAGCAAGGTTGGGGTTATGATTTCATGAACCATGTCACTAGATGCACTGCAGTCACCAATTAGTCTTTTGGCAGGCTGAGCTCGTGCAGATATTGAAAGTAACAGTAGTTGCTTGCATGTGAAGTTGACTGCGGTGCAAATTTGAACCTCAAGTGGTTTGCATTCCTTATTGTGCGACTGCAGTATCATGATGCAACTACAAATCAGCAGCCAAGGTGTCACTGCATGCTTCAGTCTACTGTGGGTGCAATGAGAAACAGACACGATGATTACTCCTGAGTCTGATATAATGGCAAGAAATGCTTGTGACACGTTAGCAAAGCCACCAATATACCATGTTGGCAAAGCAGCTGTGGAGCATTGCCAGAAAGGCAGAGCCTTCACTTGTCACTGCAACTTAGGTGGTACAGAAGACAACGACAGTGGAAATGAACACAAGTCTCATCTGGTTGCAGCTCCAGAAGCCCAGTCCTTGCACAATCACTGCTTGCAGACATGAAATGCATGCTGGAGTCTATTCTTTGTTTCTCAGAGACAATGACATGATCTCATAGCCTGTAGGGTCTTCCATGTGGCTGACTGGGTCTGCTTGGGAGGGAGATGTGGGATCCAGCTTGTACCCCAGCTTTGTGTACATTTTCATTGCAGCTGTGTTGGCCTACAGCACAAGCAAAGTTCTTGATATGCCAGCAGCAAACGCACATACACAAGCCAGCAGCAACAAGCCTACATTCATAACTGTGAGCATGATTGCCTCCAGCTGGTTCTTCTTTGCTACCAGTTTCAGTAGAGTCATAAGAAAAGCTCCCAGGCCCCTCCTTTGCATACCAGGCACTATTTGCACCTCATAGACGTACAGCACAGGCACGGCATCCTCAACCTCAAACCTGCAACACATTCCAAGCCATGTCAACTTGCAGCAGCAGAGTGAGCTTCACCAACCTGCATCAGCATACCAGGTCAGTCTGCAGCACAAGTTGCTTGTTATGTCATGCTGCACAAGAGCTGTGATGAAAAGCATAGACTCAAACAACACCTATTGAGGCAGAAGTGTTCTGAGGTGGGTTGCTGGTGATGGTGCTTGAGTAAGTTCTGTTGGGCAGCAAGGGTGCAGACATGCACAAAGTGTGCCTCAAGTCTGCTGCAATTGTTTAATTTCTGCACCATGCAACATTTGACATTTATGCAGTTGCACAGAGTCAAAATATCCAGGTACCTGAAATGAACATAGGCCACTCTATCTTCTTCCCCATCATGTAGCAGTTGATGACCTTGTTCATCATACACAATCAGATACCGTGCGTCTGGATGTTTCAACTCCTTCTGCTTTTCTGGGGCTTTCCAACCCCAGACATCCTCATACATCGTATGCATGTTCTGCTCACAGAGATGGTATGCCCAGGACAAATGGACCGGTGACAGTTGCGAAGCCTTATGGTACTTGATACCCAAGTCGTTGCCATGCTTCTTGAAGGAGCAAAAACTGGGAAACTGGTCCAACAAGTTTGGTGCCTAGCACAACACAGTTTCACTTGGACGCATCCCCTTGGTCACCTAGATTTTGTGCTCACTTCAGGTCTGTGTAATTTTGACTGACTCTCAAACAGCTGTTGTGTCAACCTGTCTGCATGCTATGAGACAATACAATCACTGTCGCATGCATCCGAGTTATTCTGCTGAGCTGCAAAACAGCTCCAGCACCATATCATTTGACAGAAGCTTCAGAAGGAGCCAACCTCTTTTGCAGCATCAACAACAGCTTTGGCTTGCTGCTCTTTGAGAGTTCTCTACAAACATGTGGCACAACCAGCTCGCAACTAGGATCGTGTGGGTGCTCTAAACAGCTTCCATGCAGGCATCAAAATACAGTGAACATGCTGCAACTTGCTAGGGCAACGAATTTCGGAAAACACGACGCAGTCTATCTCACCGCTCTCAGTTCTTGTTTCTTTGCCTTAGCCTTGCTGACGCTGGCCTTGCCGGCGGGAGCAGCGCTCTTTGTCTGCATGTCTTGCGCTTACAGATCATAGCTGAAGAGGGAAAGTTGACCTTTCATTGCAACCTCGCAGGGGTGTATGCGTCTTTGACCTGTCGATGACACTTTTAAGTGAACTATGACACTGAAGGCAGCCATCCGTGTCCAATTGTCAAACCTGATCAGCTGTCAGTTTGACCAAGCATGCAAATCACCAGTTGGTGATTACTGGTTTCGCCTGTCTAGGTTCTGCCATGGCACCCAGCTCATTGCTAGGCAAACAACATGCTTTCGCGGCGCTTGCGCTGGTAATCTGCGTCGTTCTGAGCTGCAAGCGGTCGTGTTGGTTCACTCATACATTAGCTGATTGACTAGTAAGAGACAATGGGTTCTCGGAACGAAAGCATCTTCGACGATGCAGCAGAAGAGTCTGACGACCAGCAGCAAGAGGACGAAGAGCAGGCAATCAATGAGGAAGGCCAAGAGCGTCCACCATCGCAGGCAGGATCCGACGTCGACAGTTCGGAAGAGGAGGAAGGCGGCAATGAATACGACATGACAGACAAGTTCATAGCGCCAGAGGACGAAGAAGACGCAGGCGACGAGTCAGAAAGTGATCAGGAAGGTGGCAGACGTAAGAAACGCAAGCGAAGGAGGCGAGAGGAGGAGGAGCTTGACGAGGAGGACTTTGCTCTGCTAGAGGAGCAGGGTGTCAGAGTGGATGTAAGTGCCGTGTTGTGCTATGCTGTATGCATGCTTCTGTTATGTTCTCTGTGCTGCTGAAGTACAGCAGCATACTTGCCGCTTGCTGCTACGCATGCTTCAATACGATGACTAAAATTGACAGACTGTCTGCTGCCATCAAGCCGGGCCACTACCTGAGTCATCCCATCTGATCCTGCAGAACATCCGTCGTAAACAAGCAGCACAGAGGAAGCGCATCAGGAAGAGGCAGGATGAATCTGCAGCAAGGCAGAGTGCACGAACAGCAGAAGAGCAAGTGCAGCATGAACTGTTTGGTGAACAAGCTGATGCAGGTCAGCTGAAGCAAAATGTAGCTTCTGATCTTGTCATCATGTTGATACCTACAGTGCCTGGCCTAATCTGTTGTATGCATGCATGCACCATGGTGCACCATGCTTATTTGCTGCGTGCATGACATGTTTGACGGTGACCTCATGCATAGGCATTGAAGACGAGCAAGATGACGGCTTGCCACAGCATCAAACACAGATGCGGTATGACGATCAAGGCATAGACTCTGAAGATGACTTTATTGATGACGACCTGGGGGAGGGCATTCAAGGTCAACAGCCGCGCAGAGCGCGAGGCAAAGGCAGGACTGCTGGTGTGCACAGTCAGGCAGTGCAGGTGTGCCATACATCACTGCAGTGCATGCCATGTCAGTACAGGCATGACTGCGACCACTGCCCTCAGCATTGTACAAGCAGCTTCATAAAGGTCACACACCATAGTGATCAGCCTCCTTTTTACAATCATGCAAATTTTAGCCCATGATCATGGCAACAGCTGGTTGTTTGAAGTCCTTTTGCATTTCACCTTGCCTCGTGTGCAGGAAGCTTTTGACATCTTTGGGGATGTGGGAGAGCTGCTGGAGATGTATGATGCCAGGAAGCGAACTGACACAGATGATGCAGAGGCTGAGCAGGAACCTGACTTCAGTGATGAGGAAGCAGCAGAGACATTTAGAATCGAGCAGGTAGTGCTTGTGGATCTTTTCTCTTTGCTGACCAAAGCCTGTGCTTCAGAAATATGTCCATTTTAGAGTGGTATAAGCCTCAAGACTGCACATGACATTCACTGATGGCCTGATCTGTAATCACCAACAGGTCATGTGCATCGTGCTGTGATGCAGCATTTGTAACCAAAGCCAACCATGTAGCACGCCTGCAACACTGATTATTGCTGGTACTCAGGAGGAGAAAAGGTCAGCTAGAGCTTTTGAAAAGCTGGCTGGCAAGATTGAGCCAGGCATGATGGCAAAGCACTTCATGCGGCCCGAAGACAACGTGATACGTACCACAGACCTTCCTGAGAGGGAGCAGACCTACCGGGGTGCAGATCCTGCAAACATGGACTACAAAGCTATGTCATTGTACGTCCACACACCCCTCTCTATATCTACAAACTGTGTACTCAGTGCTGTCATGATCAAGCATTGGAACTCTCATAGTCTGACACCCTGTTGTGGCTACTGCAGATCCTGACTCAGCGCTTGCGTGGAAGCGTGTGTGTGTGCACTCTGTGTACATGGCGTCTAACTATGTTGTTGACCATGATGCAGATGGGTTCATAAAAAGCTGCTTGGTGAGGAAGGCGGTGATCAAGAGACCAAGCTTGGGGATCTGCTCTCAGCTGGGATTCGGGAAGTTGATGGCGGTCATGTGCACTATCGTGACTTGTACAAAGCAGATAGATACACAGATTTGTCACATGGATTCAGGTATTTTCTGATGGCTCCATCATGCTGTGCCTTCTGATCTTTGCTGATGCAGAGACCGACTTCAGTCATGCCTCAGCACATCTTCCATACAGCCAGCACCAGCAATAGGCCGGGGCAAGAATTGCTGTAACGCTTTTGTTCAATGATTGCACAAAGGATTTGCAGACATAGACTCCAATCATTCTTCAGCACATACAATTCCATACAGGCAGCACCAGCAACAGACATGGGCAAGAATTGCTGTAATGCTTTTGTTTACAAAGGATTTGCAAGGCTACAGTACGCATAGCAGCTGGCATTGATGATGCAGGGGTGTACGGAGGTACCGTGATGAGACAGGCCAGCTTGAGTGGCGTGATGATGATACCGCTCAAACAGAGCTGAAGGCTTCAGTTGAGCGAGTGCTACGTCTCATGTATGAAGAGCACTACGAAGTGCCATTCATTGGCATGTATCGCAAAGAGGTCAGCAATGCTTCTGGAGTTTGGTCTGCTCAGTTATGCATGTAGAATGCATGCCATTGATTGTCAAAGTGCAATGCGTCTGCAGAGTCTATTCAGGCAGCAGCCTTGTCCCAGTTTGTGCCCCTGTCTACTGTAAACATTGAAAGCTGGAATGCTGTACATACAGCATATCTGATGCCACATTGATACTGGTGCCAACAGCAGTGCCAAGGCAGGACATTAGTCAAGCTCCTCATGCCATGTGCTGCAGAGCTGTGGAGATTTGCTGGTGATGGATGACGACAACGTGCCAGCTGAACTGTCCAGTGGGCGCTCACACTTTCCGGCAGGGTCTGTGCAGGCAAGCCCAGTAACAGCAGCAGCATGCATCAGCACTCAATTTAACAGCTCGCTGTAGATGCTTTCATTGCATTTTATGGGCGCCGCCAGCGCTGGATACACACACATGCAAATGTGCTTGCGCTGCAACTTCTAATCATCAGCTTGCTGCAAGAAGTGACATCTGCTGTGGATGAGACCAGAGCAGGTTGACTGTGCAGTGCCTAGCCCTGAAGCTGTCAACATCATGCTGCGCACTCCTGCTGCAGGCTCATTACAGGCAGATTCGCCAGTGGCAAGTCCTGTATGCTGTGCAAGCATTTGGCGACAAGTGGTGGGCTCTAGAGCGACGCAAGGACAGACAGCGTCAGGCTTTTGACACTGCCATTGAGATGGCTACAGACCTGGACTATCAGTCAGCCCTAGAGGATGCCCGGGATCTGCTGGACCAAGCCATGTCACATGAGGTGAGGTTCCTGGGCAGCCCGGTATAACACTTGGCTTCTCAGTAATTTGGCGCCGAAAGGTGTAGTCTTATCTTGTCTTTTCTTTTCTCGCATGAGGTGAAGCTGCATGCTGGATATCATCCCTGCTTGGGCTTGTCAGCTGCATGGAGGATTTACTGCATGAGTTGAAGCTGCTTGCTGCACACCATTCCTGCTTGGGTCTGGCATCTGCATGGGGGTTGTGCTGCATGGTAGTGCTGCATTGTCAGCATTCTTTGCCCAACACAAGCTCTGAAGCTGGCTTGGACCATGACGCTCTTCTCAGGGGTCATGATACCTAAACTACAGGGCCGCCAGCTGTTTGCCTGACTACCGCAAATAGTCCTGGCAGTCATCACAGCGTCAATGTTGAGAATGATGCAAATGTGTGGCTGCTCTCACAGCAGCAGGCTCCTGCATGGCCTGCTGTGCCTGTTCATCTGCTGATGGATGTGCTGCCTGTGATGCAGGAAGTTGAGGACTTGGACCGTCAGCTTCGTCTCATGTCTGACACCCGCAGTGCACAGGCCACTGCTGACGGCATGCGGGAGCTCACTATCACTGACAAGGGGCGTGCCTCAATGAAGATATCGGCACATACCATTGCTAGAAAGGTGACTGGCAAGACCGCTTCATGTAGCATTGCTGCAATGTATTGCTGTTGCGTACATGCATGTCATGTGATTGGTGGCAATGTAGAATAACGTAGGCAATACAGAGCATGATAGGCAATGTGAGGCAGTACAGATTCCAATCCTGTAGGATGCACTCAATGCAATGCCATTGCTGGTCTCAGAAAAAGATTGTGCACATCATGATCAGGGCTCAGCGTGATCTGGTAGATGCAATGCTGACAGTTACACATACATGGACTGGACCTGCTATTGCTCAGTTGCCAAGCTTTGGGTTGGACCAATCGAAGTTTCCCCACAACACAAACCATCAGGAAATTGTTCTGAACATCCTGTTTTGTCACTTTGTGTCATGTGGCATGACTGACTGGTGCAGGCAGGTCTTGGGCCGGCAGTGGCAGCCGTGTTCTTGCCATCTGCCAGCTTTGGCGAGAACCTGGAGACATCTACAATCCAAAACATTGTCAGCGACACTGCACAGCCCCCAGAAGAGTTTACTACTCAGTATGTATCTGAGGTCAGTATCTGCAGTTGGCTTCTTGATTTATATATCTGCTTTGCTACTTTGTGCTGTAGCATTTATCAAATTGCAGCCTCTTTCCAAGCTGTCAGTGCCACAGGCCTGTTCTGAAATCGTTATGCACTTTGCAGCTCACATGCTAGGTGCTGCTGATGTGGCACATGTGACTTAGCACATTGGAGCAAGCATGGTGCACTCACTGTGGCACTTTGATCAAATTGGTCACAGTTTGCATTCCTCAGCATGTCTATCAGATGTGTAGTTTGGGCAACAAGTATAATACTTCTCTGTCTCTCAAAGGCTGTTGTCCAGCAGCCATGCCTCACAGGCACAACAACAAAGAGCAATCTTGCACATGCAGGGCTTTCCAAGCATGGAGCGTGTTCTGGAGGGCATGCACAAGATGGCTGTTGCTGACATTGCTGCAGAGGCTTCAGTCAGAAAGCATGTCCGGGAGTTGTACACCAGATATGCTGTTGTGTCCACAGGTAATACCTGCATGCACATCAGGGCACAACCACCTTTTTTGGCAAGTGCTGTTATTCAGATCATGTGCGTTTGGTGCACATCACCTGAACTCCAGCTTATGATGGCCACACTGCACATTTTGACAAACTCCAAGCACCTTTTGGGCATGCTGCGCATCTTTACAGTCCTGACTGTGTGCGAGCATACAAGCACAAGCCATGTGCATGGAGATGCTGCTACGTTCATCCGCGGTGGTTACTGCAGCGCCTACGCTGAGCGGTGAGGCAGTCTTGACCCCCTTTCACCCATACGGGACTGTCCGCCACATCCAGAACAAACCAGTGAAGAAATTCACTGACCGCGACCAGTTCCTGCTGATTGCTGCTGCTGAGAAGGAAGGATTGCTGAAGGTGCAGTTCAAGGTGAGCCATGTCTCTAAGCCAGGGCCTGTCCTCCATTGTGGCTGAATGCTTTGGTCTGCGTCGAACATCAGCAAGGCAGATCACCATGTACTGCAGCACTGAGTCAAGCTGACGCCGACTTGCCTGCATGCAACTGGCAGCACCAGACAGGAATGGCTGTGTGTACTCACTCTATCAGCAGCATAGGAAGGGCTAGCAGCAGCATAGAAAGGGCTAGCAGCAGCATAGAAAGGGCTAGCAGCAGCATAGAAAGGGCTAAAACAAGTCAGCCCTCAGATCTGCCTGGTAATGCTGACAGCGCACCTGTTCTTCCATGTTTGAGCAGTCCAGTCAGTCCAGATGCACAGGTGGTGGACGCATCGGCAGAGAACAAGGCTGAAGACGCTCTCCTGAAGCAAACCAAAGAGCTGTACCTCAGTCAGAGTGTCAGCACCACTGCTAAGGCTTGGAATGATGTCCGAGAGAAGGTGCTGCAAGACGCCCTGGACAATGTCCTCAAGCCTCAGTTTGAGCGGGAGTTGCGTGCCAAGCTTGTGAGCGACGCAAGAGAGTTTGTCTGCAGCAAGTGCTCCTCTAAGGTGTGGAGGCTGGCTACTCAAGCCCCCATCCAGGTAAGACTCACCCGTCTGGCATGACGGACAACTGCTGTTCCTGCATCTGCATCTGCCCAGGACTGGGCCTCCTGCCTATCTGCTGAGTTATGGTCTTTCTGCCCGGGATTGATTCTCCAGCCCATCTGCTGAGTTGCTGACTGATGGAGGCTCTTGATGCACCGCCTTCCTTCCTACAGGGGGTTCACGCGCAAGCTTGTATCAGCTCTCGAGTGCTACATGTCTTGACTGTCAAGCACTTTGTCAATGGTACAGAGTTCTGGGTAGATGGCCAGTCACACTGTCAGTGATACATTCTTCTGGGTAGATGGCAACTCACACTGTCAGTAATACAGAGTTCTGGGTAGATGGCAACTCACAATGTACATTCTGTCCCACAGATCAGAGACAGGGACAATCATGTGCTGGAAGACCGGCGGTTCATGGTGGTGGTATGGGGCCCTGGAGGTCAGGGACCCTCAACAACGCTGGTCATGGTGGACCATGAAGGCAACCTGGTTGACCTGCTGTACTGTGGTCAGCTCAGTGGTGCCATCAGGCAACCTCCAGGACTGGACAGGAGCTATGAATGGAAGCATGCTATGCAAGAAGCACATAAGGTGAGTCTCTAGAGGACATTGATGTGCTTGCAAGGCTGAAATGTCACAGCTGGGTATGCGCTGGCAGAATTACATCCTAGCACAAGCGTAAGGTAGATGCTTTGGGTCAACTTTCACCTGTAAAAGCTGCACCGGTAGCGTATTGCGGGCTTTCCTGTAGGAAAGGTCCCGTTTAGGCCTAACCACATACTCACAATAAATTGTTTTGCCTCCTACTGCACCTGAGCAATCTCAGGTCAGATCTTCAAACCATGCCCAATTGACCACTACCCAGTCGGTTGGTCGACTCAAACAAGCATGAGTTGTGATTATAGGCCAAGGACTTGCAGCGCATGCAAGACTTTGTGCTGGAGCACGTTCCCCACGTGATCCTCGTGGCAGCTGCTGGCCAGCACTCACAGACCCTGGAATTCTACATCCATTCAATGCTTGGGGCTGTGCTGAACGACAACGCCAAGGTGCTGACTGGCAGATCAGAGAGTGGCACAATTACTGCATTTCTGGCAGATCAGACCATAGCCCAGCTGTGGGAAACCAGTGCTGCTGCTAGGGAGGAGCTGACTGATCAGCCCCCTCTTGTGCGGCGGGCTGTGGCCATGGCACGAGCTGCCATCT
>JAABUK010005670.1_pt1 | contig 19246 bp, 27 predicted proteins | sample 5559141 | NCBI WGS metagenome assembly JAABUK01 (sample SAMN10711869, study PRJNA513367) | rock metagenome | isolation source: Antarctica rocks | place: Antarctica: Victoria Land, Pudding Butte nord | collected 2016-01-03 | reverse complement strand
CAGACAGCGATGCAATGCAGCATCTGCATTTAGCATTGGATCAGGGGTATCAAGGTGCTCTGCACATCAGTGCATCCTGTGGTGAGGCGCTGCTTGGTGTTGGAGAGGTTCACAGCAAGATGGGCAAGCTGTGCTTGCGAAATATGTCAAATGATGCAGATTTACACTTTCAGGAAAGCGCAAAAGCTTATCATCGTGCCTTGCAGTTTCCTGCCACCCTGGGTAGCTTTCAAGATCGGTGTGAAGCCAGATACAACTATGCATGTGTGCTTTGTTTGTGCAAACGGTATGATGAAGGCATATCAGTCCTTACTGAGTTGCAGAGGCGACAAGCTGTCAGTGTACATGACCTAACATCTGACCCAGATTTTGGAGACATGCGAAATTCCCCACCCTTTCAGCACTTGATTGAGCAGGCAGCAATTAGGTCGACTGGCTTGTAACTTCTCGACGGCGCTAAACTTAAGTGACAACACTGTTTGATGTATCGAGTCTGTTCAAGTCAGACAGACTGTGCACTTTGCTGCTATATTTCAAGCTACAATAGCAGTCAGAACTTCATCCACTTCTTCTGTTTCTCCTTTTCTGTGAGGGCAGAAGCATGTCCAGAGCTTAAGGCTTCAGCAGCAGCAATCTCAGCTCTCACTTTGTCTAGCTGACGTGCAACCTACAAAGCCACCAAAATATTAGGACCACGCTGTCCGCAATACGTCACTTGCGATGCAGTCAGGCAACATGTCCGATTTTGCCATTGTCATGTCAATATGAAGCATTGCACACTGCCACCATGGGATGCACCTGTTGATGCCAAGCAGGATGGGGGCAAGGTTTTCAATACCGTCTTGAGTTTTGCAACCACAATGGGTTGCATAGCAAACAGACCTGAGCAGTGATGCCCTTGTCATTGCTGTTACGAGCGGCCATTGCCTCCAGCTTGACCACCTTTTGCTTCAAAGCATCCACATAGTCCTGTAGCACACATTTTATTGTTAAAAAGTACGTACAGCGAGTTTTGTCACCAGCAGTTCTTGTTTCAGTAGGAGACTGGGAAGCAATGGGATCAACCATGATGATGGCACGATATCTGCAGCGCACATCCAAGTCAGCATGCAGGGGCTTGCTGGCATCATGTTGTCATGACACTGAGCACGATTGCAGGAGCAAAGCATTAATGAGCAACACACAACTTCTTTGTCCAATCACAGTTCAATTGCATCAAGCGATACTAAAAGTGGACTCACCAATCAAGACTCTACCACTTTCCTAAACATTCATTTCAGGACAATTTCAAGCAGATGCTTACCTGATGGGCAATGAGGGACTTGCGATCCTGAGGCTTGAGCGCACTTGGAGCTTTGCTGCTGTCTGCAAACTTGCTCTGCCCAGCTGCTGCTTGCTGCAGCTCGTGCAAAGAGCCGCTGGAGAGCCTGCCATGTGCAAGGTGTTGCTGGCGTGGCTTGTCCCCGAGGCGGCTGTTGATGAGGGAGAACAGACCCAAGTCACCTGTTGCAATCTCGTGCTGATTCTGTGCATCCCGGTGCTGCTCTTTGCTGGCTCTGCTCTTAATGGCAAACTTTCTGCATTCAAACTTGCCCAGTTAGTCCTGCTGCTTCTCGCTGGTACTTGCTCCATGTTGTAAGGGGTGACTACATCACAGAAGAAGTCAGACTTCTTTTGCTGACGGTGATTTGGTGTCATGCTGGATGCAGCAGGTATGACATGCGGTATATCAGGGGCTAGTGGCAGTGCTTGCTTGCATGATGTAGCCCTGTGCTTGACATTAACATTGCAGCTGTGTTCATATACATGCTGCACATGCCATTTTGCCCTCCGAGAGACCCAAAGTTTGCTGCACTATGCCTGGAGCTCTGCAGCACTGTTGCCAGAAACAGATCGACAGGCGCGAAGCAGAAGTGTGCTTGACAGGCGCGACCTACTTCTGCCTGGCTCGAGCACCCCCTCTCTTGCGTTTGCTTGCCTTGCCGCCAGGACTCCTTTCACTGGCCAGGGCCGCTGGGGCACTGCCCAGCCCTGCTCCTGGAGGATACAGGGTCACCTGCACAAATACACCCCTTGACAATGGGAGAGGGAGGAGGGGGGGGGGGAACGGGGAGAAAGAGGCCAATTCTTTGATGGGTGATCATTGGTGTACACAGGAACTGAATTGTTTGCGGAAGTGTCCAGATATGCAGCATGTTTGCTGTACAGAGAAGGAGAGACGACATCTGCCTTCGTGCAAACAAAAATGGTGCCCCTGTAGGTCGTACCTTTGCAATTTGAAGGGTGTACAAGAGGCTTGCAGGAGTCTCAGGCATTCATAATGTTACTGCCAACCAGAGGCATACAAGCCTTTTGAATGCAGAGCACCATGGCTAACCACTTTCTTGACCCATGTATGCATCTGAGTCATACCAACCACACTTGCAAGCATTTCATGTGGAACCACAGCAACACTTTGTACAGCTGTAAAGATTGTCGCAAATCAACTGGTTCCTCACCGCAAGGGGATTTGCCATGCCTAGTCTGGTGCGGCCAAGGCCAAGGCCCTTGACATAGCCCATGCCAGCCAGCAGCTTGCTGCCAATGCCCCTTGTGCTACCCTCCCAACCAGCAAAGTGTGCTGTGTCTGTCTGAGGCCCTGCTGCTGCTGCCTGCAATGAAGCTGTCAACTTGTCATTGTACAAAAGAACAGGTCTTTTCAACCCCGAAACGTCTATTCTAACTCAGAAACGTCATCCCTACACTGGAAATCTGAATAGAGAAATGTCTGGGGACAGTGAAAACCGTTTTTACATTGTACAGAAGGACAAAGCTGTGTGATGCTGTTGCAGCAGAAGCTGGGGCTGTGGGCAAAGGCAGGCAGGCACACATTTCAGGATTTTTCAATGGGGTATTTACTTTCATGATTGTTTCAACAAATTTTTTTTTAAGGAATACCGAAAGTATAAATACGGCGATTCCAAGAACGGTATAATAACACATATATGGGAATTGTTTACCTGAGAGGCAGCCAGGTCAGCATCCAATATAGCTAGTGCTGCAGTACTGCGATGCCTGGTGCCATTCTGTACTTCTGCTTCGCCCTCTGACAGGCCCATGTCATCACTCAGGCTGTCAATATCACTGCCATGATCAATTTCACTATCACTGTTGCTGTTGATAAGATCATCAGTATCATCTAAGGTGACTGATTGAATGATCTGGTCAACAGGTACATGGTGTTGAGCGCCAGAGCTTACAACAGTCACGGTGGCTGTTGTTAGGGCTGGATTCAAGCCATGTAGCTCTGATTGTTCAAACAGGCCATGTGGACTCAGTCTGGCAAACACTGTTGACCCTGGTTGTAGATCAGCAAGAGCTGTCTGGGTTTGCTGTGGGTCGTATGGTTGCAAAGCTGCTGCTGAAACTTGAAGGCTGTGTAGCATGTAGGGCTCAGACGGGTGCTCAAACTGCGCTGTAGCCTGGTCTTTGTCCAGACTGAGAAGCCTGCCAAGGTACCACCGGCCATTTGGTGCTATGAACCTGGACAGGAGAGCATTCATAAGCTTGATGTTCAACACGCTGCAACAGGCTGAAGGTACTGTCAAGACCTGTAGCAGATGCTGACCTATGTAGCTGATGCATGGCTGGCATGCCGCTGGATGGCTCTGTAGGCTGAGTGCCACTACTGACGGAAGGGTTGTACTCAGCAAGAGCCAGCTGTGTTTCTTGCAAGCCTGCCAGAAGCTCTCTGTGCAACTGCAAAAGGAGTGTTATGAGTTTCAAATGCAATAATGCCCATCGAGAAATTGCATCCTTGCGAGATGACGGGCTGCGTAACAACATGCTGCAAAAGCTGAGATGAGACATCCGCTTAGTCCGGAACACCTGAACGAGTTCTGGATTCTGGTCAACAGCCAGCAGAGCTGCAAGTCCCTCCAGGGCGTCCGTTTGCTCCGCCAATTGAGCCACGAGCTGCTCTTGAAGCGAATCATCAGCCATAGTGACGGCCAGAGCTCAGATAAAAGCCGAGCTGGTGGAGGCAACGAACTTAAGAGTGACCGATCTGATCAAGTCAAGCTGTTCTTTGGATGCCAGTCTCGCGGCTCACGTGTGCGCTGGAATCCTGACATGCAGACAAGAGCAAGAATGCGCAGACAACTGTGCTCGCGCTGTCGCAGCGCCCTGCAAGACTCTGCTTTGCCACTCGCCATGAGGTGACTAATACGAACAGCTCGTGCACAGCGAAGCCAAACCTGTTTGCGGCACGGCACAGCGTCAGAAGTGCGATCCGTACAGAATATGGCGCCCCCAACAGGCGCAGTCACACAAGGCCCGGCCGATCAACGGCCTGCCGCCGAAGATGCAAAGTGGGGGATCGGGAGTATCCTTCGCATGCTTGCAGTATTCTGGTTGATAAAACAATTCTTTGGTGGCTCCAGCAAAAGTACTCCCAGTAATGCAGTTCGCACTGATTACTATTGGCCCAAGTTTAACAAGTCGGAATCAGTAGACTTTTTCTTGTTTGGGTCTGATAACTCGAGATTTACTGACGTTTCGGACGCAAGCAAGCTCATTTGGACGGAAACAAATATCCCGTTAGCAGCAAGCTCAGATCTGAGCACAGAATACTTGTACCGTCCAAGCAAGGTGCTTTGCTTGCACCCTTGAAGTGTTGCTGCACTCAGCTGTGCCATGGCCTGTCAGCACAGCTTGATTGTGCTTGCAGGGTGTGCAAAACAATGGTACATTCTATCTGTATGCTTACCTGGTCAGATCAGGCAAGCCTGTGGATCGCAAGGACCCAGCCTTTGATCCAGACAGCGTGGCTGTCAAGCAATTCCGTACGTATGCTCTACACCCTGCGCAACTCTGCTGATCACACTCTAAAGCCAGCTACCTACCCGCAACGCATCAGCGTAACCTGTCATCATGCATGTTGCAATATTCCCTTGTCACCTCTTGTAGAGCTGAACACCTGGATGCCCAAGCAAAAGAGCAAGCAGGGAATCAATCTGCTGTCTGGCCAGGACAGCACGGGCATCAAAAGTACACATGAAGAGCAAGCTGAGCAGGCAGCTGGCCCAAGGGAGTACGTTTCCTACCTCAAACCCAACCTCACCATAGCAATGGTGGATGACTTCTCCAAGTACCCTGCCAAGTCAATACCTCAGCCGGTAAGCGCTATTGTCAAAGAGTGGCAAGCAGGTGATTGTGCTGTTGAGCTACCTGGAATGCAACACAATGCCTGCATTTTAACTCATGAGTGTAACGCTTATCGTGATCACTTAAAATGGCGCCAAGAACTCCAAACCACACACAGAACTGACCTTGCAGCAAGTCTAAAGTCAGGTCACCACAAGACTTACCTATTGAAACACACACTGTCCTTGCCATTTTGCCTGTACGTCTCATATCCACGTACCCCTGTCTTCATTGTCAAACGCCTCTTGGATAAGTTTCTTGGACAACAGCAGGCACACATGTTGATCAGGAGACTCTCTTTTCAACTCTTCTTCAGCCATCTGGGTAGCAGACCTCATCATATTTGGCTCAGAGGCCATCAAACACTCCCCTGTTTGCACTTATACAGAGTGAGTTGACCCTTTGACATGCAGATAGCTGAGCACATGACCTTTGACCCGGTGGCTATGGAGTATTACCCCACCATCTTCTTCAACGACTTCTGGCTTCTGAAGGATTACCTCATCCCCATGAATGAGTCTGTCACAGAGGTTCCACTCTCCTTCACCCTCAGCTCCATGACCCTGTGGAAGTTCACCCTGTTCTCACAGATGGACCAAGCATTTGGCAAGCAGGTATGGTCTCTAGACAGCTCACAACAGTATTGGTCACCACGCTTTTGTGATCATTGTCTTCGGTGCTGTTGAGATCATTATGATGGCTGACTTTGTTGCTGTGAAACTTATCGTTACTATCATTGTTGTCAACACGATGCTGGCGCCCCTGCTGAGCATCGGAAACTGCTGGCATAGTCTTGAGATGCCGCGAAGCTGGGGTTAAATCCCCTTGTCCCGCTGTTGCATGGCCAGACAGCATGTATACCAACCTGCTGTCTGGGATAGACAGCAATGGTGCCCCGCTGAAGCAATTCGAACGCTTGTGCCAATTGCGTCAGCGGGGCACCATCGCTGTCTATGCCAGATCAGCAGGTTGGTATACATGCTGTCTGGCCATGCAACAGCGGGACAAGGCCCTGTGTGACCATCACAGCTTTGCCCCATGTACAGGCTGCCTTGAAGTTCACCTTGTCCTTGTTGTCAGCTTGGCAACAGTGACCCAAGCAAGTTCAGCAGGATTTGTCTGCTGGGCACCATGGCATTCAATCAGTGCTGTAAATTTGCATCAGCAGCATGCAGGCAGGCAGATATGCATGCAGAGGCATAATCATATGCAGATATGCATGCAGAGGCATATTCATATGCATGCATGCAGAGGCATATTCACCTCTATTTACCTCTCTTCACCTCTTCTCACCTCGTCTCACCTCACCCTGTCTCAATTTTGCCTCAACTCATTTCACCTCACCTCACCTAACCTCGCATCACACCACCTCACCTCGACTCACCTCACATCACACCGCCTCACCTTGCCTCACCTCTCTTTAACTCAATTGTGTCAATCTGGTGCAGCAATCATGGGGAGCCATGGGCGAGGGCGAGTCAGATGAGTTCAAGAGGGTGCTGCTAGAAGGCAACCCATACTTCCTTGCCCTCACCTTCTCAGTCTCCCTGCTGCACTCTGTCTTTGACTTCTTTGCCTTCAAGAACGATATTGGGTTCTGGAAGAACAAGAAGAGCGTGGAGGGCCTGTCTGTGCGTTCCATAGGACTTAATGCCATCATGCAGGTCAGTTTGGGTGCAGACTGTCGGTGTTGCTGTGCTAGCTTGTAAATGTGTGCGTGATGTTTGGTATGTAGCAAAACTCAGCAAAACTACGTGTGCATCATTGATTGAGCTGTATTTCAACAGCTTGTTTCAAACGTGCTGATGTACTGTCGCTCACTGACTCACCCACTCACCCGCTCGCTCGCTCGCCCGCTCGCTCACCTGCTCGCTCACTCGCTCACTCACTCGCTCACTCACTCACTCACTCACTCACTCTAGTCATTCAGCATGCTGCAGCACACTCAAACACATTCCTGTCTCATAATGCCACAGCACTTGATGCAGCACCATGGCGACACCATGCTGATCTGCTGACGTGCTGCAGTTGATCATCTTTCTGTACCTGCTGGACAATGAAACCAGCACAGTGGTCCTGTTCAGCGCTGGCATTGGCTGTGCCATCGAGTTCTGGAAGGTCACTAAAGCCATGACAGTCTCCATCGATTGGTCCAGAGGCATACCCTTGCCCAAATTCGAGGACAAAGCAGGTGGGCATGCTCTTGACCATGACACTCTCTGGCTCTATGCAGAAGCTTCCAGGTTCAGGGCTCAGCTACACCACAATCTTTGCATACACCTAGCATGGCTCCCATGCTTAGTGAAACGACTCATTCATGCATTCGTGCCACCTTGTGTCATGCCTGGCTTGCTGTCTTGCATGTCAGCATTGGATTTGCTCTAGATGGCTGTCTCAAACTTAGGCAGCAAACTTCATCTGAAGCCTCATGATTAAACTTGATGCCCGTTGTGACCCTACCTGCTCCACTTGATAGAGGTCTCCTCACTTGTCTGGGAGTCTTGGGCTTACTATTGTACACTCTTTGTGACTAGGTCACAGGCCTACTGTGCAAAGACAATGACTTGCATCAATACACATTGCAAAAGCCAGCAGCGCAGTAGAAGTGAAAAAAGGCTCATCAAGGCAAGTCAGCCCTATTGAACGCACCTCATGGTGTGCCTTGCAGGCTACAACAATGCCTCCGAGACCAAGAAGCACGACGCTGATGCTGTTCGGTACTTGAGCTATGTGCTGTATCCTCTGCTTGCTGGCTACGCGGTGTACGCCCTGTTCTATGAGACTCACAAGAGCTGGTATAGCTTTGTCTTGAACACCCTGGTGGGCGCGGTCTACATGTTTGGATTCATCCTCATGTGCCCTCAGGTTGGTTGCCTCCTTTTCCCCTCATATCCCCTCTCGTATCTTTCCCCTGGTTCACAACAATTTGATCACTGATGTGTCCTCAGGTCAGTCCCCTCTTTCTCCCCTTAAATTCCTCCTGATATATCTCCCCCTGCTTTACAACAATTTGATAAATCGTGTGCTGCTTTGTGTCTGATGCGTGATCACATTGTCTCTGACTGTGCCCTCAGTCGCCCTTTGTCTCTCCTCTTGTCTGCCTGCTTTGCCTCCAGCCCACCATCACGCATTTGTGTCTGCTGACTCTTGAGGTTGTCTCAGAGCGTGTAGTTTAGTGTCTTAGTGGAGGCCACACCACTAGTCTGTAAGCAAGGCGACGTCCGCTGCTGCCTGGAACAAAACCTACAGCTCAGCCTCAGATGCATGACAACATGCATGCTGGTCTGCAGTTGTATATCGACTACAAGCTGAAGAGCGTTACTGCTTGAGCTCACTTGCGTCACAACCCGCATGCTTGTGTGCAGTTGTATATCAACTACAAGCTGAAGAGTGTGGCAGCGCTGCCATGGCGTCAGATGACCTTCAAATTCCTGAACACCATCATTGATGACCTGTTCGCCTTTGTCATCAAGATGCCCTGGCTGCACCGCCTCAGTGTCTTCCGAGACGACTTGGTGTTCCTGGTGTACATCTACCAGAGATATGCCTACAGGGTGGACAAGAAACGACCCAATGAGTTTGGGTATGTCCCTGGGTATTGCTGTCACAGCTGTGATGCCATGCAGCATTTTATATTTGTCTGTCTGTCTGTCTGTCTTGATCGCTTGCCATTTCACCCGCTATCTGTGACAACCGTACAAGCCCAGACAGAATGTTTGCAGCAATTGGAACTTCCTCTGTTGTTCGCTCTTATGTATGCCTCGACAGGGCTTACCTAGCCGGTAGGGACATCATGGTACTCAGTGCATCTTCATGTGTAACATCCCACTTCAAGTGCAACATACTGCCCTGGTCTTAGCAGCAGCCGCGCATTCAGCTTTATCTGTTCATGACGGGCAGCTTTGAGCCCAGCGTCATATCTCATTGGTTCTCAGACCCTAAACCCCAAAAATGCAAAAATGGCTAAAACCATAACCCCTTCAACCAAACAAACAACCCCAACAAAATTACAAGTTTATAGACTTTTAGGGTTTTGCAGAACCCTAACGGTGAGAACCGATGTGAAATAACTCTGGGGCAACTTTGCAGTTTGGGCGTACTGAAGCAGGTGATCTATGTGATACAGCGTACATCTGGGCCTGAAAGCTGTTTGTAATGCATCACTCACAAGACTAGTGCTCCGGGCTGGCGCCCTAGGAGGCTCCCGTTATGATTGCTGAGAAGCGTAAACTTTTCCTTTCTTTTCTTTTGTAACAAGACTAGTGCTGCAGGTATGTGGCAGAAGCCGACCCAGAGGAGATTGAGGGTGAGGCCCCCCAGCTTGTACCCCTGACCCAGGGTGAGGACAGCCAGGCTGCAGAGACAGGGGGCTCAGACAAGAAACCATTGGCAGCATCAGAGGGCACGCCCTTGTTGGCTGATAGGGCAGGCGAGAGGGCGCACCAGCCTGTGGGTGACACCCCCAGGGAGGGTGGGGGTGACAGGGGCGAAGTGAGCACTCTCGGGGAGGACTTTGTTGATTTGGGTGATAATGCTATCATCAGCGAGCTAGAGCCTGAAAGGTACGGTTTGGTGTGTATGGTTGCATGAGCCATACCTGCGCCTCTTGCTTCACAAAACGGGCTGATGTTGCAAACTTGAGAACACTCAGCTCAACACCGTACTGTCTTGCAAAGCTACACTTGCTAAGCTTTACTTTTTGTGTACAGTGTGGTACAATGCATACAACTTGTTTAGCTTACAGCTAACATGTGCACACCCACTTGATGCATCAATCTGCTGAGCTTCAGCTGTATGTGACGAATGCTTACAGTGCCCTATATGTTTGAGATGATGGCTGTTGTCACACAGCATCATTGCTGTTGCTGAGGCTACAAACTTGTATGTATATGTGCAGGACGACACAGCATGCTGGCGAAGCAGCCCAGCCTGGCCAGAATGTTCCTTCAGTGGCAGAGGTACTAGATGCCATGAAGGTGCCCAGCGACATCAAGAAATCGAATTGACTGGTCCTGTACAATATCTGTTGAAGCTCTGGTACTCGTGTTCTTCAAGTCTGTATACTTTTTTAGAACTGCTGCATGTACATTTGCCATCGACTTGTCGTGTTGTAATGCAAAGATACCGTCGCTCTGTGTGTGCACAGCACTGTTGGAACAAGCCACTTTAGACTCCAAAGGCGTGTTTACACATCAAAGTGAGTCAGACATGCACTTGCTGCCACTACCACTCAACGCAACACTAGTAACACTCAGCACACAAAGCCACCGTCAAGAATGCATACATTTACACAGCAACAAGCGCTAATACTCTTTGATAAAGCCTGGAAGCATTGTGGTAGGGTGCTGGAATGGTCTGTAATTAAATTATCCGTGCAAATATACATGCCGCTTTCATGTCTGCTGCTTTGGACGAATGCTGCCCTCACACACACTGGTTTGATAGCCCAGTACTCTCACTAGCTCTGTTCTCACTGCGCTCACTCTCTTGCATACAGTGTGTGTCACATAGTCGTGCATTGCAGTGGCTTCATTGCTTGAAAGGTGCAAAGGCAACCACTGAGTTGTGACCACCAAATCCAAAAGAGTTGGAAATGCCAGCTGTGATGTCATGTTGCTGCTTCTCATTGGGAACAGTGTTGATGTCTGACACCTCATCCACCAAGTTGTCCTACAAACACGCGCTTACTCATCAGCAGCTTGCTTGTTGTATTCTGCACAAGACCCCACTGAGAACCATGAAAGTCCAGGCGGCTTAATGTACACATGCTCAGTACAGCACATAAAAGCCAATGCATCTGTATGCTGCAGGCTACACTGCATGGACTGCCATGTTTGACTCACTGACAGCATGCAGCATTTGCAATGAACAAATCATTTTGTCTGCTGTAGACAGAGAAGAATGTGGTGTGTGGACAAGGCACAAAATGACTGTAAACAAGGCAATATGTGATTGACAAGCTAAACCACAAATGCTCACAGCTAAAAGTAATTTTCATCATAGTCTTACATGCTAGACCCTATCATGCTGCTGCCACAACAGGAACTGGACAAAAACCAGATGCACTGACTTACGGTTACAGTGCAGCAGGCCAGCATGCAGCAGATGCACTGACGCACAGTCACAGTGCAGCAGGCCAGCACATTTCAGAGGCGCCCACCTGGTTGAGGGTAGGGTGGACCCAGCCAGTCTCAATTGCCTTCAGGGTGGCAATGGCCTCCATACCCCCTGCAGCCCCCAGACAGTGCCCAATCATGGACTTGGTTCCATTCACCTTCAAGTGCTTTGTGTCTGGGAAGGCTGACTTGACTGCCTTGATCTCTGCGATGTCTCCCACTAGAGTGGACGTGGCGTGCGCGTTGATGTAGTTGACCTGCACAGCATGTGATTGCAGTTTAGCACACATGGACCAAAAGGAAAGAAAACTATGCCTTTTGGCATCAGTTTAATGAGAAGCCAAGTGTTATCCCGGGCTGCCCACGTGTTTAGCATACAACACCATTGGCAGGTGAGATCAGCATCTGTGTGATGTGTTTGCTGACAGCATGCCTGCCGTGCAAAAGGGCTGTCTTCTGCAATCCCGAAGCAGAGTCCTTGCTGCTGACAAAGGTCCAGCAACAATGTGCTGACATTTGGAACACAGGACGCCCAGATCTGAACCCCAGTAAGCCTAGCATTTGCTGCTGCGGAGCTTGCCAATTTGCAACGACCACCAAACCACACTGTCCTCTCACAACCACCACCAGCTTTACAAACCTTGGTTCTGGTCTTGCCTGCTCTTCTAGCTTGCTCACCATGGGATGTGCAGCAGTCCAGCAACAGCTGCAGTATACTAGTGGTCTATGCTAGACACACAGGATACAAGAACAACATGCCTTCGGCTGCTATGGCACAATTGAGTGAGTAAGCTTCCTAGAATTATGAGTGTAGTGTAGTCACCTGATCTCGCTCAATCATTGAGTCCTTGAGTGCCAACTCAATGCAGGTTTTCACTCCCAGCCCATCTGCTCTGGGGTCTGTCATGTGATAGGCGTCGCAGGTGATGGCACCCCCTAGGTACTCCCCCAGGATGTTAGCCCCCCTCTTCTGGGCATGTTCTAAGGACTCCATGACAAGTACTCCAGCACCTTCTCCCATGACAAAGCCATCCCTGCCTTGATCCCAGGGACGAGACGCCTTCTGGGGCTCAGCATTGCGCTGTGATAGCGCTCTGCAATTCCAGAAGGCAGGTGATCAGGAGACTGGTATGTGAACTTTTCAATTGACGCGACGATGACATACAGATGATGAAGAAGGTTCTGGAAACCCTAGGTCGAGATGTTCACCAAAGAGTGATACACTCAGCATTGCATGTCTTGGCTACAAAATCTGCCATGGCTATGTATACACGCTGCATGCAGCTGTATTGCTTCTCATTGCGTGAGCAGCAAGTCACCGACGCAGCACATGCTCTACCATTCACTGCCTCGGGCATCATCAAGATTTTGGTGCAGGTTTCGGTCACATTCTTGCATGGCATCTCTGCAGAACTGCAGCAGCAAGTGATTACAGAAACACAATTCTACCTGCAGGCTACAAAGCCACCCAGGCCTACAGGGATGATGGGAGCTTCTGATCCGCCAGCAATGATGATGTCAGCGTCACCCTTCCGGATATGGTTGGCTGCTGCCACAAAGCAGTAGTTTGCGGTGGCACACGCCGTGGAGATGGAGTAGTTGGGGCCCATGAAACCAAGATCCATTGCCACCAACGCACTTCCCCTGCAACAGGCACATTATGTGTGATTCAGGCCCATGACACTAAGATTCAGGCCCATGAAAGCAAGATTCAGGCTCATGATAAGAAGACTCATGGCCATGAATACACTTCCTTTGCAACAGTCACATGATGTGTGATTCAGGCCCATAAAAAGAAGATTCATGGCCATCAATACACTTCCCCTTGTGTTTTGCACTGCCTGCTTAGACTGGCTTCAGCAGTTGGAATGCTGTGACTCGTGAACCCAAAGTCTATGAGTTTGGACATACTTCCAGCCAATGCAGAACCTGGACCAGATAGCAGCTCCTTGCTTAGCCTGGTGTGCTGCAAACGCACTGCATGTTCAAGGATTGTGATGATGAAACATGGCTGGCGTCATAACCTTACTTGCGGCATGAGACATAGGCTTTTCCTGAAGCTTAAGTCTCAATGCAGCACTGCAACGACATTGACTGACATGGGGTTGTTTACTTGCAATCCAGTACCAGGAAGATAAAGCAGAGCAGAGCAAAGAATTTCTGAACAACCAATCCTAAGGGGAAGCAGCACAGTTTATGTGCAGCAGCATGCAACGCAGATGATACTGGTGTTGAGTGGGCTTTGTTCGTGGGAAGTTTATGGGAAGTTTATGGGGGCCTCACATGTTAGTAATGGCATAAGGGATGAAGAAGGGTGAGATCTTCTTGTGGCCCTTCTCCACAAGGTTCTTCACACCGTCTTGGAAGACAGTGAGCCCACCCATACCAGTGCCAACAAGAACTCCAGCTTTGGTCAGGTCAAGCTTGCCGTATGCATCAGCATTGTCTGCCTTGTCCAGGCCTGCATGCTTGAGGGCCTTCTTGGAGGCAACTACTGAGTATGTCAGGCAGTCATCGTACCGCCGCGCATTCTTCCTGTCTACAAGCCTGCAGGACGTGCCTTGTTATGGGTCTTGAAGCTGAGATGCAAGTTCCTATTGTGTGTGTGCATGTTGCAGACATGTCAGACAGCTGGCTGGTGCTGTGACAGCAGGACACTGAAAAGGGTGTAGGTGCAGCATGCAAACCCTACCCTTCAATGTCAAAGTTTTCTATTTGTCCACCAAATCTGGTTGGGAACTCTGAGGCATCAAATCTGGTGATTTCCTTGATGCCACTTTTGCCTGCCAACAATCTGCATGTAGACGAAGCAACCAGTAGGTGAGCAGTCACTCTGTTACTGCATTGACGTTTGCAGCAAGGCTGAGAATGCTCGAGGAGCTTACGAGTCATAAAACGTGTCTACATCATTGCCAAAACACGAAGCTACACCCATGCCAGTGATGACAATTCTCTCATTGTCTGGTCTGTGCGCTGTGACTATGCATCTTCCTGCAACACGGCACACCCCTTGATCACTGTATAAGCAGCCAGGTTCGGCTCGACGGTCGGTGGCCTTGGCAGCATCGTGAAACAAACATCGCTACAGCGTCGCAACTTGCTTGCAGTAAGGTGTCAGTCACATCCCAGCGACACGGTGGGAACGCACAGCGCAGAGGCTTAAACAGGAGAGGTGCGACGTTTGACCAGGGACGCACGAACCTACCTGCGCGGCGTGCAGACTGTTGTGGCCTGTTGAAAGCTAGCGGCGCCTGCGGGAACGCTCTGTGTAGCTTGCACTGGCCCAGTGGACTCGCACGAAGATTAGCTGCGCCTGGCATCATCGGTGTTTTATTTTCAGCGGCCAATTGCAGTCCGAGAAGCTATACAGCACGCAAAGGCGCTCGCCAAAGAAATGAATGAGCACAACAACGATCACAGGCAGAGACCGACGGAGATACAACCTCGCCTAACTTACATCGCATTTTGATGGTGCATTGTGATGATGGACGAACAGCAGGATTACTGAAATTGATGGCTGAGCTATGATAGTGTCTAGGCCGTTCCTAGGTCTCAATTTTGCCTGCGCTGAGTACATAATCAGAAGAAGTGTACCTTTAAGTTTCATGCTTTTATCAACTATGAAAGCAAGACCTGCACAGCTTGTGTGAGAGCAAACAGCTTATATGGCTGACCCAAGTCAGGTTCCTAAACTGTCACAGACGCAATTGTGCTTGTGGGCCAGAAAGTATTCATTTCGTGACAGATGCACATACGAGACCGGTCGTGGCTGATACTGAACGACCTTATAGCGTCAACATGCACGGCATGATGTGTCTGACAGGTCCACAGCCTCAGGTCCCTTGTCAGAATTTGAAAATCTTTACAAGGCTCACACTCTACGGGTGAAACAGCACTCACACTGGTTTGTCTCTGGCTCTCATATGCTCATTTGACTGTGTCATTGCAATCTTGTGCCCCCAAACTTTGCGCATATACGGTGACTGCCGCCTGCCTGCCTGCCTGTCCGATGCATGACGCATCATTCAATGACAGGATGATGCAGGCGTTACGGCTATGTCTGCAAGAATCAACAACTTGTTGTCCTCGGCCGCATTCGATCCGTTGGTGCGGAAATTGCTATGCATTTGTGCTTTCGGACGTTGCCCGGTTTGAAAGTCTGCGCACAATCGTGTCAGAGCATCAAAAGTTCCGGAAGGCGTGGTTGCTCGGGTAGCCCTTTCAAACGCAGTCTTATAGCGTTTGCTGAAAGGGAAGCACAAGAGCAGCCATGGAGTGCCAATTCAGCCGGTCAAAAGTACGCTGCACAGCTGTGAATATCAGTGCTCAACAGACGTTCCAACATGTCGGAATACCGTGGCAATCCGTCTTGCTGTTGACAGGCAGGGTCAACAACGTCAAGATCTCCACTTAGTGCTTGTCAACCCTCAAATTCCTCAGAACGCCGGTAGTGTGGCCAGGACCTGCGCAGCCACTTCTGTTGCTCTCCATTTGGTGAAACCTCTTGGATTTGAAATTGAATCCCGCAAGCAAGTGCACAGACTTCAGCTATATGGATTTAGCGGTTTAGATGTAGCCTGTCCAGCAGGCTACAGTTGCCTGCATAGTGCCTGCTTGCAGATTAAAGCGGGCTGGGCTGGATTACTGGCCATTTGTCGTCGTCAAAATACATGACTCCTGGCAGGTCAGTCTGCGGATGCCAGCATTTGCAGCATATGCTGGTCCCAGCATTGGCAGGGCTCCTTAGCCTTTTGTTTGAGAGCTAGCAGACTGACATACCCAAGCCTTTACAGGACTTTTACAGCTACTTCAATGAGCAGTCAGACCCCAAGCGGCTGTTTGGGTTCAGCAAACGTGGTACAAAACATTATGCCACACCAGGTGACAGGAGCCAGCACACCAAGCTGCACTGTAATTGTTCTGGTTCACTTGATGTGCAGGACTTATACATGGCTACCTGCAGGCACATATCAGGCAGGAGACTGGCTGATGTTTGGTGCCGAAACTACAGGTCTGCCCCAAGAGGTATGTTTGATACATTTGTGGCACTTGGCTTGATGTATGCAAAATCGGGTGCAAGCATGTGGATGTTGTCAGCAATGCAAGGAAGCTACATCTGCAGGCACATGCAGCTGCAGTAGATACACAAGGGGCTGTCGTCAAGATACCAATGATCGAGACTCACGTCAGATCGTTGAACCTTGCCGTCTCTGTTGGGGTGGGGCTGTATGAAGCTATCAGGCAGCTAGACTTTGCAGAAGTGGCTGCTGAGCATGAGCAGTGATTCAGCATAACGCCAGCTGTGCCTCTGCCCCTCCCCCCCCCCCCCCAGAGATTGTCTTGATGATGAGGTCATCAAATTGAGGTCATCATCATGAATCCAAAGATGCATTTCACATTCTACGCAGGCCTGCATCTGCCTAAAATTGGCAGATGTGTGTAGAAGGCAGCCAGCATGAAGCACCTGCTGCCACTGCCTACTTAATGGCTTGCTTTGGCATGCCTCTCCTGGCATGGCTCAAAAGCTCACGTACATTGAGATTCAGCAGTTTGCCTAAGAAGCCTAGTGATCATACACTACCATGAAGAGCCTAGTGATCATACGCTACTGCTATTGGACACAGTTTGAACAAGTGATGCTGGCACAACATTTCACCATCAGGCTGCATGTAATCCAAGTCTGATGATCCCACTGCATGCTCTTAGATTTGTAGGCTTTCATGCCTGCCAGCAGATGTACTCCACCTGGACCATGCCAATCTGCAATGGGCACACAGTGTCCACAATCATGTGCAGTTTCTGCATTGTCACAACATTCCTGATGAGCTCATGCTGTTTGAACTTGTTGCAAGCCTCACACATCTGCTACATAGCAGTGGCTACAGTTCAGATATCCACAGTGATTGTGAGTGTACCTGCCCTAGGACTGTCTTGAGACTGCCAAGTGGCGCTGTCTTCTTGCTGTGCAGTATCTTGAAGATCTGCATGTACTGTAGCACCCACAAACAGCAATCAGAGGCTGCTGGTGAGTACTATGATGCCTCACACGTCACATACTAAAACGCATGGAGCTGAACATCTGTGTATAGAGAAACAGCTGAGTGCTGACATTGCTATCATGCCAATACACGTTCCATGCATACCTCTGAGCTGGGATCTGGACAAACAAATGCACGGTCATTTGACTTGAAGGCCTTCTCCAAATCATCTGTCCCAATATACCTGCAGCAGCAGCAGCATATACTCTGATGCTGGAGGACCTTATTGGATCCAAGCATCCCTGCCAGACTGGACTGCCATTTGTCTTGCTACTCTTCTGATAGATCAGCACATGCGAGCCCATCTCAGCAAACATATGTTGTATGTCCTGATCCAGTATGTATGCAAGGTGGCACAAATTGCTAAGGGTCCAAACTAGTACAGAAAACACAATATCAAACACTTCACAACTTGCCCCATAATGGCCTGAGTGTGCGTGCCAAAGCTTTAGAATATGAGTGTACAAATTCGCTTTACATTAGATTCATGCTGTCGATGACAATGCTATGCCTGGATAGGACAGCAGGCACTTGCCTGACAGCAGCAACTTCACTCTGTTGCAACGTGAAGGTCTCCACAGGGACCTCATCTTTGACAGTGACCAAGTACACATCAATGAACTCCTTGTTTACAAAGGTGTCATCATTGGTGTTGAATGCTGCTTGCATGCTGAACAATGGCTCAATTGCCTGAGCAGCAGTACAATGTCAAAGACCAATATTGCAGTAGCGTTTCCGCCTTCCAGTGTATCACGTGCAACTTGTCCTCTCTGGCATGGAATGTGAGGCTTTTTGATGAAGCAATTACAGCAGCATAATGATTGCCACTTTGTCAAGGTACAATACAGCAATCATGGTGACCGGTCCAATCCATAAACAACAGTGCACTGGACTTGTGCCCAAGCTACATACTGATGCGAGCAATTCTGCATGTGAAAGCAACAAAGATAACAGGTTCTTGTAACCCACCTCAATTGGCACGTCAATACCAAGCTCCTCTTGAGTTTCTCTTTGAGCCGTCTCAAGAGACTGGTCCCCAGCTGTCACTGCAATTCAAAAGCACATGATTGAGCAGCAAAATGTCTGCTACATGCAGCAAATGGCTCAGGTCTGTCTACAGAGTGGCGCACCATGACCTGCTGCCGAAATGTCCCAAAGATTTGGCCAAGATTCTTTGCATTCAGCCCTCTTCTGGATGAGCAGTCTATGTGTACTTTGTGCATAGATCCAGACATGAACAGCCCTGTGCCAATCTCCTGCACAGCAGGTCTGGAGTGGCACCTTTCTAGGCTTCAACCTGCCGTGATACCTGATAGGACAAAATGAAGTCACTCTGCGGCCAACATATATGGTGACGTTCGTGTATTGCATGACACGTATTTGTACCGTCTCTATGGACATGGTTCCTGGCCTTCACGATGCCAGTCTTTGCGCCGATCTCGTTCAAGACATCGAAGTACTCTGTAGTTGTTGAAGTGCTGACGGCAGGCACTGCAAGCGATGCTGTAGCTGCCATGCGCACAATGGGCCGGGGAGCCAGAGGTTTCAGGTGTGACTGTCGGAACAAGGTACAGCGGGTCTGAATCTTACTGCCTCTCGGTACAGCAGGCGATCCACCACTTTACTGACACCGTCTCACGTTCGACAAAAGTAGGTGGGCAACTCCAGAATTCTGCAAATCACCTCTTCAATGCAATCGTCAGTGATTGTGTCCACGGCATAGACCGCAAAGCGATAGCACAGTTCCAGTCAAACTCTGTTGAATGACTAAACCTTCCTAGAAGAAGATGCATGGATAACCACGCAGGCCTGGGCATCGACTTGATGAGACTTGCGATAGGGGTTGCGCGTGAACGCAAATCGTGAAACCCTTGGCTGCGGTACATCTGCATCCGTTGCAGTGTACCA
>JAABUK010005668.1_pt1 | contig 19247 bp, 28 predicted proteins | sample 5559141 | NCBI WGS metagenome assembly JAABUK01 (sample SAMN10711869, study PRJNA513367) | rock metagenome | isolation source: Antarctica rocks | place: Antarctica: Victoria Land, Pudding Butte nord | collected 2016-01-03 | reverse complement strand
ATGCGGCCATGGCAGAAGCTCCTCGCGCGAGCAGGTCACCTACGCCCGCTTTTGCTCGCGCACCAGAGCCTCCCAGCCCCGTTTCCCGATGCTGGCCTCACCACCCCGGAACCCAATAAGAGCCTCTCGGAGAACACCGCTCGGCCTTCCGAGCGCAAGGCGAGCAGGCGCAGGGCGTGAGTTGCCCCAAGGTTGGCGCGCACCGTGCCGATGACATGCTCCAGGGCGTCGAGGTCGGCCTGGTCAACCGGCTGCGGCGTGCGCGCGGCGGCGCGCTTGGCCCGACCCGAAAGCGTAGGGGGGCGGATCGTGACGCCCAGCAACAGGGTGTTGGTCCAGAGATGGCCCTGATCGACCAGCCGGAAGCGATAGGCAGCATCCAGCTCAGCCACGAACGGGATGCGCGCCTTCACGGCGGGGTAATCGTTCCGGTCCGCTTCGGTATGGACCAGGTGCTTGGTGACAGTCAGGCGGGCGCGCAGGTTGAGCGTGCGGTGCAGGCTGCACAGCGCCTCGTGCTGACCGGCCAGAGCGTCGCCGTCCAGGTCCTCCCAGCGGGCGCCGTCAACCTCGAACATCGCGTGGACCGATCCATCGATGTTCCGAATGATGTGCGGCCGGACGTGGGAGAACTGCGGCAGATATTCGGTGACGCTGCGCTCGCGTCCGATCTTCCCCCACGCACGACGCAGCCAGCGGTCAGCCGGCATGGTCGCGCAGCTCGTCGGGGTCGTGCTGGAGCGCGACAGGCCAGGGGCGGAACGTGGTGCCGCCAAAGGCTCGCGTCGGCCAGGAGAACAGCACCCGGGCGCGGGTTTGCGCCCAGGCACTGAGGATGCGCAGCCACAGCGGCTCCCAGGACGTGAGAGCGCGCATGACGGCGAAGGTGGCGAGCACGGCGACAGAGACGATGCCGAGCCGCCACCACACGTTATAGGCATGGGTCACGTTGAAGATCATGCCGCCCGCCCCGGCGGCAAGCAGGAACCCGCCGAGCGGCATCCCGTAAATGTTCGAGGGCCGCGTGACGGCCAGGAACACCACGTCGCGCGTTGATCCCGGGGCGGGGCTTGTCATGCCAGCAGACTGACCACCGCGCGAGCCGCAACCTGGACTGTGCCAGGCACGTCCAGCGACGCGCTATGGAACCAGCCATAAACGGAACGGGCAATGCCGGTGCCGCCGGAGGCGATGGCGGTGCCGAGCAGCACGGCGACGAAGGCCGCAACCCCCGCACCCATGCGGTAGCACATGACGCCAGCGATCACGAAACCTACCGCTGCGATGTAGATGATGATGTCACCTGTCCCCCAGGTGGCGATCTGCTGTGCGCCTGTTGTTAGGCCCTGCATGGTCTAGTCTCCGTGGTGTGAGAACAGGCGGGGCTGGCCCCCGCCCGGGGCTTCGGCCGCAGGCGGGTCGCCCGCGCGCACGAACAGGGGGCCGGGCACGCGCACGGGCGCCGCGGCTTGTGGGCTTGAGGAGGCGGTGGCAGCAGAAGCGGGCATCCGCGCCAGCACGCGCTCGATGCTGGCTGCATAGGCCGCGCCGCGCTCCGTGCCGCCGGTGTTGTAGCGCCGGTGAGCCAGGGACCAGACCGCCCGCACGTCATCCGCGTAGTGGTCGGCGCCGGCCGCCATATTGCGGCAGGCGTCGAAGGCGACATCCAGGGTCAGGCCGTGCTGCGCGAGCTGGCCCGAGTTGATCTGCATGAGCCCGAGATCAATGGAACGGCCCTCCACGAGCAGCGCGGCCGCCCGTGCCGCAGCCTCTTGCGGCGTCGCCGAGCGGATCGCGGCGGCGGGTAGGCCGCGCACACGGTCGGCGTTGACGCCGATGACGAGGGGGTCGCCTCCCGATTCGTGCAGGGCGATGGCAGCAAGCCGCCTGGCGAACTCGCTGCCCGGTTCGGCCCGGCCGCAACGCGGGTCCTGGGCCACCCTCTGCGCGTCGTCAAAGGTCAGGGACGAGGGCGCCGCCCGCGCCGCAACCGGGACGACGGCAAGAAGGCAGAGCGCAACAGTGGCAGCCCTACGTCGGGGAGCGCTTACCCCAGAAATCGAAGAAGGGAATACCGGCACGACACCACCCTACACACGCATTCCATAGTGTTTACACTATGAACGTGGGGCAATGCAACGTCCGGTGGTGCTAATCGCTCAGCAATGCACCCGGCACCGTGTCGAGGGCTGCTGCCAGCTTCTCCAGCCGGTCGAGGGTCGGGTTCACGCCTGGGTCGCCGCGCTCGATGTCGCTGATGTCGGGTTGGGATACCCCGCTCACACGGGCGAGGTCGTCTTGCGAAAGACCCTTGGCACGGCGGGCCGCGCGCAGGTTGCGGGCCAGGACGGCACGGGCCGATGGGTCCAATGCGGCCGGCGCGGAGGATGGCTTGCTGATGTCCCCCGGGTCATCTGACCCGGGACCGGGGGGCAGGCGGTTGGGCATCGGTGCGAATCCAGTCTGTTGCACTATGCCTCCGCTTGCACGCTTCACGCGCCCGTGTGAACCAAACTCACGGGCTTGAGGCGCGAGTCTATCCGGATTTCTGGCGTAAGACAGCGGTTAACAAGCGAATCGTGCAAGAATGCCACGGCACAGGACCGCCAACGCAAAGAGGCGGCCCCGTAGGACCGCCCCGCCGCACAAGTTCAGACTGGTTGGTCTATGCCGGCGCCCGACCGCACTCCCGCCGCAGCGCCGCTTCCGCGTCCGCTGCCGGCATTCCCGCCACCATCCGCTTCCCGCATCGGACGAAGGCATTCCACTCGTCCGCTGGAAGGCTACGGGCCAGGTCCAACAACCCGTACGCCAGGCGATCGCCGGCCAGCACCTTTGCCAGCCAGCCATGATTGGCGCCAGGCGCAGCGCCGGTGCCGCTCATGCCGGCAGCTCCAGCCAGTCCTGCAACATGTTCAGCGCGAACCGGGCGTCGCGGCCACCCATGAACTCCCCGGCGCACCGGTCCTCATCCAGCATGGTGACGGCAACCGCCGCCTTGGCCCGATGCCCGGCTTGCGTGACAGGCGTCACGTTCTCGATCCTGCTGGACAAAGCCCAGCGCGCCTGCAAGGGCGCTTCCCAATCATCATTGCCTGGCGAGTAAGATAGACTGTGTAGCCGCTGGAACTCAGCACAGAGGGCCAGCAGCTCAGCATCAGGATGGACCGCAGGCGCCGTGTCAGCACTTCTTAGCGCCGCCGCATCCCGCAGCAGGTAGTCCAGCAGCCGGCCCGTGATGGTGCCCTGCGCATCAAAGCTAGACTCCATTCCACCGGAGTGCTGCGCCAGGCTGCCAGCCCTGGCCGCGATGCCAGTAGGCGATGCCGCCCGCAGATGCTCCATGCGGTTCAGGAGCGCTTCCATCCGGGCGAAGATCGGCGCAGCAGCCAGCGCCGCCTTCCCGTCATCCTCTACGGCATCCGGCCCATCATAGATCGCACGCTGCCGCACGTCGCAGGCATTGAACTCGGCACAGACGGCGAGCAGGTCAGCATCAGGGTTCGGCGCGGCAACGGCGTGCCCGGCGCAGCCCAGCGTCAGCGACGTCAGCGCCGGAACAGCGGCAAGCAATCCCCGCCGGTTCATGCTGTAGCCCTTCCGATCATGCCGCGTGCGAGCAGGTTGGCCAGCCGCTCATCCATGGTCGCGGTGAGATAGATGCTCGGGAGGCCATAATCTGGCGCCAGCAGCGCCAGTGACCGCGCCACGGCCCTGCATCCTTCATCAGTCGCAGGCGTGAGCGCACAGATGCGATCCAGAACCCGCCGCTGCTCCACCTCGATCAAACAGGCTGCAGCGTCGGCCGCTTCAAAGGCGAGGGCGGACACGCCGTCGAACAGGGCGTCTATATGCCGCTCCAGCGCGTCGAAGTCGGCGCAGAGGCCAATCAGCTCGGCATCGGGACTGACAGAGGCGCTCGGCAGTGGATCAGGGCAGGTCCCCGGAAATACCGGGCAACTGGACGTCGCCCCGGTCGCGCTCTCTATGCTGGCCATCACTGCGGCAGAAGCGGTGGCAGCGACGCCGCCGGCCAGGAAGGCACGGCGCGCGGACACCCTGCCCTGGATGGCGCCGCCCAGGAATGGGATGGACGTGATAGCCTTTGTGAACGCTTCGGACATGGTGGTGGTCACCGTTGCTGAGGCGAGGCGCAGGCGGGGATTGCGCCCCCGCTTGCGCCGGCCTGGATGCCGGGAAGCCGCCCGGCGCGGATGGCGTCAGACCGGCGTGGAGCCGGGTTCCTTCGCAATGGGGATGGAGAGGCGTGCCAGGGTCGCCGCGCGGGCTGACCACACGGCAACGCCCTCGACGGCACGGGCGAGCTCCGCAGGCGTCTCCGCCTGTTCCTGCATGACCTGCCAGTGCCGCAGGCTGAACCGGGCGTGCGCGGCTGCGTCGAAGACCGGCACCACCGGATGATCCTCCGGGTGCGTCCAGCCCGAGGCGCACGACCTGCACACGCCGGACGCGCGCTCTAAGTCCGAGAACAGCGGCATGCCGCAGGCACGGATGGTCCACTCATAGCCGGCGGCCTTGATGGGGAGGCGCACCAGCACGCGGCGCAGGGTGTGGCAGGAGGTGTAGGGCGACACGCGCGCTAAGGTGGGAGCCGTATCCATGGCTTACGCCTCGCCGCCTGGTGCCAAAACCGCGATCTGCTCCAGCGTCATGCCGGCGGCGACCAGCGCTGCGCGAGCGGCGACGACAGCCTTTGCACGGGCACGGGCGACGGCGCGGGCCGCGTTGATCGCCCGGAACGCCGTGGCCTGGTTGGCGCGGCGATGCTCGGACTTCGTGCGGTTCGCCCAGGACAGCTTCGCGCAGGCTTGAGCGTAGGCCGGGCAGTAGCCGTCACGCTGATCGAGGGCGGCGCGCAGGTTGCCGACCAGGCGATCCATCGGGGACGGGCCGAACGTCATGCCGGCGGGGCGGAAGGAGGGGACGGCGCGAAGGGGGGTGGCGAAGGACATGGTGGAAGCCTTATGGATCAACTAAAATGGTTGTAGACGACCTTTATGGTGGTTGCAACCATTTTGTTTGCCCAGGGCTATGAAGTTTGTTATTGACTGCTTATGACACCTCTCACGCCCGCTACCTGCCGCGCCGCGCGTGGCTTGATCGATTTGACACAGAAGCAATTGGCCGACGCGGCACAGGTAGGGCTTTCGACCGTGAAAGCTTTTGAAGGCAGGCAGACCGCGCCGATGACGAACAACCTGCTGGCGATGCAAACCGCACTAGAATTGGCCGGCGTCGAGTTCATCCCCGAAAACGGCGGTGGCGCCGGAGTGCGATTGCGGAAGCCGGCGGGCGCATAACCCAAGGTGCCGATCAGCTTCCCCGTCGCCCGTTCCACAATCCTGCTTTGCGACTATGGCGCTGGCTTCCGAGAACCGGAGATGGTGAAGCGCCGTCCAGTCATAGTCGTGTCGCACCGCCTGCCGCACCGCGACCACCTCTGCACCGTGGTGCCCCTCTCCACCACGCCACCTCCCGCGCCCAACTTGCTCTATGTCCACGAGCTGCGGCTGGAGCAGCCTCTACCCGAGCCGTTCGAGGCGCTGGTCATGTGGGTTAAGGCGGACATGCTAGCCACCGTGTCCTTTGCTCGGCTGGACATGTTCCGCACCGGACGCGATCAGGCCGGCAAGCGTAAGTATATCCAGCCCAAAGTGTCAGCGGCGGACATGGCTGCTATCGAACGGTGCATCTGTGCCGCGCTGGGCATCTCGTTGACACCCGCGCCCTAAAGCACCATCTTCGTTGCGATTGCTCGCGGGTCGCACCGTTGAGCCTCAAGACCATCTTCGGATGGCTGACCCCGCCGCGGCAATGACAAGCCTGGCGGGGTTACTGTTTTAAAGGCAGCAACGCGTTGCTGCAGCTTTGCCAGCGCGGCAGACGCTGAATGCCGAACAGGTACGTATGCTGGCATTCAGGGTGCGTATCGTGGATGAGATGACGCCCTAAACCCGCTTGCCCCGCTCACCCAAGAAATCCACCCTGGCGCGTTCAGCATGGAGCGCGCCTTGCACCCCCCTGCCTTCCACCTCGACCAGCATCTGTCCGACTGGCCCGAGTGCTGGCTTGAACTGCGGTGTCCATGTTCGCCGCGGACGGTCATGCACCCGGTGAAGATACTGCTACAACGGAGCGACCGTCCATTCAGGGGCATGCTGGCGGCGCTGCGCTGCTCCGCCTGCCAGGGCAAGCCGGCGCCGGTCTATCTGGTAGCCAGGCACGTCCGGGATCACACGGGCGGGCCTCTGCCAAGCTGGGCTCTGCAACTGGTGCCGGCGCCGTGATGGTCCATGATCCTGGGCCGGCACTGACACCAGCAGAAGCCGCGACGCTGCACGACCGGCCGGAAGACGTGGCATGGTTCGCGATCCCAGCCCCAGGCGGTGCCGGCGTGATCGCGCGGGCACACACAGAGGCGCATGACGGCGGCGAGCTCCTGCCGGGATACCTGGCAGCCCGCGACCTGGCCGAGCTGCACGCCATGATGCCGCCGGGCCTGGCGTTCGACGAGGCGCTGGTGATCGGGTCGCCGCCGGGGTGCCTCGGATGGTGGTGGGGTTGATCGCAGCCGCTACACGCAATGCGTGCAAATCCTCGTGGTACCTGACTTTTTGCGTGCATTCATGTGGACGTTCGGCGCGTAGTTATCTGGGCTCAAACGGGCCTGGAGGCGATTATGGCACTCTACCAGTTCCGGCTAACGGATGCAGACGGCAAGATCACCGCAACCAGGCAGTGCGAGTGTGCGACCGTGCAGGAAGCAATCGTCGTCGGCACGACGTTTTCGGCTTCATACCAATTCGTGGAAATCTGGTTGGACGGACAGGTGATCGGGCGAATACTGAAAGGCTCAAGTCAGAGTTCGTCCGCAGCCTGACTTGGCCGGACTGGGCGATCAAGCTGATGCCGGCGTCAGCTATGGCCTGTTGCTTGGTAACTTCGTGCGGCTGATCGCACGAAGTCCGGCGCTATAGCGTCAGCTTTCGCGAATTCGTCCACCGGCATGGACGAATTCGCCGCCGGCCTACCCGCTTCCGCCGTGTCCAGTTCCCGCACCAGCTCGCCAATGCGGACGCAAGCGCGGAGGTGTATCTCCCGGACCCAGCACTCCATGATGCCGTCTAAACGTGCGCCCCTCGACCCCACAGCCGAATGACGCGCCGCCGCCAGTCGGGGGCCTGATTGTCCAGCAGCACGCGGTCGGCGCGACTGCCGCATCTGGCACAGCGCAGCCGGTGCAGCACCGTGGCGAAGGTGGCGCCGGGCTGCAGGCGAGACGCGGGGACGGCGCTGGCAGGGCATCTGCCACAACTGCTGATACGGTTCCGGCAGGTGCAGCAACCGCGGCAGGTTACAACCAGCCGCCAGCCGGTGAAGTCGGACACGGTGGCGCCCATGACGGCACCGTGCAGCTTGCGTTGGCTGGTGTTGGCGGACATCAGGCCAGGCTCGATTTCTTGCCCGCCTGGCGCAAGAGGCAGGGCAGGGCAGGGCGCTTCGATTAGGGGTTAGAGATGGTGCCGGCGCCCGGGTAGTGCCCCACCCCTACGGACAACCACACCGCAGGAGTGGGGATAGTCCCAGCGCCACCTCCCAGAGGTCAGACGCCAGGGTTCAGGCCCGCAACAGAGAATTGCAAATGGGCCGGGGCCGACGATCACACCGGCACCCAGAACGGGCACGTCAGGAAATGTCCGGTTTGGGGAGGAAGTGTTACGGCCGAAGTTTCCGCCGCTCTGGCCCAAAATACATTACACGCGCACTCTTCGTTTGAGAGAAGGTGGGCGCTGGTAGCAGGACGGCAGCGTCAACCCGCGCATCCAGCCATCGCACCACTAACAGCGGGATGGAAGACGTACCCCGTGTCCACTCTCGAACCAACTCTTCAGGGCAGCAGAGTCGGTTTGCCATCTCCGCTGCGTTCCAGCCAAGGACGATCATGCAATCGCGCAGGTAAGTTGAAGTCACATGTCCATCCGGGATGTGCTGTATCAATCAAGCGCACGAACACACTGTAAGGATTGGCATAGTAACTGGCTTGTGACGCACGTCATTTGGCGGCACGCTTGGATCGGACAACTACAGTGGCCGCTGCGGATCAGACACCTGCGCCGTAGCCGGACAGATCGCCGCGACCGTGACAGCTAACCCAGTTCCCGAGCCGGGTTCGTTGGCAACGCTCGGGCTGGGCATCGCGGCGTTCGGGATGCTGCGCCGCTCATCTCGGTTTGGGTAATAGGGCAGCCGGGTAGCGCCCCTCGACGCCACTGCCCAGCAGTCATGCACCCGGATAGGTGTACTCTGCAGCCCGGCCCCACCCCTGCATGTCGCCCGCCGCTTCGTCCACCGCGCTGCTCAGCTTCATCGCCTTGAACACCGCATACACGAACAGCTTGTGGATGCGATACTCGTTCACGAACAGCGCCGGTCCCAGGAACGACCGCGCCGGTATGCGGGGCGTCCTTTGCGTCAGGGTGGCGCTAGCTACATAGGGTAGGATCGCGCCTGCCCAGGATATAGCGATGGCAGTCGTGGCGCGGGCGCCGGCCGGCGTGCCGGAGAGGGAAGTCGGCGTGTTTGGGGGCGAGGTCGTTGCCGTCGTGTGGTTCAGCACGCCCGTCGCGAGCACTTCAGCGCGGAGGGCGTCTATTTTCGCATTGGCGGCGGTTGCGGCAGCGAGGTCGTTGGTTGAGAAGGCCATATCTCTACGCTCCGCCAGCTTGGGGGGTGGGATCGGTCGCACCGTCAGCGAAGGGCAAGATGCTCATGCGCATTCTCTCTGTTCGGCGGCGATCAACTGCCCGCCCCCGGCATCGCCCGGCGGATGTTCAGCCGGGGTACGATTGCCCGCAGCCCTGACCTTCGCCAGCATCGGGAGCGCGAACAATCCAACGGAGAACTTGATGACGGACAAGCCGCAGAGCTTTTCGATGACTCTTGGCGAGGATCGGAAGACAGTACGGCTGAACCTGCCGGCTACGTTGACGCTCAAGGCGGACGAGCTTGAGAACGTCATGCGCCAACTCGCAGTGATGCGAGCCAGCATGCTGCCCGCCATGCCAGATGAAGACCTGAACGAAACCAGTGTGTGGTCTGTGGTGCCGGCGACGCGCTGGTATGTGTCGCCTGATCCACACGCGCCGACCCAGATTCGGCTATACCTGATGCACCTTGGATATGGATGGATATGGGCACCCCTGTCGAGACAAGGGACAGAAGCCCTGATGGCAACGATGAAGAAGGTTCTCCGCAACCTGCCGAAGCTACAGTGATGGAACGGAACACGGCGGCCTACCGCGTCAAAGCATTGCGTGGCGCAGCCGCGTAGGACGCCGTGCCGGGCCTCGCCAGCACCGCCAGGTCGTTCTGTCGCACCGCAAACCTTTGATTGGCGGTCTGGCCCTGATCCTGCTGGCCGCCGGACTGTACCGCCGACACGAGCAACACCTGGCGAAGCTGGTTGCCCAGCGCCGTCATCAGCGACACTTGGTTCTGTGGCGTCGCCTTGCTCAGCAGCACCCGCATCAGCGCCGGGTTGAGCAGGGCCTGGCTCACCAGGTGATCCGTGGTCTGGACGCCAGCCTCGCGTGCCGCTTGCAGCGCCTTGCCCATCGCAGCACCCATGGCGCCGCCGACATAACCACCAACCGGCCCCAGGAGCGCCGTGCCGATCCCGGCACTCGACGCGCCACCCAGCGTCAGCCCGGCCATCTCGTGCGCGAACCGCTGCAGGATGGAGGTAGGAGCCGGCGCCGACGACAACCCGACACCGCGCTGCTTCAACAACCCCGCCGACGCCAGGCTATCCGCGACGCCCTGCAGCGCCGTCATGTCCGCCGGAGCCATGAACTGCCGCAGCGCCGGCCCGCTGTTGCGCAAGAAGGTTTGCAGCCGATCGCCATTCAGCGCGGTTTCCAGGCCCGTAGCTGACCCGTCATTGCCCTTGAGGTCGCGCAGGATGTAATCGGCAACCGCCCGGCGCAGTCCGGCGCGTGCATCCGGGTTGCCATCGGTCAGCTTCGCGAGCTGCGCCGCGTCCTGGACCGCCGTCTTGCTTTTCAGGATGGACCCGACCTGCTGCACCGGATTGGCGCCGCCGAGGAACCCCTTCGCAACACCGGCCTGATTGTCCCGGATCGCCGCGGCACGGGCGGCGCTGGAAGCGCGCGTGGTAGAATTGGATGCACGCTGAGATTAGCGCGTCCATACAACGGATGCGGTGCTACTGATGAGAGTAGGCCAGATAGCGGGGAAGATGACGGAGTTGATGGGAAGCGAGACGCCTAATGCGATAGGTATTTCAGCACCCCAAACGCCGCCCCAAACAACACAATCGTGAGTGCGACTAGGCCGCCCATGTATGTGAAGATGGCGATGGTGGTTGGAAGCTGGGACACGCGCCCTTTCAGCTCTCCTAGATCCGTTGCAAGCTTCGGTAAGGTGTCCACCTCCAGCTTGCGAGCGCGATCATCCATACGTCCAAGCATCGGTTCCAGACGACCCAAGGCGGCCTTGATATCGCTGGATGACTTCTCGACCACATCCATTCGGGTTCTGCCTTGTTCTACAAGGTTAGTGAGAGCAAGCACCGCCTGCTTGACCTCGCCCAGCGTACCCTGCATCTCAAATATCATGCTACTTGTATTCATTGCGTGTAGCAAAGGATTGAACTTCGGCGTTGTCTGCGCGAAGTCTTCTGGCGGCTGAGGCTCAGTCGGCTCAATGTTGTCAGTCACTCTACGCCCCTGGTACCGCCACTGACTCCCAATTCGTCTTAATCCAGTTCCATATGTTGGGATTAGCCCGCCCAAAGTAGCTTGCAACTTCGATAACAACACCAGCGCCATGTTCACCACTTGTAAGACCAATATCATCAGATACTTGCGTCACAGTCTTATTTGATGATATAAGCCAGGCATAGTTGCCAGCCATAGCATAATGACTACTTGGGAACAGAGCAACAATAGTCGGACCAAGAAGATGGTTGTTAGCATTTGGTTCAAGGATGATGGCGTAGATGGTCATGTTATTGAACCTGCGCGGGGACAGTCACAACGTCAATGGCGGCTCTGGGATGCATGTTGGCCCATCGTGCGCTTCATGCCGCAGCCGAACCCAAGATCGCCCACCGCTCTACTAAGCGAACTCAATCCCAACCCGTTCAGCAATCTCCCGCAGCCGCACCAGAGCCGCAGCACCCGGCACGCGCCAGCCAGCGATTTTGAGCAGGTAAGTGCGTTCGTCCGGCACCAGGGCAGGGTGCTCCGCCAGTTCGAGGGCTTGTGCGCGCCAATCGGGGGGCGCTTCGTCGGCGTCGTCATCGCGACCGACCGGGACGAGTGCGGCCCAGGACAGCCCTTTGCGCTGCAACAGCCCTGTTGCTTGGAGCGCAGCCGCGGCGCGCTGGCCAGGATCGGCAGCGCCCAGCTTGAGCAGATACCCGAGCAAGCGTTTTCGGTCGGTATGGCGCAGGGGAAATGCGGCAATATCGGCAGGCATCTTCTAGACTCCATTCAGAATGATCTTGACAAATGACCTAAAAACAGGCCGCGCGCGGGTGGTTTCACCGTATCTGGCATTCAATGAAAACAGTCGTTTAGGCGAGCGCCAAAAACACGGTTTTCACGCATTGCCGCCTCCTACTGGCTGGTCTTCGTCGTCGTGAACCCCGCCGAGATGCGCATCCGCTGTCATCGTCACAGTTCCCTGTCCGATACTGCAGCCGGCGTGTGATGGACCGTCTGCGGTGGCGCAATGCCGATCCGCAAGCGTCAGCATAGCGAGGGTTTCCTGCATCTCAGGATCAGCCTCAATCGTAGCTACAGCCTCAACCAGACGGTCGCGAACGAACGCCACGAGGGCGGGGTTATCCAAAGGCACCGCGTCGCTTTCCCGGTCCCCTCTGACCAGCACCGCCGACAGCCGTGGGTGACAGTAAGGCGCGGCATGACGGGCAGCTTCCAAGGCTAGGACGCTATCCTTCTTCACCAGCGCATCACGCATGATGGACAGCATTGCTTCGACCGGCGAGATACCCTCCGCAGCGGCGCGGGCGGCGACGGCACGGGTCCGTAGATTGGGAGAGCCTGGGGGTCTGCCTGATCCTAAACGAGGGCCGCCGCGGGGCATTGGGTTAGTATCCTATGATTTCCAGACGGCTCAGATGGCCGGATTGGACAAGCGTAGCGAGGAGTCGCCTCCGTCTGCCGCCTCTGTCTTCTCCGCCGCTCCACCATCACTCACAATGACGCCTGCTACATCTTTGAGCAGGCCACGGGCACGGGCGCCGGCCTTGCCATCGGTGCCGGCAATCTCGATCAAATCACCCAACACAGAGCCGAGGGCGCGACGAGAAAGGGCGGCAAGCTCGTAAGATGTGACTGGACGCTTCGTGGGCTTCAACATTCGCTTCTCCTGGACTGGTTCCGGTAGGTTTTCCGCTTCCGTCATCGCCGCAGTTCCCTATTCGGCGCCGCGGCACGCGCGCGAGGGACCGCCCAGGGTGGCGCAGTGCCGGCCCGGATCAGCACGTACCCCTTCCCCTGCGGATCATCGCAGTGGGCCAGGCGATGCCCAAGACCACCATGTAGATGCCGCCGGTCGCAGTAGGGACACAGCAGCACAACGCCGCCGCCAGGCTCGGGATAGGCCGCGACCTTTGGATGCAGCGCCGGCACGTCGCAGGACGTGAACGGCACCGGCACTAGTGCATCCCACACCACATCGGCCGCCGGCTCGACATCGCCCCAATCGGCCAGCTCCCACCGACCGTCCGACTCCTCGACCGGCGGGCGATCCCACGCAGGATGCCCCGGAGGCGGTTCGTCATCGTCATCGTCGGCAGCAGGCTCCACAGGCGGCGGGCGAGGTGCTGGCGGCGGCGGATCAGGGTCCGGTTGCGGCGGCTCCGGCGGATCGGGCGGGATGACGTCACCGACCTTGCACCATACGAGCGTATTCAACCGTGCTGCCAGGAACGCCTCGGGATCGGGGCAAAGCAGGGGATCATACCTAGCTAATGCTGCCGATCTGCCCTGTCCGGTGAGCTTGTAGCTGACCTGCCGAAGTTGGGGACATTCCCGTATTAGAGTATCCTTATACGGGAATGTCCCCAACTTCCCCCGCTGGATGGCCTTCTTGGCTGCATCCTTGCTGGGCCACAGAGTCGGGTAAGCCGCCGCCGCATCCGTAGGGTTCTCAAACACCACCCCGCCTTCCGCCAGCATCAGGTCAGCCGGCCCAGGTTCCACATCTGCCGCTTCCAAGGTTCCGGCCAACGGCATCGGCAGCGGCGCATCAACGAGGGCGAGAACGTGCACCGGGTTTGCCTCAGTCCGGCGCACGCCGCGACCGCGCCCGACAATCTGCACAAGCTGCCCCTCCGCAACCTGCCACCGCACCATCTCGGCAACCGGATCAGGATGTCGGTCCGCATCGGCCTGGATGGTGGACCCGTCTGCCAACTCCCGCACGGCATCGGCCCGCTCATACCAGCCATCCAGCGCGGCAACAGCACACCCGGTCAAAGCCTCCGCAATGCGCTCGACCGCCGAAGGGCTGGGCAGGGTGCGACCTATGACGACGACGGCCGCCACATCCCGCCATTCATCCCGCCCAGCGACCGCGTTGTGGTGTGCCAGGGCGATGTTGCCCGGCAGCCCGCCAAGATCGAGCAGGGCTTCCTTGACCGCCTTCTGCGCCACTACCAGCACCCGCCCCGGTGCCCACTGCACGGCTTCGCGCACCAGTATGGCGCGCATGTCCCGCAGGCGGTTTAGTCGGCGCTGCGCCGCCTTGGGATTGGCGTTGGCCGCCTCCTCTCCCAGAGGTTCCAGCATGGATTTCGCATAAGCCTTGTCTGTCACCTGGTAGATGTGCTGATGCGGCATCGCCGCCTTCACGTCCGCCACCAACTGCACATCGGGCCAGAACGGGCGCACCAGCTCGACCGGCAACAGGGCGTCCAGCAGCAGCGTCGGCACCTTCCACCCCTCCGCCACGTCTTGCCGCCCCTTAAGGTGCAGCACGCGCGCAGGGCCATCCCGAGTCTGTTCAACGCCCATCGCCAGCCAGCCCGAGGCTTCCGGTCCATTGGACGCCAGCAGCGCACCCACTGCGCCCCATGCCATCGCGCAACGGGCGACCGTCTTATTCTCCTCCAGAGCCTCCATCGCCTTGCGCCGTTCGACCCGGCTTTGACCGGGGTGCAGCAGGTCGGTTTTCCGCTCCCATTCAAGGCCGCGGCCTTCTGCTGCACTGGATGCGCTCAGGCTGAAGTATTGCAGCATCGCACGCTGCACCGGGCCATCAACCATCCCGCCCAGCGCCGTCACGAGTTGTCCGCGCAGATCGCGCAGCCGGTCCCGCCCCGCGCCATTCAGCGCGCCCAGGTTTTCAGACGCCAGCGCATCCAAGGTCAGGGTCAGGTGCCGTCCCTCCGCCCCGATCAGCCCCGTCCGCCAGGCCGCTTCGTCCACGATCACCGCGGCGACTTCGCCCAGGGCCGAGGGCTTGGCGTGGAACAGGGAGTTGTGGGCGACCAGCCATAGATCGGCTCGCACCTTCTGCTGCGCTTGATAGGCGCAGCCGTCGAACAGCGGGCACTTCACCGTCCGCCGGGCGCCGTCGCTGTCCTTGATCGTACGCTTGCAAGCCGCGGTCTGCGCCGACAACCCAACAGATTGAACGTCTGCCACCCGTTCCAGGTCGCCGCACATTCGCATCTTGGCCGACTCTGGAAGGCCAGGATCGGCATAGCCCGGAGCAGCCGGGTCTAGCGCCCCTCGACCACGCCAGGCAGCAACTCGCAGCCCGGCCGCCTGAACGGACGGTAGGGCCTGCCACGCTGCTGCCTGTTCATCCCCAAGGGCATGGGCGGGCACGGCAATGACGAGGGTGCGGGTATCGCCGCGCGCCCGCATCGCCGTCAGGACCAGGCCCACCCGCTCCCGGGCCGCATGGCTTTTGCCGACGCCGACGTCCACCCGAACGCCGTGCGTGAAGGTAACAGGCTCCCGTGGCTCGACCGGCGCATCCAGGCAAGCCGCCCAATCGTCCAGCTCCATCGGCGCAGGCTCGGCATCGGACAGCGGCGCAGCCGGCAGCGCGCTGCCCTCCTCGACCGTCAGGCAACCCTGCATGGCTGCAGCGGCTTTCCGATCCCACTCGACCCGCTCCGCCGATATGCGGTCCACCTTGGCGAAGAACGCGCCTACAGCCTCCGCTACGGCCCGTTCGGCGTCTGCCAGGGGCAACCGCTTGACCGCCGCCGCACGAGGATACAGCGCCGCTTGGATGCGATTGCACACGGCAGTGGACCCGTTGGCAAGGATCACATCCGCCATGTCCGACTTGTCCCGCCGCCGAGCTTCCCAAGGCGTCGCTACTACCAGGTTAATCCCGGCCTGCCGCCATGCTGCTGTGGCCTTGTTCAGCGCGCGCGCCGCAGCCCCTTGCTTGGCATCGCGTGCCGGTGGGTTGTCATCGCTGATCGCCACCACGCGACGTCCTTGCGGCAGCTCGACACCGCCGATGCCGCCCAGGGCAATCCAGCATTCGTATCCCGTGCTCGACCACACAGCGAGGCCGGTTTCCGGACCCTCCGCCAGCAGCAGTGGTCCGGCGGCATCACCCGGCAGGCGCACTACGGCGCCGGCCTGCGGCCCGTTTGTGACCTTGACCGCCACCAGCCCGCGCTGCTCGACCTCCTCGACGCTGACCTTGCCGCCCGACGCGCCCAGGTGGATGCGCTGGATGCGCTGGACCGTGCCGTCTGCCCGCGTGGCGACCAAGACGAGGGCGCGATAGCCCGGGTGCCAGCGCACGGCGTCCGGCCAGCCAGTGGCCGGGCGCGGAATGCCGCGGACCTGCATCAAGTACCAGGAGCCGGGCGTGCCATCCGCCGGCACAGCATCCCGGGCGATATACTGCGCCCAGGCAGCGCCGGAGCGCCGTGCCTCCTCCGCTTCCGCCTGGCCGCGGGCGTCCGCCTCAGCCTGGCGAGCGCGACGATCAGCGTCTTGCTGCGCCCGCCGTGCCCGGTCAGCTTCGTTGTCCGGCAGCTCCGTCGGCAGTCCGGTCTGACCGCGTGCCCAGGCCACCGCGTCCGCAAACCCGCATCCATGTTGCTGCCGAATGAGCGCCAGCAGGTCGCCGCCTTCGTCGGACTCCTTTGAGTGCCAGATGCCGCGCTTTGCGCCGCGCAGCTCCAGCTTCAGGGAGCCTTTCGACCCCCAGCGCAGAGTGTGCTTCGTGCTCAACCCTTTGTTGGGGACGCCCAGCAATGCTTCCGCCACGCTACCGGCATCAGCCCGAAGCGCGGCGCGCAGCTCGTCCAGATTGTCGTCGCCGCCGTCCACTACGACAGCCCCCGCGCCCGCAACCCGTCCGCGATCTGTTCAAGCTTTGCTCGTTGTGCGGGCGTCAAGAGCCGACTCTTTTGCCGCAGGTCCATAACGAACCGCGTTTCCCAAGGCGTCAGCTCACCCAACCAGCGCAAGCAGGTCGTCAGGCTGTCGCTGTCCTGCCACCGGGAACCACGCCCGCCCTGTGTTCCACCTGGCGCCTGCCGTGTCCCAGGACCGTCTGCCAAAATCACGGCATCCCAGGTCAGCCCCTTATCGCGCACCAGTCGTGATGCCAGCGCTGCCGCCGCGGCACGTTCGCCGTCATGGGCTGATCCCAACATCCCCAGGATGCCGACCAACTTTCGCCGCTCCGCAGGCGATAGCGGCACCGTCATGCTTCGCCCGCCACCAGCAAGCGATTTGCAGTCGTGGCCAGCAGGAGCCCATCCGACACCAGTCGTCCGTCAATGCGCGAGAACAGCGGGCACTCCACCGCTGCTGGCCGCGCCTGGTTATCCACGGCGCGCAGGTGCGGCTGGACCGGCAGGCGCGGCCGGTGCCGATCCACGCGGACCTTGTTGGCGGCGTTCAATGCAACCCCGAGCGCGGTGGCATGACGGGATGCGCACCATCCGGTGGCAACACCCCCATGAACGGCAGTTTTGGGTTGCGCTCAAACAGGAAGGCAGCCCACTCCTGCGCCGCCACTGATGTGGTCTCGATCAGCAGCAGCCGGCGGACTTCCACCGCCGCATTGGCGGCCATTTGGTAATGCTCCGGCTTGCCGCCGGTCCCGTGGACGATGGCAAATGCTGCCCACGCCCGCAGCTTGGCGGCGCACGCCCAGGTGCCAGGGCCGGCCGGTTTGTAATCATCATCGCCGACGACTACGACGAGCGGGCGGCCTGACTTGCTCAACCGATAAAACAGCGGCTGCACCGTGTCCCGCTGTGGCCAGCAGACGTTCAACTCTCCCCGCATCACGCGGCGCAGCAGGGGAACATAAAAACCGGCGCCCGCCAGCTCCGCCTGTCCGATGACGCGGGCGACATCTTCCCGCTTCACTGCGAGGTCTCGCGTAGCACCTGTGCCCGCAACGAAAGCCGTTCCGCCGCGATATGGCAGTTACGGGACAGCAGCAGGTCAGCGTTGCGGTCCAGCCGGCAGGCCAGCGTGATGCGGCAATCAACGGTGGTGGTGGCGTTCGCGCCTGGCTTGCGTCGCCGGACGGGCGGCTTGTCGGATTTTAACGGTAAAGTCTGCATGAACATGCCTTTGGAGCATGAACGACGCTAGCGTTTAAGCCGGATTGGTCTTATGTACAGGTTGCCTGCCCGGGCTTTCTGTATCGCCAAACCCAGCTCCCGCCGTCACGTCGCCCGTGATGGTGTGGAGCTGGCCGCTTTAGGCGGCGGCGTGTTCGACCGCGGTGTGGGTCTGGGAGGTCGGCGCCAGGCCAAACGCAGCCGCCACCTTCGGCAGATCGCCGCGGCGAACGCTCCAGCGATTGCTCACCAACTGGTTTGCGGGGAACAAGCCGTTGATCGCGCCCTTGTAGAGCCGGTCATAGCCCGGTGCCTGTGCGGCAAAGCCGCCAGCAATCAACTCACGGTTAACGTGCAGGAGGGGGATGCGGTCCTCATCGGACATGGAAGGCTCCTAGGGGCTTAGGGTTAGGTCACTTGTCAGCAGTGACCAGCCCAGCCGAGGGAGCATCCTTGAAAAACTTTGTTTTCGCAGATACCTTCCGGAGCGGTGAGGCTGCCGGACCCATTGGCGTGGGCTGGTTACCGATGGACGCCGGCATCCCTTGGCGGGGGTGACCGGCGTTTTCGTATTCCTGGGAAGCCTTGGCGTGCTTCGTCGCGTCCAGGAATTGTACGCACGTAACTGCGTTGTGCTGGATGACCGTGTCGGCATACAGCTCAGCGCAGGCAAGCAATACATCACCCGTCAGCAGGGTGAGCCGGCGCATGGCAGGGCTTTCGGTCCCATTGGCGGCGTAAACGTGCACCGCAGGCGCATCTCCGACGCCAACCTGGATGATCGCCGAGCGCGGGTTGAGGCAGAGCTGTATCTGCCACGAACGTAGGATTTTGAGGCTGTCAGGCAGCCAATGCTCTCCCAGCGTGTAGGGGAGTGCCACTTTCTTGATCCAATCAGCAATCTGGTCTTCAAGAGTTGGCAGTGGCGGTGCCACGTCCGGATGGTTCTGCGATCCACGATACGGCAGACCACGAAGCTGCCGGATGGCATCGGGACCATCGCTGGGCTGCAAACCGGCAAAACTCATCAGAACCTTCGAAAGGTCGTGGTCATCAAAGTGAGCCGAGTTCTTGCCGCCGCCCCGTCCACCCGACGGCACGAACTTGGCACTACGGTCCGCGCGCAGGTACCGATCCACCGTTGAAGGCAGTTGCCCCAACAGTGGGGCGAGCCGGTCAATGACCTGGGCTGCGGTGCTCATACAAACAAACATAACGGACGCGTGCCGTCTGTCAAGCGTATGGGACGCCGGAACCGAACTATAATCAGTCTTTCGCGGAGCCATGTGGCCGCCCCGTGATTGCACCGGCACCCACGCTGTCACATCTAGAACGTAACAACCTTGCCAAGTCATCGCGCCTGCCTGGCCACCTCCGGCGAGGCCCGAATACTGCCATCCGCCAAGTCCCGGCGCCGACCCGGCTGCAGGAGCACGCGGGGACTGTCCGGGGACTTTACCGGGACTGCTGGCGAGTTTCCGTAATCGGTATTCTGCGTTGCTGCGGTGTAGACGCAATATACAGATGTCACCCTTGTGCCAGGTAGAGATGGCACCCTCCCCGGCGGTTGTGCCGTGGGAGGCTGGTTATGGTGATCATTTCTATGAGCAAG
>JAABUK010005666.1_pt1 | contig 19248 bp, 15 predicted proteins | sample 5559141 | NCBI WGS metagenome assembly JAABUK01 (sample SAMN10711869, study PRJNA513367) | rock metagenome | isolation source: Antarctica rocks | place: Antarctica: Victoria Land, Pudding Butte nord | collected 2016-01-03 | reverse complement strand
GCCCTGAATTACCTGGGATCCTATCTGGCACCCGGAACCTTCGATGAAGATTCCACACCTGTTGTGTTCCTGTCGAGTCTCCAATTGAGAGCGGCGTGCTTGCCTGCCCGTCTCACTGTGAGGACGTACCTGGAATTGGACAGCAGCTCAGAGTTTCCTAAGCGTCCTGTCCGCTCATTTTGGATTCCGCAGGGCAGGGGTGGGTCACAAGTTCCCAGACAAAAGCGTCTCGATCCAATCGAGATCGTGCTAAGTCTGGTACTAGTGTTCCCCGTGTCATACACTTGTACCAAGTGACTCGACACCTTAATACTCAACATGTCCTCTTCTTCCATGCTTCCTCCCCCTTCACCACTTGCTCATCGACGCACTCGAGTTGATACCAACGTACACTATCCTCCCTCTCCACCTTACTCGCCGGAATCATCACCATGTGCTGCTCGTAAGATGTCGCTGTTGAAGGGTGCCACCTTCCATGTCCCGTCATCACCGCCGACTGAGGACTCTCCCGTGTTGAGCATCCGTCACTTGGCTCGACGCTCGCCTACATGTTCGCAGTCCTCACTTATCAGCCTCCTGTTTGAGAAAGAGGACGGCGCTGCACGCTCCATCCAAGATTTCGAACGAACCTTCTCCGGAGCCCGAGGCAAACAGCGGGCCTACCGTAGAGGGACTGACGAATTTAGTGGCCGTCGTGCAGCATATATTCTGTCCAGCCTTCCATCGGACGAGGGCTTTCGATCATCAGCCAGCACACCCACTGACAAAGACCTGACGAGAGCTTTCGAGAGGGCATTCGACGTGGATAGCGGACTCGGATCTTCGATCAAGTCCGGGAGTGCGAAAGAAACACGTGTGGGTGTGGGAGGTGATACCTCTGAAGAAGACGGTCTGCCAGTGGAAGACTTGATTCAAGGTTGGATTGCTCGTTGTGTTCTCATGAACTCTGGCGCTATTGACACTCAAGTTGCAGGTGTTGTGAATAAGGCTCCCAAAACCAGGCAACGCAGTCTTGCATCTGATGCTCGGTCTGCTATTGTTCGGTCGATCTCACCCATGATCCTCAGCTCACCTCGACAACCACATCTAAGCACGTTCGCGCGCAAGAAGTTTGCCGACAACATCCTGCAACCCATTCTTCGGGAAGACCGTTTCAAGTTCTTCCACCCTCTCGTGTCACTTCTTGGTTCCAGAACCAACAAGACAATTAAATGCCTACGTGATCTCGAGCAAAGTCTCATCTTCGAGCCTCTGGTAAGCACCATTCTCGGATTCAACAATAATACAAATACTTACATTTCCTCTCCAACTCAAAAGAGGCTCGCAATCCCTCATACCCTGTACCGATCGTTTGGAGAGTTTTCCGTTCAACTCGTGCTCGAGACATTCCATCACCTCTCCGAGCCTGAACAGAGACGCGCATCTGATCGTCCATACGACAACGGATACTTCCTCGACCTTGTTCAACAAGTTGGAAGACTCGCAGCTCAGGTGGGCGCTGCCAGACGGGCTCGCTCCGGCCGAAGTGCCGAAGCAGCAGAAGTCGACGAGATGGATTACTCACCGTATGTTGTCACCGTCAACCCTGGCGTTATTCGAATCTCACATCACCATAGGGACGACGAAGTCACTCTTGAGGGCGGTCTCAGCGAAACTGGGCGCCCCGCCGAGCTTGTCAGGTGGAAGAATGGACAAGGGGTATCTCTCCGTACCAACGAACGCTATGAAGCACAGCCTATCATCAAACGCCAGCGAAGCAATGATTCACTTGATGATGACGCTGAGCGATCGATGGCGCGGCGCAAGAAGAATGCAGAGCCGAGAATTACCGAGTTAAGATGCTCTGACAGGACCTGCGACAAGATTTTCAACCGAAAATGCGACCTTGCGAAGCATGAGAAAACTCATTCTCGGCCATTCAAATGCCCAGAAAAGACTTGCAAATACCACGACCAAGGCCTCCCCACAGAAAAAGAGCGAGACCGGCACGTGAATGACAAACATTCTTCCAACCCCCGCTACTTTCACTGCAAATATTGCCCTTTTAAGACCAAGCGGGACAGCAATTGTAAACAACATATGGAGAAAAAGCACGGCTGGACCTATGAGCGAGTCAAGGGAAGCGCTAAATCAATGAGGACTCCTCAGCAAACTCCCCAGACACCAAACATGTCAACGCCGGGTGCTTCTGATGATTGGGGAAACACTTCGGTTTATGGTAGTGATGGTGGCAGCAACTTTACGCCTTACACAACGTCGCTAGATGACTTTGGTGACACGATGCAGGCTCCGCCAGACCCTTACCAGGTGTCTTTGTTTCCACCACACCCCCAGCCTCTCCCTCAGAGCAGAGCGTACGGCTACGTCTCCCCTGAGCTCAACTTCAACTCCCCACCGTATGGTACGGTCTTTTCAGCACCCGTCCCAGAAAGTATAGACTTCCCCTCATCGTATGGCCACGGCCAGAGCTACGTCGATCCGCCCTTGACGCCGGCATATACCACTGGGCAAGCCTTCAATGTCACTCCTTCCGACCCATTGCACATTGACATCGATTATCACGACAATTTCTCCACCATCCCGGCAACTGGTGGCTCTCTTTCTCTCCAGCCGCAGTCTGGGAATCCTTCAATTTCCGAGATATCTCCTATGGTGACAGAAGACGACCTTTTCCATTCACCTCAGCAAGCAGTCCATCCTACTGATTATACGATGTCCAACAATTATGCGGGCATGGCAGATCTCCCTAACGATGATTTCGCGTTGTTTGGTGCCTCTGGTGATCCCAGTATGGTCCCCTCGACTGCAGCAATCTCTCCATATGAGCCCATGGACTTGTTCGGCAACATGGAGACGGAGTACACCGACTCGCAGCTTGGACGCTACGTGAATCTCTAGTCGACTTGGGCTGGATGCCGGGAACCTCGACTTGGGTGGATTAGAAAAAGACTACGTGAAGATAGTGAGGTGTAAATGCAAGGTCATAAGAGGCGTCCGGTTTCAATTTCTACCTTTCAACTCAGTGATGGGACAGTCAGTGTGGTCGCAGTGTTCTTGTATATTCTCTGTTTTCACGTTTTTTCAGTACTCCACCGATCTCACAAAAAAAGATGACAGGTGTCGAGAGGAAGACGATTGACGAATGGTGAGTGGAATGAAGCTGAGGCTATGAATATCAGGGTCTCGAGCCATATAAGCTCCCATCTCAATGACAATCAAGATACAATCAAACTCAAACTTGCCCAGGAGGAAAGAGTGAGCTTCACAAACATTGACATGCTCTATAACCACGTCTTGATTCCAAGAAGTAGTCCTCACCCTGTAAGGCGGAAATTGTGGCGGGCCATTTCTCCAAGACTTGGCAATCAAGGCTTGAACGTACCTCGGCAGCGGATTTCCAGAATTGGCGTGTCATGGGGCAGGCACTCCGACTCGCGTGAAGAATTTATCATCCGCTCGTAGGTCTTGAACTCGACGAGACGCCATGGATGGTGTTTTGTTTGAACCAGAGCATCCGAAGAAGCGGAAGAGAAGGCAATCCAATGAACGACCTTTGTCCGCCCGCTTCGTCCTGGATGACAGCTTGCGCGGGGATAGTGGTGTTGTTTCCGAAGATCTGTGGTATAAGCTGGATGCTTTGGAGACAGACAACTATGGTATGGCAGTTTTCAACTTGCGCGAGGAAAACCACTAAGACATTCACTGTAGGAGCAAGCTTGCCCCGTCGTGCTGATCGAGAAGAGGATACCAACTTCGTTGCGATACGCCCCTGGGCTCCTCTCGTTGCGATCATTGAATACATTCCGTGGACAATTCTATGCGTACAGAAGCAAGATAGGAGCGATATACACGATGACGAGGGTGCTCAAAGCACGATTCGATTTCCTACGAATTCGTCCTCTAGTCAGTCTTTCCTAGAGCAACTTAATATACTAGATCCCAACCGACATCTCAGTCCCCTCTCTAGCGCCGTCGAAGTTCGAGTCGTGAATGTGAGACCGTTGATTCTCGATACAGTATTCGTGACCGTGGAGAAGGATCTCATCGAGAACGTTGATGTTGCGCAGAAAAGGTTCGGAGGAGGGTTCTATGGTGCTCAGCCAAACGGTATCAACGACCGAACCCGGTCAAAAGTAGACAAGACCAAAAATGCCCCTGGGGCATATTGGAATACCTCTGGGTCATCCCACAGCCGTCTAGCGAAAGTCGTGCGAGACGCTATTGCGATGCCTCCCATTATACATGTGGGCGACACATTAGCTCTTCCTTTGCCTTCACATCCAATCACACATATCCCCTCTCCACCTGCCTATGTCAGTGCTTGTGAACCAGTCACTCAAGGGTTAATATCTTCCAGCACCCGGATCGTTCTCGTTCAGGATCAGTCTCTTTCAGACAAGACCACAAAAGGTGCATCAACAAAAACGGCAACGCAGCGCGTCTTCGAAGAAGATGCCGAGGACACGTCCAACGAGCAATTCTATTCCGCCGCAGAGGATAGAGAAGATGAAGTTGACTCTGAAGCAGACGAGTTCTCTGATCAATCTGACACTGATCAGTCGTCGCAACATGACAGCGATGACATTTCAAATGATTCCCTGGAGGACATGATATCCCTGCGTGCTCCTGACCTACCCTCCCAGCGATTGGGAATGTTGTCTGGCACTGCAGATGCCACTCCTCGACCTGGCGGCCGAAGTTACACAGGCCCACACACGCCAGGGTCACTGTATTCCAGCTACACTACTGCGACAGCGCGGGCCGGATCCCGACCTGGCAAGGTCTGCCGAGCAGAAGCATTGTTGCAAAGGATACCAATCGCGGCATTGCATCCCAAACCAAGAGAGGAAGACGACGATCAGTCATTCATCTTCGTTGATACCAATGCTCTCACAAAGATTGGCTGCTTCTCTGGGGATTGGGCGCGGCTTGAAAAATGCAAACAGCCGCATTCGAATGGAATCATGTCGCTTAACTTCGACAGCATTGGACATTTTACCGAAGACCCGTCTGATTGGAGAGCAGTGCGCATCTTTGGTCTACCAAACCTTGCTCCCCGTAAGCCACACTATGCATTGGGTGACAGACACACGTCTATATCTAGGCTGCCTTCGCCTTCCTTGGCTCCTGTAGTGTACATACCACCTGTACTTCTACACAATCTGGGCGCGCCTAGCTTCGTGAAGGTGTCAACATTACCCAAACCAGAGTCGTCCATCTTAAATACTCCAGTGGACCCACCTCTAGCCAAGGAAGTCAGACTTCGCAAGATTTCAACGCCAAAGAGTACCAAAAAGGAGGCACAGTCAGCTCTTTTCGCAACCTTGAAACATTATTTCCAGCTAAGTCTTCGAACTTTAAAAACAGGTGATATAATCGCCATCCCATACGATGAGGAGTTTGGTAGAGCCATGTACGATGTTGGCCAAACTGCCGAAAATAGCGGAGAAGATATTGTCGTCGCTAGTCTTGGGTCCGCATTGTCAGGCAGAGGCAGCAAGCCCAGTATCGCCTGGTTTGCTGTAGAACAAGTCGTCCAAGAAGATACAGATAATGTGAATGGCCACTTGGGCCAAAAGAGCCAATGGGGCGGTATTGTGATGATCGACTCCTCGAGAACAAGAATGGCACAGGCTGGCAACAGCGTTCAAGGCATTCCAGAACACCTGGCGAGCAATGCCGCTGTTTTCCTCGGTCTAAAAGAGCCTCCCCCAGGGCTGTCACTTTTGCCCCTGAGGCTGGGGTCTGGTGGATCAAAATTGCAGCCATATGTCTCGCCACTGCAAAAGCGTCTTAGCGATCTCGTTTCCGCCGCAACAAGCCCGCGTGCGTTATCGTTAGGCTTGCCTCCGCTGGCAATCCTTCTTCATTCTACTCAGCGTCAGATAGGCAAGTGGTATATCGCTTCATCCGCGTGCGCTGCAGCCGGCGTGCACCCTTTCACTATTTCGGCTGGTGATCTTTTGGCCGATGGCGGATCGTCCAATGGAGGCGGTGATGTAAAGACGGAAATCTCTTTGAAAACCAGAGCTGAACGTGCTTTCAGTTGTGGGGCTCAATTCACCGCACTGCTGATAACTCATTTAGAGCTGTTGACGGCTGACCGCATGATTCCAACACTCTCAGAAATGATATCAGATTCGCGTTTTCTTATTGCCACCACCACCGAGCTGGACAGAATCCCTGATGGCATACGAAGTCTCTTCACCCACGAGCTTGAGTTGAGCGCGCCAAACGAGACGGAAAGGGAAGGCATACTCCATAATGCTTGTCTACAGCAAGGTCTGCGGCTCGATGCATCAGTTCATCTTGACGCCGTGGCTCTCAAGACAGCCGCATTAGTCGCTGGTGACCTCATTGATGTTGTCTATAGAGCGTCACTGGCCCATGAACGACGAGTGGAGAAATTAGCAGTGGCCAAAGGGGTTTCCGTAAACGATGCTCAATACTCTGGCGGCTCATTTGTTGCGAACGTGATCGCGGCAGACCTCAATGAGGCAATTGGTCGTGCTCGCTCCACCTTCTCAGATTCGATTGGAGCGCCCAAGATTCCCACAGTGACCTGGAAGGATGTTGGCGGTCTAACTGATCAGAAGTCATCCATCATGGAAACCATCAGCTTGCCTTTGACTCGTCCCGAACTCTTTGCCAAGGGTATGCGAAAGCGTTCTGGCATCCTCTTCTACGGGCCACCTGGTACTGGAAAGACTCTACTCGCCAAAGCCATTGCGACAGAGTTCAGCTTGAACTTCTTTTCTGTCAAGGGTCCCGAATTGCTCAACATGTATATTGGTGAGTCGGAGGCAAATGTCCGCAGAGTCTTCCAACGAGCCAGAGACGCCAGACCATGCGTTGTTTTCTTCGACGAACTAGACTCCGTGGCTCCGAAGCGCGGCAATCAAGGTGACAGCGGTGGCGTCATGGATAGGATAGTATCTCAACTTCTAGCCGAACTAGATGGCATGTCCAGCGGTGGCTCATCTGATAGTGATGGTGATGGTGCTTCGAACGGCAGTGCTGGCGGCGTCTTTGTCATAGGGGCTACCAATCGGCCCGACCTATTGGATCCAGCTCTGCTTCGACCTGGTCGTTTCGACAAAATGCTGTATTTGGGAGTGTCGTCGACGCATGAGCAGCAAGTCACAATTTTGGAAGCACTTACGAGGAAATTTGCATTGGATACGAACGTGGATCTGACCCGAGTGGCGTCGAGGCTGCCGCTTACTTACACAGGAGCCGATCTTTACGCACTGTGCTCAGATGCTATGCTCAAAGCTATCACAAAGAAGACGAAGCAAGTCGACGTCAAGGTGCAAGAGGCGAGCTGGGCTAGGGGAGAGGAGCTCAGTACGGCGTATTACTTCGATCACCTAGCAACGCCGGATGACACTACTGTTATCGTTGGGGAGGATGATTTTATTGCTGCCCAGTCGGAGCTGGTTGCAAGTGTCAGGTAGGCCACGTGTTGAGATATAGACTGGAAAGCTAAGCTAACGGACCATTTACAGCGCAAAAGAGCTTGCTCATTTTGAAAGGATACGCAATCATTTCGAGCAGCAAGACGTGTCCAGCAAAGCAAAAGAAGCAAAGTCGACCAACGGACCACCTCGGCTGACGACGTGGTCTTCGCTACCAGTGCGCCAGCAGAACTCATTGCATGCAAGGCAGGAGACGGCAGTTCATGCTGATCGTACCACAGCCGTCAAAGGCAAAGGAAAAGGAAAGGTAATCGCCAACCCAGACTCCGGGCCTGACGACAGCGGCGGTAGCGATCATCATGATTACAAAAGCACTTCTATGACGAATGGGACTGTAAATGGCCACAGGAAGAAGGGCACGGGCAAAAGCGTGGCGCCAATGGCGGATGGATTTGTAGATACCGAAGAAGAGGATCTATATTCCTGATTGTATCTCTTGCATAGCGAGATCTTTACAGCCTCATTCTCACAAAATTGGGGCTCAAGAAGGAACCGAGGTGGTTTTCAGACACCTGCGAAAGAATAAAGAGTTTTGGAGTGTGTCGATCTCATGGCCCGCTTCAATCGCTTGACTGGGGCCTCGTGACAAACTGTCCAGGTCGGAGTCAAACGACCTCAGGCCGTGATCTCCTTAGCCATAATACCAGTAGGAAGTACACATGGTGATACCTGCAAACTTTCCTATCATGGGGCATATCTCAGATGTATAGGAACTTAAACTTCCCAGCCTCATCACCTGCAAGGGGACAAAGTGGAAGTCGTTTGGGCTTGGCGTTCCCGATTTAAATCCACACTCATTCTGGACGCATAGTTTCCCGCCCCAGATATTCAGTCATTCCTAACATCTATCTCCTTTGAAAGTCTTACCGTGCTGACTATCGTCTCTGTTCTCAACTCTTTTCCTCCAACAATTTCTGCAGTCTCTCGGAAAGCGCCATCCAGGACACGTGCCAGCAACGGTGCCTGAGTGACTGAGGCTGAGGCTGACCACCCTCAATGTTCTTTGTTCACATTCCCAACATCCACGCCGCCCATCGCATGACTCACAATTCTAGACACAATGATCATCTCCAGGAGTCATTCCCCTAGCGATTTTGAGAGGGTCTATTCAGCTGCAGAGTAGCCTCAGAGGAGCCCATAGGTTCCTGATGGTTGGCCGAGCTATCTTGGTAGGAAGATGAACTGACCTTTTCCATCAAATTCTCTGTGTGAAGTATGTTTGCTTCGCTCTCATTGTCCCTATGGAATTTCTGCGTCTCAACTGTCATCAAGTGATGGAACCCAAATGCAACTTTGCTATCACAAAGGACTGATGAAATAGAAGGCAGCCGATGCCTGAGGAGTATCGTCGACGATCGATGTCCGAATGTCAGGGAATGTAGGTCAGATCGTTGGTCGAGATGGGCTGTGTCTTATATACTGTTTGCCTGGACGGCGAACGAAGGATATCATGTGGTTGGAACAGAGTCACAATACTTCAGTGTCAGTATCTACTGCCACAAGCATCTGACCTCATCACCTTCGAAACCATCTACATATTGGATTTCCGTTTCTGCGGCATTCGGTCTAGTTAGATTGTATTCGAGCTTCGTTACTGTCCTTCTCACGAGCGTTCTCATAATCTTTGAAATCACCCATCTTCTTCTTACTCTCTAAGGAGACTTCACAAACCATGCCTCTGGTCACTCTCCAACAGTTCTCCTCCCCACCCCCAGGCCAACGCCTCAGATATGAGAAAGGTTGGACCTATGTGGAGCGTCGACCAGGACATCGCACCGAGCTTTGCCGGACAATCCGCTCTCGAGCACCCAGCCCGGAAATCATACTATCACCACCACCACCACCACCATCCCTCGAGGAACAATATCACTGGCACAACTACAAGTGTTACTACCCGGCCCCGGAACCAATCATCATACCCCGCTCACCACGGCCAAAACCCCCGCCCCAAGCTCCCCTTCCAGCACCGACACCACCATCTCCCGTTCCCACCACAGATCCCAAGACCGCCGCCGACGCCGCCGAGACCGCACGGCTTCGCGCCCAATTAGTCGCCATGCAAGAAGCCAACGAAAAGCGACGCCGCGACGACGAGGAAGCCAAACGAAAACGGGCGATCAAGTTGCTCTCATCCCTTCCTCCGCACTCCGAATGGGAGCGAGAACGTGCTGCTAAAGAACGTCAACGTGAACGTGAACAACGGCGCCAACGAGAACGAGAGCGAGATCGCGCCCGAGAACGTGATCGCCAAAACGAACTACAGCGAGCACTAGATCGTGCCAGAGAACGCGAACGAGAGCGCGATCGTCAACGAGAGCGAGACCGACTATGGCGAGACCGTCAACGAAGGAACCGAGACCCTGTGAGATGTCCCTCATCCTGCTCCTCAACCTCATGCCCATTCTCCTACCCGTTCCGACCGCGATATCCCTCCCCCTGTGCGAGTCCGAGGAGTCTGGCTTTCCGTTCCGCTTCGGCTTCTGACGAGCGCGATAGGTGTATCGGTAGGAGGCGGGAAGATCATGGTCGATGCCGAGGCCGAGGCCGACATGATGAGAGGTGCATCTATACTTCTTGTCATGATGCGGATGTAGTGGAGAGGATTCCGAGGAGGTATGCTGGGTATTGAGTAGAGGTGATTTATGATGGCATGTGGGTTGGGAATGGTGTTGAATGGAATCCGGCTGGCTTGGCTGGGCCGGGTCAATGGAGTCTTGGGCATGGCTGGACGGACGCACGGATGGCTTTGATAGGTGATACCCCTGCGTAAGGCGTTGTTCCTTTCTGGGCACAGTCACCAGACTGGCCGAGTCTGGTTCCCTCGGGAAAAGGGGACGAAAGGAAGTGGCTTTGATTCTTCTCTTAGAAGCCCACAAGCTCAACTTATGAGTTAGTCATGGAGGTGCTGCCACGGTCAGACTTCTACTCCGTCAGATCTAACTAATCCGATGTCACTGAGTTACAATACAATGCCTTATCGATTAGATTGATAAAGTGGTCAGTAAACAGTTGCTGATCATTACGTACCCACTTTCTTGGTGTCTCTTGGCTGAATACTATTCAAGGTAACTACTGTCTCCTTGATTAGCTGCTCAGTCTTCAGTGATCATCGCGCATTTCCCGCCGTTGCGGGGTGGGGAAGGTAGCCTCATGATTTCTGCTGATGGAGGGTTGGAGGTGGTGTAAGTGCAAACTTTTTAAAGTGGTAGGTAGAAGGGCGTTGAGGAGGAGGTAGAGGGGGCGCGATGATGAGGAGGTACGAAATAGGTCTATGGAGAGGTATGGAAGGCTTTGGTGAAAAGATACCGCGGTAGTTAGCTACCCACTGTACCTGGACCCTAAGGATCATTGGAGTCTCCCCCATTGAATCGGACTCAAACGCGGATTTTTGTGCCCTGGATTAGGTGGCCATAACGAGGGACAGTAATGAAGTAATGGATTGAGGTATGATGTACGCAGGAACATGGAACCAAGTGAAGCGTCATGAACTTAGCTTGACAACGCGACTGAACAGGCAATAGCTAGTACGTCTTGATCGTTGGACGATGGGGGTCCTGCGACAACGAACGCCACCATGAAACAAGAACCCTCGACTTCGTAGAGCCGCAAAGCAGCAACACATGATGCCAAGCACAAACGGGATAGGCTGCTCGATTTCGGTAAGCTTGAAGCCATGCCGTGAGGTCCCTGCCGAGAGATATGCAAGATCATTTGTGTTCGAGTTGTCCACGGTGATCTGCGATGTCAAGAGATGCTAGGTGAGCGACCGACGCCGGTTGAGTCGGAAGTTCTTCGCTATCTCTTGGAACCACCTTCAGCACCTCGTCGACCATCTTCATCTTCGCCTTCCATGGAAAAAGCGGGTAACCGTAGACCCAATCTCCATCACGATGCAATTCGAAGCTAATTCAAAAGTGGTGTCGTCTTTCACAATTGTCGTGCAGGCAGGGAATGCATGTCGTACTTTGAGTTGTACGACCTCGATTTACGTGATCCGCGGAGCAGGAACTGTTCATATAGTCGCTCCAGTTGGTGCTTGATAGCCGCGTCGAGAGTTGCTGGTTTTACCGCGAATCGTTTTGCAAGATGTCCAACGGGAACACCGCTAAGGTAGCTCACGTTCTGCTCCGCGACGGCGTTCATGAACTTGTGCCAGTTCCGGGCTGGTAGTGTCATGTAACTGCCCAGGTCGAGGATCTGGAGAATGTTGTGCGTTACCCAGATCATGAGCGTTGTCTTCGCAATTTCGCGTATCTTCAGCTGGGCCACAGTCAGGATACGGTAGGGTTTCTCAAAGGTGGTCTCTTTCTGCTCTCTAAATGCCAGCACTCGCGATTTCGATGGGATACGTTGTCCCGCATGCCGCGACAAGCGTTCTCGAAGGGCCAGCTCGAGCTCGAGGACGCTATCAGGAAGTGTTGTTTCGATAACATGCAGGCGCCTCTTGCCAACAACGTATTTCAAGGGCTTTCTTGAAAATAACCTCAGATTGCAGACAGTAACCGAACTCGAGGAAGAGTTGCGGAGCATTGTGATAGTGCTTCTCTAGATCACCGATTTTCAGGAAGGCTTGATCGATCCTCTAGGAAGCATTGTCCAGAATGCTGTGAAGATGCGAAAAGTATATGAGATCTGCAAGGAAGAGGATGTTTTGGTCTGGCTCCATCAAGTCCGGTAACCTGATGCGCCTGCCATATATTAGCTCAAGTTCGCATCTGTGAACATCAAAGACGCGCGCGCGAGCGAAACGTTCTGCGCAGCGGCAGCATAGCCAATCCTCCCCGCATGCGCACTGTTCATTGCTACGAGCCCCATGACCATTTTGACCAGAATATCGCGTCAGGAGACCGGTATAGAGATTGTTGTATAGCTGTCATTCGATTCTGCCGCCCCTTTCGCCTATGGGGCTTGAGCTCAACAGACACCTGCCACGCAGCGAAGATTAGCATATAAACGGACAGTCAAGCCACATCAGGTTCAGGCTTTGTTGGAATGAAACGAACCTTGGTTGTAAGAGCGAACGTTGCATGTTCTGGGTCTTTGGAATCAGTCGTGATGTACAGCATCCACAGATGAGCTCCCTCTTCACTAGGCCCTAGGACCTCGAGGCTTGCTCCACCGGTCTGCAAGCAAAGCTCGAAAATACGATGATTTGTCGAAAAGGACTTTTCTGTGAACGAAAAAAAAGTCTGGCGACTGCGACGAAGTTTGATGACAACGTCGCCGCCCTCAGATTGAACGGAGTTGCTTTCCATGTCGATAAGACTCCACGAGACAGTCCACTCAAGATGCAGATAACGTAGTGTACATAGACAGAAAGTAATGGACTAATGATTCCGTAACGCTGGGGACTATGGTAAGCCAAGCTTATGATAATAAATGTGAGGACATGAAGTGTTTTTCATGATGGCGAGTCACAGTACCCAGTGATGAGCCTTCAGGAAAGACTGTAGCCGAACCGAAAGTGTTTTCCAATCCCCTGTGGGCGACAGCTCAAGGCTGAAGGAAACAGACAATATGATTATTAGACGAGCACAACAGCAACAGAGAGACCGACGGCTGCCAAAACTCAGAAGACGAGGAAATGAGGAAGCACCTGTCATAGTGCTTTGAGCACAACTGTGAGTGCATGCCTGAAGGTGCCCATTCTGCCTCCAGAGCGTTTCATATACTTGTACATATTCTTCTTCTTCGCCAGCTTATTGCATGGCGTTCAGGTTTCGGTTGAGACTGCGACATCTTTATAGCCAAAGCAAGAAATCTGCAACGAGATGGCAAGCTTTGCCACGACAGTTCCACAGAATAGTGTGTTTGGCAGTAGAAGCGTCTCTGCAGACTGGAAATTCCAGCTACAACGCCTAAACCCAATCCATGAAGACTTCACGAACGTGCCTTTCCAAAAGAACACCCTGTTGCCCGATTCAGCGTCTTAGATTTGTTGTCGAGCAGTTAGAGTGTAGACTGACTGAAAAAGGCTCCCACAAGGCCCTCTGATTGGGGGTTTACACCCGTTCAAAGGGTTTCTGATGTTTCAAGAATCGTCCGACTGGACGCGAAAGCCTGCGTCCTTCCTGCAACTCGACGCTAAGCATTCATGTCCAGCTTGGATGAGCCTGACCTAATATCGAGATTGTGATGTGCAACAGTGACTGATTTGTCCTGGTACTATAGCTTGCTTTGCCTACTCTCAGGTGGGTTTCCGCTGGCCTGCTTGGCTTTTTGTTGCCAGGCAAACCCGATGGTCTTGCCCAAACCTGGTTCGACGACCACATTCACGACGCAGACCTTCTCCTGCTCATGGTAGCTCTCTCTGGTTGCACGTTCTAGTTCCTCTTCACTGCGTACGAAGAAGCCTCTTCCGCCTACCATTTCTGCCAGCTTCTCGTATCTGGTCTCGTACCAGAGGCTTGTGCTGCGCAAGCCTTTCTTCTTGCCAGACCCATCCAATCCGGCTTCATTTGCAGCTGTCTGCTTCTGCAAAAGCTCCCAGTCTTCAGCATTGGCAGTGTCTCCATGATACACACCACTGTTGTTCATCACAAAAATGATGATGGGCATTTTCTGGCGCTGCATTGTCTCAATCTCCATGGCGGAAAAGCCTAGAGCAGAATCACCCTCAAGCGCCACTATTTTCTTCCTCTGACCTTGCAGAGCTTGACCATGGGGCAGATTGTATGCGGCATATGCAGCAATCGAGTAGCCCATGCCCACTCCCATGGTCGCATAAGTGCCGGCATCAAGACGCTGTCGAGGATGATGCAATGGAAAAATACTTCGTGAGATGTCCATCGTGTTTGCGCCTTCAGAAACATAGACAACGTTTCCTCCCTCAGGTGGGCTGAGCGTGTGTAAAGTCTCTTTTATGATATGAAACGCTCGTTGATACGTAAGTGGCGATCCGAGCTTGGTGGTGGCTAAAGCCTTGCTTTCGGCTGCCTTCTCATTTTTCGAGGCAGCAGCAGACAGCTTGCCCAAAAATGAGTTACTATCTTTCCTTGAATTGTCGGAGAATGCCCGCCAGCCACCCAATTGCTTTTGTAATTCTTGGACAAACGCGCCAATATCACTCACAAGTCCAACATTAGCTTCACCAATACCATTGGTCCGACTCAATTCCTCAGCCGAAATATCGACTTGGAAGATCTTGACATCTGGTCTAAACTTTGGTGGCTCTCCAAAATGGAGAATCCAATTCAGCCTGGCGCCTAGGAGTATGATAAAGTCTGCTTCTTTCAGGGCAGTGCTTCTTGCGGACGATGCGTTCAGATGCGAACTGTCTGGGATAACTCCTTTCCCCATAGGTGTAGGAAGAAACGGCATGTTAGTCGAAGAGATCAAGGTGTTTATGGCGGTTTCTGCGCGGGCATACGCAGCACCCTTCCCTACTATGACAAGGGGTGAGCTGCATCCTTTGAGCAGCTTCACTGCTTCAGAGACAATGGCAGGATCGGGGTGTGGTCTCGTTGGCTGCTGCATGGGTGCCGATATGAGCCTTGCTGGTAGTTGGGACACCTCATCCATGATGAGGTCTGCCGGCAGATCCACGAAGGTGGGCCCTGGCCGCCCTGCCCAGCAGGCGTGGTAAGCCCTGCGGATAGCATCTGCCACAGCATCAGGCTCTTTCGAAGAGGGACGAACAGCGAGCTTGGTATGAGGAGTGAGAAACGAGACCGCATCTAATTCCTGGAAGGCGCCTTTCCCAGTGAGGTTCGTTTCTGAAGAGCCAGCGAGGAATAAAGTGGGAAAAGCATTGACAGAGGAATTGCCAATCTGCGTCCATCACAGTCAGCATTGCTAACATCTGCTCATCGGGAATTGCGGCTTACCCCTGCCAATCCATGGAGAACACCTGGTCCTCCAACCAGCAGGCAAACTCCGGGCTTGCCTGTTAGATAGCCATAAGCACTGGCAGCGTAGCTGCAAGCCTGTTCATTCCGGAAGCCAATGAAGCGAATGCCCAGGTTAATGGCCTCTTCCGCAATGTCAACGACGGGGATGCCCACAAGACCGAAGATGACGGTTACGCCTAGATCGCGGAGGGCGAGGGCAATGGCATGAGCACCGGTCGAGGATGACATTGTATGCTGAAAAAGTCAAATATGCAGTTAAGTGCCTGTCATCTGTGCAGCATTCTTCGTCTAATCCCAAGTACTCTTGGCAGCCGAGGTTGGTCCTTAGTTGAATTTCGTTGCGTTTGTCCGAGATTGTAGCATGGACACGCACTCCTCTAAATGATCGAGAACTCTCCCATACACCCGTGCAACACAACGGTGCTGACCTTTTGACCAAAACGACGGAACACGACTGCAGAGTCAGGACCTTGTATAGTATTGCCAAGTCTAAGCCACGGCACCGCGAATAAAAGCGGCGGGTGCAGCTCAACTCGGCCCGAATTTCTGCCGCGGTTTCACCAATATCATACATCTTAGTGGTCCGAGTTACAGACCTTACGGGTATGCTCGCTCGTTAATGCAATCCTCGCTCCTCGATGATTCCAGCATCAGGATCAGGCACTTGGTGCTTGATCTGTAACTGTCAAGCATCAAGTAGCTACCGAATTGACCTGAGGCGCAGGCACTTCGACGGTGACTGTTGTAGATCCTCCTTGGCAGCTGACTCAGCCCCAGCCTATTCTTGACTTGCATTATAATTCTCTGGCTTCGAAGTCAACTACATACGGTCAAAAGAGGAGACAAACTAAATGACAGCCATGATGAAAGCCGCGGTAGTCCACTCAGCCGGTGGAGCCTCAGTCCTCAAGCTTGCGCAGATCCCCGTTCCTTCGCCCAGAACCGGGCAAGTTCTCATCCGCGTCAAAGCGTTCGGACTCAATCGCTCTGAATTGTTCACTCGACAGGGCCACTCGCCGGGAGTCGAGTTCCCACGCGTCCTCGGCATCGAGGCTGTAGGACTCGTCGAAGATGCGCCGGGAGGCGAGTTTGAGAAGGGGACCGTCGTCGCGACAGCGATGGGCGGCATGGGAAGGGATTTTGATGGCGGATATGCCGAGTTCACTTGTGTGCCTTCCGCACAGGTCCAGGACATCACTACGACGACAAAGACGAAGCTGGCTTGGGAGGTTGTTGGTGCTATGCCGGAGATGCTGCAGACGGCTTACGGGTCGCTTATGAAGTCTCTGCGCCTCGAGAAAGGTGATCGGTTACTCATTCGGGGAGGGACCACCTCTGTTGGGCTTGCTGCTGCTGCTATTGCGAAAACTCGGGGCGCTTTTGTTGCGTCGACGAGTCGGCGGGCGGATCGAGAGGAGATGCTACGAGCTAATGGGGCTGATGTGGTTTTGGTCGATGACGGCAGCGTCGGCCGCAAGGTTGGAGATCTGGAACGTCCATTTGACAAAGTGCTTGAGTTGATCGGCACTACAACGCTCCGGGATTCACTCCAATGCGTCAGGGAAGGTGGAATTGTTTGTATGACTGGCATTGTGGGCAATGCGTGGTTGCTAAATGACTTCAGCCCGATGGAATCCATCCCATCTAGCGTTTGTCTGACGAGCTACAGCGGAAGCGACGAAGATTTCATGCGGACGCCCTTGAATGACTTGGCCGAGCAGGTTGCGGCGGGCGAGTTGAAGTTGCAGATTGGGAAAGTCTTCAAACTGGATGATATCGTCGAAGCCCATTCTTGTATGGAAGAGAATAAAGCTTGCGGAAAGATTGTTGTTCTCACATAGAATGGTGTACCTTACGTGACCAGCCCATGCACATTATTGACAGTACATCTTGAAATACAACCGGAATAATATAGATATTATAAGATGATGATCTTACTAAGCGCCTAATACGATTCTATCTATGGAATACCGTGATTACCCAAAATGGGGACTGGTAGTCGTCAGGAATACGTATAAAACGTGGTAATTTCTGCTATTCCTTAGGTAGACCTGCTGTTCTTGGGCCACAGGAAGCTTTCCCAAGGAGTGAAGTGGTAATTCACGCCAGGACTGTTCGTCGACTCTTGGGACTGTTCGTCGACTCTTGGGACTGTTCGTCGACTCTTGAGACTGTTCGTCGACTCTTGGGACTGTTCGTCGACTCTTGGGACTGCATGCCACGAAATTATCTCCGTCCCATTCTACTGTGTCAATACTTTCCGAAATACCGTTGGCACGGGGCTCGAGCACAAGCATCATAGCGACCAACGAAAGACGACATTTGCAGGTTGCGTTTAGGTGTGTTGTAGGCCCTGTGTATGATCAGAGTTGTGACGTATGTGAGCACTCCCGGAAGGAGTACTAGAGCAATGTCTGCAAGGATAATGAAAGGAACAAAAAGTATGAGTTCGAAAACAAGTTCCAAGAGGAGGTCTTGGAGACGGAAAGACTCGTTCTGTAGTTCGTGATGGAGTCTCTGTGGAGTTTTTGCAACAAAGTAGGGTGTAGCGCATCGACGTATAAAGTATTTAAGCACCTTCTCTTTCTTGAGGTGCTCCCATACGCTCACGCAAAGACGGCCGAGAACAACCTCCACATATGGCCGTGCCTCCATGGTAACACTCTGGAGGAGCAAAAGATTAAGTTCCATCTTGCACCCAGGGATCAATGAGCTTCGTAAATCCAACCACAGCCCTGAGGGAGGTAGGTTCAGCGACAATTCAGGTACTTGTAGAAGCACAAGGACTTGCAGCTCTGCATGATTTGGTGAGCTCTCGAATCTTACCTCAATCTTCGCAACGAAGCCGTAGAAGTATAACAGGTTGTGATCGACCGTTCTGAGTGATGTTCTATGGGATGGATTTACGGCCATCTCCCTTGTGCGGCCACGGGTGTCACTTCCGCCACAGTGGAACAGGAAGCGCCATAGACTTCGCTACGTACCCCTTCGATGTCAGTGAGAGGCAGGCTGACTTTGTTGTCTTGCAGGTGTTGTGGCTCGTGATTTGGTGCCATGCGATGAGAGATGTCTTGGACCGCTTTGAAATCGAGACACGAACTTTATGCAAACCAACTTGGATTGCGACTCTTGGAAATGATTCTTTTCTGGCCTGAAGTGCATTGTTGATGCTGGCTTCTGGTCCATACTCAACAGCAAACCTCCCAAGAGGCTGAGTCGCGCAAACAATTCATACTCTTGGCATAGATCTATACCCCCGGAGCGGAAATCCCCGCCGTGGATGTAAAAGCAGCGCAGGGCTTGGGAGTATGCGATCCTCCCTCACCAAGGCTGAGAGTGCGGAGACATCTTTACATACCAGTACTGACCTTGCTGCTCCGAGGCTGCTCCGAGTCTGTCAAGACGTAGGCTCACAATTCTAGGACATGCATAGTGGTCTGCTCTATTGGAATAAGACTTCAAGCTCTCTTACATAACGTTGCCTTGAAGCTCTTCTTCTGCATCTAATCTCAATGGCAAAGAACGTCCTGCGGCGGACTCTACTCTATGGTCTGCCGTTATTATTCTATTGCTCTTGCTCTGTCTATGCTAAAGGGCCACAGTACCTGGCTCATCCCAAAAGTTCCTCGACAAATCCCGCACTCTGACCGCTGACTGCGTGACCTACGACCTTGAAGACTCCGTCACACCAAACCGCAAAGCCGAAGCACGAACGCTCGTCCGCAAAGCCCTCGACCAGTCCCTGCCCCATAACATCAAAGAACGCGCCGTCCGCATCAACTCTGTCTCCTCCGGCCTCGCCCTCCCAGATCTGATCGAGATCCTCCAATCCCCCAACCTCACCACCCTCGTCGTCCCCAAAGTCGACTCCCCCAGCGACCTAACCTTCATCTCGGACGTAATTGCTCACTCCCCCCCCC
>JAABUK010005665.1_pt1 | contig 19249 bp, 32 predicted proteins | sample 5559141 | NCBI WGS metagenome assembly JAABUK01 (sample SAMN10711869, study PRJNA513367) | rock metagenome | isolation source: Antarctica rocks | place: Antarctica: Victoria Land, Pudding Butte nord | collected 2016-01-03 | reverse complement strand
TTATGATCAGAGGCAGATTCAAGCCATAGGCTCTGCAACAAACCTGGGTGGCTATGCTTCGATCATATCTGGCCTAGTGTATGATTCCATGCTTGGCTGGGATGGTCGAGGGCCCAGGCAAGACCTGTTATGCCAACAAAATGCAGGTACCCTTGCGTATGCATTGGCTGGTGCCTCACTGCAGTTCGCCTGATCATTGATTGCAGGATAACACTTCTGATCGGCGTAATTGTCAACATTTTTGGATGGGTGTCTCTGTGGGCAGCTGCTAAAGGGTGAGCACCCCAGCCCTCATATTGTTTCTTGCTGCACCAATTACACTGTGCACACTGTTGCCAATGCTTCGCTTTTCATAGCTTTTGATGCATGCACAGAAATGCCAGACTTTCCAGCGCATGACTGTCCCAAAGGCTCACAGCAGTGCCTTCATGACATGCAAGTCTGTCGCATCAGACATCGACAACTTTGAGTTGAGCCATGCAACTTGTGCATGTAGCATAAGACATCAACAACTTTGCATTGAGCCATGCTACTTGTGCATGACAGGCTGATAGCAGCGCCCTTTTGGCTGGTGCTCATCATTGCTGGGCTGACATGCAACGGTGGCACTTGGATTGACACAGCCTGCTTAGTCACCAGCGTGCGCAACTTTCCAAATGAAAGGGGCACTGTCGTGGGGCTGCTAAAGGCCTGTGTTGGTGAGATTCCCTTCACCTGTCTCCCCCCCACCTGTCTTGCCCCCACCTGTCTCCCCCGCCCCACCTGTCTTTCCTCCCCGCCTGCTGTATTTGGCTACTTGAGCTGGTGTCTGGACAAAACAGCGTCGTTAAGCTCACTTACAGTACTTTGCCATCCCAGTTTTTGCTGATAGCTCTAGCTCAGGGGCTGAACTCCCAATGCCTTCTGCTTCATCAAAACTCAGGCACACTGCAATCATACACAAGCAAGTTGCTTCTGTGAACTTCTGCGCAACTATAGGATTCATACATACCTTGCTGCGCAAATTTGTTGTGTCTGGAGTGCATGCAGCGAGCTGACACTCTTTTGTTGAGGCCAGCATGTTCACAAATATATCCAGAATGTACAATGACACGTCACAAGTGGCATAAAGTTGCCTCCTCCTTGCCTTTTCTTTTATTTGGGGTAAAGACAGGCAGCTGACTCCTACCTGCTGCTGTTGTTTTACAGAATGAGTTGACAGTGAAGTCTAGTTCTTGCCTGCAGGTTTATCAGCCAGTGTCTACACCTCAATTTATGTAGGCTTTGAGGAACCGGATGCAATCACGTATGTTCCTCAACCAACACAGCTGCATTTGCTGTCAGCAGCACCTGTGTGAAGCTGCTGGCTGCATGACATCACGTCAATTTCACATGCCAAAAGTCATGGACCATGACTTTACCTGTCATAGTTCACCAGTTATGAGTTATTTGATGGTGCCTTACTGTTCGGTCTCCCATCAAATTATGCACAACTGATGCAGTACGTTGTCAACCATAACGTATCTGCTCATTGCACTGAGTGTTCTTCAGCAGAGCCTAACTAGGTGGACGTCCCTGTTTCCACGCTGCTGTTCTTCTTGCAGATATCTCTTATACCTGGCTTTCATCCCAGCAATCGTGGTGATGTGTAGCATACCCTTTGTCAACTTTGTTCCATTCACACAGAAGTCAGAGATGGCCACAAAACCCCAGTTTTGCACCACAGGTAGGCTCCCTTCTTTTGAACAGGTGTCCTATACTTGGAAGCAACTGGTTTCGCACCACAGTTAGGCTCTGTTCCCTTTGGAGCAGTTGTCTCATACTTGAAAGCAAGTGGTTTTGCACCACAGGTAGGCTTGTTTCTTTCTGGAGCAGTTGTCTGATACTTGGCAGCAACTGGTTTTGGAGCAGTTGTCTTATACTTGGAAACAACTGGCCTTGGAGCATTTGTCTGATCCTTGGAAGCAACTGGCCTTGGAGCAGTTGTCTTATCCTTGGAAGCAACTGGTTTTGGAGCAGTTGTCTTGTACTTGGAAGCAACTGGTCGAGCAGCACTAGAGCGTCTGGCAGGCTCAGGTTCTTCTTGTTGTTATTGATCGCAGACATGTTGGGCGTTCAACAGAGCATGCACAGCATGCCAGTGGCCAGCAAACTCATCAGCTTGTACCCAATTGAGAGTCATTTGTATGCAGCTGCAGAGCAGTTGAGCACAGTGTGTACAGCAAAAACGTTCTGCTTGCTTTTCTCAAAGCAAACCCTGCCTTCATCTTTCACATACTCACAGACTGGTTGGTTGCTGATAAGACAAGCTTGAGCTGAAGGGCTTATCTGAAGGGCCCTCATGTCACAGGTCAACTTTGGTCTGTACATATGTCATGAGTCACATGTTGTGTTGTCCTGCACAGGCGGCCGCTTCCTGTTTGCTTACCAGATCATGACCGCCTTGGCGATTTACTTGATGACCACGGCGGTGATGGATCAGTCCCCATCCTTCATGCTCAACCATCAGACTCGCATGCTTCTCAGCATAGGTGTGCACACTTCTCCACATGCAAGACAAACTACTGTTGCAGCTTTTTGCGTCATCTGCAATTGCGTTCGCTTGACTCCTGTTGTACCATATATGTGCTGCTGCCCTGATTGTTAGCAGTGTTTCTCATCACCTTGTTCTTTCAACTTGAATTGTTTGTTTACTGGCATGCACTGAAGCCTTGACCCTTGCACGCTTGTGGGCGTTGACCATAGACTGACCATAACATGAGAAGTGATGCTTGAAGGGGACTGTGTGCACGCTCTGCAGCAGTACCTACCTCAATGATGCATCTGTATAACAAGCACTTTGCCGCTGCAGCTCTGCTTCTTAGCACACATGCCATAAACGGCACGTGTACTGAGGACCAACATTGTGTATTACTACATGGTAGAGTGCACTGAGCATCATTGGCTGTAATTGCTCGGGATCAGAATTGCAAATGAAGCATTTCTCTCACAGGCACAATCATTTTGACCTTGAGCACCATTGCTTGTAATTGCTCGAGACCAGAACTGCAAATAGGTTCACCTGTATTTTTCACAGGCACCATCATTTTGACTTTGAGCATATTGTTGGTGCCCATTGGAAGCGGGGGCCTTGCCAGCCAGCCTGCACAGCCTCACGGTGATGAAGAAGATGGGATTGAAGCGGCTAGGTACGCATGCTGACTTTGTTGAACATTTCAGTCTATCGGTTCAGCGGTCATTGGCCTCAGCAACCTGTAGATTCCATGAACAAATGAAACAACATATGCACAAATGGCGCTATCAATGCTGCTCTGGCTAAAGAAGGTAGCTTCACAAAGCATTGCTGACATCATCAATGAAGGGCTGAGTATAGCTTTCAAACTGGAGGTGCAGCTGCCAAGTGGTAAAATGCAGACTCAACTTTTGCATCCTTGAATGTTGGTACACTAACCGGCACAACAGGCCCTTTCACAGGGAGCTACTCCAGCTCCTGCCTTTCAGGGGAAGAGATGTGTAAAGTGGACGGTTCACTGATGTTGTGTTTCTCCACAGACGCTCAACCCTGTTTCCCTTCTGCGCACAGCCCTGACTGCTTGTCACCAGCTGTGCGTCCCTTTGTATCAACTGCCAGATCCTGATCAGTCAAGGAAGTCAAGTTGCTGTGTGGGTGTGCAGGGGCAGGGTGGGTCCCCTGGCAGCGGACCCCGACATCGCCCCCCCCTGGCCAGCATGCAGTTCAGGATGAGCATGCTCCCTTGATGTCCATGACAATGTCTGATGCTGTTGAGGATGATGCCACTGAGGTAAGCTTGCACTCAGCATTACTCACTGCTGCAACAAACACTAAAACCCTGATGTGCTGAGCTTCTTGCCCTTGGTACTTGCACACGACTCATGGACAGGCGGCAAGCATAGAGTTTCGCGGATGCCAAAATCTGCAGCCAGGACCAGAGCGTGTGATAGTGTTGACAGCATTGGGGTTTGCATCAGAAGACCTTCCACTTGAATCAAGACAGAGATGAAAGTATTGCTTGCAGGAGCCTCTGACTCCAACACAAAATGGCACCAGTAAGAGGGAAGACTCACATGGCAAATCAGCAAAAGTCCCCCACCAGAAGCAACTAGGACAAGATGATGAGGGCAGGCCTGAGCCTGCCCCCTCTGGCAGAGCCCCATCTGCCGGATTTGTGGAGCAGATGCCTGATATGACCCTGCTGCAGTGCTGCACATCGCTCAACTTCTGGCTGCTTTTCCTGACATGCAGCATAGGTAAGACCCCACTCCCCTTCAAGCTGACACCAAGCCTAAGCTAATGCATGCTGCAGCATGGGCTATGACCATGAGCTTTGAGGATGTGGTTTGCATGTACAGAAGCCTGCAAAGTGTCACTCAGCAAGCTGCATCGCAGGTGGCAGAAGTGTACACCTAAGGCTTTTGTCTTGAGCCCTCATGCTGCTGATTTGACATGAAGATCTTGAAGGGGCAAGATACATGGAGCCTTCACATGCTGGTGCGTGCAGGTATGGGCAGTGGGCTGTCGTACCTGAATAACCTAGGGCAGCTGGTGATAGCCCTAGGCGGCGAGAGCGACAGCCAAGCTGTCTTCGTATCTCTTTTCAGCGTTTCCAACTGCGCAGGGCGGCTCTTGTTAGGGTGAGCACTCTGTGAAATGCAACCTCTTGTTGTTTTTTAGTATTTCAGTATGTGCAGTTATACGATTTCATGTGCTCTGCATGGGTTTTTATGTTTGTTTACTGTATTGCAGATGGTTGCAAAACTAGGCATTGACAAGTAACAGACCATCAATCATGCTGAACAGCAGTTGAGGCTGCGCCTTGCTTGTGCATCTCAGATGCATATGTGACTAATGCTTTCCTGTTTGCGGCATCTCAGCAACTCACGTTGGAACAGCACTAGCAAGCTCAGTCAAACAGCAGTCAAGAACGCTGATAACAAGAGCCATATGCAACTTTTAATCTAGCTTTGGGCAGCGCCAAGATCTTTGCAGGATGCTGCAGATTCCAAAGTTTGCATGCATGTCTTTGCATGTATAAACCCGTGCAAGCATCCACTGAAGGCGTATTGCTCTGTATACTTGTCTCTATTGTAGACCCTGTTTGGGCTCATGATTCAAGTAATGCTCCATGCAGGTACATCCCTGAGAGGTTGCTGCATGCTTGTGGCACACCACGCTGCATCTTTCTGATCCTGATCAGCGCACTGTCAGCCCTTGCAGTCTGCTTCAATGCCTTTGCCTCCCTTCCATTGCTGTTTCCCGCCTCAATTATGGCGGGACTGGCATTTGGCGCCACCTGGAGCCTCATGGCCACTCTCACCTCAGAGTTCTTTGGCCTGCATCACTTTGCTTCCAACTACACATTCATTCAGGTTTGCTTTGACACATGCTTCACACATGCCTGTGACACCAGCTGCTTTGAATTGTGCCTGAGGCTGCTGTCTGAAACCAGCTTCAGGTGGTTCAACAGCACAGCACATTTCAGAGCCTCCGGACAGGTTGATTGCGCAAAAAGCATGTGCATGTCATCACAAGTAATTGCACACTATCAGTGTTAGCCTGTCTTCTGTGTTTTGATGCGAGACCAACAGTTTGCTCGTCACCTCCAAATGTTACTGTTGTCCTTGCATGGTTTCACAGCATAGCGCTTTACGCAATATTGGCAGCAGCTTGGTCGCAATGCAAGCTTGACACAGACATGCTCATGGATCTATCCATGCTTACCAGCAAAATTGAGCAAAAGTGCACAATGCTGTAAATGATTATGTGCTGTGGCCATGTGCATTTGCTGGCAAAGCGTCTTTCTGCATATGCTTAGTCATGGTGCTGTCCTGATGTGGACGCTTAGTCATGGGGCTGTCCTGTTGTGGACGCTTAGTCATGGTGCTGTCCTGATGCATGCAGTTAGCACCAGCAGCGGGCGGCTTTGGTCTTGGTCAGTTGGTGGGAAGCCTGTATGAGAAGGAAGCCCAAAAGGAGGGTCCCAACCCCAGTTGCTATGGGCCCCATTGCTTCAGGTATAACCACTTCCCAAAGAACTGTCTCTTGTCTTCTACTTGCATTGCTTTGATTGTTCAGTCTTGTAGCTTTATTTCCTCAACACCTGGTGTCCATTACATGTGGCTGATTGGAAGTATGTTTCAGCCACGCCTTGCTGCCTGCTGAGCATTTTATGCAAAACCAAGCAGACAAAACAGCACACGCCGAGGAGAGAGCAACATGCTTTGACCTCCTGCTTGTTTATACAAGATGATCTCACATTGCATAGCAGTGCAGTTGTGGTTGCTTCCAGTAGCAGTGATTGCTTCCAGCAATTGCTGTAGTGCTAAAAGCTGGTGTGTGTTGCAGGCTGTCATTCCTGCTGATAGCCATGCTGGATGTGGTGGCTTTGGTTTCCTCAACAATCCTTTACTACAGAACTCGGCATATCTACAAAGTGGAGTACCAAGAGTTGCATCAGCATGACGAGGACATGCAACACCCCCACTCCATCCCCAACTTCCCAACAGGGGGGTAAATATGGGTCACATTTCGTCTGTGTCAGACTTGGAGACAATGTCATCATGATTGTCAGCTCCAGTCTCACAGCAGCAGCAGTAGCAGCAGCAGCAGCAGCAGCATCTTGTGTAGGACTGTTGAGTTATTGGTAGTAAGCTTCCTTTGCATGTCATATGCACCTAGAGGGACGACAGCTTGTGTATACTGATATTGCATTTGTGTGTACTGACGAGCTGCAATGATATACAGCTTGAGTCCAGACTGCAGGTCGACATGTATGCACAGCTGGACATTGTGTACTTTAGCATCTCAATCTACACTGCCTTCTTTTTTACTTTACATCATCCCAAAGTTATAGCTTAGGCTTCTAAGGAAACGCAGGAGAATCATTACCCTCGACATTCCATTTCTAAACTAATTAGTCTAGCTCAGAGCGCGTCAGCTGCGAAATTTAGTGTTTTCAGAATTGCTTTAGAACATTTGGGTGTCTTTGTTTGACTCTCCAGTCTACTGGATAAATGGTCATGGTTGGCCCCAACGGCCTGATGAATGGATGAGTCACAGTCAACTTTGCCAGAGTTCCCAGATGCCAGAATTCCCAGATGCCGGAGATCTCAACTGCTATATTGGCAGGCAGACAGACGTTCCTCTTTTAGACTTTCTCTGTGCCGACTCTTGTCATCAGCAACTGTAGCAAACACCCCTCGGCAAACTCGCAATCACTAGCACGCAGTACCGGCGTTCTCAAGATAGGGTCGACGGGTGATGGCGTGGCCCTCTGATGACCTTCTGGCCAGGATGGACGGACCCCTAAAAGCACTAAGTGAGCTGTCTGCCACCTTCCTTACTTGCCGTTTGATTGCTTTCCGACGTTCTGATTCAGTTGCCAAGTTGTATTGTCGTCACATGCCCATAATGCAAACAAAGTTTGTGCAGGTGTTTCTCTCGCCAGACAACAGAGCGAAGTTCAAGCAGCGCTGGAAAGCATTGCTGCGACGCGCCAAGCTGAACGTGACAGGCATGCTGAAGAGAAGAACGCAGCTGTTGCAAGTGCGACTCAACCTTTGAACGCCAGGCTGGCAGAACTGGCACAAGAGCTTGAAGCTGCACACAAGAACACTGAAGCAGCAGGTACAAGAGGCACAGTCTCAGAAACTTCAGGCCATCTTGTCATCACATACGTTAATCAAGTTCAACAAAGAAGATGGTGCACCTTGTCAGCTACAACTCAGCAGCGTTATGCTTGGATGTAGGTGCTGCTGTAACAGTCACTGAGGCAAGGTTTGCAAAGGAAAGGCAAGCCAATCTGACCTTCAGACAAGCTCTCCTAGAGCACGAAGCTTCCAGTTGCCAGAACCCAGCCAAGACCAGCACGCATGACCTTCTCACTGCAGTCCTAGCTAAGACTGTAGCGCAGACTGAGCAGCATCAGCAGTGCATCACAAGTGTTGCAGAGCTCAGGCGCAGGGTTCAGCACTTGTCCAGCGAGCTGCAGAACTCACAGGGTCAAGCTAGCAGCGCAGGCACAACAATCCAAGACCTGCAGTCTCAGCTGCAGACAGCACAGCAAGCAGCTGCAGCAGCAGCATTGCAACATCTGTCACAGACAGAAACTGTGGAAGGTCTGGAACGCCAGCTGCGCCAAACTCAGACTGCAAGAGCCTCCAAAAGAGACTTTGAGAGAGCAGACGCTGAGCTGCAGGATGTGTATGCCAAGCTGGCCAACAGGACCCAGCAGCGTGACACTTTGATGAAGGACGTGCAGAGTCGGTGGGACCAGCTGCAGCGCTCCCAATTCAGCAGATCTGACAAGCAGCAACAGCTCACAGATGCAGAGCAGCAGCAGCTATCAGAGCTGGCTCAGAAGCTCAGAGATGCTCAGCAGCAGCTGACAACGTCAGAGCACCGCAGGGCCGAGCTGGACCAAATGCTGCGAGATGAGAACCAGAGTGACTCAGGCTTGCAGCAGCATGTGACAGGGCTGACAGCTGAGCTTGAGCGCACAAAACAAGTCCTTCGGGCCTCTGAGAACCAAGCAGCTGATCTGCAGAGGCAGGTCAAGTCACAGCACAGCGCTCACACTAAGCAGCTGAAGCTTCTGCAGCAGCAGCTGGATGAGCGCACAGCAGAGATGCACCAGTCGGCACAGACTGTTGCTGAAAGCAAGACTCCCCAGACCCAGGTTGGTCAGGGTGAGCGCAAAGAGCATCTGACAGAAAACGTGGCCAAGATAGGGGAGTCCAAGCCTTCACTGCAGGCTGACTCACTGCAGCAGCCACTGTCTGAGCTTCATGCTCACCTCGCTGCAGCTCAGCAAGCTTTGGCAGCGCAAGCTGGTGCTGCAGCTCCCACTGGGCAGGATGATGGCTTGCAGCCAGAGCTTGCAGCAGCACAGCAGTTCACTGACGATTCCACCATTGGCAGTCCTCAGGTGTCCAACACATTGAGCACAACTCACGACGACTCTGCAGCAGCAGCTGCAACTGCAATCTCGATGGCTGATGAACCAAGCAGGGCATTCCAGCATCAGATAGGTGACACGCAAACCGCCTTGAACAAAGCTGGGGCGGCCTTAGAGCCCGTGATTGTGCCAAGCAAGGTTGTGCAACCTGAGCAGCCTCAGCAGTCAGCATTGGCCACAGGATCAGACTCGCCCAGGTCTCAGCTCATGGGATCATCCAAGGATGACCTGGGATCATTCAGGCATGAGCCAAGCAGCTATGCTGCAGTGACAAATCAAGCTGGCGGCAGCGTGCCTGTCAACAATCAGTCAGCAGTTCCTGGATCATCTGAGGAGCCCAACGAGACTGACGACCCAGCAAGCATGCAGGAGGGCTGTCAGCAGGAAGGGCACAGCATGGCAGAAGTGCCCCAGGCACAAGCTCAAATCGCCCAGGTTCAGGTGTGATCCTCTCTTGTGTGTGTGTGTGTGTGTGTGTGTGTGTGTGTGTATCTTGAAATGTTCACTTCACAGCATCTGTCCATAGTAAATTTGATCTTATATTTAGCCTCATCATCAGCAGTGATATGCTTTCACATGTGTTTCATACGCACATGCTTAAGCCGCCCCAATTACACTTGTGAGGTCTAAGACATATTTTGAGTGCCATGATGTTCTGTTTAGGGCAGCTAGGCATGTTGTCAACTTCTGATCAAAGCAAGGCGTGGCCCATTCATGATATGTGTGGCTTTGGGCCAGTGACACCTTTTTCATTCATGTTTGGTTGTTGCTGGTGCTCAGGCCAAGAAAGTGAATCTTCCCAAACTCGGCAAGAGGAAGGCTGCTGATGGTGCATCTGCCAGTTCTGGCACAGAGGTGCTGAAGAAGCCAAGGCATCATTATCAGTTGCGATCAAGCTGAAGCCTTGGCAAGTTGTTTCTGAAGACCATGTGCGAAATTGACTCACCAGGCTTGGCCTGAAATGTATGAGAAGGTGCAAGCAGGGAGCGCACTTGTAGACATATCTCTGCATGCATGCTCTACAAACCATACGTAAGACAGAAGATGTGATGAGCCTTGCAGTCACCCCTCAAGTGCTAGAACGTGACACCATTGGTTAAGGCTCCAAGTTGAAAGCTTATACTGCTATAGGATATATATGTGTTTTGACAACTTTCACAAACTAAAACAAAGCAGTGAGCCACGCACTGCCAACTCAATACATAAAAGCTGATTACCAGCCAGCTGATGGACTTCAGGAAATTTACATGACTGTAAAAATAGCCTCTGAGATGCATTTCAGTGCAATGCCATTGCGCAGCCTAACCCGACCCTTGCTTGACTGCTTACTGCATCTAACACAGTACAACACCCATATGATCCAGGCACTTTGCCAAGCTCTGCAAATCAGTGTATATCCTTGGAAACGTGTATCTGAGACCCATATTGAATCAAGTAGTAGTCAGGTTTCATTCTAGGTTTGCGTTACGTAAAAAGTGTAACGCGCATATCGTCGAGATCACTCACAGACAAGGCAGGCAGCGTCTCGACCAAGTGCGTATCTCCGGTTTGCGCCACCATGCATTATTTGTTCACGTTGTTGTCTGCCGCCTGCTGCGTTGGAGTTGTGCTCGCACAAACCGCAGGCGCGCCAGCCCCTGTCGCTGCGACGCCAACCCTATACCAGCGACCCAACAACAGTGATTGCGTCACGACCACAAGCAGTGTTACCAATTTCTTTCCACTGCAATTTCAGATAGCTGGGTCGTCCACCAGCACAACGCAGCAAGCCCAAGTCAATGTGCGTTTCGCCTTGCCGGGAGTTCGATCTGTCATTCTTCACACAAACTACAACCACTTTTCATCGTTGCCTGCAGGTGACAGTCGCACAAGACTTCACAGTACAATACATGGACTCGTACAAGGTGACAACAGCTGCTGTGCCCAACTTCTCTAAGCTTGTCTGGCCTATGAAAGGCTCTCCAAACTGTCTTGCCACCAGGAACGTCTCTGTGAGCACATGCAATCCGGCACACAACATCTCAAAACGTCTTCTGGCCACTTGCAGATAGTCACCAACTTGTATGTGAACGAGACGTATGTCCTGTACCAATGCGGAACCACAGCCCCTGATGCTGACATGGTCCCAGCTGGCTCAAAGTTCTTTGAGATTCCCCTGACCAGTGTCACTGTTGTGGAGACCATCCCCTACGCATATCTGGTAAGATCCTCCTGTTGTGCCGTGATTTCCTTCCTCTTTCAGCGCCAACATTAGCACTCAAATTGGTCCTGTAGCTACCCAAACAGGCCAAAGACAGCAGCAATGCCTGTATTGCAAGTCATGCTGCACAACAGCATAAGATGTCAGATTTTGGGTGGTATCAGTATGACCTCATTGCACCATACATGAATGCAGTTGGCACCAATTTCAGCTGCCAACATGCATGCACTTGACAGCTGGAATCAACCACGCCATTACAAATGCAATGACCCAACTGAGCAGCTGGCATTGCAATGTTTCATGGCATCATGACACTTGTTTGTGTGGCTTGCAACAAGCACTGAACACAGACCCAGTATTTCCTGTATTGTCAGACACATTCGCGTCTCGTGGACAGCTGCAAATGGCCTCATGACACTTGTTTGTGTGGCTTGCAGCAAGCACTGAATGTGACAGACAGAGTCTTCTCTGTGTCATCGGACACAGTTGCGCCTTATGGACAGCTGCAAGTGGCCTCATGACACTTGTTTGTGTGGCTTGCAGCAAGCACTCAATGTGACAGACAGAGTCTTCTCTGTGTCATCAGACACGGTCGCGCCTTGTGGACAGCTACAAGTGGCCTGCACCCAGATTGCTCCTCTGGCAGAGATGCTAAATGACACAGACTACCTTGACAATGAGCTGCTGCCATACGTTGATGGCATCATCACATCCACGCCCAATGCCTCCATCTCACCTCTATTCGCTTTCAGCGCTTCTACTGACCCAGGTTTGCTTTTCTTGCAGCTTGTATCTTGCATCTTGCATCTTGCATCTTGCATCTTGCATCTTGCATCTTGCATCTTGCATCTTGCATCTTGCATCTTGCATCTTGCATCTTGCATCTTGCATCTGGCATCTGGCATCTGGCAACCTGCATTGCTTTGCGTGACTGACCATGTGTCAAACATTCAGTAGTGCTTTTGTCAGTGTTATTGCCCTTTCATGGTACATTGATGAACTGCGCCCACATGAACTGAGCCCACAGCAAGGCTCACTGTACAACAACCTGCACATACAACAGTATGTTGTTTCTCTCACCTTGTTGATCAATATCTTCACACTTCCTCCTGCTGCTACGTCATGACCCTCAATGACCCCAATGGGGCCTCAATGACCCGCATGGGGCCTGCCGCTTCATGACCCTCATGACCCTCAATGGGAGCCCCTCTGTTGCAGGGTCACTGAACCGTGCTGAGTGGCTCAAATTCATGGGGCTCTTCTTCAACATGGATGACTTTGCAAACACTGTCTTTGATGAGATCAACAGCACCTATTACGCCAATTCAGCAACGTACACGTCAGCAGCCGCCATGCGCAGCAACACTACGACTGTCGCATGGGTTGATCGCATCGACAACATCACAGACTACGCCAATGCCTTTGAGGTGTCATTCGCCCAGTATAAAGTGCAGTACACATCAGATGCCGGCGGGAACATGACTAGTCAGTCTGCTGTCGCTGCCATGACTAACGTGGTTGCCAGCCCATACACTGTGAACACTCAGTGGTTTGCATGGGATCTGGTGGATGTGGGTTTGACTGGAGGTTTTGCCACTGAGGCAGATGCTGTCACTGCGTTCCACGCCTTCTTGCAAACGGTGGGTGGATGAGTCCAACAGCTCTGATGCATGCTTTGCTTGGGAATTGTATCTGTGTCAGAACAGCATGCAATGACCTGCAGTGACATATGCCATGTTCAGTGTCTGCTCATGTAGCTGTATGTGCTGTGAAGCTCCTGTCAGCACTGACGAACCAGCAGTTGCAGGTTCACGCTGGCAGTGCCTTTCACTGCAGGCGCATGCAATGCAGGTTGAGAGACAGACACAGAGCGTCTCTTGACTGCATCAGATTCCCCAAACTGATGAATTGAGCACAGTATGCTGATATGTTCTGCTTGCTGCAGGTGGATGTGTTGATTGATGAGACGTATGCTGAGGACCCAACTCAGTACAACTTCACCACCTTCCTGCAGACTTTCGAGCTGACCAGCAACGCCACCTCCAATGCCACCTACCCCTTCCTCAAGAATGCAGCTGTCTTCAGGTTGGATCTGCTTACACTCTCCCTTGCTGATCTCACGATGCAAGTCATGATGACACAAGTCATGATGACGCAAGTCGTGATGATGCAAGTCGTGATGCAAGCCATGATGATGCAAGTCTTGATGATGCAAGTCGTGATGCAAGTCATGATGATGCAAGTCGTGATGATGCAAGTCGTGATGCAAGTCGTGAAGATGCAAGTCGTGATGATGCAAGTCGTGATGCAAGTCATGATGGTGCAAGTTGTGATGCAAGTCATGATGATGCAAGTCATGATGATTGCAAGTCATGATGCAAGTCATGATGATGCAAGTTGTGATGCAAGTCATGATGATGCAAGTCATGATGATGCAAGTCATGATGATGCAAGTTCTGGTTTAGCTGACCATCCCATTGCCACATGCACGGCAAGCAATTGAAGTGCAGCATGGAGCATGGGCGTCCATCTTGATTTCAGCAGCATTGCTTGAGACAGATGCTGCTTGTTGACTCAAGTGTGGTACTCACTGAGCTCTCAGCTCACCCCCTGTGGCATGCTTATGGGGATGGCACTGCTGTTTGGGATTTTGACAGGTTGGCAATTTGACCATTTGGCTATTGGGCAGCAGCATGATACATGCAGTCGCTTGTATGTAGGCACGACCAACATCATCAGCTATAGCAGTATTTGAACCTCTGACCTGTGTGTGTGCTGCTTCTTAGGGAGGATGGGCTGCTGACAAACAGCAGTGCTCTGTACAATGGCTATGGTCTTGGTGACGACTGGTTTGAAGGAGCCTTGCTGAGACCAGACATTGTCTTGTCAGATGTTGCAAGGGCAATCAACTCCAGCAATATCCCTCAGGCAAGCAGTTCATCCTCTGGTTCATTCCTGCTGCTTGACACAGACGTGACAAAAAGGGATCTCAAAACCAGAGTCTGCAAAGCGCTGTGAAAACCTGGCTCTGGAGCAGTCAAGTGTGCAATAAACGCTGTGCAGCCAAAGTCTCTTCTGCATCTGGTGACACTCCATGCAATGAGAGTGACTTGCGTGACTAAGGCACCAGCTGGGGCTGGAAACATCTTCTTCCTAATTCAAGCATGCTGCCAGTGCAGCTCACAACAGAGAGTAACATGTATGAATGATGTTTAAGCATCCAAAGTTGCTTGCACAACCACCAGATACTAGTCCTCTCCATTGCTCTGTCTAGCACTGCTTGCGCATGACGCACCAGCACTCATCTGTTGAATCTCTTCAACATACTGTTTGGATGATGAAACAAGAACCCATGAGCTAATGTGTCTGCAGGGTTACAACTTCACCTGGATCAGGAATATTGCAACAGGCGAGGTGCCTACAATTCAGAGTCCTCTGGGCTGCGTAACACCAGCCACAGGGATCAGTGTAGTTGCAAGCTCACCTACTGGGGCACCTGCCTCAGCACCTGCTCTGTCAGCAATTTCTGCTGCAGCTTCTGCTCCTGGTCCCTCAGGCAGCGACGCACTGACTGAGATTGTTGATGGTAACACCACAGCGTATGTGATCTGCCCTGTTGCGGCAGCAGAAGATGTGCCAACCATCTGTCCGTTTGTCTCCTCTTGTGGAGCTACACTGATGACAAACATCACGGTGAGTCATCTGACTCTGATGCTCATCATGCAGGCCTTGTGACTCACTTGAGTACTGAGTCGTTGGCACTGAATCAAACGCCTGCATGCTTGATGTGCATGTTGAAGATGTGACACATCACGACGGCCGTGTAGTGTTTGTTCTTTGCTTCTTGACACGGCAGTCGGTTTGGGCAGCGCGGGTGGTACTGCTTTGCGCTGCTGACCATTGTGGATGCAGCTGGCTGTTGCCTGTTTGGTCAGTCATGCAATTACAGCCAAAAGGCCTCAGTCACACACAAGGCATTCAGCAAGCAGCTCATGAATGCACCGTCTGCCATTCATGAGCTGCAGCAGCTGTGTCTTTATGAAACAAGCAGCACCAGCAAACGTGCACTTGCTAGCATCAAATGTTTTTCTTGAATGACAACTGTTTTCTGGTGCTGCAGAATGGCTGTCAGTACACACCTTGCACAGCATAGAGCCTGGGTTGCGCCACACTGCTGCCCAAATTAGCTAACCCCAGAATGAGACAGCTATTATTCTGGCACATACGTATATTTTGCAAAAGAAGGGGCAGCATGTGAGGCAATTTATATCATGCAATATCTAAGCAGGATGTTACTGAGGCGTCGTCTGTGGGTTTGTGCTGCTGAAATAGCTTCTTGTCTTTGAGAATTATGGTGTTACTAAACTGTCCTGACCTAATTCAATGAAGAATTTTGGTGATAGCAACTCAGTGTGAGACACCTAATATGTATCTAGCAAATAAATAGCTAGCACGCATGTGATGATTGTGAGTTTGGTTACGATTAGCTTACTGCGTGACTTTTTGAAGCTAAAGGCCATGACCAAGCACTTTTGAAGTCCCCCAGCATAGCTTTGTGTGCCTGAAAATAATGCTCTGATGAGTCTGATTTCCTGTTAGGGTCTTCTAGAGTTTGAGTTCTTGATGCCTTAGTACTTATAGTACTTTGATTTTGCGCAGAGCATTATTGGCTACAATACCTAGGTATCCATTGAATTGACATATACTGGCTTCAAAGTTACTCACTTATTGCACCCACTACACGATTACGCACAGGCCTTGGCTACAGCTGTTGAAAGATCACTGTTCCCTTGAAACATCACTGTTACTACTGTAGTTGTAACAACTTTCAACTCCAAGTATGGCTTGCATACTATCAATTGGCCGCAGGGCTACAGTGCGATGTGGCATGAGTTGCAATGTTCCTCATGACAAGTCTGTATCACAGTGTGAGGATGTGCTTTTTTGCAGTGGCAGCTATTCATTAGCCAGTCAAGCGCCTTGATAGGCTTTGGTTGCTGAATGGCATAGACAAGCACCATGCAAAGTCAAACTTAATTCAGGGTATCTCAGAATGACAGTCAGTGCCAGAACTCAAGCTATGCCACTTTCGTGGTTACTACAAAGAGCACACACTCAATGCGATGCTTTGAGTGTCATGCCAGCCCATGCTTTGATAGGAAGCAAGTGAGCCAAACAGTCAAAGAAGCACCAGCCCAACTTCTGAGGGTTTGAGGTCCTTCACCACCCTCCAGTTATACAAGTAGTATCGTAAGTTTCCGTCACCCTCCCCAAACTTGAGGTCCTTCAAAAACTTGGTGTTCTCAAAGATGTCAAGAGCATTGAACACATCATGATCCCTGCAAGCATGCAGACACAGGCTGTGCAACATGTCTGTGCTGAGCAGCCTCGCAAGTGGCTACACTACGAATGCATTTGAACGCTCACTGCTGACCATGGCGCATCATGACATGCAGCCTAGCACGCAACATCCTGTACTGTTTATAAACAAACTCAGGGCATGCACCATCCCAACAACGAAGCAACAGCTAGCTGACAATGCTGCACCAGACGCTGCACACGCACCATCATCACCAACCAATCATGTTTTTCTGTGCGTCTCCTGCCCAATGTCAGAAGGAACCAAGAAAGAAAAGGAAAGGACAATGAATAGACAAGGCAGCAAGGCAGCTCATGGCCTTGCAGATGTTTTTCGGCAATGAAGACAGTGCATGCTTTAAGAGAAGAGAGGGCATACTTCTTTGTAGCCAGGGTGAGGATGTCCTGCATGAGGTCCTGCAGGGGTGTCTCTGTGGCCACTGTGTAATACATGAAGGCTGCCTTCAGAGAGTCGTACTTATCATTGCCAATGATACTGGATGGCAGCGTGTAGTAGCTCACCAGGTCTGTTATGGTCCCACCTGTAAGCACAGTCATTCATTCATTCCTGCATAAATCCAACCTTTCATTCCCTCATGCTTTTACCCATTCATTCATTGATTCGTTCATTGATTCATTCATTGATTCACTCATTTATTGATTCATTCATGCATTCATTCGTTCATTCATTCACTCGTTGACTCAGTCATTCCTTCCGTGTCATCCCCAAGGGTCAGGTGCACACATGCCTGTTTTGGCAGGCAGGACACCACCAATATCACCAAGACAAAAAAAGGCACTTAAGTAGGCTGACCTGCTGACTCAACCACGTAGCTGTCCACCACATCTTCCACCGGCATCAAGTAGTGCTCTACCTCTTCTTCAGTGAAGATAGGAATCAGTGAGTACTTTTCCAAATACGTACTCAGCAACCGAGTCACCTGTGTAATAATCACTCGGCCAATGACGCATGCTTATAGGCTGATGAGAACTTGCAGATACAAAGGAGTGCCATTGATGCGAGCACACTGACTGCATGATTGTTGTCATGCAATGCCTCAATGTATGCTGAACACAATGGTACGCCAAGATCTGCAGAAGCCTAACACACAGTGACAGCCTGAACACAATAGCAACCAGCTGCGAGCAGAAGCTTGCCACCCTCCATGCATGGGCACCGACTGCTTGCATGTATTGTGATACACATACCTGGGGCACATCGCGCTTTTCAAGGGGCCTGATGCCGGGAGTCTTAGGCTTGTCTGGCAGCTTGTACAGCTTGATGGTCCTTGCCATGGTCATGCGAGGCTGCAAGCAACAGGACACACTCAAACACACTGGGCAGCACGGTACAATACTTAGCTTCTCAGTAAATTGACGGCGTACTTTTTTCCCCCCCCCCCTTTTTTTTCCTTCTTTTCTTTTCTTTTCTTTTCTTTTCTTTTCTTTTCTTTTCTTTTCTTTTCTTTTCTTTTCTTTTCTTTTCTTTTCTTTTCTTTTCTCTCCACACTCAACCACAGAGGGAGAGTGCACAGTGCAACAGTGCGTCACAGAGCACAACCAGGCAGTACATAGCTCAGCCCAAGTCCCAGCTGTGCGCTGTAAGAACCGTTTCAAGTTGGCTCCTCAGGCCAACTTGGTATGGTTCTCACAGCGCAACAGCTGTTGCCTGCTGCAGCACGCATGTGGCATCTGTCCTCCAGATGACCCACTTCCAAATGCAAGCATGGTTGCCTGGGGTTGGGATGTATGAGAATAGGATGTGAGTGCTGATGATAGCATCCCAGGCTAATTTGACATGGTTCTCGCAGCATAACAGCTGTTGATGCTCACCTGCAGTTGCCATCATGATATCCTGGGGTTGGGGGGTGCATGAGGGTAAGATGTGAGTGGTGATGATAGCACCCCAGGCTAATTTGATATGGTTCTCACAGCAGAACAGCTGTTGATGCTCACTTGCAGATGCCATCATGATCGCCTGGGGTTGGGATAAGCACAAGAGCAGGGTACGAGTGCTGATAGTGTACCTGGAGGCGTGAGAAGCCCACTGAGATGAGCTTCTTGGGGTTGAGGGAGCGGTGCCAATACTGTGTGGTGGACACCGGCTTGGGCAGCACCGCTCCTGCTGTGTAGGCTGCCTGCCAGATGTCAGTCAAGTTCACACGCCGCGTGATCTCCTACACACATGTTGAATTGCTGCTTAGACACGAACACCTGTTTGACTTCTGTACTGTGCTTACTTCTCTACCCTGTTTTGGTGTATGCTGCGTGGTGCTTGTGGTGCCTGTGAATCAGGAGCTCAATCAGGGCCTTAGTCAGGGCCTTGATCAGGCTGTTTGCTACAATGGAAGCTGTGAAGTCAAGATGATCTAAACCTGGCATGCAGCAGTCAGGCCCACCCCAAAGCATGTCCAGCCAGAGGGGACAAATACAGGTCTGGCAAAGCAGCAGCAGGCTCACTTGTCTGCACCACAGTGCATGCATGACTCCTTATATGATGGAGTGCACGCTGAAATCGAGCGTAAGCGGCAGCAGCTTGCAATTAAATGCCTGAGACCAAATCCTGCTCAACATGCATGTGGCAAGAGTCAGATGCATCACCAGAAGTGGTGATCACCTTGATGAGCAGTGGTGTGAGTCGTTTGCTGCGCAGCTTCTTGTGCACACACAGGAAGTTGATTTCCACCATGCCTTTGGCGTTGCCTCGTATGCATATTGTTGCTGGCACCGCTGCATG
>JAABUK010005663.1_pt1 | contig 19255 bp, 26 predicted proteins | sample 5559141 | NCBI WGS metagenome assembly JAABUK01 (sample SAMN10711869, study PRJNA513367) | rock metagenome | isolation source: Antarctica rocks | place: Antarctica: Victoria Land, Pudding Butte nord | collected 2016-01-03 | reverse complement strand
GTACTGCTCTGCATCTGCTCATTATGATAGAAGTAGCTCATAAATGAACCAACAATACATGAAGGGTTTCAACACTAAATAGCGTATTCTTACTCCACAGCTTGTGCATGTTAGCACTGGCAGCCGGGGTAGAAGAAGCCGAACAGCACCTGATATGAATGTCCGCCAATGGAGTCATCAAGGCCCTCTTAGAACAGCTGGTAGGAGTGCTTAAGCAGCTTCATATCAGGAAGGGCAGGGCAGAGAAGGCTGAAACACCCTTGGGGCGCTTACAGCAGCAGGAAGAAGAAGCTGAGCAGCAGATCAGACAGGCTGAGGGCAGGGCAGAAACAGCACAAACAACTCTCAAGGAGCTCGAGTCTAATGGAAGAAGCTGCAAGGATCAGGAATGAGGCACCACTTGAAGTCAGGCCCAGTTTAGCTGCTATGCTTGTGCAAGAGCAAATCCAATACAGGATGTTTGACAGCTGGGACTGGTTCTGTATCACAGCTGGGACTGAATTTGTATGTCATCCTGAACCATGGTGTTGCTGTGACTTGGCTGTGTTTGGTAGGACGTACAGCAGGAGTCGCTTGCATGTTTCTCCTTGCGCCTGAGCATGTGCCCTGATTTTGTGATGATCATTGTCAATGTCAAATGGCCTGTATGCCCTACCTTGTCATGTATCAAAGCATGTTGTTACCTGCTAGGTGGTAACTCAGGCCAATGTGCCCCTGTGGTGGCATCATGCATGTACAGAATTTGTCTGTTTACAAATTCTGCAGATACATCCTTAAGATCTCAAACCTTACATGCTTGCAACCCCCATGTGTCAAGTTTCATTGCTTTATGATGTGTCATGAACAAGCTGCAATTCTCACTATATGTACTAGCTCACTTAGTCATGTGTTCAAAAATTGGTCTTAGGACTGAGTTTCCTGTTCCTGCTGCAGGTAAGATCCTGGATCCTTGTTGCGCAACGCCTACATCTGGTTCTCCCCCTGCTGGTAAACCGGATGAAAGCAATCTTCTGCGCATTCCTGAGCCCTAAATATCTAACCCAGAGCCAGATTTTGCAGGAAACACTAGAGCCAGATTTTGGGACTGTTGCAGAGTGATTACTAATTCCAGGTTGACCCCGTAACTACGGCAAAGGCAGTTGAGTTGATTTGGCTGCGGTTGTGATATTGCTGATTGATCAGCTTGCTTGCGCGTTTCGCTGGATGCCCAGTGCAGCGACTGTGTATTCCGATCCAAGATCTGTGTAGATCGTGACCGACGGACGCAAAGACTTGACTCGCACAGACTATCTGTTTCACCCGCGTGCTTTGGCTTGGTTTTCGACAACAAAGTTGACGCGCTAAACAAGTCGTGTACGAGTGTCGGATTCACAAGATCGTAGATCCTTGACGGTAGATCTCATCATCGTGTTATGCCCTATACCCGTCTTGCGCTTCATCAGTTATTTCTTGAACGGCATGACGTGTGGGTGAATCCGTCTGTAATAGTTTCACTCGCGCTTTTTGGCTGTGTATGCTACCTTTTTCAGTCAAGCACAACTCCTGTTAGGGTGGATCTGCCACTGTGATCTTCTTTTGTGTCTGACCCTTCCTCTGCCCTGTCACAGTAACCTTACTAAGCTCCAACTCACCCCTCCCTCATCATAAGGTAGTCTCCTGGACTGCAGGGCTGGTACCTCCCTGATCTGCTGTGCCATTCACAAAGTCAAGTAGACCCGTCCTCAGCTCCTGCCACAGCAAGACTTCAGGACCTTACAAGACACAGCAATGCAGGTGCCAGGGGGCACTGCTGCTGCTGCTGCTCATTTTTCCTTGGCCCGTGCCAGCGCCCCGGCTGGCCCATCTAGGAAGCTGGCCACACTAGCAGAAGACGAGCTGGAGCTTTCTGAGCGCGACTTGTGGGAAGACGATGCTGGTGACCTTTCCTGACCCGTATCATTGCTCTCTGGTCCCAATACTGTGTGATGTTGTCACATCACATCTGCAAAAGCAAGCATCATCTGCTGTGTCTGTCCCATGACTCAGTTCAAGAGCAGGAGTGAAACAACAAGGCCTCTTCGTTTTCTGACCTTGTTTGCACAGGCCACGTTTGCCCTTCAGCCATGTTATGTGATGACACAAAGCCCCCCCTTGTGCAGTTGCTGCATGTGCCTGCCATATGTGCCACATCAACTTGTAAGTATCTGTAACTCTCCTGATGTTCTGAGCCCTGGGTCTTTGCAGAGCCAGATGCAGTACTAGCATCAACTTCAGCCCCAGCCCTAGGGCTAGACACCAGCAGTGAATCTGAACAAGACCCAGAACCCCCTTCTCCAGACATCAAAGCCTTTCATGGGGAATCTCAACCACACCAGGCTCCCAAGCCAGATTCCCCATCACCAGATGATGACGCCCCTCTCGAAGATGACTATGCGGCATCTGCATGTGCAAGAAGAAGCACAGATTCAGCGAGGATCAGCACAGACAGCGCAAGTGCAATGCCCATTGTGGGATCTGTGGCTCGCCACAGAAGTAGAAGACCTCCACTGAGAGCCAACAGCACTTTTGCAACCAGATCTGGCATGCAGCGGCGAGCTTCTGTCAAGATGGTATGCATGCACAGTATCATCTGTCTATGCTTACCTGTCAACCCAACATGCTATGTCTTGTTACATGGTGTTTCAACCCTCACCAGTGCCAGCAGATGCACAGAGCAGCATATTTGAAGGCTTGGTGACAGTCACAAGCTGGAGACACCAGGCCTTCACATACGCTGCTCCACAGTCTACCCGCTGCATCCAGTGTAACCTAGTAAGAATGCATCATCCCCAAGGAATCATTGTCTTGATCTGTGCATCTGGTGGCATTGGTGAGGGGTGAAACAGCATGTAGGTGTGCACACTCTGCATCTGAGTCTCTGTCCAGACTACAATCAGGTGTTGGCCTGCAGTGACAGTATGCATTGTCAATGATCTTCAATTGGTTCATTGATGCTGCTTCGTCAGCCTGAGCAGTGGTAGCATACATGATGTGTCTTCATGAAGCTTGACTGCTTGCACGTGATCCCTGTCGATAGCACAGAGAGATCCAGCGACACCTGTCAACAGTGTCTGTGAAGAGCACTACCATCGTGACATCATGAGTGTCTGCACACTGCCAGCAATCTGTCACAGGGACACAAAGCCAGATTCATTTTCCAGGCGTACGGTTCAATGCTGCTTGTACGGCACTGCTGTGTAAGTTGCTGTGACTATGTGACTGCCATGCAGGGTTCATCTGCACCGATCAACATACCCATCATGTCTCGGCTGCCTTCGCTCAAGGATGATGAAGTTGAAGATGCTAAGAAGCCTTTTGTGCCACCCCACCTTGTGGATGAGACTGTAAGTTGCGCTGTTTGTAGTCACTACAATTGCTGCATTGTCACACCCATTGCATGCTGTCCAGCTTGAGATACTTATGGGCCTTGCTGTGTCACGCTGCAACTTGCATGTGATGAAAAGATGCCTTTTCTCTGTACCGTTTGGCTGTGCTGAGGCACTGTGTCGTGGTGTAGCTTTTGGATGTGTTGTGCTGACCTCTACTGCTTGCAGCGCTGATTGCCTCAAATGAAAGTGCGTATTGTTTCACAATTCACTTGCTGCTGCTGCAATGTGGGAGCACTTGATAGCTTCTGCTGCATGTGGGTGACACATGTGCTGCTGCAGTTTGACCTGCGTGTGTGCTGTGCAGAGACACAATGAATCTCTGCAGCAACAATTCTCGATTATGACTGGTGTATCACCTGGAGCTTCTGTAAAGAGAGAGAAGCTGCAGCAACGCAACGCCATACTGCGGCGCACAGGCTTCATTGAAGGGCCAGCATGTCTGAGGGGTGTTGGAGGTAATGCCTTTCATTTTTCAGTCCTGCTTTATCACCTGGGTGTGGTCAATGTTGCCTCAACCTGCCTGGAGTCATGCAGACCTTGTTTTTTTGCTTTGCCCTGTCGTGTAAATCCAGATGCTCAGAGATGTTATTGCATGCAGAAGTAATGGACCCAATCAAAGAGAGCCATCTTGAGAAGGAGGGCTTGCACTCCAACCCCAGTGCACTGACAGCCGCCCTAGGCAGTAGTCCAGCTGTTGGAAGCACTTCTTAGCAGGGTACTGGCTGGTGTCAAGCATTGTTTCCCATGCTTTCAATCAGAAGGACAGACATTTGCCTGCATGTCTGTACAATAGCATTGATTTTGCCACCTGACGGATACATGTATGTCCTTGCATGCCTGCAAGACACACCTGTATCTGATGCTTGTTATGCCCTCTTCCCTAGTAGCTAGGCTTGATTGCAATCTTTACCCATTGCAGCTTATGCCCTTGTCACTTTTCAAGAAAGAGACTCCCCATGTAATGCTTTTTCTTTTTTGCATTGGATGCACAACAGACATGTCGGCGATCCTGCAACGAAATTTGTCATTGGCATTTATGCACAGCGCAGCCAGCATTGCAATGTAAAGCGTCCACCGCCATGCTGAACATGCAATCCCATATGCTGAGTATTGATGACTGCATCATGCAAGTTGAGGGGCAACCACAGGAACTTGTGTGTGTGGTTGCAAACTTAGAAGGTTGCCGGTACTGGCATGAGTGCTACGTGACCACACGCAGTCTGCTTTGAGCACACAAACCCCTAGAATTCCCTCACAATTTGTTTTTCTCAGTGGGTCTGCATGGGGATAGATTCAGTTTTGTTGATAGATTGTAACTCAGATACACGTTCCCAAGGATGCACTGATTTGCAGAGCTTGGTAAAGTGCCTGGATCATAGGGGTATTGTGTTAGTGTTAAATTCAGTTCACCAAGACCAGATGCTCTGAGGCAAACCCAACATGATGCCCCCATGCAATGCGACCTTTCTTTGCTAGTCACTCTGCAGGCAACTCTGTTTCATGCAAAGGCCAGCAGGTGAAGCGCTTTTCAGATCACCAGTCAGCAGCCACAGATCACAACTCAAGCGCGCCGGTCACGAGCCTGTCTGCCTTGTGCCTGGATGGTTGCTTGCCTCTGCCTGCCTGGACTCTTCGAATCAGCCTTGACACACATTCTGAGGGCTTTTTACTCTGCTGATATAGGTATAAACACTGCTTCATCCTGCGACGGACCTACACGCTTTGTGTCTGAGCTCGTGGCCGGCAGCGCTTCTATCAGTTTGACCTAAGCTCAGCCCCAGATTTCTTTACAGCCGACAGCTTGCAATGTGTCAGCACTCAGCCAGCCACTGTTGTAATGCAATATATTCCCGACATGCACATGAAACTCATGCATACCTGCCGACATATTTCGCAGTGACACTCTCTGTGTACACACCGATCCCGACAGTTTACCGAGCTTTGCTGAATAGTGCAGTTTCGGGAACTGATCATCGGATTCATACCACTAAGAAAACCCAACATGATGCGTGGGCAGCGATGATGCCCTGATGTAACATACCCAACATGATCCAATTGATACTGTGTTGATATGCTTGATCAATTACATGGCAGATCTGTTGCATGGTAGGGCATAACAAAGCCAGAATGTTGCAAAAGAAGGCTAGAAGAGCACAAAGGTGGGCACATACAAGCTAACAGGACTTCAGCTGATGCTAGATTACCACCGCCACAGCTTTCCTGGTGCAGCTGGTATAAGTGGCTGTTTATCAGAGCTATAGGCAATCAGAAACCATGAATCTTGACTTGATCCTTCTTGCAAATCTTGTTGCCCACCAAAAAAGTGGACACGTTTTTGCGCTGGTCCCCTTGCAACTGGATGACCTGCATAAATTACTGAGTTCAGGAACATAAGGTGCTTGGCATAGATGGTGCACAAAGCCTTTGATGCAAGCTTGCACATACACACCTGTCCCAGCTCAGTGTCCTCAACTACTGTGCCGTTGCAACAGAAATCCTTCTTGAAAGCCTTCAAGACCTTCTTGTAGTCAATACCTTTCTCCAAACCCTGCACAGCCAGATATGAAGTGAACGTTCTGCAGAAACAATCTAAGAAGACAAGAAAGGGGCTATTAACAAATAAAGCACAAACCACAAGCATCAGGTAGGCACAAAGAATAGATCACCTGCACCGTAGTCAAGCTCTTTTTTCCGTTGCGCTGCTGGATGCGGATATGCACATAATCTTTACTGTTGTTGTCGTCTGTCTCAGCGTCTGCAAAAGCATCTGCAAAACCACAGGGTGCATAAGCGAAGGGCAACTTCTCGGATGGCCTCGACCTTGACGCAACACAGGCTCAAAGCACAGCGTTAGGCTATGCGAACAAGAGGTTCACTGAAACCTAGCGCAGATCAGCGAGGCCAATATGAACACAGAAAAGGTGACTTACCAAACCCGCCAAAACTGGGGACACTTGCTGGTTCGACGTCAGTCATAAGCTGGAGGAACTTGCTTGTTGTCACAAGAGCTTATAGACGCAAGGAGACGGACGAAGACGATAGTGTTGAACGCTGTGTATGCGGTTGCAGAAAGAATCACTGAGCAGGAAGGTGCTGTAGGGATTTTGTACTGACGGCCTTCGCTTGTTCTTCTTTGTTCCAGCGAATTCTGCTGCAATTACGATTTGGCATGTACAGCATTAAGTACTATAAGCCAATTGGCTATTGCCGAATTAGCCAGGTGTCCTGAAACACGTTGCAGACTCGTATGAAGTTGCTGAAACAGAAGGCTTTGCAAGAAGGCTTAGCACACAGCACAGTTTTTGCGTGGTGTGCTTCGAGGCGCAGACTTCGAATCGTGACAAATTTGTATAGCTGACAGCAGCAGTTGTTGTCTTGTCAACACAGGCAGAACAAAACTTGTATACACGTTCAGCGCATTCTCTAGTATTCAGCTCATATCATGCTGGACTGCATTGCAGCCTTTGTTCGTGCTGCTCTTGCCCTATGACGGGTGATCTGCCGAACAATTCTGAAGTTTTGGCTTGTATTGTTGCTGCAAAAAGCTAGCTATGACAGGAACTTGTCATTAGCATACAGCCAGATCAAGGTCTGCCTGCAAGTATCACTAGCCTCCCGTCAAATGTGTGTGCAAGTCTTGCTGTAGCAGCAGCCTTGCACAGCAATTTTATATGGTGAGATATAGTCCAAGGACTAAGCATATATGATGTGCTGGCTCAGCCGTAGTGTTCAAAAGCCACACCATATTTCACAGAACGTTTTAATGCACTGTGCCTTGCTTTGTCAAGGCAAACAGTGGCCAACCATACTTGGAAATGTGGAAGAGGCAGTCCTCAGGCATCCACAGGACCATAATTGGGCTTCCTTGCAACACTCAGCTGCATATGCTTTTTCTTGTCCAGCTGTCTACTCAGCTGTTAACTTCATGCGTCTTATGGATTGGGCGCACACAGGAGCCAAAGACACATAGAGCATGCTCAAAAAAATCATTAGTAGATTTTGCCCAATGCTTCAGCCACATTTACCGTACACGCTACATGCCAGATGAACGTAGATTTGTCAAGGCCTTGGCAATCTCAAAACCTAATAGAGTACAGAAAATGACGCTGTCGCTTTCAAGGGTTCAAAAAACTAAACACAGATAGCTGACCAGTCTGTACCGCAGTTCATTCAAGGACCTCAGACAAACATGGGCCAGAGATGCATGCCCCACTTGTCAAAAGGACAGGCAGTAAACAGGCATATTTCAAAAACAAGATCAAATCAAGCGTGTTCCAAGTTCAGAAGCGTTTTAAGTAACCGCTGAATACCAAACAGATGGGACACCTCAACTTCCTAAACTGGTATACTGCAATGAGCCCTGCCTTACAGGCATCTGATCAACATACGCAAACCCATTGCCATCCTTATAACCTACATATGTTTTGGCTGGCATGCCTGAGTTTGCCACTACTTGCTGTTGCAGTTGGTCAATCTCATCGCCCTTGCCATTGCTACCTATGTAGCCTTTATACACCCCAGCTGCTGTATCTGCATTCAAACCCGCCAGCTGCTGCACTGGGTTGCCCAAGCTCCTAGTATTCACGCCATTGCTATCCTGATAACCCTGATGTCTGTCTGTGCTCACTGCAGTGCTAGACTTGCTGGCTTGGTGCTCCGCAACATGACGTGTGTCGGACACTTCTTGGTTGCCGGCATTCAGATGAGCAGCTTCCGGATCAGCTGCTGCCTGCTGCTGCAGTTCTTTGTCTTGGGGATGCATGCCAGCACCAGATTGATCGCCTGTGTTTGGCCAAGCAGCTTCCTGAGCAGCTGCTGCCAGCTGCTGCATGTGCTCCACATAGTCTGGATGTGCATGCGCGCCTGACAGCCACTGGGCAAAATCCTGCTTAGCTTGGTTCAGAGCAATTTCTGGGTGATGTTCATCGCCCTTCTTCCAGGATAGAGGCTTGGGAAGCATGCTCTCATCCCAAGACTGCCGGTGCAACAGGATTGAGCTCTGATCAGGACTGGCCTGATGTGTCTGCTGTGCCTGCACACCAGCTTCCTGGTGCTGATGCTGACTGGATGTGCTGGTCTGTGCTGTCAAGGTATCGTCATCTGCATTGGAAGTCACACCAACCTTCGTATCCCATGAGGGTGTAAGGAGTTTGCTGGTCTTACAGATTGGTTGCCGGTCATCAAGCAGCAATGTAAAATACTAGCAAGTGCACAATTGAGTCAGTGTATACGTGAACGGTAACAGTCATCTGAGCAAAGCAATTGCAGATGCGTTGACAGCAAAGGCATGCCAGCAAGTAATGACGTGGCTTTCCACATGACGCTTTTCATTTGAACCCAATGATTGCATTGTCATGGGGCCTGAACTCAGTTTTTTGGAAGCATAACAGCATAACAAATGGGTCCTGACAAAAGACTTTGCATCCACCAGTGTGACCATGCTTGTTTGTGACTGCAAACATGCATGTATGCACACAAGACATGACCAGCTTACCCATTGGCATGTGTTGCTCGGCAAGCCACTGTGTGCCATCGCCAGCATATGATTGCACCTTGTCTGCAGTGCATGTATTAAGCTCAGCACTATAACATACATGCAGATCCTGATTGTTCAAGTCAGCATGCATTCGCTACAATGCGCTACATGCTGCATAGCAAAGCTAGTCTGCAACATGCTGTGCCAGCACACAAAATGCACACCAAATCAATCCAAAGGTGTACATGACTGTGTGAAGAATAACTTCACGTATAAAACAGCTTGACTGCACAACAGTGATGTCAGGAGGCGACAACAATTGCAGGCAGTCCTTGCCTGGGAGGCCCCCGAGGGGCTTGGGGTCACCCCGGCTGCCAATGTTACCCTGAGCATGATCAGCTGGCTCAGCAGAAGTCTCCTTGTTGATGACCACGATGTTCTCAGGCTGAAACTGGTAGCCTGTTGCAGAACACAAGGTTCATGGTGCTGATCCTAGCTGAGCATAACAAAGAAATACATGGAGGGTCAAGCTGAGTAATTGGCAGAGTTGTTGTATGGCAGTATGGCAACGGCCAGCACAAATTTATTGCTTGTGTTGCACCACAGGGCAGGATGATCATTGCGCAGTGCAGACAGCACTGCAAGCAAACTAACTCTGCAATGCAACCAACGGTGGCTACTGGTCAGGCATGCAAAGGCGGGTCATCTGCCATGAGATAATGCCAGTGTAACAACATTCATTACAACAAGTCAAATCATGCTGCAAGACACAGCTGTGTTGCCATGGTGCTGTGCTAAGTTGGTTGAAGACAAGCTGATGTGTCACCTTCCGTGTGCGGGTGAGCTTCACGTGTGAACGTTGGAGCATTTGGCAAACCATTTTGACCAGTCTGCTTGACCAGATCATAGTGCACAGTATCCCCAGAGCCAGCTGCCTTGACAATCAAGTGAGCTGCTACCACTTCTTCCTGTCTGGCAAGAGGCATTGGACTGGACGAAATGACATCATCATACGGCAGCTGAGCTGCAGCTGCTGCTTCATGCTGTGCCGGCTGTGCTGTGCTGTGCTGTCCCTGCTGCGCTGTGCTATGCTGGGCATGCAGAGGTTGATTTTGGTGGCCAGGCAGCCAAGACATGGAGAAGAAATGCTGCCAGAAGTGTTTGAGGGCTTCGCGGGATGGAGATGATGGAAGAGAGGTGGCTTGTCGCTGGTCTGTGATAACAAGACTGCTTCGGCCCAGACCCCATCCTAAGTGCTGCAGCAGGTTTGCTTCAGTCATTGACATTGCCTTGGCATCCGGCGCTGGCTTTGCACCTGTTGCGGCGTCAGTATTGACGGCAGACGATGTCTGTACCATAGCATGAGCGGGCATTTGGGAAGTGGTGGTGGACTGTTGCAAGGGAGGTAGTTTTGAAATTTGACTTGGTGATGTTGGCAATTTGCTTTGTATCTCAGTGTTGGTCAGCTGCCTGCTGAGTCCACATACAACATCTCAAACATTGGTTGGTCGATTGAGCTGCCAGAGAACACAGGGAATAGCATACACTTCTGAAAGCCTGGTTGCAGCCACGTATTTGCAGCACCCTACCGTGGAATAGACTGCTCCATCTGCTGATTCGCGGTTGCGATTGGGCCCATGGCTGACGAAGGCATCGTAGCATGCATGATCATAAGAGCAAACAGCCACAAAGATGGCTGTAAGAGAGCCATCCAGATCAGTACGCGGCGTCAGGCTACCCGTTGTGCTGACAACTGCTATGCGACAGGTTGCGTCACACACAATTTTGCCGTGTTTGAAGACACTTACAGGACAACCGGATGGTCGAGACGTAAAAGATTTCAAGCAAACAAAGTTTGACCTACGAGACGTTGTACTTGCGAGCAGGACTGTTAGCAACAACTTCGACAGCGGAGACCGTTTTGACCCGGGTTCTCAAGGACTTATGTAGCAGCGTCTGTCGAAGTGAACAAAGCTTGGTGCACGGAATCCTTTTCTAGGATTGCAGCAAGCTGATGCTGGCTTTTGATCAAATTTCATAATCACTGCGACGTTTGATCTCCTGATGGACTTGTCAAGCTTTCTGTCCCCAGTCGCAAGCCTTGACGCGTAAAGCGTGGACTCACTCCTGAGCTGTGAAGCCTGTCTGTGCCGTGCTGAGTTTGGATGCTAGATCTGAGCTGAGGGCTGCTGGTCACGAGTCATTATACACAAGCACATATCCGTGGTGTAATGATGTGTTATACCTGAAAATACAGGAGACTTGTCAAGCTTACACAAGAGGGAGATAGATGACACCGAAGTGACACTCGAACGCAATCCGAAGACAGACGGACTGCGAAGTGCTACGCAAAAAGCAGATATGAGATGCAGAGAGCGATAGATAGTTACAAATCTGCAAGTACACAGAAATATGTGAGCAGGGCTGGGGGATGTCGCTGCGATGACCGTACTGAGCTGTCGCTTACACAAGTTCACCTCATTCACGTGCTGTACACACGGCTTGGTGATCGGTCACAATCCTTGTCAGATGTCCCACTCGTGTGAGATATCACATTGCAGACGCACTTGCCAATGGTACTTGCGAACAGTGATGCGTTCGCATATTGCAGATCTTCCCAGCTGGCAAAGTTTGGGAGCCATAGGCTGTTGTCACTGACTGCAGGCGGAAGCCACTCTGCCAATCTTTTGCGGGAAGGTCTCTGCAAGGCAGAAGTGCCTCCTTGCTGGACCTGCTGCACACACGGCACAACACTTGCCTCTGTGAGGTGACTGCTTTGGGTGCTCCTAAGCACCCGGTTGCAACAGTGACAAATACTTGGAGGCTGTGCCAGAATGCAGCTCGACATGTCGGCAAGATCATGCCCGGGCACTTGTGCACTTGACTTGTGTTTGAAGCACAATGCTTGAATACTGGCGTATGTGCTGCAGGCAAGGCTGTGAGACCCAACAGCAAGCCAGTGACGTGCTGCTTTGCCCAATGTCAGGGGGCAGATCTCAGCTTGTTGTCACCAAGGCTGAGTCAGGAGTGGGACTGTGAGAAGAACCAACATTTTGACAACGTTTGGCTAAAGCCGCACAGCCTCAAAATTTGTGGTTGGATTTGTTCTGAGGGAACAGCTGATGATCCTCATCACTGGGATGCACCCGGTGAGCAACAGAACAAAGGGGCACGGCTGTCCATACTGTGCTGGCGTCAGAGTGAGCAAAGGCAACAGCTTGGCTACTGTGGCTCCTGATGTTGCCAAATCCTGGTGCTACGAAAAGAACAAAGGCACTCCACAGGACTATACGTCTCTGAGCAGCTATAAGGCTGCTTGGGTTTGCACAGAGTGCGGCCACCACTGGAGCGCAAAAACTGCAAGCCGAGTGAGCCAAGGCACTGGCTGCGCCACCTGCTATCACAAAAGGCGTGGACGCAGAAAAGATGGCTCAAGGCATCCCACTTTCGCAGAGTGTAAACATGCTGTGCTAAGCGAATGGGATCATGACATAAATGCTGAGCATGGTCTGTTCCCAGAAAAAATCACTCTTGGCAGCCACAAACCAGTTCACTGGGTGTGCCATCAGTGCTCACTTAGCATATTGCACAGATGGGTGGCAACACCTAACGTACGTTATCAGAAACAGTTAGGCTGCCCTTACTGCATCGGGCATGCAGTGTGCAGATGTAACTCCCTGGCAACATGCTGCGTAGAGCTTGCTCAAGAGTGGGATTACAGCAAGAATGAAGCAGGCCCTGATGAGTACGCTGCTCAATCAAATAAGACTGTATGGTGGCAGAATGCTGGCAGAGGCAGTTGGCAGCAGACAATCCGTCAACGCATGTACAACTGGACAAGACAACAGCAACGCAATGCAATCAAGCAAGGAGCTTGAACTAGTTCTTTCATCACCTATGTTTAAGTCTGTTTTGATCGTTGTGACCTGTGTTCACAGTTTGCATTGACTGTGTTAGTGGGGTGAAGTTATACAGGTTTGACTTGGGAAAAGGACTGCTATGACCATAGCACCAAGGGTGTGACACGGAACCAAAGGATGTGTGGGCTGAGATGCATGCCAGTCACAGTGTGTTCGTTCTTCCCATGTACACCTCAAGCGGAACTGTGAATGCAATCAAACCCAATGATTATTATGTTGTTGGGTACAAAATATGTAGTAGTAGCTCATTTTCTTCAGAAAGCTGCCAGGGACACTTGGGAGCAATGCACTCAAACCGTGAGCACGCTCAAGGTACATCAACTGCGTTTGCTTCCGCACTAACTGAGCGCAGTCTTTTACCAATCAGCACAGCAGCATGTGAAAATGTGACAAGTATCAATGTTACACTGCTGCACATTTTGCTGTTGTAGGAAAACAATTGGCAGAACTGCAAGGCTTTGCCACGCTGCTTTGTGCCGCTTCCGGATCAGGCCTTGATAACACATGCACATTTGACGTTCAGCAGTGGGGAATCACCCCATTCGGATGAGGGCACGTCACTAACGGACAACCGTCTGTTTCGCTCTGTAAAATTTATACTCAAAAACGCCTCAGAGCCGAAGACATGCACACGGTGACAGTATTGGGCTACATCAGCACTTAGTCTAAACCTAAAGCACTCCCACACCAAAAGTACCTAATACATGCTGTAAAACACCTGAGCATCACACCAGAAGACTACAGGACACACTAAAACCGGTTCAGACAGCGCAACGTTGCAACGTTTCCTTTACACGTTTGCTGATGGCTGCTGTGCAGGACCTTGTACACTTGCAGGTGGCTGCCGCTGCTGCTGCTGCTGCAGCGGCAAATTCTGTGCACTAGCAGCACCAGGTCGGTGCTGCTGCTGCGTCAGCTGCTGCTGAAGCAGGCTTTGGGCACTGGGACCATTGTTCTGACTTGGTGGACCACTCGAATGCTGCTGTAGCAAAGAAGACTGTGGCTGCTGTCCCAGCTGCTGCTGTGGCTTCTGCTGCTGCTGCCGTTGCTGCTGGGCTTGCAGCTGAGCAGACAACTGCTGATGAAGGCTGGCACTCGGCCCAGGGGAAATGCCCTGACTGTGCTGAACAGCCCCTGGAGCATATGCTCCTGACCACTGCCTAGCACCACCATACAAGGAACTGGCACCCTGTGCTTGCGCTTGCTGCTGCAGCTGTGTCTGTGGGTGCGTCTGGTGCTGCAGCTGACTCTGCGTCTGGTGCTGCAGCTGACTCTGCGTCTGAGCTTGCGCCTGCTGATGGAGCTGTGTCTGTGCTGGTGCAGCATAGGCTTGGGAGCTGACAGGCATCTGTTGAGCTTGGGCCTGTCTCTGCGCCTGCAGAGCCAGCTGGGCCTGCTGCTGCTGCCGCAGCTGCTGTAGCTGCTGCAACTGAAGCTGCTGCTGCTGTTGTTGCAGCAGGCGATGATGCTGCGCTTGCTGCAGCTGCTGTCGCTGCTGCTGAGGGTTGAGGACAGTCACGGTGACAGTCTTGTCAGGGTTGCGCTGGATCTTCTCCAGGAGGTGACTGAAGCTCTGAACTGTGGCTGGGGTTAGGTCTTCAGGTTGTGCCGCACCTTGGCACAACGCGTACACCTCCCAGGACCTAACTAGGGCTGCCTCTGCCATGACTTGACTGGCTTGCGCGGGGTTGCTCTGATAGATCTTGCTCAGCAGCAGCCAAGCCTTTCCAACCTGTGCATGCAGCCTCATAGTTTAGCCCAGATGCCAAGAATGCAGTCAATGGCACCTCTTGAGTGCTTGACTGCCTTTTGCATGTGGTCTTCAACTTCAACAGAGATGTGGCAAACTGCAAGCTGCTGTGAGCAGGCAGTGGGACAGCAACTCATCGTTCCTTTGCAGAGAACTTTTGAAAGAGTGACAGCGTTGAAAGAGTAGCAGCTTAGATGACGCAGCAGATGTGGTTGAGCAGCATACCATATGGTGAAGACATGATAGACAGTGTTACCTGGGGATGTGTTGCGCCGTAGTTACGCTCCAGCACCAACAGATTCTGCTCCAAGCTTTGCAGCCTCCCCTTGGTGACAGCTCCTGGAGGCGCCGAGCTGGGGTGGGGGTTGGGGTGCGGGGTGGGTGCGGAGGTTATGCCATCAGGTTCTGCCGGGTCCATGTCATCAGGGCGCTCCTCAGGGTAGTTGGCACTGGTACCTGCTGACATACCCTGTTTTTCAATGCGGCTGACTCAGCAGGAGGAACGGTAACATCTGTTATGAATGCCAACATGCCATTTCTAACACAACACCAGCAATGCATGTTCTAATCCAGTATTCAAGGCAGACCTCTGCCAAATGCAAGCAAGTCAAGAGTTTCCAGTTCACTTATGGGCTGTGGTGTTTTAGAACAGAAGAAACCACCTGAAGAGGGACCCATCAGTGAACAATCAGTTTCAGGAGGAAGCATATGTAGCAAAGCAAGGAAGAAGGGGAGCAGAAGGCTCACCGGACATGGAGTCAAAGTCTGGCAAGGGCAGGTTGAGGATATTGACTTGGTCCGGCCCTGCCATGCCTGGTCGGTCCCCAAACCCAGTATAGGCTGTAGAGGAGCTGCCTGTAGTCATACCACACCAGTCAGTCAGCCATTCTTGCCATCATGCATGCACACACTGTTCCAGCTCTGAAAACCAGGTTGATTGATTTTAGAGTGCCTACATCAACAGAAGTGCTCAGGACTGCAGCGACCTGGCCTGTTTGATGGATCATTCACTAGGAAAGCAACAGAAGAAGTGTCAGCCTCAGCAGCAACTGAAACAGACTTGACTTTCACTGTACTTGACGGGAAACACAAATGGATCTGGCAGCCTCAGCAGCAACTGACACAGACTTTGATGTCACTATACATGACGGGAAGCATTGCAGAGCCATGCTCTGGCATGTGTAACAGGAATTCCAAGAGCCAATGCCCCCTCATGGGGTAGGGCCTTGGTCTCAGCAGGAGTTGCTGGCAACCGTCAGGTTTTGCCTTGTACAATAGGCCTATTTCGACCAAACAATAATATTAAAAAATGTGTGACAAGATTGTACACAGCACATGAACAGGAGCCGTACCTGCATTGTGACCCTCGACTGTCAAGTCGAGTACCAGCTCAGCAGCAGTCTCTGGGAAGGAGGCGTGGTGCGGCAGCACAGGCGCCTCCTCGCCTGCTGTGCCTCTGCCTGCGGCCTCTGTTCCTGCCCGGAATTGGTCCCTTTTGGATGCATCTGGCGCCTGCAGACAGCAGCAGAATGTGAAATTGATCCCTTTTGGACGCATCTGGGGCCTGCAAAAGGCGACATTGTGAAATTGGCTTCGATTTGCCTGTCAGATGAAAGGCAATTCAAAGGATGGGAGACAACGGCAGCTTTTTTCAGCAAGTACCCTGTAGCTGCATAGACGATGGCAAGAAGTGCTGGTGATACTTGGACACATGTGATGCAGCAAGCCACAGGGTAGTCATACAGCAGCCGTTGCCACTCAGGGAAAGGCTCATCTCAATGGGCAGCCCCTCTGAGGCTGCCTTTCAAGATGAAGGTCTGCCTTCTGCCACACCTTGCCAAACAGCACACTCAGCAGCAGACACAACTTGTGAATACTCACAGTTACAAGAGCTTGAGAGGAGCCAGCTACCTGCAAGGGGTGAGGTCTGGAGAACCTGCTCTCATCAGCAAGCATCTTGGCCTTGCCTCTTCCAGTGGCACGGGTACCCCCCCTGCCTGCTGGGGCCCCCCTGGCAGCTACCCTAGCAGACTTTGGGGTGGTGTGGTCCTTATGCAGGCGAGCATGCTTTGATGGAGGATATGCTGCGTCATCCTTCTGTGCACCTGCAATGAGTCATTGCCAATGAGTCTTTGCCAATGACACACCTCCATTATGTAAGCTGGAGCCAGATTTCAGGTGTACCTAAGAAACCTGCTGTTTCAAAAGGCGTTGCCGTTCCCCATGAACTTGTACCGTGTCACTCAATTGGGCTGCGGGACAGATTTGGCTGCTGCGCCTTGTTTTATAACAGATGACATGTGACCAATGACATGTAACCAACTGGAAATCTGACTACTGCTGGCATCAGCGCAAACAGCATCAAACAGCATGTGTAGCAACACATGCATGCTGCATCTGCAGGCAGGCTTGATAGTGATCAGTCACCATTGTCATGTGACGCTGCCTGGCACAGCACCTCTACAGCATCCAACATGTTCAAGAGGCTACAATCCAGCTGCCACATGCATGCAGACCTGAACAGAACCATACAGCAGGCTGGCAGAGTGTGTGTAAGTGACAAGTCAGCCTGTGCCACACGGGTCCTCGACAGATGTACAATGGAACTGCTATTGTTACTCTTAATAAAAGTGCTCCTGCTTACATTACTGAAACTGCTACACATCGTAACAGTGCATACCATTGGTGGCAGCAGTCGAAGGCTCAGGGCCATCATGAGAGGCAGTCTTGTGCAGCTCCTCTGCAGCGTCCAGCAGCAGCATGATGTTGCTGTTCTCCTCATCAGTGGCTGGTGACATGCGGCTGTCGGCCTGGTGGTTGCCGGCTGAGCGGGCAGCTGCTGAGCGGGTGCGCCCGCCTGACCTGGCGCCTGACCTGGCAGCTGACCCTGGGCGGCCGCCGCTGATGGCGTCCTGAGGAGTGTCCTGCAAGAAGCACAGTCACACGTAGAAGAAGAAGAATAACAAAAATGAAAGTAATAATACTAATAATAATAATAATAATAACAACAATAATAATGATAATGATAATAGTAATGATGATGATGATGATAACAACAATGCTTTCCAGCTCATGATGAGCTAGGTACGTGCAGGATGTAGAACGCAGGCTGGCATTCACAGGGACAGTGCACCCCTTTTGTGATATTGTTGATGTGCATGCATAAGAGCACACGCACATCTAGAATGCAGGGTTGGCATTCACAGGGACAGTTGACCCCTTTTGTGATATTGATGATATGCAAGCGTAAGAGCTTGGCATTAGCTGCTGATGATGGTGATATTGTCATTGTGAAGAGTGCTCAACTCCATGCAAAGTGGTGGTGATGTGTGCATCCTGAAGGTGATGTTGAATGTGGCTGGTTTGTGAAATGTGGGTTTCTGAAGCAATGTTGCCGACGCTGACTTGTGCATCCACGCCAGGGCAGTTACACTGCCTCGTGGTTGTCTGGACGGTGCACTTGGTATGTTCAGTCATGCTTGTAAAACATCTGACCATATAAGTGCTGAGCATATGTGCATGCAGTCTGCTATGCTGTACGAAGCTGTATGTATCTGCTGGCTGTGTACACCAAGTGGAGATCTTGCAGGATGGTGTGAAGATGGCATGGGACTATCATAGCACTATAATAGAGCCAAAAGAGTCCCATGCTATCTGCACACAATCCTGCAAGTTGTCCATTTGGTGCACCCAGCCAGCAGGCATATACAATCATTAAGCAGCTGCCTGTCTGTGCAGTGTGTCGGAAAAGCCCAGCCGCAGTATACAGGTAGATGGGTGCATTGGTGTCTGCCATCTTTGCATGTACATGCTGCCATTCTGTCTGGCAGCATGGCAGCACGTACATGCAAAGGTAGCAGACATCAATGCACCCGGCTACTCATACGCAGTAACTGGGCTTTTCCCTGCTATTGCAGAAGTTGGGAGCAGCGAACAGTGCAGTCTCACATTGCCTGACAGGAGCAGGCTGACAAGGTGTAATGCAGAGGACACTTTCTCACACTGAGCAAAGGCAGGACACACAGAATGGCAGTTTACATGCAACTCAGTACAGTTTGACCACGTACTCACACCTGCCCAGTTGCTTGTAAGGATTCAGTGATTTTGTAAGTGATGTAGGCAACATCAAATCGGCTAGGTGAAGCAGTACAGTATTCTAAATGAAGCATGTGAATGCCACCATTGTTCATGACATTCTGTGTTGCTGCGAGGGCTGTTGTGCACACACCTGGCCAGCTGCTTGCAAAGGTGCGGTGGTTTCAGGCGTGACATAGGCAGCATCAGGACCAGCCATGTTGTCGCCACTATATCTATCGGCGCCGTAGCTTTGTGCAGGCCTGGCAGAACCGGATCTGCCCCTAGGGTTTGCAAAGGGCTGGCCTGATGACACGTCCTGGTACTGCTCATCATAGGCTTCATCCCAGTTGCCCTCCTCGTATCGGATGTACTGCCCTTCTGAGCCATAGATATCTCCATCTGCAGGGACCAAAAGGCTTTTCATTTGCAGTTGTCTGATCTCCTTTTACTATAAGCTTCCAAGGCTGTGTTGCCTGACCTCTTGATGCCCCAATGCATGCACTTGCAGAATAGGCAGGTGATTGTGTGCATGAGTTTAGGGTTTATGCTTGCATTTGCAGAACAGGCAGGTGGTTTTATGCATGCATGGGTTTAGGGTTTATGCATGCATTTGCAGAACAGGCAG
>JAABUK010005660.1_pt1 | contig 19258 bp, 20 predicted proteins | sample 5559141 | NCBI WGS metagenome assembly JAABUK01 (sample SAMN10711869, study PRJNA513367) | rock metagenome | isolation source: Antarctica rocks | place: Antarctica: Victoria Land, Pudding Butte nord | collected 2016-01-03 | reverse complement strand
TAACTTTGATTATCGTAAGTAATATCATCGGCTCTTTCAGACTTATGACCGCTGATGGCCATGATTAAATCACTTGGTGTTCCATCAAGGTATTTGTTGGTACAGAATGATCGCCGGGCTGTGTGTGACGAAACCCAGGCATATTTCGGTCTAACCTCTTACAACGAAAGAGGGACTTCCGATAATGAAATTTTTTCCATCATTGAAGATAGAACCGGAAATTCTGGTTTGGCACAACAGGCAGCACCTGTTTTGATCAGTTTTGAAGCGGAGAGATTCTTCCTAATCGCTGATTTCAAGCTTATATCCTTTGCCGCGTATAACTAAAATTTTGATATTCGGATCAAATTCCAGTTTTTTTCTAAGTTTTGATATGAACATATCCAGACTGCGCCCGACAATAACACCGTCATCTTCCCATATCTCTTTTTGCAGTCGGCTTCTCTCTATAGTCTCATTGGGAGACAATGCGAAAATGAGCAAAACACGGGTTTCCGTTACGGTCAGGTCTATTGTTTTTCCATTTATTACGAGCTTCCGACTTTCTGAATCGAACAACACCGAGCCCAAATTGAACTCACCGGTACCCTGAACTTCAGGCAAAGCTGTTTTGGACTTAACAGATCTAAAAAAAATAAAACCAACAAATGCTAAAAGTGGCAGGCTGCCCAGAAGATATCTATTCTTTGCTGTATTGATTCCTGTTGGTTTGAACTTGATGTTGATCATGTAACAGGCTCTTGGTTGCTCTCTGCCTATACATGCTACAATATCATCTTTTTCATTATTGGATATAGCATATCCATAAGCTACAGTGGAGTTGCCACAGTTCAGAACGTTAACAATATAGTCACTTGCGTGGGGGTCTTTAGCCAACAAACGCTGCGTAATATTCACCAGCGAGTCCGGTTGAAAAGTAAGATCATTCTCAAAGCTGATCCGGTACTCATTTTCAGCGATTTTTTTTACTGGAAGAATCCTTGATGTACTGTCGCCCGACTGTAAGAGTGTTTCATGTCCGATCCTGCGAAGTAAAACTTCCCTTCTGGAGATGTCAAAACCGTCACTATCCATACTAAAAGCCACGCAGATTACAGAGATAAACAAGAGTAGTATCAATGCGAACCGGTATTTGCGTTTTTCGGAGAGAAGATTTCGCCTAAGATGCATAATGTCAATTTTTTATTTACAATGTTTACATTTTTATTTACAATCGAAATTCCCGCGTCGCAAGATATCAAAGTAATATTGCCGGATCAACTTTGATACGATATGAAAAATAAAAAAAATGTCCTGGTGGTTACTAAAAAATGAAAGAAGGGAACTGCATTGACTGCTATTGGAACAGTGCCGCTAATATAAATATTAAATAAATTATGAAATACATACAAGTATGCGCTTTGTTCTTAATGTCCGTTTTTTACACCTCCTGTGGACAAAACCAAACAAACCCACCTAAAGATAATATCAAGTCCGAAACTAAAGACTCAATCACTTCCGAGGTGCCTAATGGTATGGAAATGGTTTGGGATATCAAGCAAGATAGAAATGGGAACATTTGGCTTACTTCAGAGGTAGGTATTATTCGATACGATGGAAAATCATTTACCAATATTATAAGTAAAGTGAGTTCGGGCCCCTTTTTTTCTGTTTTAGAAGATAGAAAAGGAAATTTTTGGTTCACTTCTTCCGGTTCAGGTGTTTATTATTATGATGGGAAATCCCTGCCTACCGGACAGGCAGGCTTTCAACATTTCACAACAAAGGAGGGGCTTGTCAGTAACTCCGTTTTTGAAACTTATGAAGATAAAGCCGGGAATACCTGGTTCGGTACCAATGGAGGGGCAAGCCGTTACGATGGAAAATCCTTTCGGAATTTTACAACGAAAGAGGGGCTTTCCAACAATGAAATTTTTTCCATCATTGAAGATAAAACCGGAAAATTCTGGTTTGGCACAAGAGGCAGCACCTCTTTGTATGACGGAAAAACGTTTGCCGTTTTCAGGGATAAGGATGGTAACGCCTTTAACCGCGTTTTGTCGATCATCGAAGATAAAGCCGGGAATATCTGGCTCAGTGCAGGTGATGGCCTTTGGCGCTATGACGGCAGCATGTCTGTCAATAGCGGGAATAGTGGCCTTTTTGTTTACGAGGATAAAAAAGGAAATATATGGAACGGTCCAAGGAAAGTTTGTTCTCCCCCGTTAACTGAAATAGCACAGTCACTAAATCTTTTCAGGATTTTTGAAGCTCATGACGGAAGTATTTGGTTTGGCGCATCTGATGGAGTGCATCGTTATGATGGGAAAACGGTTAAAAGACTTTAAAGGTAAAGAGGGTCATTAAAATAGATAAATTATGAAATACATACACGTATATGCCCTGTTCTTAATGTCTGTTTTTTACACTTCCTGTGGACAAAACCAAACAGATGTACTTGAAGCATATATAAAGTCTGAATTCAAAGACACAGTCACTTCCTACGGGCCCAGCAGGATGGTTCGGAATGTAAAGCAAGCTAAAAATGGAGACATTTTGATTGCTGCCTACAATGGGGTGTTTCGATACGATGGAAAATCCTTTACCAACATAACGAGTAGAATACCTTCGCCCAGCTTTTGGGATGTTCTGGAAGACCGGAAAGGAAATCTTTGGTTCGGTACCCGGGATTCAGGTGTCTATCGATTTAATGGTAAATCCTTTCAACATTTTACAACCCGGCAGGGGCTTGCCAGTAATATTTCTCTTCATATTTATGAAGATAAAGCCGGAAATATTTGGTTCGGCACCGGAGGTGGAGCAAGCCGTTATGACGGGAAATCCTTCCGAAATTTTACAACGAAAGAAGGACTTTCCCATAATGGTCTTAATACTATCATGGAAGACAAAACCGGCAAATTATGGTTTGGCACAAGGGGCGATGCCTGTTTTTATGATGGAAAGACATTTACTGTTTTCAGAAATAAAGATGGTAAAGCCTTTAACAACGTTTGGTCGATAATCGAAGATAAAAAAGGCAATATTTGGCTTGGTGACAATGATGGTCTTTGGCGTTATGACGGCAGTACCTTTACTAAGGTAACGCCGAGAGGTGCTTCTGCTATAATCGAAGATAAAAAAGGAAACATCTGGACTACTGGTAATGTAAATCCTCCTGGTGGGACAGTCTGGGCACTTTCTCGTTATGATCACAAGTCCTTGTACAACAAAAAGCCTACTGTAACCGAAATAATGTCAATAAAAGGAACGGGAGCGCTTTGTGGGATTTTGGAAGCTAACGATGGAAGTATTTGGTTTGGAGCTTTAGGGCCTCAGAGTGGAGTGTATCGTTATGATGGAAAGACCATCACGGACTTTAAAAGTAAAGAGGGTCAGCAATAATGTATGTTGCTGATTTTGAAATCATTTGTCAATTATTATTAATCAATATTATTTCTCTAGTATGAACAACAATATGCCCCTCTCTTACTTAATTTTAATTATTGCTCCTTTATTCTTCGGTTGCCATGGACCTGAAGTAAAAGAAAATAATGCATCGGCAAGCTCCATATCCTTACATGTTGGGAATGAAAAATATTTTATAATAGATACGAAGGAAAGTGTTGTAACATGGAAAGGTTCAAGTGTTGAGGGGGCGCAGGCAGGGTACGCCTATATATCAAAAGGAGAGTTAATGATTGAAAACGGTCAACTTATGGGTGGTACAGTTGAAATAGACATGAACAAAATTGAGGGTCCTGGCCACGGGAGTGATAATAACCTTATTAAACACTTAAAATCGCCTGACTTTTTTGATGTTAAAAAATTTCCCTTGTCTACAATTGCCATTACCAAGGTCGCGTCAATAAATGTTGAGGATAAGGAAATTACAGGAAACCTGACCATTAAAGGTATCACACACCCAGTTACTTTTCCAGCCAAATTGGAAGTTGATGACAGAATTATCAAAGCGAATGGCAGGCTGGTCATTGATCGAACAAAATGGGATGTCCGTTATAGATCAGGAAAGTTTTATGATAACTTAGCTGATAAAACTATTTCGGATTCCATTGAATTCAATATAAAGATTGTAGTAAAAAAATAGACATCAGGATCCACCATAAAAAACTTTAACTAAATCAGATCATGTTATTCTATTCCTGTACAAGAGTTTTTAGGTTTTTGAAATTCTTATTAATAAAAGCGATAAAATGATAAAATACTTTCCCGTCTATACTTTGTTCTGGATGCTTGTTTTTCACACTTCCTGTGGACAAAAGCAAACTGAACCACATAAAGATAATATCAATTACAGTATCAAAGACACAGTTACTTCCTACGGGCCTAACACAATGGTTCGTCATATAAAAAAAGGCAGCAATGGCACCATTTTGTTTGCTGCATCATGGGGTGGTGTTTTCCGATACGATGGAAAACTGTTTACCAATCTCACAAGTAAAATTGGTTCGCGCAGATTCTGGGATGTTCTGGAAGATCGAGGCGGAAACCTTTGGTTCGCTTCCACTGATTCCGGAGTTTATAATTACAATGGCAAAACCTTTCAACATTTCACAACCAGGGAGGGACTTGCCAATAATCTGGTTATGTGTATTTATGAAGATAGAGCCGGCATTATTTGGTTCGCTGCGGGTGGACTAACCCGCTACGATGGAAAATCTTTTCAAAATTTTACTACTAAAGATGGACTTCCCCATAACGGTATTAATACAATCATGGAAGACAAAACCGGGAAATTATGGATGGGCACAGCGGGCGATGCCTGTTTTTATGATGGAAAAACATTTACCGTTTTAAAAAACAAAGATGGTAAAGGGTTTAACAACGTTTGGTCAATAATCGAAGATAAAAAAGGAAGCATTTGGTTCGGTGGCGTTGATGGACTTTGGCGCTATGACGGCAGTACCTATACGAAGGTATCGCAGAGGAGTGCTTTTGCAATAATCGAAGATAAAAAAGGAAACATCTGGACTACTGGTTCGGTAAATCCTAGTGGAGTCGGGGCCTGGAAACTTTTACGTTATGATCAAAAGTCCTTGTACAATAAAAACCCCGCTGTAACCGAAATAATGTCAACAGAAAAAATGCTTTGTGGGATTTTGGAAGCTAACGATGGAAGTATTTGGTTTGGATCTTTGTACGGAGTGTATCGTTATGATGGAAAGACCATCACGGACTTTAAAAGTAAAGAGGGTCAGAAATAATGTGTATAGCCGGCAATTTGAAAAGACCCGAACCATTAGCGACAAACCAAGGACAACAATCTAACTATGTAACTTTCAAATAGAACTTATGAAAAACACAGCGACTCTTTTAACATCATTGCTCCTTATACTTTTTGTATCCACTCAGACCTTTGCTCAACTAACGTCTCAAAAAATTGATTCATTAATGGAAAATGCCTTGGTAAAGTTTAAGGTAGCGGGCGCATCTGTAGCTATTGTTAAAGATGGTAAAGTAATTCACCAAAAAGGGTATGGATATACTTCAATTACAACAAAAGAAAAGGTCAATGAATACACCAATTTTCAGATTGCATCAAATACCAAAGCATTTACAGCAGCTGCACTTTCTATTTTAGAGGATAAAGGCAAACTGAAATGGACCGATAAAGTAAAAGACCACTTACCTGAGTTCAAAATGTATAATGATTATGTAACGGAGAACTTTAACATACAGGACCTCTTAACGCATCGCAGCGGACTCGGATTAGGTGCTGGCGATTTGATGTTTTTTCCTGATGGTGCCGACTTTACCATGAAGGATGTTTTGACAAGCTTTCAACATTTCAAACCTGTTTCAGCTTTTCGAACCAAATATGATTATGACAATTTACTCTATATCGTGGCAGGGGAAGTAATTGCCAGAGCTAGCGGTATGAGTTATGAAGCATTTGTCCAAAAACGAATCATTGAGCCTTTACAAATGAAAAATACATTTGTTGGCAGCTTGATGAAAAACAAAAGCAACCTGGCAACACCGCACTCATTAGTGTCCGGATACATAAAAGCAATTGACGCTCAAGATGTAGGAATGGGTAGCGCTGCCGGCGGAATATTCTCTAATGTGGCGGATATGTCTAAATGGATGCTGGCTCAATTAAAAAGAGGTAAGTATGGAGCTGATTTAAAAACATCATTATTTTCTTTGAAAAACCACAATGAAATGTGGCGGTTACATACTGTTTTAGAAACCAATCGGGACCCTAGATACAATTCTCATTTTAACGGCTATGGTTTAGGTTGGTTCTTAACAGATGTGAAAGGAAATTTAAAAGTATCGCACACTGGCGGTTTACCGGGAATGGTATCCGAAGTAACTATGTATCCCGATTTAAATTTAGGAATCGTCATATTAACCAATTCAGATGAGGGTGGCGCACTTTTTTCGGCGGTCTCAGGTACTATTGCTGACAGTTATTTAGGCTTGGACGATTTTGGTTGGACAGATAAAATAGCAGGATGGATGCAATATCAAAAGAATATGAGTGATGTAGTAACAAAAAAGGTTTGGGAAAAAGTTGAGTCGGCAAAAAAAGTAGAAGTAAAAAACGAAGACTTTATCGGAATATATGAAGACCCTTGGTTTGGAAAAATTGAGGTGTTTGAAAAGGATAAAAATTTATGGTTCAAATCTTACCGCTCTCCAAAATTAAATGGTCCGATGGCTTTTTATAACGCCAATACATTTGCGATAAAATGGGAATATCAAGCTATGAATGCCGATGCATTGGCAATGTTTTCATTGGATGAAACAGGCAAAGCACAGTCAATTAAAATGAAAGGCATTTCGCCAAATATTGACTTTAGTTTTGATTTTCAAGATTTGGATTTAAAAAGGAGTGATGATTTTAAAGCTTATGAAGGATACTATAGGTTTCAATTTGAACCAGGAAAAGACGAGTATATAAAGATAATAACCAAAAATAACCATCTGGTTTTGATTGAAGTATGGAATGGAGCGGAAATTATCTTTGAACAGAAGTCCGAATTGGAATTTTTTAATGAATCAAAAAATTACCCGCTCAAGTTTACAAAAACCAAAGAAGGTGCCATTATTCAAGTTCTTGTACACAATAAGGATTTATGGAAAAAGGCTAATGATTATAAGCCATAATTAAAGCGCTATTAGAATGATTTCAGATCAAATAAAGACTTTCGAAGGTTATTATCGATTTCCCATTAACAAAAGAGGAGTAGAAAAAATAGTGGCAAGAGGAGACGATCTAATCATTAAAAATTAAAAGCATCAATGAAAATATGAACAATGAAAAAATATTTCTATCAAACGCAAGCTTTTACTTTTCTAACAATATTAATTTTTGGCACTGCCTGCAGCGGACGAGTTTGTTTGCTGGTGAAGAAATGATTTGGGAAGGTGAGCCAGCTACAGGCAAATAACTACCTTTTAATTTGAACTAACCTGGCTAAAACCCGTATTACACAATCTTATCTTTTTCGTATCTTTGATGAGCATTGAAATGAAACGCTCTTTTTTTTGCGGGATAAATAAAATTTATTTATTGGATTGTTTCTTTAATAGATTTTGTGAGTATTTGGAAAAGTCTTTCAGCTAACATTTGGGAATTCTTATGCTGAAATTATGAAAACAGGCTTTGGTGGTAAATTCGGTTACCCAAGCTTACACCTTTTCTGAAACTCAATACAGTTAAGCCTTTCAGCGAATAGATGCGGCCCCGTCCGGTCCGCAAGCAAAAAGACATTGATTATCAACGTCTTTTTGGTGTTATCCTAATGGTACATCGAACCATTAGCGTAAATGAAACATATCTGAATGATGTAATAGTACTGGTCATAGATATTAATTATAATCTTGTATAAATATTTTTCTTTCTTAATCAATATCCTCATTGCTTGCCTCGTGGTTTGAACTGCTTCCATGCCATACACCGGTACCTACCCATATCTCATAATGACATAGCCATTCACAAGTCCATGGTATAATAGTTCTGGTATAAAGCATACTTTCATTCCATTCCTTCCCATCTGGATAAAAAAGGCAGAGCAGTTGTGCTTTTGTAGAGTAAACGTGCGGCAAGTTTTTCTTTCTTTTTGCCAATGGCAAGGGCATTGGTTTAACCACAAATACTTTTATACCTTCTATTTGGTCATAATGTAATTGGATAGTATATGTTTGAGACAAAGGTTTAGGAAGCAGGTTATAAGTCCATATCAAATATTCATTCCTAAAACGAATAACTTGCGAGCCGGGAAACCGCTGGTTGAGATTTATTTCTTGTTGTAACAGTGATAGCGGCTTATTCGATCTTACCATGAAAATTATGGTTTTTGACCACTGTGCCTATTGCGCCAATAATACCTGTTTTTGCTGCCATAAACTGTTTCCCGTTCTCCCGAAGTAAACGCATTTGCTCTCCGTATTTGTTGAAGGTAACCGCAACAGGCTTATCCCCAAATGAAGCTGCCATTGATTCTTGAATTAAATGCAGCCCTCTTTGGTTTGTAATGTCTTCCAAATCTATTTGCAGTTTATTCACCCAAGCATAGAAATTTTTTTCCTTTTGAGGGGCTATAGGCCACTTATCAGCAAAGTTCTCCTGATCGTTAACCGGGTTTCCTATCCACTTAATTTTTTTATTGTTCGGGGCATCAAATCTTTCTTCAATGTACAAAGGCATCCTTTGAATGATGTTCACTAATGCATCAAGTACATTCGTCTCTTTATTATAAGCTTTAGCCGCAAGTGTGGTTATAATGATAGATATGGGTTTATCCTCATCACCATCGAACATTATATCTCTGTGCCGTTTTAGTATTTGAACGGCTTGCTGTAGAGGAAGTTTTTCTTTTTGATATTTAGGTACAGGGCTTACAGCTTCGCTTAACTTTAATTGCTTAAAACTATCCAGAGAAGCCTTGGTGAAAAACCATATTCCGTATCCAAAAGGGTTAGACAATAACCAATAAAGAGGGTCGGTCACTGTTTTATAACCCGTTTCTAATTTATCAGTGATTCGCATCGCTAAATTCTCAAACGACGAAACATCCTTCGCAGAAAGGGATCGCTCAAGTATAATTTGATAGTCCTTCGCCACCAAAGAAGATAAAATGTCCATGTGATATTTTTCTTCCGCATACATTAATGTCCAACACCTTCTTCCATCCGGAGATTCCAGCATTCTACAGTAGATTTCGTTTCTTTTTAATTGATTACCGACTGCTTGCTTGAGGTCGTATTGACTCCAATCAGGACGTTTGCCTAAAAGTTGACACACTAAATCAATATCCAAATGATCTTTTCCATTAAATGCCCTAATCATTGTGCCTAGCATAAATGAACCTTGGGGACGGATTTGAGGCATATAGGGTGCTAGGAGGGAATCTTCTTTTGACAGCCATTTACCAACCGCCTCATAGCTACGTACGGCTGCATTAAACTCCGTTTCAGAAATATCAAGCGTTTGTGATAAAAGGTTTAGGATCTCGCTAAATTGTTGTTTTTGTTCGGTTAATAACATAGGATAGATTTATTATTGAATGGTAACTGCTTTGAAAAATTGATGGTTTTTATTGTTATAGTCATATATGATCCATGGCATATCGGCTTTTGCCATGCGAAGCTTTCCTAACTCAACTGCTGCGGATACAGGCATTGCCGGGAAAATGTGGAGGGGACCATTTCCATGGGACTGGCTAATCTTATCAATTGCCTTTCGGGCAGTCTTTTTAAATGAAGGCAACATGTCTTTTAGGCAGAGGTGATCGTTATAGGGATTTTCAATATTAATTTCCCAAATACTACAGCCTTCCACTGCTGCTTGCACATGCCTTCTGTTTATTGTTCCGCTCAATGAAAATACAAGTGTGGGTGTTCCGCTCATATTAGAGGGCTCAATCAATTTAAACTCTTGCGCTTCGCCTTCTTCTTTCCATTTCCAAGAAGAATTGCTACGATGATATTGGTACACATCACTTGGATATTTATCTGATAGCAAACTGCCCAATTTAATTAGCAACGGTTGCGGGGCAAAAGCGAAAACAGAAAAGTCCTGCACGGGGTCATGTCCAAGAAGTGGCCGGATAAAATAATTAAATGAAGTCTCAAGCTGCTGCAATTGAATATTCCAATAGGACTCGCTAAAATCATTGTCCATGCTGTTGCTTAAACCTAATTGTAAGGGGCGGTCACTTGCCGGAAATCGTTCGGGTATCATTGCATACGCAGCTTGCTTGTATTGCACACTTACTTCATAATCTCCAACTTTTGCTGTATAGATTATTATATGGCTTTTCTTTTCAGCCGTAATTGCAGTTACAAGCTCAATCCGACCCTCATGATCCTTTTTCATTTTAAGTAACCGTGCTTCAGGATGTTCATCCAATTGTTCTCTATCAATTCTACGGTGACAAACATCACAAAGGAGCATCAGGTTACCTAAATCCTTCTCTAACTCTTTGGAACGTTTTAAATGACCCCTAGGCCCATCAACACTTGCTGATACAACATGGGCAATATAAGACGTGTTCATTTCTTGCTCGGTTAAACTATCTCTATAGAGTAGTTTATTGCAGCCTTCATACTCACATCTTCCACCAGCTTTTACCCATAACTTCTTAGCCACTTCTGCAGGGACTGGTTTTCGTTTTTCGCCCATTGCGGTTAAATTCTTAATTGATGATACCAGCTTTTCAACTGACTTAAAATTCTATCCCCATTTCTTTCTCGAAATCCCCTGACAACTTCATTTAATTGAAATCCTCCTGCATTAGATGCTCTCTTAATACGGCCTTTGGTATCTAAATACCCAATCTCTAGTTCATCAACCTTAAATCCTGTTAATCGGAAAACAGTCCGTTGTGCCTGGGCACGTATGTCTAAACCACGGATTTCAAGTAAAGGCTTGTTCGCTAAAAGAGATACAATCTGTTCAAGATTTTGACAGGAACGATCTTCTATTTGCAGGTAGTTCCAATACCAGATTAAGTATCTGTTGATACGTCTGATTTGCATCTCATCCCGATTTGGATCTAAATCATCAAAAGCCCACATTGTTTTAGATGCTACATCTATCAAAGATTTAAAGAATTCTTTTTCATTTTTGGTTTCCTGACTAGAATACATTCGGGAATAGCTATACTCGTGTATCATTGCCCAAACGTCAGCTATATAGTCTGCCTCCTCCAATACGCGAGGAAAACGACCAATATTTAAAGCCGTATAATTGGTAAGACCCTGATGAATATGAAGTGCCTCATGGAAAATAAACATGCGGAGGGCTCGTAATATTCTTGCTTTGTCACGATCTAACCGGTTCATAATATTGAAAATGAACCGGTCATTGATTTGCCACTCGTTTGCTTCAGAAATATAAAATCCATCACCTGCAAAATTTGTTGCTTTGGACAAGGTAGATGAACTGAGGATCGTTTCGGCGACATCAGGTATGCGCTTCCAGAATCCATGCTCCATTTCAGTGTATGTTCCTTCAGGAAGAATAAACTGTATCCAGCTTGGAGTACTTCCGTATTTCTTTTTATCCTCCAACTTGCTATTTGTGAAGGACGCAATTCTGTTTTCTAATTCGACTTTCAGCTCGGTTTTAACATCCTCAATGAATTTCTGATCTTCGTCAGTTACATTCATCTCCCCTTGCTCCGTCTCTTGTAAAATGAGGACTTGTTGGTGCTTGGGAACTTTGTTAGCATCGTACTGATATGTAACAATAGGTTTAGTGACAAGTGGATTGATTTTAGTTCCCATCAAAAATGCCAGACCAACGGGCACTGTTGGGAATAAATGGATTTTGTCGGTATGTGGTAAATAATTGGCTACAGAATCAATCCCTAACGAGAATTGGTGAGCAAAAAATTTTAATTGGTCTTGGTTCCTAAAGATATCCTTACCCAAACTGTTGACTTTCAAACCTATAATTTTTGCAGGGTTTTCAACTACTTCTTTTAGTTCATCTTCCTGCATACTATAGGTAACCTCAACTTTATAAATCACATCAATCGGACCGGTAAACTCTTCACCCACAAAGTCAGTTTGAAAAGGAAGCTGCGTTGTTTCTTCATCATTAGACCAATTCCAATTCATTTGTTCGCGGTGTAGCAAATAAACATCAACATCCTTCCAGGAACCAAAGCAGTAACCAAGATGTAAAGCCAACGGAATCGTCGCTGTACCAAAATATAATACTTTATAGCCAGGATGATCTTTTAGAAATGGCTTTACTTCATAATCAATGACCGCCTTTTGGTAGATGCGGTACTCCAAGCTGTCTAATTGATGAATGTTCTCCATTGGGATAATTTCCTGCTTTATGTCAAAGATTTTATAAGTAGGAATCTTCCCTTCATTGGGCAATTGCTCCAATACTGTTTCATCTGTAATCTCGCCAAAAACCTGATGTTTTATAATTACATATCCATCTGCCATTGGGTTAGTGTTTAATTGATTTTGTGTTCACCTAATAAGGGTGTCGGTTCTGTTTTTTCAAGTGTCTCCTTAAATAGATTGATATCGAACGGTACATTTTGGTCCACTGCATCAAACAACGCTTGCTTAGCCACGCGCTGAATAATGTCAGAAAAGCTGTAAGGAATGTCATGAGAGTTGCAGATCTCAAAAATTGCATCCATGTCTTTTTTATTCCATTCAGTCCCCTCCATAATCCATTGCAATAGAGCTCTTAATTTTTCTCCGGTGGGTCTTTCAAAAAGTAAATGAAGGCTTGTACGTCTGCGAACAGCAGGGTCTAATACTACAACACGATTTGTGATCATAATTACCGCCAACCGCTTGCCACTTCTTTTAATGGAGTCTATTTGGCGGATCAATACGTTTAACCCTGCTCGGTCCTCATGGTGAGCCTGATTCTGTGCTCTGCTGGTGGCAATATCATCTGCTTCATCTATAATCAGAATACCCGCTTCATCTCCTTTTAATTTGCTTTTTACCGAGTCGAAAACCTCGGTAATTCGATTTGATATTTCACCAACAAGGCCGCCGCCCCTTATATTTGATGGGGTTTCAAATACCTTGACGCTTGTGCCTAAAGTTTCTGCTAAAGGTGTTCCTATAGATTGTGCCAGAGCTGTCTTGCCGCATCCTACTTCGCCGGACAAAATAATAAGTGGGCTACCGGTTTTCAAATGAGCCAAGACGGGCAAGTTTTTTGCGTGATAGGTTTTCTCCCAACGTTCGATTCTTTTATGGTCGAGGAGCATATGTAGAGTTTTGAGCAACTCCTTTTTCTGATCATCAATGCCTATAAGCAGATCGAAATCTTTTTTAGCATCCTTATTCGGATGGGGATATTCGGGAATTTTTATCGAATTGTCTACCATGTTCCTACAATTGATTCTTTTAGCCCAAAGCCATCTTTGGAAAATGTTTTTGAAGGGGCGTGCGTTCCATGCAAAGAACTTCCGCTTCCCCATCCCCATGCTTCCAGTTGGCGATCCACTTCGGTAATGTATGCAGAGCTGCGGTTTAAATTGACTAATAGACTCACCGAGGTATTACTTGGCAGACCCCAAAAGTCTAATCCTCCGGATTCATCGTCGACCGATAAAGTAGAATCAGCTCTTACTTCATAGTGTAAACCACCAAACTCACCTCCGCTCGAGGTTTTGAATTGTAGCTGGAAATAGGTTAAGGCCCTTTTACCTAATAAGTAAAGCAGGTCATTCCTTAAGCTATCAGCGTAGTCTTTTGTAATGAGCCCGCGCGTGTAAAGACTGACTAAATGGTCATAAACTTTTCCCATTACGTACCGGGCCCGGGCTTCTGTGTATGTGTCCGTGACACTTCTTGTTGTTGTGTAAGACATAATTATTTTACCTCGCAATGATTTTTAAACGGATTGCCAAAAAGTTTGACAAGTTCATCCAGGGCCTGGCCATCGTCACTGTCTTCATTATAGCGTATGATGCGACTCCAGCCATCCCTAGCCTTTTCAAACCAAGAAGAGAATTCATTGAGTTTATTTTCATCCCACTTACCTGTAATATTATTGTCTGAGTTAACCGGATCTAAAACAATCCATCCGGTTTTGCCCGCTAAGGAAGGAGTTGAGTAGTAATCAGAAAAGAAAACCGGCTTGCGCTGACGAACCACATTTGCAAGAAAACCAAACCATTTGGCAAAGGTCTCTGCATAAGTTTTTTCAACCCCTAATTGATCAAAAGCAAATGCTGATAACCAATCAATCAAGGCCGATGGCGGTCGATTATCTTTCTTTGTATCTTCTTCATAAGAGAGGTAATAGGAATTATCTGCCTGAAACTCCCGCCACCATTTTATAGCCCGCACACACTCATTGAAAGTCACTCGCCCGGATTGTTCTTTACTTATTCTTGTTCTCTTTTTGACAAATTCATTGTGCTTTTGGACAGAAGTGCGGATTTTTGTCCCATCCTTTTTTATGATAATCTGTTCCTCCGGATTTTCAGTGCTTAACATGGGCACAATATCAAAACTTAGCTCATTGGAGAGTTTGAGATTGACAGAACTATTTGTGAGGTTGGTTTCCGAGTCTGGGTAAGACTTTCTGACGTATTTTTCAAACTTTGACAAGACTTCGTCTAATGCCTTGCCATCTGCATCCTCTGGCTTAATTACAAATGGGATGTCAATATCATAACCATCAACTTCTGAATGGCCACGGTAATGCCGCCTCAGTCCAGTATTCTTTTCATCTGAACCTCCAGCAGGTGTACTTTTCACTGTCATACCATCAGCTTCAGCGTTTTGTTTTATATATTTTCGAACCAAACCGGCCTGATAACAATTGTCATCGCTTTTTTCTGGATCGGGCTTAATCCAGCTTACAAAGAAGCTAATGCGACTGTGCAGGACTGTGTGTGTTGAAAGTTGACTCATAAATTGATTTTAAAAAAGTTATATAAAAAAGGTTGGGGGAAACCAACCTTTAGGATGCCAATTCTTGAAATGATGAATAAAAGCCAGAGAGAAAGCTATGGCTTCTAAAGCAGTTTCATTTTTGTTATATTTTGGAAATGTTCTCATAAGTATAGGGTTGTAATGCCAGTGATTTAAACGAAGCAAAAATAAGCCATTCATTTAAACAATTCAAAAGTTTTTCAAAAATCCCTCTATTGTTTATAATATAAACATTGTTACTTTTGCATAAAGGAGAAGTTTAAAATGCCTGATTTTAATTCAAGCCTTTACACACTGATTGGAGAAAAAATCAAAAATCTCCGAATTGCCAATAATTTAAATCAAGAAGAATTGTCCAAGAAGGTCGGGATTGGGCGAACATCAATATCGAACATAGAATTAGGAAGGCACCAAGCTCCTTTACACTTGATCTATCGAATTTGCAAAGAATTGAGAGCAGACATTCATTCGGTAGTTCCTACTCTTTCAGAAATCAATGAAACTTTAGAACGGTCAGATGCAGACCTTTTAAACCAGCTGAATAAAACCGATATTCCTGACCAATCAAAAAAGAAGATTGAAACTTATCTGCAACAAATTACAATTTTATGATACTTAGGTACATCGAAGAAAAAGCGGAGAAGATACTTTTGGATGCAACATGTTTTCGGGCACCAATTGACATTTCCTGTATAACACAAAGCTTAGGCATTAAACTGAATGAAATTGATTTAGACGACGAAATTTCAGGACTTTTTGTTGTGAAGGATAAAGTAGCCCATATTGGGTATAACAAATTCCATCATGAGCATCGTAGAAGGTTTACGATTGCACATGAGATTGGACATTGTTTACTCCATTCAAAGGAAACGCCTCTTTTTGTTGATAAAGGCGAAAAAGTCATGTACAGAAATTTAGATTCTGCTTCTGGGGAACATCAAAAAGAGAGAGAAGCGAATGCTTTTGCTGCAGCTTTGCTCATGCCAAAAAAATTATTGCTTCAAGAAATTCATGCGTTTGAAAATAACGGACTTAATTTAACGGAATATCTCGTGGAAAAGTTTAACGTAAGTGAAAGGGCAATGACAATCAGGCTTACAAATCTGGGTCTAATCGAGCATGGATTTTTTTAGATCGTTATTTTCAAATCATATTGTCTTGACATACTTATCAATGCTTCTGCATTACCTTTTGCATCCTCCACTGGATGATGACTATGAGTTGTTTTACGGAGATGCTTAAAGTTCTGCTGCATATCTTTTACTATGCCCTTATATAAACTGCCTAGGTTTTGAGAAGTGTGCCCGAAAGGATTTGACCCAAGAAAGTGATGGAAGTACCAGCAAATAAACATCCAATCATACCCATTGTTATCACTTATGAAAATGGGTTTATCAGTTGCAACAATTCGTAGCCAATTTGCGAAATTTTGCATGACTATTTCAGGTTCGTCAAACATCATTGTTTCTTCACGTGTATGGCCAGAAACAGCTAAAGCTTCTGGAAGAAAGTGATCAGAGATAGGTCGAAGTTTCCCATAAAAGCTTTGATCCAATGTTTCATTTACCAGAATAGCTCCGAATGAAACCATTGAAAATTTACTAGGTATGGGGCCATCACTTTCGACATCTACAACGATATAGGGCATAAAAGGTTGTGATTTTAAAACTAAGTTATTCAAAAGGCTTATTGTATCATCATTAAATTGTGAAGTTTTATGACGTGACAACAAGAACAAATATCAGCATTGAATAAAATCTTTAAACCTTCATTATGGAATCTGCCCAAATTTTGCAGGATATTACTCAATAATAGATGAGCCTTCCTATGATCCTGGGAACCGGAACAGAAAGCTACCTGATTACGTTGTTCAAAAAGTTTGGCGTTCAACAACACAAACTGGAAATGCAGACATGTTGCATATTGCACAACTTGAGATAGACATCCAGAATTTAACCATACGAAACAATATATTATCGCCGTCGGTAAAAGGTACCTATGATAATGGTGAAGCCTAATGAATATCCATCACTGAATAATTTATCGAAAGCGGATTACGCATACATAGACAATAGACTGCAAAAACCAAAAATCCATGTTTGATTATTAAGTATGCGCATTTATTATGGTTGAGTCTACATAAAAAGATCGGTTATGTGAACAAGGCCCTGGAACAATATCTTAAGTTGATCAACCGGCCGGCATTGGTCGCAAACAACGGAGGTACATACACCCTTCCTTCAAACGGCTTTTAAAGGGCTTAAACGGCTTGCAAAGGCTTGTAAAAAGGGAAGATGCAATTAACGCTGAAAATACACTCTAATAGGATAATCCCTTTGTTTATTTACTTGCGATCTATCAAACACTCCTAATTAATAAGTAAATCGACATTTTTTAAGATAAGTATTACCCTTTAACAGTTGGCAAGCTTGCCAGACGCTTTAAATCCATCAGAAAAAGGTTCGAGATTTGTACCGTACAGCCCGCAATAGTTTCCTTAAAACCCGCGCTAGTCGCGGATTTTGCTTTTTAAGGTCTATTTTTAGGTCTATAAAAACCCTTTTTTACAAAGAACTTTACTTGTCTTTATTTTACCTTATATAGCTTGATAGATTTTCACTATAAAGATACAATTTTATCAAATCGTCACAAATACGCTTGCACTTCTTCTTTTCCACATAAAAAAAGCAGCGACTTATCACAGCTTTTGATGTGAATCAAGAAGACATTAGCTGCCTTATATCGCTACCAGAAATACATTCTCTACCTTATCTTCACCCTTTTCAATTTCCCATGCTTTATCCAGTCATAAATGGTGGTTTTCGTAATTTTAAAAAGAGAACAGATTTCTTGTATTTTGTACAACGGTTTTCAGTTGAGTCACGTGTTTCAATTATATTGGCAACTAATGGTTGTTCTTTTTGGTTCCTGTTCCATGAGACTTGCGTATGGTTGGCAGACGATGCGCAAAAGGATCGTCAGTTTTTGTATGCGGTACGTAAGGCAAAGCCGGACTATATCCGTAACCAGGTCCTGCTCGTCAGAGATACTGTCAATGCGGCCGATAAAACAACCATTAGCGAAGCGTTGACCTCTTGCTGTGAGAATAATATTAAAAGCGCCATGGACTTCAAAACCATCGTAGATCAAAAGCTTCAGGCAAAGGTAGCTGTGTTGTTCATATTAGACCAGCCCTTCAAATAAACCCATTAAATGGCACATTTCCACCAGGCGCTTTACAGGAGCTTGCCAAAAGTCCCCTTGAAGATTATATCGATCTGTTTTAATATCCATTGTTTAAGTACATCATGAAACAACTACTTACACAAAGAGCTTTAAATAAATAATCTAACCAAAAACCAAATAAATGGAGAAAGTACAAAAGAGATTTGTCTGAAAAGCAGAGTGAGTTTCTTAAAAGAGCTTGTTCATCTACTAAAATAATTCAGGCTAAAACACTATTTTATCGCATGCCAAAATCGATAATCAACAGTTTTGTAATGTTACAAATATCAAACCTAAAAAAATTGTAGAAGAAAAGATATTTCAATTTCACGAATTGTGGGAAAGCCGGAATATTGTTGAGACTTATAATCTACAGGAAAGTATTTATTTGCTGATATTTACTTGCTTGATATTTTATTGAACAGCCTATTGAGTAAAGCCAGCAACCACAATACAATTGATGGATTTATTTCTATTAATTTAGAAGCTAAACAATAAACTGTCTGCAACACGGGATGCCGGGGTTCATTGGATGAGAAGCAAATGTTTAGCGATTTTATAAACAATCCGTAAATAGGAATAGAAATAGACTTGACTTTTCATAATTGAAGAAATTTCACTGGCATCTTCGATGCATACTTCCTAACAGTTTATAAACAACCTTCACTCATTCACTTTAAGCTGGTGATTCAATTCTGATTTATTTCTGAAGATATTGTTACCAATCTATTACTAAAACATCACCATTAGGTTATAACATTGCGGCGATGTCGAATTCATTTTGTCGCAATTTAGATTTGCATTACAAAGTTTAGCTGCATGCAGAAACGGTTTTCGTTTTATAGGAACTCATTTTTATTTTTATTTTGTTTTATTCTGATTTATAGTTCGGGATTTGCAGGCGATATTAAGGGGCATGTGTACGATAAAAATACAAAGGAGCAGTTGATAGGTGCTGATATTATGCTGCAACCTTCTGGAAGGAAAGTAATTTCTGCATTAGACGGTAGCTTCACATTCAAAAATATAGTTTCAGGAAAATACAAGTTATCTGCAACCTATGTTGGCTACACTACATTAGATACTCTCATCGAATTAAAAGGAAATAATAACATTAATATCATTTTATTCTTATCACCAAAAAACT
>JAABUK010005659.1_pt1 | contig 19258 bp, 16 predicted proteins | sample 5559141 | NCBI WGS metagenome assembly JAABUK01 (sample SAMN10711869, study PRJNA513367) | rock metagenome | isolation source: Antarctica rocks | place: Antarctica: Victoria Land, Pudding Butte nord | collected 2016-01-03 | reverse complement strand
TGATGCGATCGATTTCCCCTTGTTTTTCCGGGGAATCCCTCTCGGATCGACGCCCGCCAATATGGCTTAAGTCGAAGCCTGTCAACAGTTACATTTCCGGATAGCCTCTACCTGCGTTTGCGTCTCCGTACAACCCCTCCCAGGCGTCATCCCGCCTGGCGGTTCGGTTCGGGCGTCATTCAGCGTGCGAGCCCTTCCGGGAAAACCGACCGTCGATCAACGGGTCGTCGTTTTCACCGATGACGCCGAGTTTCCCCAACTCGGCATCCATGTCATGGGCGAGGCTAAAAATTGAGCTGACGCTCCGTGTCATGACTTCGATGGGGTTGACCGTGTCCCAATGTCCTCGATTCAGGAGTCTGCTCGTGATGCACCAGAACCGGCCTGTCGGTGCAGCGTCTTCGTCATTGGCCGCCGTGGCCACATTCCTCTTGCTGGTTGGCGTCTTGCTCACGCCGAACGTCGTCCTCGCCGATGACCCGGTTTCCCCTCAACCATGCGTTGCCAGTCCAACCAGCAGCCAGACGGATCCGACCAGCCCCTCATGCTTCGCGGCCCTCTGCGTCGGTCCGACTTGCGGGCAATGCGCGGGGGCACCGGGAAGTTGTGTGGGAGGCTGCGGCAACGGTGCATGCCAAGATGCCACTGGGGTCGCCTGCACTTGCTCTTCCCCAGAAGGTAAAACCACGTGCGCCTGCTATTCCTAGAGGGAGGGCGTGAGCTTGGAAAGCGGGCGGAATTTCGATCGTGCCACGCATCAGAGTCATGCGGTCGTGTCCGCCCATCCTTGCTATCCGGGCATTTTGGCGACGCTCGTATCCACCCGGAATGTCTGACGTTTTCAAGCCCGAAACCGAGGAACTGGTTATTTTTCTCCCTCCCCCTCGGCAATATGACATCTATCGTGTTCGCCCCCCGTTCTCCAATCTCCTGCGTTCGGGCGGGGAAGATAGCCGAGCGTCCTCTTGCCGTCCAATTACTCGTTTCGCGAAGCGGGTCGGACTCCATCCGTCGCCGCAAGCCCTTTTCGTTCGGGACCGCATTCCGGGGGATGCATCGTGAACCTTGCCATCGGTGTCCTGTTGATCGCCGCCGTGGCTTCCACGGCCCAACCGCGGGATGCGGCCCCGGATGGGGCACTTCAGGCACGTTTCCTCAAGGAGGCTCCCCTGGGTTGGGAGAAGATCCGGGCGAGAGAGCTCCAGGTTGTCGGGACCCTGCGTATGAAGATTTCCTCATTGCAGGGGGGAAAAAAGGTGGACAGCGCCAAGGATCGGATCATTGCATTCCGGCGAAACGGCGATCTCACCTCGTACTCGACGACGGTGGAGGGTGGGACGGGGAACACGACGATTGTCGTCGCGCCGCATTATGCTTTCAAGATCGGTCGCCGGTCGCCGGACCTCCCCTATTCGCTCCAGAGTCTCAGCTTTGGTGATGCGAACGTCCTGGTCGAAGAAGTCAAGAAAGGCAGCTATCTTTGGAGCGTCCTCTCAACGCCCCGCTCCTGCTACGGGGAGCCGATGTCCGACCTCATCAAGTCGCCGGGATTCGCGATCCGATCGATCTCGACATCCCAGGATGACGCGGGCGAAATCGTCCGGGTGGCGTTCGAAAGCGGCTCCAAGCAAACGAAGTTCAATTTCAAGGATGCCTGGATCACGATGCGTCCGTCCCAGGACTGGGCCATTCAGAAGGGCGAGTATAACCTGTCCGACGATTGGCGGATCATCCACGAGAATGTTTACGAGAAGGCGAGCGATGGCAAGGATCGGCTTTCCTTGAGCCTGAACATCTATGACCATCCCAAGGAGAAGACTCGACAGTTTTACGATTATACATTCGAACACTTAAAGGCCGAGGCCGTGCCGGAGTCGGCCTTTTCGCTCTCCGCTTATGGCATGCCGGAGCCGGATCGGCCGCTGGCTGTCAATAATCGCGGGATGCTCCACTACGGGTGTGGTCAATGATTGATGTAGGGCAGGATTTAGGCTTCGAATCGGCTCTGACCGGAAGGTCCATTTTACCGGACAAATTCGGTGAATTGGCCGCAAATCTAGCCCAGATGGCAGCTTGCCGCTACATCAATCGTTGACCAAACCCTCCACTACTGGTTCATCGGCGGGGCCTTCGCCCTCTTCGGGTTGGCCTTTTTCATGCGTCGGAGAGCGCGTCAAGTCGCGCATTGATCTCGAACTTTGGAGGCTTGCCCGTCATGACCATCGACCCGGTCAAGGTTTCGTCGCGACCCGAGCGGCCGATGGTCTCCGCGCTCCGCGTGGGTTCGACGCTGGCCGGCCTGGCCGGGGTGTCGATGCTCATCGCTGGTGCCTGGGCCTGGCGGTCGGTGTCGATCGCTCCGCCGACGGAATCCCGGCTCGTCTTCGAACCGATGATGCAAGATGTTGGCCCGGTCTTCGAGGGCGAATTTCGGTTCGTCACGTTCCGTGTTACGAATCCGAACGAAGCTCGATCCTACCGCGTCTTGGGTGGTGAAAGCTTCTGCGATGCCGAGGGTTGCATCTTCTGGCGAGGAGAGCCGACGACGATCCCCCCCGGCGGCTCCTCGAAATTTCAGGTCGAATGGAAAGGTCTCGGCGCGGGCCGGGTCGATCGGAAATTCTCGGTCTATACGGACGCACCAGGCCAAGCCATCGTCCAGCTCACCGTGAGCGGGGACCTCATGAAAACCGGCCCGGTGGCCCTCCCCTGATCGCGAGGTTGCGAGACGTGAGCAAGCCGCGTGGCTTCACCCTAATCGAACTGATGGTCGTGATCGGGATCATCAGCCTCCTGATCGCCCTCCTGATCCCGGCGGCCCAGGCGGCGCGTGAGGCGGCTCGACGAGCCGCCTGCTGCTCGAACCTCCGGCAGATCGGCTTGGCCGTCGCCAATTACGCCGACGCGAACCAAGTCTTCCCGCCCGGTCGAATTCTGATGTATGACCCGAGGTATTCGGGACCGAACCCGCCCTGCACTTCCACCCGGGTCGACAAGGGCCCGCTGGTCTCGATCCTCCCCTACCTCGAGATGGCCGCGGCCTACAACGCGATCAACCAGGCGACGAGCATCTTCGGGCTCGAAAATACGACCTCATTCACCCTCAGGGTGGCCGTCTACGCTTGTCCTTCGGACCCGGCCGCTTCCAGCCTCAGGATTCTCGGGCTCGGCGAGTTGACTCCGATGGCACCCGACCCGGCGGGGGGGACGTGGCGGATGGCCGCTTCGAGCTACGCCGCTTCCACCGGCTCGGTCGACGTGATTGGCCTGACTTCCTCGTATCCCGACTGCTCCGTCCCCGGACTGGTTCGGTCACAAAGCAACGGCCTCTTCGCGGACATCTCCCCGGTCCGCCACGCGGACGTGACCGACGGCCTCACGCAGACCTTGCTGTTTTCCGAGAAGGCGGTCACGACGTTCGACAGCTCGTCCCAAGGGTCCCCTGGCCTCGGCGCGAAGCACGGCTGGTGGGTTTCGGGCAACGTGGACGACACCCTCTTCTCCGCGTTCTACGCGCCGAACGCCCACCGTAGACTCTCGGCCTACGGCGACGACGCTCGGTTCCGTTCCGCCTCGTCCCTGCATCCCGGCGGCCTCAACGTCGCCCTTGGCGACGGCTCGGTCCGCTTCCTCAAGGAGACGATCGACACCTGGCCCGCCGACGTAACCTACGGCCGTCCAGTCGGCGCCAGGCCCGACCCGAGGGGGTGGTGGGTGGGCTTACCGAGGCCGGGCGTCTGGCAAGCTCTAGCTACCCGGGCCGGCGGCGAGGTCATCGACCCCGCCGCCGACTGATCGGTTCGGCCTTCTTCAACTCGCCAGCCAGGGGGGGACGGCGCCGGCTTCGGGCAGGTCGATCAGGGAGACGCTGAGGATGTCGGGGTTGGCTTTTACGTCGTCGAGGGCAGCCTGGGAAGGCATCGAGTCGAGGTTGACGACGCCGATGGCGTGGCCCCCGGGCTTCTCGCGGCCAACGTTCATCTGGGCGATGTTGACCCCGTGTCGGCCGAAGGTCGTGCCGATGAAGCCGATGAGGCCGGGCCGGTCGTGGTGGGTGAAGATCAAGAGCTTGCCGTCGAGGTGTGCGCCGAGCCGATAGGGCCCGAGCTGCACGAGGCGGACCGACTGCTTGCCGAAGAGGGTCCCGGCCGCGAGATACGTCTTCTCGTCGGTGGTCACTTCGGACTGGATCAGGGTCCCGAAGTCGCCGGGGTCGCTGGAAGTCTCCTCGACGATGGCGATCCCCCGGTCCTTGGCGAGGACCTCGGCATTGACGAGGTTGACCGGCTCGTCGAGCGCGGCCTCCATCCAGCCTGCGGCGAAGCTCGCGGTGATCAGCCGGGTGTTCTTGCTCGCGACCTCGCCCCGATACCGCAAAGTCGCTTGCTTGGCGGTCCCCCGGTTCATCTGGGCGTGGAGCATCCCCAGGCGTCGGGCGAGGTCGAGGTAGGCGCGGACCTCGTCGAGCTCGGCCTTCTCCAGCGACGGCATGTTGACGGCGAAGCGGACCCGGCCGGTGCCGAAGTAATCAATCATGAGCCGTGAGGCCTCGATGGCGACGTTGAGCTGCGCCTCCTCGGTCGACGCGGCCAGGTGCGGCGTGACCAGGACCTTCGGGTGGGCGATCAGCGGGAGGCCGGCGGGCGGCGGCTCGGGCTCGAAGACATCGACCGCCGCGCCCGCGACCTGCCCCTTGTCGAGGGCCTCGATCAGGGCGGCCTCGTCGATCAGGCCCCCCCGGGCGCAGTTAATCAGGCGGACGCCGGGCTTCATCCGGGCGAGCTCGGCCGCGCCGACGAGGTTCCGGGTCTCGGCCGAGAGCGGCGTGTGGATCGTGATGTAGTCGCACTGCGGCCAGAGGTCGTCGAGCTTGGCAACCGACTCGATCCCGAGCGCCAGGGCTTTCTCTGCCGAGAGGAACGGGTCGTACCCGACCACCTTCATGTCGAACCCCTGAGCCCTGCGGGCGACCGCCAGCCCGACCCGCCCGAGCCCGACTACGCCGAGGGTCTTCCCCTCCACCTGGGTCCCGGTGTACTTGCTCCGGTCCCATCGGCCGGCCTTCAGGCTCTCGCAGGCCGGGGCGACGTTGCGGGAAAGGGCCAGCAGCAGGGCCACAGTGTGCTCGGCCGTCGAGATCGTGTTGCCGCCGGGGGTGTTCATCACGACGATCCCCTGGCGGGTCGCCGTCGGGGCGTCGATGTTGTCGACCCCGGCGCCCGCCCGGACGATCACCTTGAGCCGCGACTGGTCCTTGAGGACCTCGGCGGTGAGCTGGGTGCCCGACCGGATGATGATCCCGTCGGCCTCGGCGAGGGCCGCGCGGAGCGCGGGGACGTCGGCGGCGATCTTGGTGTTCACCACCACTTCCAGGCCGGGGGCCCCCCGGAGCAGGGCCAGTCCTTCTTCGGGCAGCTTGTCCGTCACCAACACGCGATGCGCCACGATGCGATTCCTCCCGGAGTTCTGGAACGTCGATCAGATTTCGGATAGTCGATGGTCGATTCGGCGGGGGGCGAGCCTCGGGTCCGGCCCGAGACCTCGCGTTTGCCGGCCTCGAGTAAACCCTCAGGTCTTGCCGATCAAGGCCCGCTGAGCCGCCGCGACGGCCGATCCGGGCTCGACGGGATGGCCCAGGTCGTGGAGGACCATTTCCAGGGCCGCCAGTCCTGAGACGACGTCGAGCTCGTCCATGTACCCCATGTGGCCGACCCGGATGATCTGGCCTTTCAGCCGGTCCTGCCCGCCGATGGTCGTGATCCCGAACCGACCCGAGAGCCCGGCCCGGATCTCCGAGTCCTTCAAGCCTTCGGGGACCCGGAAGACGGTCATCCCCTCGGCCGGATTCAAGCTGAACATCTCCAGGCCGAGCGCCTCGACCCCCGCTCGGCAGGCTCGGCTCATCCTTCCGTGCCGTGCCCAGACGGCCTCGATCCCCTCGGCCTGGATCCGGTCGAGGGCGACCTTCAGGCCGCCGATCAGGGTATGAGCGGGGGTGAACGGGGTGGCGAATTCCTTCATCGACTTGCGGGCCGTCTTCAGGTTGAAGTAGTAGCTCGCCGAGTCGAAGGCATCGACCCGCGCCCAGGCCTTGGGGCTGACCGCCAGGAAGGCCAGGCCGGGGGGCATCATCAGGGCTTTTTGCGAGCCGACGCAGAGGACGTCGATCCCCCAGTCATCGGTCCGGCATTCCATCGCGCCCACGCCGGAGATGCCGTCGACCACGAAGATCGAGGGCGTCGCCGCCACGATCCGGCCGATCGCCTCGACCGGGTGGCCGGTCCCGGTCGAGGTCTCGCTGAGGGTGCCGAAGACCGCGACGGCCTCGGGGTGGGCCTTCAACGCGTTGGCGACCGTCTCCGGGTCGACCGGCCGGCCCCATTCGGTCGTCAGCACGATCGGCTCGGCCCCGAAGGTCCGGCAGAGCACACCCCAGCGCGACGAAAACCAACCGGCGTCGAGGACGATCGCCCTCGAACCCGGCGGGACCGTGTTGACGACCGCCGCCTCCATCGACCCGGTGCCCGAGGCTGCGAAGATAAGGATGTCGTTGCGAGTCTGAAAGGCATATTTCAGCCCCTCGACCACCTCGCGGACGACGGCCACGGCCTCGCCCGACCGGTGGTGGATCACCGGCCTGGCGAGTTCGAGCAGGACGTCTTCCGGGACCGGGGACGGGCCAGGCGTCATCAGGCGCGGCTTCTTCATCGAATTCCCTTCGACGGTTCAGCCGTTCTTGCGGGCGAAATCGTCCATGAAGCTAGCCAGGGTTTGGCAAGGCTCCAGGCCGATCGCGTTGTAGATCGACGCCCGGATGCCGCCGACCGAGCGGTGCCCGCCCAAACCGACCATCCCGGCGTCCTTGGCCTCGGCGACGAACCGCTTCTCCTGGTCCTCGTCCGGCAGGCGGAACGTGACATTCATTCGCGACCGCGAGCCGACCTCGGCGTGGCCTTTGTAGTATCCGCCGCTGCCGTCGATCACGCCGTAGATTGCTGCGGCCTTCGCCTCGTTGGTCTTGGCGATCCCTGCGACGCCGCCCAGGCCGTCGATCCACTGGAGGACGAGGTCGAGGACGTAGACGCCGAACATCGGCGGGGTGTTGTAGAGCGAGTTGTTCTTGGCGTGGGTCGCGTACCGGAACATCGTCGGCACGCCCTTCTTCGCGGTCTCGATCAGCGACTCACGGATCAGGACGACCGTCACCCCCGAAGGGCCGAGGTTTTTCTGTGCCCCGGCGTAGATCAGGGCAAATCGGTTGGCGTCGATCGGTCGGGAGAGGATGTCGCTGCTCATATCGGCCACGAGCGGGGCCGGGCCGAGGTCGGGGAACTCGGTGTACTGGACGCCCTGGATCGTCTCGTTCGAGGTCAGGTGGACGTAGCTCGGGCTCGGGCTGAGCCGGATCTCGGCCGGGGTCGGGACCCGGTTGTAGTTGCCGGCCTTGGTCGACGCGGCGAGGTGGCCCTTGCCGAAGAGGGCGGCCTCCTCGATCGCCTTCTCGCCCCAGGTCCCGGTGACGAGGTAATCGGCCGTCCCTCCTTCGGGGAGGAAGTTCATCGGGACGATGGCGAACTGGGTCGAGGCACCGCCCTGGACGAAGAGGACGCGGTAGCCCTCGCCGACGCCGATCAGCTTCTTGAAGGTCGCCTCGGCCCGCGTGTTGACCGCCTCGAACTCCTTCGAGCGATGGCTCATCTCCATGATCGACATGCCGCGACCCTGGTAATCGAGCAGCTCGGCCTGGACTTTCTCCAGGACCGGGCGAGGCAGGGCGGCCGGGCCGGCGTTAAAATTGAGGACGTTGGGCATCGATACGATCCTGGGAGAGAGGGCCGACCGGGACGACTCTGGCGAAGGCACGACCGGGGGGGCCTCGCCGATTTCGAACGTGTTATGAGAGAGAATTCCGCCGGGCTTTGCAAGGCCGGTTCTCAGGCCGAGGGCCCGGTGTCCTTGTAGACGAGGGCGGGCTCGAAGGCCAGGCTCCCGGAGATCTCCAGGCCGCCATCGTCGCCGACCCGCCTCCAGAAGCACGACCGATACCCCTCGTGGCAGGCCCCGCCGACCTGCCTGGCGCGGATCAGGAGGACGTCGGCGTCGCAGTCGACGTGGATCGACTCGACGTGCTGGACGTGCCCGGAGGTCTCGCCTTTGTGCCAGCTCGCCTTCCTCGACCGCGAGTAGAAATGCGTCTGGCCGGTGGCGAGGGTCCGGCGGACGGCCGACTCGTCCATCCAGGCCATCATCAGGACCTCGCCCGTCCCGGCGTCCTGGACGATCGCCGGGACCAGGCCGTCGGCGGTCCATTTCAGGGAGTCCAGGAAAGGCAGGTCGGGGCCGGTCACGGGTCGAGTCCTCGTCTGGTTCGATTCGAAGGGGCGGAGGATAGCAGATCCGGGTCGCCGGCGGTATTGGTGACTTCAACGATCGTCGAGGAGCAGGGCCCGGGCCCGGTCGACGACCTCGGCCTCGCCCTGCTCGATCCCGAGTTCGAGGGCCTCGACGGCGAGGGCCCGGGCCTCATCGGTCAGGTCGGCGTCGAGCAGGAACTCGGCCGCTTCGAGGGCGAAGGCGGGGTCGGGCTCCTCGGCGAGGAGGCCTCGGTAGAACGCGACCGCCCGCGCCGGGGCCCCGAGCCGGACGCTCGCCTCGGCCTTCCAGGTCTCGAAGGTCCGGCGGTCGCCGCCGGAGAGGGCCGAGTCGACTTCCTGGGCCCGGTCGAGGTGGCGGATCGCCTCGTCCAGCGTCCCACCGGCGAGGGCGTCGCGGACCAGGGTGGCGAAGAGGGCCCGGCGGTCGAGCCGGGCCAGGGTCGCCGGGTCGCGCCCGGCCAGGGCCCCGGCGAAGCGAGCGGTCCTCGCGTCCTCGCCCAGAGCCGCGGCCGATTCGTAGGCGTCGGCGAGTAGGTAGTCGTCCAGGACCGAGGGGTCGAGCGCGTCAAGTTCGGGCCCGCTCATCGAGGCGGCGTCCTGGGGGTCGATCGCCAGCGGGTCCACCGGCTCCAGGCCGAGGCGGCGGCGGAGGAGGTCGAACGGGTAGGCCTGGTAGAGGGCCAGGGTCGTCGGCCGGGCCCCGAGTTGCTCGCGGACGAGGACGACGGCGCGGAGCTTCACCGAGGCGACGGCGTCCCCCCCCCTCGCGAGTCGCCCGGCCTCCGCCGGTGTCCGGCCGTCGAGCCCCTGGCGGGCCCGATGGATCCAGGTCGCCTCGTAATACCGCTCGACGGCCGATCGGTTGAGCATGGCCCGGGCCTCGTCGTCGAGCCCCGGGGGCATCCGCACCGCCCAGACGGCGGCGTCGAGGAACGCCAGGGGCAGGGGGGTCGCCTCGCGGCGGATCGATGCGATCCCGGGGCCGACGGCCCGGCGAACCTCCTCGACCACGTCCTCCAGCAAGACCGGGTCGGGCCCCGAGAGCCGGAGCGAACCCGGCAGGCGGACCACGGTCGCGAGGACCCGCCGGAGCGTTGCCGAGCCCTCGTCGAGGGCCCCGTCGAGCCACTCGGCCAGGCCGGCCCCGCCGAGGACCGGCCGGCCTGTGATCGGGTCGATCGGAGCGGGCAAGGGGCGGACCTCGGGAAGCCCATCGAGGAACCCCGAGGGGTTGTCCCCCGGCGTCCAGGCGATCGTGGCGACGTGGTTGAGGTCGTCGGCCAGGGCCTCGGCCCCCGCCCCCTGGCGGAGGACCTCGGCGAGCGCCCAGGCCTGAACGGCGGTCTCGGGCTCGGCCCCCGCCATCCCCCGGACGGCCAGGTCGAGCGCGGCGACGGACTCGGCGTTCCGGCCGAGCCAGGCCAGGCAAAGCCCCTGGTTGAACCGGGCGTGCGAGTCGCCCGGGTCGGCCTCGGCGAGGGCGGCGAAGGCCCCGGCGGCCTGATCGAGCTGCTCCAGGTCGCGGCCCTGAAACCGCAAATCCCAGGAGGCGCGGCGGGCCGGGTCGGCCGGGGTGAGGAACCGGTATTCGACCCTCGCGGCGGCGGGCAAGTCGCCGGCACCGGCCAGGACGTCCAGGGCATGGGCCGCGGCCTCCTGCCCGGGCTGGAGCCGGAGGGCGAGCTGCCAGGAGGCCCAGGCCGCGACCGGCCGCCGGAGCTTGAGGTGGTCCCATCCCTGGTGGACGAGGGCGAGGATCGGGTCGGTCGGTGCGGTGTCGGGCATCGGGTCGTCGGCTTGGGTCGTCGGTGGGTCTCGAAGGGCGGGAGGTCGCGCCTCGAGAGTCGTCCTCCATTGTGCGACGACTCGGGCCTTCGGGCCATCCCAACCGATCAGCGAGGGCGGGCAAGGCTGGCCTCGGTGGCCAACTTCAGGGCACGGCCGATCCGTTCGGCGGCGTCGGGGGTCGGCGGGCCGTCGATGAGTCGGGTTGGCCCTTTCGAGGGGCCGAGCCGGGCCCCGTCGGGGATCCAGGCGGCAACATGACCGCGGAAGGCGAAGAACATCGCCACCAGGCGGTCGGCCCGGTCGAAGAGCGCGACCTGCCCGAAGATATCGAGCACGGCCGTCAGCTCGCCGCGGGCACACGCGACGAAGCGGTTCGACTGGCCGAGCAGCGGCGCGGGGAGCGGCGTCCCCGGAGTTGCCGGGCGGTCGAGTGGCCAGGTGATGATGTCGTGGTCGGAGCGGGTCGACCCCTCGGCGACGGTCGAGACCGTCAGCTTGTCGCGGTCCCAGCGGATCAGGCTGATGTGCTTGCCGACGTGGACCTGCATCCCGTGCCGGCCGAGCGTCACCCGGGCGTCGGAGTGCGACCCGCCCTTGGTCGTCTCGAAGGCCGGGCGGTCCTGGTGCGTCGTCGACCGGACCTCGATCTGCCGGTCGTTGATCCGGCGGGCGACGAGCCGGCCGTCGGCCGAGAGGATCAAGCTCGGCGGGCCTTCCAGGCGGCCCAGTCCGAGGCTCGGGACGCCCCCGGGCCCGTGGAAGAGCTGGACCTCGGCCGGCCGGCCGGGGCCCGAATGCCCGAGGGCCAGCACCCGCCCTCGGCACTGGGCGGACTCCAGACAGCGCCCTTGGAGCGAGGAGCGGCCGTCGGCGACCGGCGTGAACGGCTCCCAGGGCGGGACGACCCGCTCGACCCGGACCTCGCCGGTCAGGCGGTCGAGCCTGACGAAGCCGCCCCGGTCCGGCTCGGGCCGCCCTTCGTCGACGATCGCCAGTCCCGGCGGGGGGACCGCGTGGTTGCCGGCCGCCTCGAAGGCCCGGATCGCCCGGGACGAGGGGCGATTCTTGGACTCACGCGAGCGGTCGATGGTCCCGTTGGCCAGGTCGACCGCCCGGCTATACGTCTTCCCCCGGGCGACGACGGTGTGGACGTCCCGGGCGTAGGACCACGTCCAGGCGTCGTCGAAGCTCGGGCCGAGGGCAAAGGCCCTGGCCTTCCTCGACCCGAAGTCGTAGTGCATCGCCACCAGCGCCTTGCCGACCCTACCGGCGACGACGAATCCCTCGGCCACGCCGAGGACGGCGTCGACCTCCTCCAGGACCTCCCCCTCGACGAGGGCCCGGGGCAGGACCTCGGAGGCCGACCCGTCGACGTCCCAGGCGTGGAGGATCCCCCGGTGGGTGCAGAGCAGGAGCCGCCGGCCCGCGTGATCGAAGTCGAACAGGGGGCGGTCGATCCGGTGGGTCACGCCGAACCGGAACGGGAAGGGGACCGGCTCGACGTCCCCTCGCCAGCCTCGGGGGTCGTTGGGCTTGGATCCTTTCGAGGAAGCCGAGGTGGGCGCGAAGTCGACCCGGAAGTCGGCGAGCTTGACGGGGACGCCGTGCCGCCACTCGCGGAAGGCAACCCGGCCCGGCTCGTCGACGGCGACGGTGAAGACCCGGGTCCCGGCGGAGGCCCGCAGGGTCGCGGCGGAGAAGTCGGGCCCGAGGACGCTCCGGGGGTGGGTCAGCACCACGAGGTCGCGGCGAAGTTCGGCCGAGGCCTCCAGGAGCTCCTCCAGGGCCAAGGCGGGGTCGGGCGAGAGGTCGGAGGCTTCCCAGAGCCTGCCCAGGGCTTCGTCATCGAGTTCGAGAGGGTCAAAGATTCGACCGGGGCTTCCCGTGGCGGCGAAACGGAGGTGGAGCTTCCGCCGCGCCGCGAGCCGGCCGAAGGCCAGGGCCGAGGCGTTGAGGGCGTGGCGGACCAAGCCCCAGGTGCGGACCCCCTGGTCGATCAGCAAGACCAGTTCCTCGGTCGGGGGGGCGTGCGGCTCCTCCCTGTGGAAATAGAGCAGCTCGTTCTCGGCGAATCGCCGGAGGAATTCCATCTCGTCGACGGCGAACTGGCCGGGGAGGATCTGCTCGGGCCGACCCCGGGTCGACACGTCGGCGTAACCGCCCGTCGGCAGGGCCTGGTGCGCGAGCCGTCGCGACGGGAGGCTGAGGGCCCCAACGAGCTGGCCGACCATCGGCACCGCGCCGGAGAGCCGGTCGCGGCCCGCCAGGGTCGCCAGGACGCCTTTGAGCGACCTCGGCTTGAGCGCGGCGACGGCCTCGGCCACTCTCGCTCCGGGATCGGGCAAAGGGCCCCGCCCGTGGCGGAGCCAGCAGGCGACTTCCAGCGGGTCGAGCCGCCGGAGCCCGTTGAGGAAGCGCATCTCGAAGTCGAGGGCCGAGAGGGGCGGGATGTCGACCTCCCCGGCCAGGGGTGCGGTCGCGGCCCGGTGGGTCGACAGCGAGGCCGCCAGCGCGGGGCTTGCCAGGCCGAGGCAGACCTCCGAGGCCGGCGGGGCGTCGACGACCGGCGGGACCTCGCGGCAGAGCCAGGCGCAGAGAGCCCCGGCATTGCGGAGCGGACGCCCGGCGTCGCGGAAGGCCGAGGCCAGCGAGTCCGACTTCTCCACCAGCTCGCGCCCCGGCCCGGTCGTCGGCAAGCCCGGCTCCTCAGGCTCCAGCAACCGGGTGTCGAACCGCTGGAGGAGGTAGAGGACGTAGGCGAAGTGGATCAGCGGGCCGACCGAGGTATACCCTTCCAGGAACAGGGCGACCTCGGCGGCGAAGGCGAAGGTCGAACCGTCGGGCCGCTCGACCGCGTCGCCGCCGGGGGCCCAGCTCAGCGAGTAGCGGTTCCCCTCGTAGTCGTCGGGGATGCGGAGGTATTCGGCCACCCGGTTCATGGTCGCCCGGCCCCCACCAGAGCCAGGCGGACCCCGGCCCGGGTCAGGGGCCGGAAGACTTCCAGGGGGACGGCCTCGACTTCCAGTTTCAACCCGGGCCCGTCGCCCGCCACGACCCGGAACAACTCGCGGGTCGGGTCGCCCAGGGCTTCGAGGATCGTCGCCTCCGGCAAGGCGGGCCGGACCTCGAACCCGATCGGCACGAGCAACCGGTCGCCCCAATAGCGGGATGAGCCTTGCCAGTCGAACCGCATCGGGCCCAGCAAGAGCGCCGAGTCGCCCCGGATCGCCCCCCGGACGGTCTCGATCTCGGCCGAAGGGGCGACGTCGACCCAGCTCGCGAGGCCAACCAGCGGCCCCAGGGCGGCGGTCGTCGGCCGGGGGCGGTCGGACCTCGCCAGCCGGAATGGCACGGGGACGAGCGGGGCGCGATCCGGGGCCTCGACCGAGAATGGCTCGGGCGTCAGCGCACCCGCCAGCGCCGTCGGCACGCCGGGAGGATCCCCCACGAAGCTCGGGAGCCGCGAGCCCGCGCGGTGCCAGGAATCGCCTCGCCGCTCGAACAGCTCGACCGACTCGACCGGCAGGACGGCCCGGAGGACTTGCTCGTCCCCCGCTTCCCAGGAGACCCAGGCGGAAGCTCCGTCGAGGGCAACCGAGACGGTCGCCAGGCGTCGGAGGCCCGCCAGCGCGGCGAGAGATTGGGCCGGGATCCTGGCGAGGCTCACGTGTTCGAGCGTCATCGTCGGGTCCAGGTCCGTCGCTTTTCAGTCGGGTCTTTCGCGAGATTCAGCCTATCCGATCGCTGGCTCGGGCGACAGGTCCGCCCGACACGCCGGGTTCGGTTGAAACCAGGGCCTCGCCCGGGGAGTATCCCCCGGAGTGGCCCGGGTCCGGGCACGCCCCTCGCCGCTGGAGTTGCCATGCGACCTTCCCACCCGATCGGGGTCGACCGCCGGGGCTTCCTGCAACTTGGCAGGCTCGCCGGCCTCGGCTGGCTGACGCCCGTCGGCGAGTTGCTCGCGGCGCAGGCCGAGCGGTCGGACGGCCCGGCGCGGTCGATCATCCTCCTGTGGCTGGCCGGCGGCCCGAGCCAGCTGGAGACCTTCGACCCCCACCCGAACCAGAAGATCGCGGGGGGAACCCGGGCGATCGCGACGGCGGCGAAGGGGCTGCAACTGGCCGAGACCTTCGGCCGCCTCGCCGGGGAGATGGATAAAATCTCGGTCGTCCGCTCGCTCGTGAGCAAGGAGGGCGACCACGAGCGCGGGACGTACCTGATGAAGACCGGGTTCCGGCCCGACCCGACGGTCGTGCACCCCTCGCTCGGGGCGATCTGCTGCCACCAGCTCCCCTCGGGCGGGACGGAGATCCCCCGGTACGTCTCGATCCTCCCCTCGCAGTGGCCGGCTCGCGGCGGGTTCCTCGGCGGCGAGTTCGACGCCTTCCAGGTCGGCGACCCCGCGAAGCCCCTGCCCGACGTGGCCAGCCGGGTCGACGCGTCGCGCGATGCCCGGCGGCTGGTCGACCTCGACGTGATCGAGGGGGCATTCGCCAGGGGCCGCCGCGACCGGGTCGCCGCGACCCTGCACCGCGAGGCCCTCGGCCGGGCCCGGACCCTGATGACCTCCGAGCAGCTCCGCGCATTCGACATCGCCCGAGAGCCCGCCGCCGTCCGCGCCGAGTACGGCGACACCCCCTTCGGCCGGGCCTGCCTGGCCGCCCGGCGGCTGACCGAGGTCGGCGTCCGCTGCGTCGAAGTGACGCTCGGCGGCTGGGACAGCCACGTCAACAACCACGAGGTCCACCGCAAGCTCGTCGGGCAACTCGACCCCGCCTTCGCCGCCCTCATACGCGACCTCGCCCGTCGGGGCCAGCGCGACCGGACCGTTGTCCTCTGCGGCGGCGAGTTCGGCCGGTCGCCGGGCATCAACCCCCTCGGGGGCCGCGACCACTGGCCGCTCGGCTACAGCCTGGCGATCGCCGGGGGCGGCCTGAAGGGCGGCCGGGTTGTCGGCGAGACCGACCCCGAGGGGAAGAAAGAACCCGCCCGTCCCGCCACGATCGCCGACGTCCACGCCACCGTCCTGTCGACCCTCGGCCTGAACCCCGGCACCGAGAACGTCTCGCCCGTCGGCCGCCCGATCAAGCTGAGCGAAGGCAAGCCGATCGGCGAACTGCTGGGCTGAGGGTGGATCATTTCGAGGGCGGCCCGGCCTCGACCCGCTCGATCCAGAGGAGCAGCCCGTTGCGAGGCCCCTGGGAAGGCTTCGCCCCCGCGTTGCGATCCTCCGGGGCTATATACTGGCGGCGGATCAATTCGAGCGGCCGGGTGACGGGCTTCTGCAGGCTCCTCGGGCCCGGCCCATGGCTCACCCAGCCGTTCGACTCCCAGTCCTCCGCCTCCTCGGACTTGAAGAGGTCCCGGCCGTCGACCTTGACGACGAACCGACGGCCGTTCGTCCGGTCGGCCTGCTCCAGGATCAGGCGGTGCTTCCCGCCGTCGATCTCCGCCGACCGCGCGGGGGCGGCGAACCCTTCCCACTCGATCCCTCGGGTCGCCAGGCTCACCCGATAGCGGCCGGGGGGGAGATAGGCGTCCCAGCGCGTCTGGTCGTGCCAGAGGTCGTGGAGGTTGACCAGGGCGTACTGGCCGGGGTCGTCGACCACGAGATCGCGGGCCATCACGCCCAGCGCGGCGACCTTCGCCGCGAGCCGGGCGTTCTCCCGCCGGTTGATCTCGACAGTCATCCAGACCGCCAGCGCGGCGACCAGCCAGAAGAGCGCCCGCAGGCCGAGCTGAAAACGCCCCCGAAATGGCTTCACCGGGGCGGCGGGCGGGTTCGGGTCGGTCATGGTCGGTCACTTCCCCGTCGGGGGCTTCGGGCTCGCGGGCTTCTCGGGGCCAAGCTCGATCCGCAGCAGGTCCTCGGCGAACCGTTGCTGGTCGAACGGCGGCAACGTCCCGGCAATCTTCGCCTTCAACGACTCGGGCCAGGCCAGTCGGAGCAAGACCGCCGGCTCGTCCGTGGAGATGACGGAGACCTTGCCGACTCCCAATTGCTCGACCCGGAGTTCCGGCTCGTGTCCCCGCAGGAAGGCTGCCAGCTCGGGGGAGCCGATGGAGGAATGGCTGATCGAATTCCCGAACTGGTGGAAAGCCTCGATTATCCCGCGTTCGGGCCGGTTGCGGAGGTTGACCCGGGCGATGAACTCCTGTGGATCGCCAGAGACGCTCGTGAAGTTGCCGTCGCTGCTGCGGACGAAGACCTGGGCGTTGCCGGGGATGTAGACCCGCCAGGCGAAATGGAGCGGCTCGCCGGTCCCGATCGCCTGGACGTGGATCTTCGCCGGGTCGACAATGGTCAGGTCGCCGGCCGCCCGGACGAGCCGGGCGATCTCGCCTTCGAGCCGCTTCCGCTCCGCGCCGGTCCGCCAGGCGAGCACGCCTCCGACCAGCACCACCGCAAACATCACCACGTCGATGACCCTGCGCAGCATCGGTGGCCCCCCTTGAGACCGGGATTCTCGCCGAAGGCCCGGGACCGTCGCAAGCCCGTTCCCCCGTTGAATCGTCGACCCGATTGGGCGACGATGGAGGAATCGCGAGGCCAGGGGGTCCCCGGCCTCGCTCATCTCGGTCGATTGGTGCGCGAATGGCCCTGGACTGGCTGACCCGGCTCGACCCGCTCCGTCGGATCCGCTGCCCGTTCTGCTTCGACTCATTCGCCGCGTGCGAGATGCACCTGCGGTGCGACGACCATTACTGCAAGACCGACTTCGGCCGGATGATCGACGACCCGATCCTCACGAAGGCCCTGAACGGTCCGAGGTTCTCGCAGGATGCCGGCGGCTCGGCCCTGCGTAGCCCCTGGTGGGTTGCCCCCCGCCAGGACGCCCGCCGGGGGATCCGCCGCCACCTCGACTGGATGGTCCTGCCGGATCATTTGACCTGCCCGAACTGCCAGAAGCCGACCGACGTCCGGCTCTGCCCGCGCTGCCATGCCCGGCTGCCGGACTCGGTCGTGACCCTCGAAGCCGGGCACATCGCCATCTTCGGCCCGCAGTCGGTCGGCAAGACGACTTACGTGACCGTCCTGATCCACGAGCTGGAGAACCGGGTCGGGCCGGCCCGGGGGTTCACCCTCGACCCCCTGACCGACGAGATCCGCGAGCGCTACGAGCGCGAATACCACGAGATGACCTACGGCGGCGGGGGCCAGCTCGGCGTCGGCGAGGACAACGACGGCCAGTCTTACCGCCGGAGCCATTTCGCCACCCCGAGCATCGAGACCAATCGGTCGATCTTGCAACCGCTGGTCTATCGCGTCACCTCGCGGAAGGGGGCGAAGGGGAAGACGGCCGGGACGCTCCTCTCTTTCTTCGACACCGCCGGCGAAGACTGGGAGATGAACATCGACCTGCTCCGGGGCGAGGCCCGCTACCTCGGCCAGGCCAAGGGGCTCCTCTTCCTGGTCGACCCCCTGAGGATTCGCGAGGTCGCGCTCGACCGTCGGCTGAAGCTGACCGAGAAGGAGGTCCGGGTCCCCCCGGCCGACTACCTCAACGACGCCCGGAAGCTCGCGACCTTCTTCGGCAAGACCCCGGTGAAGGCCCCGCTGGCGATCTGCCTGAACAAGCTCGACCGCTGGGGCAAGCTGATGGAGCCCGGCACGGTCCTCAACACCCTGGCGACCTCGATTTCCGACGAGGCCCCCGACGCTCGGATGGACGCCTTGGTGAACGAGGAGGTGCAGTCGGCCTTGCGGAAGTGGGGCGCGACGGGCTTCCTCGACTACATCAACATCCACTTCCCCAACCACCGCTTCTTCGCCTGCTCCGCCCTCGGCGACGCCGCGCAAGAGGCCGACGATGCCCCCCAGCCGCTGCCGACCCCCTTGCTCGTCGAACGCCCGGTCCTTTGGCTCCTGGAGCGGCAGAAGATCATCGATCGGGAGAGTGGCCCCAGCGACGGCTGATTTCGTGGGGCAGGACTGGTCCAGCCGCATAATGGTCGGATCGGCAGGATTAGTCCTGCACTACAGGGACGACCTACGATCATCCAATTTCACCGGTCCGGCCTCCGTCGCCATCAGGCCGACGATCGCCAGCCATTGCCCGGTCCAGACGGTCAGGTACAACTCGTGGAGCGACCGGAACGCGGGGAGGCTGCCGCCCGGGTCGAGCCGGTTGCCCATCGAACGGTGCATCGCGACCAGCGCGACGAGGAACAGGCCGTTGACCGCGATCAGGCCGAGCCGGGCCTTCCCCCGCCAGCCGGGCGTCCGGTCAATCGCCGCGACGATCGAACCCAGCACCAAGGCCGTCGCGCCGATCGCGTAGAGGGGGACGGCGACCCGGCGGCTGACCTCGCCGGTCTCCATGCCGCCGAAAGACTCGTGGAGGTCGGGCACGACGACGGCGGCGTAGAAGGTGAAGCCGCCGAACCAGGTCGCCAAGGCGAGCCGGGCCAGCAGGCGGAGGGCGAAGGTCGCGACGGCTCGGAGCATCGAAGGCCGGCCCTCAGACTTCGAGGATCTCGGCCGACTTCTTCTCGGCGGTCTCGTTGACCTTGGCCTCGAACCGCTTGGTCAGGGCCTGGATCTCCTCCTTGCACTTCTCCAGGTCGTCCTCGGTCAGGACCTTGTCGGTCAGCTCCTTGTCGGCCGTCTTGTTGGCGTCGCGGCGGATGTTGCGGATCGAGATCCGGGCCTCCTCGGCGAGGTCCTTGACGCGGTTGACCAGCTTCTTGCGCTGCTCGACGGAGAGCGAGGGGACGTTGAGCCGGATGACCTTGTTGTCGGAGTTCGGCGTCAGGCCGAGGTCGCTGGCCTGGATCGCCTTGACGATGTCGCCGATGGCGGTCTGGTCGAAGGGGCGGATCAGGATCTGCTGGGGCTCGGGCGTGCTGAGGTTGGCGAGTTGCTTCAGCGGCGTCGGCGAGCCGTAATACTCGACCCGGATCGAGTCGACCAGGCCGGTGTTGGCGCGGCCGGTGCGGACCCCCTTGAGCTGGTCGGCCAGCAGGGCGATGCTCTTGTCCATCCGCTCCTCGGCCTCGAACGCGATCTCGTCGATGGGCATGGGGCACCTCGCAAGGCGGCCGATGAGGGCCGTAGGGTGGGTCGAGCCTCGGGCGAGCCCCACCGGCGTTCC